>Ga0194053_10002583_pt1 | contig 10645 bp, 5 predicted proteins | sample SepL228m_MetaG_FD_161684 | JGI IMG/M metagenome (GOLD analysis project Ga0194053, IMG submission 161684) | Anoxic zone freshwater microbial communities from boreal shield lake in IISD Experimental Lakes Area, Ontario, Canada - Sep2016-L227-8m | ecosystem: Environmental > Aquatic > Freshwater >...
GGTCTGCCGCGTCTCCACAGCGCCGGCGGCGCCGTCAGTGAAAGTGGGCTCGGTCTTCTTGTTGAAATCCGAATACATCCAGACATCCTCCAGCTTTAAGGCGTCCGCCAGTTCCTTTTGACCGGGCTTAAGACGGGGAGGCTCGGCGATTTTTTCACATCCGGCATCTGGCACTCCCTTGGCATACAAGGCGGCAATCTCGTCGGCTGTAAATGCCCTTTGGAAAACGGCAAGCTCATCGATCCACCCTTTGAAGAGCCCATCGCCTGTCTTGCCCGTTCCAATGTAGATGCCCGACTCCTTCAGCTCGATCGGAGGGATGTCGGCTGGAACTTCCTTGACCAGTTTCCCGTTCAAATAGAGCTGGTTGGTTTTTTTATCCCGGTCATAGACCCCCGCGATGTGGGTCCATTCGCGAGGCACCACCGCGTATTTGAGTCCGGCGTCCGAGCGCTGGGTCGGCTGCCCTTCCTGCAGCCTCCCCTCCACCGAGTGGTGCAGGTATCCATAGTAGTAACCGAGCGCCCTCGCTTTGATGCCGACGTGCCCTTCGACAAAGATATTGAAGGCGCCTACCGGTTCCTCAAATGCCACCCAGGCGGAAATCGTATGCGAGACTTCCGGTAGCAGGATTTTTCCGCCCCCGGATGTGCCCGCAACATTCTGGCCATCCATGTAGAGACAGAACTGGCCTTTCAGGCGGCTGTTCTTCTGCCATTGCGGAAGAAAGAAAAAGGATACCGGCCGGGTCTTGTTCTTCCACTCGCGAATGCGGGTGCCTTCGGCATAGGGAAAGTTCCCTTTCTCGTCGGCGAAGGGCAGGAAAAATGCGGCGTCGGAAAAATCGAGGCCGCGCGCCTTCAATACGGCAAGCTTGTCCTGGACAGGATCTGCCGCCGATGATGCGCTGATCGCAATGGATAATAATAAAACTGAGAGGAACGATTTTTTAAACATAATTTTATTTGATACAATTAAAGACACATCGACATTATTAAGTAAGCGCATAGCCGCGCGACAAAATCTCATAGCACAGGACGCCGCTTCCCGCATCGCTGACATCCAGCACAAGACTCTGCGCCTCTTTGAAAAAACTCACCGGCTCGCGCCGGCCATCGCGGAACACTTTATCTGCTTTGGTGTGGGGATCCGCCGACTCCACCGGTATGTTTACCGTGCGGTCACAATTCGCCGTCACATAGATTCGGTCCTCCGCATAGCCGATCAGCACGCTTTTTTCCAATGCCAGGGCTTTCAGGTTCCCCCTTGCATCGCGGCGTTCAAAAATGCCTCGCCCGGCGTCAATGGTCAGCTTCATTCCAGATCCGCACGGGACCTTGCTATAAACATGCCACACCGAGGCCATGCGGTTGTGCTCGATCCCGGTCAGCTTCGCAGCCCCGACTTCGGTGGCCTCGATGTAATACGCGACCGGAGCGCCAAAAACGGGTGAGACGAACTGATACTCCCGCATCTTCTCCAGGCTTGCCGGCCAGCCATCCACGTCGATGGGCACATCGGGCATCAGGCGCGCGACCAGCTCCGCCCGGTCATACCAGGCCTTCGCGTCGTGAAGATTGAAAAGGTCATTCAGGCGGACTGAACTTGCATACGGCTGCAGGTAGCTTTCGATCCCGCTGATGGTCAGAAAGGCATCCTCCTTGATGGCTGTCGCGCAGGCGTGAATGAATTTAATCACCTGGAACCAGAGCTGGCTGCCGTATCCCCATGAGGGGTCGTGCAGCATCACGTCCGGCATCAAGGGCAGGACATAGTTCATGTCGATCTTGAAACCGTCCGCATCCAGAGTTTTCAGCAGGTATTCGACGCGGCCCTGCGTATACTCGCGCACGGCCGGGTTTGAGAAATCCAAAAATGCCCGGCTATCCTGGTCGCGGTAAATGCTGCCATCGCAGCGGCGGATCAGATATTCTGGATGGTCCTTTTCCACCCGGGCGCCCTCTTGCACCCAGAAAGGCGTATACCAAAGAATGACCCGGAACCCTTTGGCTTTCAGGCTGTCAAGAAGCGCTTTGAAATGCTCGGACGACTTAAACTCGGAAATCTTCGGCTCGTAGTCGCCAAGGCAATCGAACCAGCCGGCATCAATAATGTAATTCACCTCTCCCGGGTAAACGCTTCGGATTCCATCCGCCCAACGCATGATCTTAACCTCATCCAGGGGATAGGAGCTGACATCCGAGAGCGGCTGAGGCTCCGACTGTTGCAGATAGCATTGATCGCCCCACGTGCAATAGACGGGATTGTGCCACCACGCGTATTGCTTTCTGCTGTCATCGACCAGTCCAAGCTGCCGCGCATGGGCACAATGACGATCCAGGATCTCCTTGCTATCGCCAAGGCCCGCGTCAATGAAAACCCGCGGCAGCCGGCCATGGCTGTGCTCCGGACTATAGCTGTTAAAAACCAATGAAAGCACCTGCTTCTCGCAGCTGATCCGGGTGTAGACCACCGGCAGTGGCTCGGGAATGGAGAGGCCAAACCAGCCGGATTCCTCGTCTCCAAATGACATGACATGCGGAGGCGGCGCAATCATCCAGGATTCTGGAGTCGAGTGCTTTTCCTGCACCAGCTTCCCCGAATTCGTGAGATAGAAGTCCTCTTTCCCGCCGGTTTCAAACAGGCGGCAATCCGCATCCGGCACAAACGCGCGCCCGGATAATCCGGCGACCGTTGATCCGGAGAAATACTGAACCGACGCGGAGTATTGAAACGACCCTTTGAGCTCAACGCTGACGCCTCCATCCCCCATGAGAATTTCGACATGGACATGGGGGCCCTCTGTCCTGCCCAGAAATCCCGACTCATTTTTCTCCAGGCGAGTGACCCGGTAGGTGCTGGTTCCGACACGAAACTCCAAGTTGATCGTTGCAAGGGCCCGACCATTGTTTCCACGAACGACTATCGCTTCGGGTCCAACGAGGATCTTTGAGGCTGGTGAGTTAGATGGGAACGGCACGATGTTCAGGGCGTTTTGGGATGCTGCCTATTCAGGGCAGGGATTCACTTTTTCCAAGTCCCAGGGTGGTGCGGACGCTTGTCCCGGGCTGTTGGATGTTGCCCCATCGGGGCATAGCTTTTTGCCATTTTGAGCTAGATGTCATTCCCGTGAACGATGCAATCCTGCCTCTTGAGCTCCGCCTGCAACGCCTGGATATCGACGTTGGACGATGTCACATTGTCCCGGAGGGAGAGCACCGATGCCACCCCGGCCGCCTGTCCCATGACTCCGCACTGGGGCATGACGCGAAGGCTTCCGAGCGCCTCATGCGTGCAGGAGACGCAGCGCCCGGCCACGAGAAGGTTGTCCACCGTTTTCGGAACCAGGATGCGGTAGGGGATCTGGTATTTCATCCCCTTCGGCGGCTTCACCTGTTTCACATCCATTCCGATGCCGCTGCAATTGTGGATATCTATGAAAAAGGATCCGTATCCGATGGAATCCTCAAACTCCTTCATGCCGAGGACATCTTCCTTGGTCAGCAGATACTTTCCGGTAATTCTCCGGCTCTCGCGCGTCCCGATCGTATTGGGGGTTGATAGCATGTAGCAGTTTTCCAGGCCTCCCACGTATTTGCGGAAGACGGCGATGGCCTCATAGGCCTGCTTGCGCCCCTCGATTGTGGCCTTCGTCAAGTCTGCGGCGCTGGTGGTGTCGATTCCGATGACATGCGTGAAATTCACTCCGAGCTGATCCGGCCGGGTCGGCGTATACCACCAGCCCATGGCCACTGACTGGAACGGGCGCATATCGCCGTTATCCTGAGCCCGTTTCCATAGCGGCTTCATGCTGTAGCCTTCAATCTGCGTGACCGCATGGAATTTGTGCATGTCCACCCCGCCGATCGTGAACATCATCGTGACCGGCTGGCACAGGCCGGTGTCCTCTTCCCCCTGCTCAAAGTCGCAGCCGGCGCGGGCCGCGACATCCCCATCGCCGGTGCAGTCGATGATCCGTTTGGCGCGGATGATCTGCCGCCCGCTCTTGTTCTGGATCACCGCTCCTGTGATCACTCCGTTTTCGACAAGGGAGTCCGAAAAAAACGTGTGGTAGAGAAGTTCGACCCCGCATTCCTCCGCCATCGTTTCGAGCACGAGCTTCATGCCCTCGACCTCGAAGTCCGTGGAGCTGTTATTGCAGACTCCATACCCGGCTGCGGTCACCCGCTTGGCCATTTCATATGGGATCCCGCCTACCACTCGAATATCCGTGTCCCACGAAGAATAGAGGCAGATGTGGCCATGCCCGGCCGACGTGGCGACTCCGCCCAGGCAGTTGAACTGCTCGACGATCATCGTCTTTGCGCCCATCCGTGCCGCCGCGAATCCAGCGGCCACACCGGCGGGACCTCCGCCGACAACCAACACGTCTACGTCACCTGCCACAGGAAGATTTTTTTCCATTTCGTTTGTTTTCATTTTTAACGCACCTCTTCGACGCTCAGATCCTTCACATAGACGACGGTTCCGGGCTCTGCCTTGATGTTGATGGCAAAGTTGGTCTCCGCCGCTCCTGCGGGCCAATCCGTCTCTCCCCCCGGCCCGACAATCGCCTCCATTGCAAGCCATCCGCCGGTGGGCGCTTTGATAAGGGCTTGCCCGTCCTCCGATTTCAGCGTGTAGCCGAAAGTGTGGCCAGCCGGGTCGCCCACGCCCTGATGTTCTGCATCGGCAGCCCCCCCGCTGACCGAGATCGAAGCCTCCCCTTCCGCGAATAGCGAGCACCGGAAGCGGTAGCGCACGGCGGAATCGATTTGGAGGCGCTTCTTCAAAAAAGCGACCCATCTATTGCCCTCGTCGTCCCCGATGGCCTTCAGCGCGAAGCATTGTTGCGGCCCGGTCTTGGTTCCCGTGGCCGGATCGCCTTCGTATGTCGAAATCTCGACGGTCTCCTTGTGAATAAAATCCGCGGGGTTTGAGATTTCGATCAGGTTATCGGCGGCGGAAATTGCCGGGATTGCAAGGAGGGCCGTCGCCAGCAAAGACAGATGAATATGTTTGGCAAAGCTCATAGTTTTTTCAGGTGGAAAATCGCTTTCTTGTGGAGGACTCAACCTGTGATCCCGTTGATCGGATGACAACCGAAACTTAATGTTCCATGGAACACCGGATGGAAATTGCAGTCCCCCCAAGGTGGCTTAGAGGTAGTCCCATGACAGCACTTCCAGAAATTCCAGCCATGAACACGCGCAAAGATTGTCTGTCCATGTATTTGCGGCGGGCGATCTTCGGCTGTGCGGCTGTGGCGTGTGCGGCATGGACTTCGGTGGCATTTGCCGCCGAAGCCGGCAGCCCTCCTGCCGGTCAGGCGTGGCCGCCGTCGCCGGACGACAAGGTTGTGCGCATCAGCGGAATCTACCCGCATCTCAGCGTTTTCAACGGCTCCGGCGAATGCGGAATCGGTGCCCTGATGCCGTGGGCCGACAAGCTGTGGTTTCTCACTTATCCACCGCACAGGCCCCAGGGGAGCGAGGACAAGCTTTACACGGTGGATAAGAACCTGAAGCTGGAGATCCGCCCCGAGAGCGTCGGCGGCACGCACGCCAACCGCCTGATTCATCGAGAGTCCAACCAGCTCATCATCGGGCCGTATCTGATCGATGCCGGCGGAAACGTCCGAGCGCTGGATCTCAAGCAGCTCGTCGGCCGAATGACCTCCACCGCGAGGCATCTGGCCGATCCGGCCAATAAAGTTTATTTTTACGACATGGAGGGGGTTCTCTATGAGGTCGACGTGCACACGCTCGCGGTCACGCGGCTCTTCGAGAAGCCAGTGCCGGGGTGGCACGGCAAAGGCGGCTACTCCGGCCAAGGTCGCCTCGTGCTGACCAACAACGGGGAGATTGACCCCAACGGGCAAGATGCCTTTTACGGGAAGAAAACCGAAGGCAAGGAGTATCTCGCCGGTGCCGCGCCCGCGGACCCCTCGGAGAAGGGCGTCCTCGCGCAATGGGATGGCCATGATTGGAAGGTGGTCGAGCGGCATCAGTTTACCGAGGTGACCAGCCCCGGCGGCGTGGCAGGCGCTTCGGATGCGTCCAGCCCGCTCTGGGCGATGGGCTGGGACAAATGTTCCGTGCTTCTCAAGCTCCTTGATGGCGGTGAGTGGTCCACATTCCGCCTGCCGAAAGCCAGTTTTACGCAGGAAGACCGGGGCGGGTTCTACACCGAGTGGCCGCGCATCCGCGAGGTGACCGACGGGCGGCTGCTCGCGCATATGCAGGGATTGTTTTATGATTTTCCCAAAACATTTTCGAAAGCCAACACCGCCGGGCTGAAACCGATCTCCACCTACACGCGGATGCCGGTCGACTACTGCGCGTGGCAGGGGGAGATCGTCATGGCGCGCGACGACGCCTCCATCATGCAAAACGAATTGGCCGGCCAGTCGCATTCCAACTTGTGGTTTGGCTCGTGGGCCGATCTGGAAAACCTCGGCGCGCCCGCCGGCTGGGGCGGGGTGTGGTTGGATGAGGATGTGAAAGCCGGTGCCGTATCCGATCCCTTTCTCGTCAACGGCTTCACCGAAGGCGTGCTGCACTTGAAGCAGACGTCGGATTCGGTTTTGAATGTCGTCATCGAGGCCGACTTGGACGGCCGCGGCAAGTGGCAGCGGGTGGCGGACGTCAGCGTGCCCGCCAAAGGCTACGCCTACCGCATTCTGGACGGGGAGCTGAAGGCCCAGTGGGTCCGGCTCAGGGTCGAGCAGCCCGCAACCGGCCTCTGCGCCTTCTTCCGTCTCGGCAACCCGGCACGCCCCGCAACGCCGGAACGCTTTCAGGCGCTTGCGGACATCGGCTTCCAGGGCGCGGTGGTGGATGGCATCGTGAAGCCCGCCTCGAACGATGCCCGCAAACTCCTGTTCGCCGCAAACCGCTATGAGGCGGGGGCGGGGGTCGAGAAATCCGCATGGAGCATGGATGGGCGCCTCGAGCTCACGCCGATGAACGATCCGGAACAGGAGGAGATCCTGAGAAGCAAATCCGGTGCCGGCGAGAAACCCGCGTTCAGCGTGGACGCCGCCTCCGTGATCGTCAACGACGGAGCCAACGGCAAACGGTATCGCCTCCCAAAGAGTGCCGCCGACTACGACCAGCCGTTTGCCAGCGGCTGGCCGCGCGCCCGGCGGGAGATCGTCACCGAGCGGAATCTTTTCAACGCCCACGGAACGATCTATGAAGTCCCCCGCTTCAGCGCCGGGAACTTCCAGCACATGCGGCCGATTTGCACCCATCATAAACGGATCAGCGACTTCGCTTCCTGGCGCGGCCTGCTCGTGCTCGCCGGAGTTCGTGCCGACGCGGCCGCAGATGAGCACTGCTACAAGTCCGCCGATGGCAAGGCCGCTGTCTGGTTTGGCGAAGTGGACGACCTCTGGCGGATGGGTGCCCCAGTGGGGACCGGTGGCCCCTGGAAGGATTCCGCCGTTGTGGCCGGCCAGCCGAGCGACCCGTATCTCATGGGCGGCTACCGGACCAAGTCGCTCACGCTCTCGCATCAAGCTCCTGAGGCCGTCAAGTTTGACATCGAGGTCGATATTACCGGCGACAACCATTGGTGCCCGTATGCGCAGCTCACCGTCGAGCCGGGGAAACCGCTGACGCATGTTTTTCCTGCCGGATATTCCGCGCAGTGGGTCCGCCTCCGCGCCGATCGCGATACCCTCGCGACCGCGCAGTTCGTCTATGAGCCGTAATTGCGATTGAGGCGTTTTTATGCCCTTCCACAAATCCCCTTGCCAGGACAGCCTTGAGCTCCCCTCCCTCTCCGAAGCCCATGAGAAGTCGGGGTTCGCAATGGTTGACCCGGTCTACAATGCGTCAAAGCTCGTGCCGGAACCGGATATCAAGCGGGGTGCCGCGCCCTGGCTCTACGGCGAGGCGGAGTTGGAATGCTGGCGGTTGCAAGTCCTGCGCGAACGCATGGAAGCGGCAAAGCTGAAGGTGGGCTATCCCGGCACGTTCCACCAACCCTCCCCCCAAGCGACGTTCCATCTTGCGCTCGGCCCGGGGCAGACGCATGAGATGGAGCTAGGGGCGAGCGGCTCTGTGGTGGTCAGCCTCGGGGATCGGGTCATCTATCGCGGGGACGCCACGGAGGCGTTGCATTCCATCGCGTTTTCAAGCGACCCGTCGGCGGGAGCTCAAACTTTGCGGGTGGAGCTCACCACCCAAGGCGAACCGCCTGCGCTTTTGATCGAAACCGGTCCGCTCTCGACAGGGCTGGCCCCGTGGAGCTGGAGCGCCGATGGCATCCATTGCATGCCAGCGAAGGCTTTTCCACAGACACGCTCGGGCGTGCCCCCTCATCGCATGGAGCTGCAGGAGACCGTCCTGAAGCCGACAAGCCAGGACGGGGACCTCTTTGATTTTGGCTGTGAGCTGCTCGGGCGCATCTCATTTCGTTGCGCGGGGGAGCCCGCCCTTTTCGTTGGCGAATCGCAAGCCGAAGCGCGGAACAACGACCCGGGCGACTTTGAGCAATCGCCCGCCATCAGACCCGATGGAGAGGGATGCTGGATCAGCGAACACCCGCTCGCGTTCCGCTACCTCCGCATCACCGGGGGTGAGCCTTTCGACATCGAATGCCGCGCCCTGTTCCATCCCGCACAGTATCGGGGCGCGTTTGCCTGTTCGGACGAACGCCTCACACGGATCTGGATGAACAGCGCCTATACGCTCCGGCTCTGCCTTCACGATTTCCTGATCGACGGCGTCAAACGCGATCGCCTCCCGTGGACGGGAGATCTGGCCATGAGCCTGATGGCCGACGCCTATACTTTCGGCGACGCAGAGATCGCCCGGCGCAGCCTGACCGCTCTTGGCCGCGCAGGGATCGAACAGACGCACATCAACGGCATTGTCGATTACTCGCTCTGGTGGATCGTCGCGCAGGACCATTTCCAGCAATACTTCGGCGATGCCGCCCACCTGCGCTGCGATTGGCCTCGAATCAAGGAGACCCTTGGAAGGCTGACGGCCCGTTGCGATGCGGACGGGTTGCTCGCGACGACGGACCAAGAGTGGCTGTTCATTGATTGGGTGGATGACAGCAAGCTGACCGCGCTTCAAATCCTTTGGTGGTGGGCGCAATGCAGCGGCGCGGAACTCGCCCTGCGCATGGGCGATGCGGCGACTGCGGCGCGGTTGAGAGGAAATGCCGAACATCTCGCAAAAGCCCTCTATTCCTGCGCATGGGATCCGAAGGCCTGCTGCTGGCGGGGGCTTCCTGATAACGCCTCCGCCGCATCGCGCCACGCAAACCTTTTGGCGGTCGTTTCCGGGCTGGCCACACCCGGGCAAACGGACGCGATTCGCGCCGTGCTTTTGGGGTCGGAGGCCAAGCCGGTGGGCACTCCCTACATGGCCGGATTTGAGAACATTGCCTTGGGGCGGCTGGGAGCAATCGACTCGATGCTGGATCGTGTGATCGCCGATTGGGGCGGGATGCTCGACCGCGGCGCCACGACTTTTTGGGAGGCCTGGGATCCAAGGCAAAACGGCGCGGAATCCTATGCCTTCTACGGACGGCCCTATGCCAAAAGCCTCTGCCACGCATGGAGTGCGGGCCCGGCGGCATTTCTGGTCTCGGAGATTTTTGGGCTTCGCCCGTGCGAGGATGGCTGGGCGTGTTTTACGCTCGAGCCCCGGCTCGGTTCGCTCCAATGGGCCTGCGCCACCGTCCCCACGCCGCATGGAGATATCGAGGTTTCCGCCGAACCCAACCGCATGACCCTCCGTTTGCCCGCAGGCACCGCGGCGCGATGGCGCGAACATACCTTCACCGGTCCAGGCTGCTTTGCCCAAGATCTCTAATACCAAACGCACAGCGGGATAGGTATAATCAGTCGGGCACCTCGGCGATGTGCCCCCACCAATTATTGGTGGGGATGGCTCGCCGAGCCGTCCGTTGATTCCACCCGTTTTGGAATCAAATTGGTATTACAGCGAATGGAGGATCATTCGGGCAGTTCGACAAAGCCCGATGCCTGACTCACGGTGCATCGGTTCGGAACGGCGAAGCCGGTAATCCAGCGCCGTTGTAAAGATTGGCACCTGCTGGATTATCTGCCCATGCATAGCGGACAGCGACCGGCATCGCCACTGCGGGATGCGATACAACGACTGTCGCTCCCACAATCTTCGCGTTGGCCCACACCCACTGCTTGTCGGTGCCGGCAATGGCAAACCCTTTCAACTCGCCCCCCTTCGCCACCAGCCCGCCGTCCGTGTGTGTAAATGAAATAACCACCTCGGCCCCGTTCGTTTCATGGCCCGCCGGCAACGGCCCCGCCCAGGCCACATCTTTCTGGCCATACACCGTCGCGAGCGCCCACAGCGACAACCGGCGCCCCACTTCTTGTTTGTTTTTCGGATGAGGATTATCTGCCTCGCCGGTCCCGAGTGCGATCGCCATTCCGGTCTGCGGCAGTCGCAGCGTCTGCAACATGCCCTCGCGCACAAGTGCCCAACCCGACTTTTCGACCGGTTCGGCTCGCGCCGGACTGAACTCCGGCAACTGCACCCACGCAAATGGAAATTCACTGCCCCACCGCGTCCGCCAATCCTGAATCAACGTCGCAAGTTGCAAACCATACAGCATGCCGAGACCTGTGTTGCCTTCC
>Ga0194053_10002585_pt1 | contig 10626 bp, 13 predicted proteins | sample SepL228m_MetaG_FD_161684 | JGI IMG/M metagenome (GOLD analysis project Ga0194053, IMG submission 161684) | Anoxic zone freshwater microbial communities from boreal shield lake in IISD Experimental Lakes Area, Ontario, Canada - Sep2016-L227-8m | ecosystem: Environmental > Aquatic > Freshwater >...
AATTTATTGAGAATACAATTTTCATTTCTCTTCAATTAATTCTTTATGAACCGTTTTACCTGTTTTCATCTGATTAATAGATTCATAAAGTCTATCGGCATTTTTCTTTGAACTAAGTAAATGAACAGTTTCAAGAATTGAATTGAATTCATCTAAAGATAAAAGAACTGCTCCATGACCGGAACCTCTTTTAATTATAAGGGTTTCATTGTTTTTTTCGACTTCGTCAAGGTATTGTTTGAGTTTGGTTCTAAACTCGGTGAAATTTGCAGCTTTCATTTTATTATTGTTTTAAGTTACTAATAAGGTACAAATATAAGTACTTATTTGATAACTTTTCTATTTTGGTAGAATTTCTTTGTTATGTGGCCTAACGCCTGGACAGCAGCCGCAGTGCGGGTTTTACTTGTTGTATCTTTTCTGACCCACCATCGTTTGTAGCTTCGGTGAATGCCAGCCTCCGAAAACCGCCCGCATTGCTCGGCTGCCGGCTCGTTACCAGCAGGTTTTCTTTTCTATCTTTATTCCTTTACCTTCTCTTGTTTGTAAATCGTTTACTGTTATGACTGGTTGATTCGTAAAACGTTGCCGGATAAATTTGTTTAGTGGATTGGAAAAAAAACGAGCTACCAAATAGCCTAAAATTCCAGATGTAAAAATTACTGATATATAGAGTGACCAGGTCCAATCTCCGGATAATTTCAAAACCTTAAACACATCTACTAACAGAATCACAACAAACATATGAGTGAGATAAACTTCATAACTGTTCCGTCCGAAGAAACGTAAAACTGCCGTAAATCGTGAAGGTTTTTGTCTGTCACTTACAAAATCTTTTTGCATACTGATTAATAAGAATGCTGTTCCGATAGCCAGTACCGTAACATTTAATCCGGTTTCAATTAAATGCCATTGGTTAGCAGCACGCCGGAATACCAGAATAAACACGATCAAACCCCAACCAACAACTTTGAAGGCATTTAAAGCCCATTTTTCAACATCGATCCTTTTAGCAACCAAGGCTGCCATACATCCCAGAGAAATAGCATCGAGGTATGCAAAATTGTTTTTATCACCTAATTCGTTGCCTTGAAACCAAAGTGTACGTGCAATGGGTGAAATACCCAAAAATACCGCAATTAAAGCAACAAAATGCCACTCTTTGCGGCATAAAACACATAATAACGGGAAAAACAGATAGAATACCTCCTCAATTGATAATGTCCAGAGTATATCCCATGAACCAGGCAAATATCCCACTTTCATTTCAAGCCAGTTTATATGAAATGTAATAGCTGCAAAAAGTGCCCTTCCTAGCGTTGTCCTCTCATGATTGATAATAAAACCTGTTACCCCCGCTAAATGCAGAACAGATAATACCAATAGCAATCCAACCAAAAGGGGCATTATACGGGTGAAACGCATGATGTAAAATCCGGAACGACTCACTTTGGGAAGTGTTGTCCATCTGTTGAGGGATGTGGTGGTAATGAGAAAACCCGATACCACGAAAAACATACAAACGCCATAATAACCGCTCCAGAATAAGAATTTATAAAGCATTTTGGGCATTATGATTCCAATATATGTGTCAGAGAATGGAATCTGTATGTTAATATGAAGTAAAACTACTGATATTACTGCAATCCCTCTTAAAACATCAATACCACTATTTCGATTATTCGTCAATTTTTCTTGCATCAAACCTCCTACCAACTGTATATTTATCAATTAATTTGTTAGCATTATCCCTTAAAAAACAGTTAGATGCTAATGATGAGAGACCCCAAAAAATTGATAGGGAAATAGTAAAATAGCTAATCTTAAAAAAGCTGTTGACTTTTCTCATATTATAGTATAGCAGGTTTTCAATATGCAATAACAACTAACGCCCCGCCGGCAGCCGCAGTGCGGGGTTTACTTGTTCTTACCTTTGCTTACCTTTATCATTAATAGGTTTGGTGAATGCCATCCTTCGGAAACCGCCCGCATTGCTCAGCTGCCGCCTCGTTAGCACCAGTACAATATTCCTGTCATTTAATAGGTTTGTCTCCTATGTGCTTTCCATTTTGATAAATCGCAAAATGGTCGGGTTTCTCCTTCTTGTCATAGATTAATACCTCAATTGTTAATTTCTCTAAATCGTAGTCCTTCTTTGTCGAATTGAATTTGTAATTAATGTAGCAATCATACTGATGATTATATCCAGGGTAAAAAGTAACAAAAATAAATTCTGCTTTATTTTTTTCAACCCCTCCAATTAAGTTTATGCAGGGAGAAGATTTACAATATAATTGCTTATGATGGTCCGCTTGCTGCTTTGTAAATTGTAAAAGTTTTGTTTGTTTAACGCTTAGTGGCAATTGAATATCTGGAAAATCATCAGCTTGTCCATTTTTGCGTTTTATAAAAAATAGTGTATCAAAAACCGTCTTGTCCTTTTGATGGATAGCGTCAATATAGTCTTGAATTGCCTTGATGTAAATACTTGTCAGCACAGATTTATTTACCTGATTACTGTCAACGGCAATTGAGTCTGAAAATTGATTTTTTGTCATTGCACTATCAGATCCAGTTTTAATTGTGTCTGCCTTTTCAGTCACATTTGCCGAACATGATGCAATAAAAACTGTCAAGCCGAGAAATTTAATAAGACTTTTTTTCATGTCTGTTTTTTCGTTTTGGATTGGTGCTAACGCCCCGCCGGCAGCCGCAGTGCGGGTTTTACTTGTTGTCTCTTTGCATTACCACTAACGTTTGCAGGGTTGGTGAATGCCAGCCTCCGGAAAACACCCGCATTGCTCGGCTGCCGGCTCGTTAGTGTTCGATGGATTCATTTATAGAAATACTTTCACGATAGTAGGAATCAATACACGTCAATTTTTCACGCAACGTACAGAAAATCCGAAATAAATATCGCAGCCGAACGAGTTTAAATAGCCGTAAGCATTACTGATCCACCTGTACTGTGCATTGAGTGGGTTGTTCAATGAGGAACTCCACCAATTATCGGTGTCTCCTAGTGCATTAAAATTCCCGGCGCTGGCGCGGTAACCACCCGGAAAGGCGGAATATCCACTTTCATTGGTTGCGCCTGTATTGGGGGTGTGCCACAGGCCAGTACCGGCTTCTATCGTACCGGTAGATTTCATTTTTCCGCCGGCCACTGTATTTCCTCCAAGATTGGATCCGAGCAAGGTCCATTCTGCATCGGTTGGAATATGCCAGCCATTAGGGCATATTCCCTTTGCCCCGGGTGTAGTAACATAAAGCATCATTTCATTCCACATATACAGTCCCCCATAAAGATTGCAGTTAGTTATATCATCATTATAGCAGTACTTTTCCATGATACCGTTGTTAGTTTGATTTAGCACGCCATTTATCTTAACCCCGACATTCAGGTTTTCTGCCATCCAGGTCTGCGTGGCTATTTCTACTATGGAATAATTGTTATTATCTGCATCAGTGCACGCAGCAAATTTGAAAGTTATTGTTTTACTGCTGGTGGGCACATCAGGGACTACTGTGCTGTATATCCCCGAAATACCTTTGTAAAGTAACTGATCGCCATTGGTGTATGGCATATCAATCGTTGCTGCAACGCTTTTCAAAGGGCTGTCTGGAGTATTGTTTTTAGAAGAAACATACTCAATTACTGCCTGGTTTTGCAAGTTGCTTTGACTTATCAGTTTTATGGAACAGGTATAATTTTTTCCGGTAACTTTCACAAAATACATCCCCCAGCTCATACCGGAAACGCGAAAGCTGTTTCTTCCAGTTGAAAGTAACGCGTTGGTTTGATAAATCGTTTTGCCGGATAAATCAACAAGGCTTATAACCGCATTGCCGCTCTCCGGGGAAATAAATGTCAACATTGACTGTTCTGTCATTGGGTTTGGGTAAATCTGCAAAGCTCCATCTGCAATATCCAAGGAAACAATGCCTACTGCCGCGATTAAGTGCAAAATATCTCCACCGTTCAACGTAACAGTGGCTCCGCTTGTTAAGTTGTCAACTTTTACAGTGTTTACCTCGGTAGTAGCGCCTGAACCTGTGAAACTGATAAAATAATCCTGAGCTTGCGTTTTCAGCATGGCAAGCATGAAGAAAATTATAATGGTAGATTTTTTCATAATTTTCGGTTTTAAAGGTTTAAACTCATTTAATAGTTGTTTTCTTGTTAATTCCAATGAACACTAACGTTCGGTCGCTAAACGCAGCAAAGGCAGAGCCTGTGATAAGCAACTTTGCGCCAGCATTGATGCGATTAGCGGCATGTTAGTGCCAGACCAATTTTAAAGATTAACAAAGTCTTGAGCAGTTAGAACTGTGATTTGAGCCTTTTTATAGTCTTTAAGATTTCTTGTCAATAATATCTCAATTTCATTTTGTAATGCAGAATAGTATTGAATTGCATCTTCAAAATCATTAAATTCTGAATTCAAAGCCAGGTCAATTATTTTCTCATTTAAAGGAGCTATTTGGACAAGTAACTTAAACTTCCTCAATATTTGTTTGGCTTCAAACGAAGTTGTTTCCTTTGATAGCAGATAGTGAAGATTAGCTAAGGATAATGAGGAAATGAAAATTTGAATCTTTCGCTCATCTGCCAATGTAAATAACCTGGCAGCAGCCTGGTAAAAAGGTTCACGTTTAGCTAAAAGATCATAAATAATATCAGTATCAACAAATACCCTCTTTTTCATAAATACTTCTCGGTTATGTGTTTATGATATTTTTCCTTGAGGTCCGAATTGTTGGAAAGCTGAATAACACCACTTAGAGATTTAACTAAGGGAGATATATGATCTTCTTTATCGGAAGTATTGGTCACAGCTTCTAAATAATTCTCTATTAATTTAGAAAGGCTGGTTTCATGATCATTGGCATATTTTTTGGCTTGATCAATGACTTTCTTTTTAAGTCGTAATGTCAGTTTGGTTTCCATATTATTAGATTAGGCGTACAAAGATACAAAAAACGTACGTCAAAGTCAAGTCCAAGGTAAAATTGGTTTGGCACTAACGCCCCGCCGGCAGCCGCAGTGCGGGGTTTACTTGTTCTTATCTTTGCTTACCAGTATCATTAATAGGTTTCGTGAATGCCAGCCTCCGAAAACCGCCCGCATTGCTCGGCTGACGGCTCGTTAGCAACTGTTAATCTTTGTTTAAATACTTTGTAAGCGCTTTTATCAATCCATCCACATTTGAAGGTCTTTTAGCATCTCTATCAACAATAACTCCGTTTTTATCAATAATTGAAAATCGTGGAAGGGACAATTTCCCTTTCATAATTTTCTCAGTCACACTATGCATAAAATCACTATATAATAAACCATAATAGTGGTATCCTGCCAAATTGTACTTATTTATTAATTTTTTCCATTTGTCAATATTCTTCAATTGTATTGCTGAATCACTTACTGGTTTTTCGAGAGCAATATACAAACGGACAATTTTGTTTGATTTGAGAAAAGCATCAAGATCAGGTTCGGATTTGAACTCTACCAAGCATGAACCGCACCATGAAGCCCAAAAATCGACATATACAATATTACCTCTAAATTTTCCGAAAAGATCATCCACTGAATTGACCTTTTCAAGATAAATAATATTTGAAGTGTCTTGCTTCGTAATATCCTGAGCTTTTATCAAATTACAAGAAAGCAGGAAGAATAGGAATAGATAAATTTTAGTGAAATGGTCCATGGTTGATTAATTAATAGTTGCTAACGCCTGGCCGGCAAACGCAGCAAAGCCAAAGCCTTTGATAAGCGACTTTGCGTTAGCATTGTTACGGTTGACGGCATGTTAGTGGCCGTTCAAATTATATTTTAATAGATTTTTCTTTAATCCAGCTGCAAATTTCGTTTGTTGAAGATTGGCCTTTTGCAATCTTAATTACAAAATCAAATTTTTCAGATTGAGTCGCTTTGATATCTAAGTTATTCTCTAATAAGTAATATCTCATAAGGACATAACCAATCCTTATATTCCCATCAAGAAAAGGATGATTGGAAATCAAACTTTCGATTAATGCAGCTGCTTTTTCAATAGGGGAGGAATAAAGATCTTCTTTATCGAAAGTCATAAACGGTCTGGCAATGGCAGATTCAAGAGCATTGTAATCTCTTATTCCTGAGGTACCACCATATTTTTCAATTAAAATATCATGCAGGCCTATGACTAATTCGATAGTAATCATTTGGCTAACTTTTCAAGAAGTTCCTGATCTTCTTTAAAAATTTGCTTAAGATGTTTAAAGGATTCAATATCCTTAGATGACTTCTTTTCGATTTGTTTTAAATATGAAAGGATATCGTTAAGAAAATCGTCTGGAACTTGTTGAATTACACGATTTATCTCTTTTCTAAGATCTTTTGTCGTCATAATCAAACTGTTTACACAAAGATACAAAAATTTGAAATTAGGGACAACTGAGAATTTGAATGGCCACTAACGTCCGGCCTGCAAACGCAGCAAAGGCAGAGCCTTTGCTAAGCAACTTTGCGCAAGCATTGTTGCGATTGCAGGCTCATTAGCGCCCGTTATTCATTTAATTTAATAAATCTTGCTTTATAGAAATTATTATCATCAGATAATAAGACAAAATATATTCCTGCTTGCCAATTTGCTGTATTTAACGTTGTTCTCCCAGACCACTTGCTATTACATTTATAAATAACTAATCCACTGCTATTTAGAATAGATAATTCTGTGAATTTCTTAATGTCGCTTTTGGTTTCAATAACTAGTTCATTTTTTACAGGATTTGGTGACAAGGTTAGCTTTAGACTAGATTTTTTATTCAATCCAACATATACAGAATCATATTTCATTACCGTGATACCATTAGCATCGGAGGCAATGTAAGGGTTACCATCAAAATTAATTGCTAATTGCAAATTATGAGGATGGGTTGAACCAAATCCAGGATCTCCAATGTATTCCCAATTTGAGCCGTTAAATTTCTTTACCGACGTCCATCCTCCATAATAGAAGTCTTGATAACCGACGAAAGGAACACCAGATGAATTAATTGCGATATTTGAATAACCTGCATCACCAGCAGAGATGTTTTGAGGGCCCACTACTTCCCAATTACTTCCAACAAATTTCTTTACTGTTACAGAACTTGTGTATTGTCCTGTGGCTTCACAATAAGCTAAATAGAGTTCAGATGTATTACTGAAAGCAAGATTAGGAAATGCTGCCCAAAATGGTGAGATATATCCATTACCAACAACACTCCAGGCTGTGTTGTTAAATTTCATTACCAATAATCTCATCGTATCACCATTTAGGAATGTTACAAATGGAATATCATCTGGACTCATTGCAATCTTTAAATAACCTGCAGCCTTTGGTGAAAATCCTGAGTTTCCAACTGATGTCCAATTATTACCATCGAATTTCATGACCGTTGCTTTTTGCGCATTTGCAACATCTATAAAAGCAATATAAGGGACTCCCGAAGAGTTAATAGCAAGGCTTGTACAATAAACTGACCCGGCAGAAATACCCGGATTTCCCACAACATACCAGGTTGAACCATTAAATTTCATTACCGTGGCTTTAGATGAGTTTCCATAATCTTTGTATGCTACATAGGGAACACCTGATAAATTGAACCTGAGATCAATATATTCAGCCTGTCCGGATGAGAAACCACTTTGTCCAACAGTATCCCAGCCAGATCCATTAAATTTCATTACCGTTACTTTCCAATTGTTATTGCCGTCTGAAAAACCTATAAAAGGGATGCCTTGAGGACTTAAAGCCAGACTTGTGTACCGTCCTAATGAAACTACTAATGGATTATTGCCGACATATTTCCAATCATAAAGATTTGGGAAACTAATATCAGGTAGCGATTGCGAAATTCCTGAAAATGAAATACAGACAAAGAAAGTTATAATCAGATTTTTCATCCTTGATAATTTAGATAGCTGGTCCAAATGGGCGCTAACGCGCCGCCGCTAAACGCATCAAAGGTAAAAACATTGATAAGCAACAATACCTTGCTTTTGTTGCGGTTAGCGGCACGTTAGCCTCAGTAATTTATTGTAAATATTCTCTTAACTTATTAAAACTAAATCCAATGCCTTGAAAATTCGGCTCTAGCAAAATTGATTTTACTATTGCTCTCCCGATTCCAGGTTTAAGTTCTTTCAAAATTTTAAACTCTTTTAAATCCCTTTTTTTCTCGACATCAGTGTAAGGGGTTGGTAAAATACATCTTGATTTGAGATGTTTGTCCTTCCTACCTTCGTTGGCTAAAGTTTCAAGTATGACTAAGCATTCGACCAAGAAGGTTCGGCAGGAGATGGAGTACCACATTTTGGGCTGGCTTCAAAGCGGCCAATCGCAACAGGATTACTGCCAGCAGCATAATGTCCCATTATATCAGTTGCAATACTGGCAACACATATTGAAGATTAGCAAAGATGCCGCCCAGGGTTTGTTTGTCCAAGTGGAGACACAACCACTGGCAGCGGAAGCCACGAGTACTGAAGTGGAAGTAACCTTTCCCAATGGAGTTCGATTGAAGGTGGTCAATGCCGACACCCGGTTTATCTCAGAACTGATCCAGCTGGCCTAATGCGATGTTCGGTCTAACGGAGTCGCTTAAGTTTTACCTGTATAACCGCCCTACCGACATGCGCAAGAGTTTTGATGCCCTATGCCAGGAGGTACGTGGAGGGATGCGCCGGGATCCGCTTTCTGGGGAGGTATTTATCTTTCTCAACCAGAGAAGGGACTTGATGAAGATGCTTCACTGGGAGCGTGGCGGACTGGTGCTTTACTACAAACGTCTTGAAAAGGGCACCTACGAACTTCCGTTGCATCTCTCGGAAGATGGTACGACGAAGATCCACTGGCCCGAGCTGATCATGATGATAGAAGGATTATCCCTCAGGGATGTCAAGGTCAGAAAACGGTATGTGTTAACAAAGGCGGGCTGATTTTGTTGATAACCTTGGTGGTCTGTTGCAAAAATCGCCGATATGAACAATCGCACTGTAAAACACGTTGACTAATACCGGGTGATTTTTTTGGACTGGCCAGGCGTCTGATTGTACCTTTGCTTCATGGATCAAAGGTCACAGAGTAACGATACGGTCACTATCTCCAGGCAGGAATACAACAACCTGCTTTCAACCGTCGATCAACTGAAAACGGAACTGGATAAGGTCCGTCGCATGCTGTTCAGCACATCAAGCGAACGGTTTATCTCCACGGTGGATCCAAATCAGACCGCCCTGGGGCTGGAAGGGGCAGACAACAAAGCTCCCGAAGTCGAGTACGAAGACATTGCTTACAAGCGCAAAAAACGCGATCAGGAGAAAGAAGGACACAGCCGGGTAGAGCTTCCGGATAACCTTCCCCGCGAGGAAATCATTATCGAGCCGGATCATGATGTGACCGGTTGGAAGCGGATCGGACAGGAAGAGACCAGGATACTGTGCCGTCGGCGGGGCAGTTTTTTCGTGCGGGTGTTCATTCGCCCCAAGTATGCCGCCCCCCAGGGAGAAGGCGTAGTGATCGGCAAGCTTCCCCTGCTTCCCATTCACAAAGGCAATGCCGATGCCAGCGTGATTGCCTGCATCATTGCCGGCAAGTTCATCGATCACCTTCCCTGGTATCGTCAGTCACAGATGTTCAAACGCGAAGGACTGTCCATTGCCGAAAGCACGATGATCGGCTGGGTAAGGGCTGCCTGCCAGCTAATGGAGCCGTTGTATGAAGAGCAGAAAAAAGCGTTGCTGAAGTCCACATACCTGCAAGTAGATGAAACGCCAATCCCGGTGTTGAGCCAGGATACGCCTGGTTCCGCACACAAAGGATACTTCTGGGTGTACTTTGATCCGATAACAAAAACGATCGTTATAGAGTACCGTCAAGGGCGGGGACGGGAGGGCCCCATCACCTTCCTCAAGGAGTTCCGTGGCATTCTTCAGACCGACGGATACTCGGTCTATGATATTTTTGAACGAACCGAAGGCGTTACTCTGGTGGGATGTATGGCCCATGCCCGGCGAAAGTTCGATGAGGCCAAATACAATGACAAAGAGCGGGCTGAGCAGATGCTCACGATGATCCAGGAGTTATATGCCATCGAGCGTCGCATCCAGGACCAGGACTTCGATACAATCCGTAACCTGAGGCAGCAAGAAGCTTTGCCCATCCTCAGTGAGATGCACTCCTGGTTGAAAGCCCAACTGTTGGAAACTCTGCCCAAAAGCACCATCGGACAGGCCATCGCCTATACATTGAATCTTTGGTCCCGGCTAATCCGGTATACCGAGGATGGAAGACTCCGTATCGACAACAACCTCATAGAGAATAGCATTCGTCCCATTGCCATTGGCCGAAAGAACTACCTCTTTGCCGGATCTCATGATGCGGCCCAGCGTTCTGCCATGATCTATTCGTTTGTGGGAACCTGCAGGAAACTTCAGATCGATCCGCAGGTCTGGTTCGAAGACGTGCTGGGCCGACTGCCTTACTTCAAAAAGAACGACGACCTCAACATCCTGCTTCCCGCTAACTGGAAGCCCGCATCATAAAACTCAGCAGAAGCCCTGCAGCCTTGAGGTGTAGTTTACCAACCCCATACGCA
>Ga0194053_10002587_pt1 | contig 10623 bp, 7 predicted proteins | sample SepL228m_MetaG_FD_161684 | JGI IMG/M metagenome (GOLD analysis project Ga0194053, IMG submission 161684) | Anoxic zone freshwater microbial communities from boreal shield lake in IISD Experimental Lakes Area, Ontario, Canada - Sep2016-L227-8m | ecosystem: Environmental > Aquatic > Freshwater >...
GAACAGCGTCTGCCCCTCAATTTTTTCCTGGAGCTTGATCAGCCCCTCGAGGAGCGCCTCCGGGCGCGGGGGACATCCCGGGATCGCGACGTCCACAGGAATAAACCGGTCGATCCCTTTCAACACATTGTAGCCCTCCTTGAACGGGCCGCCCGAAATCGCGCACGCCCCCATCGCGATCACGTATTTCGGCTCGGCCATCTGGTTGTAGAGCCTCACGACGAGCGGCGCCATCTTCTTGGTCACCGTGCCCGCGATGATCATCAGATCCGCCTGGCGGGGCGACGGACGGAACACCTCGGCCCCGAACCGCGCCATGTCGAATCGCGCCGCAGCGGTCGCGATCATCTCGATCGCACAGCACGCCAGCCCGAACTGCAACGGCCACAGCGAGTTCTTCCGGCCCCAATTGTAAAGACCCTCGAACGACGCCACAAAAATGCCGCGCTTCTGGAGATCCGCTCTGAGTTCTTCGTCCAACATTTCGATCAGTTTGTCTTATACGCTATTTCCCGGCCGACAAGAAAGTTTTGCGTTTTCGCGCCTCGAGTGAAGGCCGCGCGGCTAGCCGCCGAACTTCCTGTCCAACTCGGAGAACGACCATTGGATCATCGTCGGATGCCCGCGCGGGCTGGCGTAGGGGAGATCGCAGCGGAGAAGCTCGCTGACGAGCTGCCGCGCGCGGCCGGGCTCGAAGGAGAATTTTTTCACGGCGGCGAGGGAGGAAACCGACCGGATGAGAGCATCGAGCGCGAGCGGGCGGCCCTCGAGCGATCCGGAGGCGCGCAGCGACGCGCAGAGATCGAGGAGCGCAGCGCGGGCGTCGTTCGCGGCCAGGCATGCCGGCAGAGCCTCGACCTTGAGCGTGCTGCCGCCGAACGGCTCGAGCAGAAATCCCGCGCTCCGCAGGGCTTCAAGATTCTCCGAGATCCAGGCAAAATCCTTCGGCGGGAGCTCGATGACCTCCGGGAGCAGGAGGCGCTGGCACGGGGCGTCGCCGGACGCGGTCTCCCGCTTCAGCGACTCGAAAAGAATCCGCTCCGAGGCTCCACGGGCATCGAGCAGGACAAGCCCCTCGAGGCTGCGCATCAGGATCCACCGGTCGGCCAGACCTCCGATGATCTCGAATTTTTCCTCCTCGTGCTCCATGGGCCACTCGCCCTGCGGAGGGGCACGGAACGCCTCCGGCGCGGCGGGGGCAACCGCCGGGATCCGCTCGCGGGGCTCGCACGGCGCGCGGTCCGTCGGCGCGGCAGGCGCAGCGCAAGCCGCTGGCGTCCGGGTCGCGGCGGGTGCGGGGGATGCTTCAGGCGCGAGCACCGGGCGCCGGAGGTTATCGAGCATGGCGCGCGCAGCGAGGAACACGGCCTGGCGGAGTTGGTCGGGCCGGTGGAGGCGGATCTCGCGCTTCGCCGGATGCACGTTGCAGTCGAACGCCATCGGATCCATCGAAATTCGCAGGACCGCGAGCGGGTGGCGCCCGCGGGGGATCGCCTCGGAATACGCCTCCCTCAGCGGCTGGTAAACCGCCGGGCACTGCACGACGCGGCCGTTCAAAACAACGAACTGCTGCTCGCGGTCTGGACGCCCCTCGCCCGGGCGGGCGAGGTGGCCGGAAATGGTGATGCCGTTCTCCTCGCGGGGCGCGAGCGGAACCAGGCGCCTGAGGAAATCCGGACCGAAGAGATCGCGGAGGCGGACGCCGGGATCCGTGGTGGCGGCGGCCTGCCAGAGGCGGCGGCCGTCGCGCACGAGCGTCATCGCCACGTCCGGATGCGCGATCGCCAGCGACTCCATCTGGTGCACGATGTGCGCCGCCTCGGTCTCCTCGCTCCGCAAAAATTTCCGGCGGGCCGGGAGGTTGAAAAAGAGCGCTCGCACCTCGACGGTTGTTCCCGGCGCCTCGCCGCTGTCCGAGACGGATTCAATTTTTCCACCGGCGACGGTGATTTCTGTTCCGGCCTCCGCGCCCGGCGAGCGGGTGACCAGGCGGAACCGGGAGACGCTGGCGATGCTGGGCACGGCTTCCCCGCGGAATCCCATCGTCGTCACGCGGGCGAGATCCTCGGCCGAGCGGATCTTGCTGGTGGCGTGCCGCTCGAGCGAGAGCAGGGCGTCCTCGCGATCCATCCCGCACCCGTCGTCCGCCACGCGGATCATCTGGGCCCCTCCCCGGGCAAACTCGACCGTGATCCGGCGCGCCCCGGCATCCACGCTGTTCTCGACCAGTTCCTTGACGACCGAGGCCGGACGTTCGACGACTTCCCCGGCCGCCACCTGGCTGGCGACCTCGTCCGGCAGCAAACGAATCTTTCCCATGCCATTTGACTTCGCATGAATTCGTTCATAAGAAAAGGATGTGCTCACAGATTCGCGCCGCAAGAGACGTGCTCCGCAGTTTTCCGATCCCGATTTTGACATGACCGGAGACGATCCCGAAAAAGGGGGAAACCTCTTTCTCTGGACGGTCATCATCCTTCTTCTCTCCGGCTTCGCCATCGCGTGCTGGATCGGCAGCTTTTATATTTTCGAACACCCGGAAACGCCGCTGAGCTACGAGGTGCTCACCAAGTTGAAAAAACTCGAGCCTCCGAAGCGGTTCGAGCTCACGGCCGCCCCGCGCGGCGAATTTCTGAAGCCCGCGCAGATCCTCGAGCGGTATCAAAAAATGACCCCTCGCGAGTTGATGCACGCGAACGAGGTGCTGCTCAAAAACTATATCCGCAACTACAAGCTCACCCAGGATCTCGTCCTCTATGTCGCCGGCACGTTCCATATTTTGGATTCCTACGAACTGACGAAAGACGATTTTTGGGGATCCGGCGTGGTGGTGCTGGCGCAGGCGAAAGACAATCCGAAGATCCTCGTCGAGCAGATTTTTCCCGCCCAGGCGAAAGCCATTCCCGCGCTCCAGCGCACGCTGCTCACCGGCCTCGACCTGGATTTGAAGCGCGAAAACGAACTGTCCGCGATTCTCCATGTGGAGAAGCTCGGCGACGGGCGGATCAAGGTCACCGCGCTCTCGATCCTGTATCCGAGCTACGGGTCGGCCGCGGCCGCCGGGACATTTTCCCTCGAACCCCCGGAGCTGTTGAACGTGGCGGCCGGGCTGCCCGTCATCACGGACGGACGGCTGCAGGAAGCGGATACAAAATTTGCGGCTTATCGCCGCCGCGCGGGACTCACGGGGTCTTCTGCCCCCGCGCCACAGCAGCCCCGCCTGATGCGGGTGGAGCGTCCTGTTGCGGTGAACACGCCGCCGCCGACCTCACTGCCGGCGAACCCTCCCGTGCTGGCGGCCATTCCCGTGAACGCGCCCCCGACCGCCCTGCCGGCGAATCCGACCGTGTTGGCGGCCATTCCCGTGAACGCGCCGCCGTCTGCGCTGCCGGCCATTCCGGTGAATGCGCTGCCGGCGAACCCTCCCGTGCTGCCGGCCATTCCCGTGAACGCGCCGTCCGAGCCACCATCGGCGGAGCCTGCCGCGCCCGAACCCGCAGCGCCGGCCTCTTCTCCTGCGCCCGCGACGATCCCAGCCCCCGGCTCGTGGCCGGTTTACGAGCCCGGACAAATGCCGCGCGGGCGGCTTCTCAACGTGAAAGATGTGGCAGGGAAAGCCGGGGGCGGCGTGGGCAGCGAGCGGGTTTATCTCCAGGGAAGTTTTCTTGTCACGGCCTCCGGCCCGAGCCGTGCGGTGCTGCGAACCCAGGGGGCGCTCACCGATGCGATCGGCCTCGGTGGCCGATCCGGCGATGTCCGCGTGATTGTTGATTTTCCGTCGGGGATGATTCCGCCGGCCAAAGAAGCGACGTTCTCCCGCGACGCGCGCAGGCCGTTCCAGATCACCGGGGTCAAAGAGGACACCGACGGCCAGATCAACGTGTATGTCCGGGAAGTCACCCGGCCTTGAGGGCCGTCTGGCGGCGGAAATTGCAGCCGGCGGGCCGATGCGGTTCGACCGGTTCATGGGCCGTGCGCTCTATGATCCGGAGGGCGGCTACTACGCCGGAGGCGCACGCCGCATCGGAAAAAACGGGGATTATTTTACGAATGTCAGCCTCGGTCCGGTGTATGGGGAAATCCTTGCCGGGCAGTTCGTCGAGATGTGGGAGGCGCTCGGGCGGCCGCCGGAATTCACGCTCGTCGAGCAGGGCGCCAACGACGGCCGGCTGGCCGCCGATATTCTTACCGCTCTCGACGGAACCCCGCTTCACGGAGCGCGGCTGATCCTCGTGGAGCCTTCGGAAGTTTTGCGGAAAATCCAGTCCGTCACGCTCTCCGGGCGCAACGTCGGGTGGGCGTGCGAGGCGGACGATCTGCCCGAGCTCTGCGGGGTGCATTTTTCGAACGAGCTCTTTGATGCCCTCCCGGTTCATGTCGTGCGCTCGACGGGAGCCGGCTGGGCCGAGCTTTTCGTCGGGTGGAATGAGGGCGGTTTTTTTTGGGAGGAAGGCCCGGTGTGCGACGAGGCCGCCGGGTTTGCCGCGCAGCTTCCCGCCCGACCGGCGGGATTCACGACAGAGGTCTGCACCGGCTACCGGAAAATTTTCTGCGGGCTCGCCGCAAAAATCCGCCACGGTTTTTTGCTGGCGGTGGATTACGGCCTGTCCGCGGGCGAGCTTCTTGCGGGTCACCGCCGCGCCGGAACCCTCCGGTGCTACTCCGGGCATCGCATGGAAACGAATCCGCTCGAGGATCCCGGACAGAAAGACATCACCGCCCATGTCAACTTTTCCCTGCTTGCCGGCGAGGCGGTCCGGGCGGGCTGGCACCTCGAAAAGTTTGCCGATCAGCACCACTTTCTGGTCGGGGCGGCGAAGCGGATGCTTCTCGCGCTCGACGGCGTCCCGAACCCCAAAAAACTCCGCCCCCTCGCCGCGCTTCTGCATCCCGAAAATATGGGGCGCCAGTTTCATGCCATCCTTTTTTCCCGTGGGGCCCCCGGTGCCGCGCTTTCCGGATTCCAACACGCGCGGGATTCCGACCTGCCCCATTGAGGTGCAAAAATTCCCGCAGGTCAGGATTGAGATTCGTATTGCCGCCCGCCGCTTCCCCGGCAATGATTTTTTATGAGCAAAAAACTTCGGAACCGCCTGCTGGCATTGGGATGCCTTTTCGTGTTCTTCGCGGTGGGAATCCTCTTCTACGCGAACTGGGTGATCCAGCGTCCGTTCGCGATCATTCTCTTCCTGTCCGACAACCTCACGCCCTCGGCGCTGGCGGCCTCCAGGATTTACGCCGGGGGCGCCGACCACCGGCTCGGCATGGAAAAGTTTCCGCACCTCGCGCTGCTGAGTTCGCAGGCCAACGATTTCGCCGTAGCCGACGGTGCGGCCGCAGCGGGCTCGGTGGCGACCGGACAGAAAGCCAACAACGGATCGCTCCGCTTCGAGGGCGGCAAATCCCCGCTCCCCACGCTCATGGAGTTGGCCCGCAAACGCGGCCGCGCGACCGGGATCGTCTCGAACACCTCGCTGACCGACGCGACGGCCGCGGCGTTCTATGCCGGGACTTCCGACCCGCTCGATTTCGAGACGATCGGGAAAGACCTGGCTGAAAAATCCGAGATCAATGTCCTGCTTGGCGGCGGGGCCGCGGATCTGCTGCCGGATTCGAAGGACGGCCGCCGACGCGACGGGCGCGACCTGATTCTCGAAATGCGCAACAGGGGATACGACATCGCGCGCAACAGGCAGGAAATGGAAAGCACCCCTCAGTGGCGCGCGCCGAGGGTCCTCGGACTCTTCAGCAAGGGGCCTCTGGCTTTCGCGGACGAGGTGCAGGCATCGGCCTCGCAGCCCTCGCTCTCCGACATGGTGCTCCAGGCCATCCTTCTCCTCCAATACAATCCCAAGGGATACTTTCTCGTCGTGGATGCCGGGCTCTCGGGCAAAGCGGCGCTGCAAAACCAGGGCGAGCGGATGATGAAAGAAATCCTCGTCCTCGACCGCGCGGTCGCGACCGCGCGGTCGTATGCCGGCGAGAACGCGCTGATCGTGGTGGCCGGTCGCTCGAACCCCGGCGGCCTCCGCATGAACGGCTATTCGTTCCGAAACGACAAGGGCGCGGCGGTCCTCGGCATCAACGCGCAGGGCATCCCCTCGCTGACCTGGTCGACCGGCCCCGGTTCGGGCGCCAAATCCTCTCCGGAGGGGCTCGCCCGCACCGAGCCGCCCGCCTTCCAGACCGCATCCGCCATCGGCGTCGCGGAGGATGTCGTCGCCGTCAGCCAAGGCCCCGGCACCGAGGTGCTCCAAGGGTTCCAGGACAATACGGACATCTTCCGCGTGATCCGCAATGGCTTCTGACGGGAGTTGAAAACAAAAAATTGGAAATCGACGCGGGGAAATTCCGCCTGATAATCCGGTATGGTGAGCGCAAGTTTTTTTGATTCCGAGTGTCCGGGCGCTTTTTTGCTGGGCGTCCTCCGGGAGCATGCGGACGCCGCCGCGCGGGATGTCGCCGCGCTCCCCGACCGCTCCAACGAGCGGATCCATGACATCCGGGTCGGCATGAAAAAATTCCGCTCCTCGCTGCGGTTGGCGTCGGAGGTCCTGCCGTCGCGGGAATTCGCGAGGCTCGACGGCCTGGCCCGCGAGATCAAGGGCGCGTTTGGCACGGCCCGCGACCGGGATGTCCAGCTCGGACTTCTGCGCGTGCTTCTTGGCGAGCGCGGGGCGGTGGCATGGCCGGCTGCCATTGGCGGAGAGGATTGTCCGGCCGGAGACGGGACTCGCAAGGCCTGCGAAAGCCTCTCCGGACTGGTCGCCAAGCTCGATCTCCGCCAGCTCACCTCCGGGCAGGCGCTCGCGGCCTGGGTGGCATCCTACCGCGATGCCCGCCGCACGATGGCGGCCTGCCACAAGGATCCGGAAGATGATTTTCTTTTCCACAAGTGGCGCAAGCGCGTGAAGCAGGTCCTCTACCAATCCGCCGTCCTCGGCCCGCCCGCCGCCGACCGGGTGCCCGGGGCGCAGGAACTTTCCTCCGCGCTCGGATCGCAGCACGACCTGGCCGGCCTCCTCGAAATCGTCCCCCCCTGCGGCCCCGATGCCGTGCGCCTCGTCCTCGAAAAAAAGCGAGAGACCGCCCGGCTGGCACTCGGGCTCGGGGATCGGGTCTTCCGCAACAAGCCGGACGCCCTGATCAAGTGTCTGTCGGATTTCGCGAAGGGCTGCCCGCGCAAAAAAACCCGAGGCATTTAAGAATATGAATTCAGAGGAGCAGCAACCAAAGGGCATGAATGAGGACATCGAAGTCCGCACGTATTTTGCGCGCGGCCGGAATGCGCTCGTCGCCCGCGCCGCATTTTCTGAACTCTACGCCGCATGGTATCTCCACCGCATGGATTGCGGGCTGCGGCTTCCGCCGGAGTGCGACGCCTTCGCCCGCGACGCGCTGGCCGCGATCACCCTCCACTGTGCCGCCCGGCCCTGGAAAGAAACCTGCGCGTGGACCGTCCACTTCCCCGACCCGCGGATCAACGTCTTTGCCGCCGGGGACAATGCCGCCGGCACCGTCGTGGCGAACGTCTTCACGGAAAATATCCGCCCGATCGGGAACGGCGTGTTCCACTCCGACGTCATCGATGACGGAGGTCCCACACGCCGCAGCGTCGTGGAATTCGAGGCCGGCGGATTCCTGCAGGCCGCCGAGCAGTTCTACAACAAAAGCGAGCAGCGACCGGCCCGGTTTTTCCGGCACGGGGACGAGGATCTCGTGATGGTTTCCGCGCAGCCCGATTGCGACCTCGCGTGGCTGGCCGCGCTCGACGACGATGCGATCCGCCACCTCGATGCCGACACCGGGCTCTCCCTCCTCGAGACCCGCCGGTTCCGCTTCCAATGCGGCTGCACGCAGGAACGGATGCTGGATTTTCTCGTGCCCGTCTTCCGGCGGCAGGGCGACGAACTCTTCGGCAACGAGGAAATCATCCGCATCCACTGCCCGCGCTGCGGAGCCCGCCACGCGATCACCCGCGAGGCCCTCGAAGCCCGCGCCAAGTAATCCCGCATCTTGAAAATAATCGGACTTCGAGGATAAAGCCAACTGACATCGTTCACGCGGGCCGTGCGAGGTCAGCCGGCAGACACTTGCCAATTATCTGGAAATGCTCGCCTTGACGGGAGTGGTCACTGTGCTGAGGCCCTACTCGACAAATCCCCGAAGGGAGCTGGTGGCCATGCCGAAAGTTTATGCGTTCGACACGGGATTCGTTTGTCATGCCCGCGGTTGGGCTTCCCTCCGCCGCGAGGATTGCGGGAACCTCTGGGAGAACCTCGTCCTCGACGAACTGGCTTTCGAGCTGCCTGGCGGCGGGATCTATTACTGGCGCGACAAGCAGAAGCGGGAAGGGGATTTCAGCGGCGGGGTTGTCCCCCGGTCGCCATCGAGTGCAAATGGCGTTCGTTCGCAGCTGACTACGCCGGGCTTGATGCCTTCCGTTCGCTTCACCCGGAAGCCATTTGCTGGCTCATCGCCGCAGACCGGAAAACGGTGATCCGGCGGAAGACGCGGGGAGGAACCTTGTGCGAGGCGGGCTTGTAAAACCTCCCCGGGCTGATCGCCTCACTTCCGGGTGCCAGGGGAATTCCCCTGCCGGAGACCGCGAACTCCCACCGGGACGCAGCAGAGGTTTGAACCTCAATCCGGCAGGAGGAATTCGCCGCGAACGCGAAGTCAGCGAAGTCCGCAAAAAATAGGGAAATTTCCAGAACGCCACCGCGCCGTCCCCATCGGGGATGGCCTCTCCGCTGCGCTCCGGTTGCCTTCCCGGCCAAACAATTTACTTACCCATTATTCCACGAAGCGCTTCGCGCTGGTTTTGCCGCAGCCGTCCGACTTCTCTTAAATCCGGCAGTTGCCCGCGAATCACGCCAATCAACGCGAATCAAATCAGGAAGCGCAAACAGGCCTTCACCCCCGGGGTGAATTGACCATCTGAGGTTGCTGGCATTCGCGTTTTTTCGCGTGATTCGCGGGCCGCTTCTGCTCTTTTTAGGTTCAAAAGCGTTTTTTTTTTGGATCGCACCCGACCCCGGAAAATCCCCTCCCCACCAGAAGATTCCCGTTGCAAAAAATCCGCATTCGAATAGTTTTATTGTGTGTCGCTACGAATTTTACGCCTTCGTTTTCACCCGGAAAATGCAGCTCCAAACTCTGCCCCATGAACCTGAAACCCGCCCGGACACCCGGAATTGCCGGCAAAATAGTTTTTTCTCTGATCCGAAGCTCCGCTCGAAGCGCCCCTCGCAAACCCCACACCACCGTGTGAAACGAAATCTTTTCACAGCCATCGCCGTGGCGGTCGCCTTTGCCGCTCTGCCAGCCGCCCGTGCGGCCTCGTCGAGCTGGAATGTCGATGCCGCCGGGAATTGGGCCACCGCCGGCAGTTGGGCTGGAAGCGTCATCCCCGGTGCCACATCAGGCACCACAAGCACGGACATCGCGACGTTTGGTAACACGCTCACGGCGGATCGAGTTGTCACGGTGGACAGCAACCGCAACATCGGCGGGATCACTTTTTCCAATACGTCGGCATTTAAATTCACGCTGAGCGGCGGCAACCTGCTGCTGAGCAGCGGCGGGGTCATCCAGACGGCGGCCGGCAATGGCGCCCACACCGACACGATCTCCACGGCGATTGCGATCCAGGGCGATGGCGGTACGGCCGCTTTCACGGCGGGAGCCACGTCGGCCACCAGCCTGCTGAGCATCGGGGCGGTGACAGGCGTTTCGACCGGCTTGAATACCACCACGCTCACGCTCAACGGCACAAACACCGGAGCCAACACGGTCACGGGCATCATCGGAGATGGATCGGGCGGCGGCAAACTGGCCCTCGTGAAATCCGGCGCCGGCACATGGACCCTCACCGCCGCCAACACCTACACCGGCGGGACGAGCATCAACGCGGGCACCCTGAAAATCGGCAGCGCGACGGCGCTGGGTGGCAACGCCAGCGCGGTGAGCGTCGCGGCGACGGGAGCGGTCCTGGATTTGAACGGCCAGACGGTTGCGAACACGAACGCCCTGACCTTGAACGGCTCGGGCATCAGCAGCGGCGGCGCGCTCATCAACAGCAGCGCCACGGTCGCCTCGTATGCGGGCACGGTGGCATTGGCATCCGACAGCAGCATCGGCGGGAACGGCGCCGGAACTCTGACACTCAACGGAACCGTCTCCGGGGCTTTCAACCTCACCAAGGCCGGCACCGGCACGCTGATCTTCGGAAATGTGGCGAACACATTTGGCGCCGGCAAGACGTTCACCATCAGTGCGGGCACGGTGAAATTGGGCAATGCCGCCTCGTTGGGCGATGCCACCGGCGCCGTCTCGGTGACTAACGGCGCGGTGCTGAATTTGAACGGACAGGCGGTTGCGAACACGAACGCGCTGACCTTGAACGGCTCGGGCATCGGGGGAACCGGCGCCCTCATGAACAGCAGCAACACCGCGGCCAGCTATGCGGGCGCAGTCAACCTGGCCAGCGACAGCACCATCGGCAGCACGGGCACCGGCAACACGTTCACCGTCGGCGGCACCATCACCAGCACCGGCACACAAAACCTGACGATCAAAGCGGGCGGCACGCAAGCGATCACCCTGACCAACGTCAACAAC
>Ga0194053_10002593_pt1 | contig 10602 bp, 6 predicted proteins | sample SepL228m_MetaG_FD_161684 | JGI IMG/M metagenome (GOLD analysis project Ga0194053, IMG submission 161684) | Anoxic zone freshwater microbial communities from boreal shield lake in IISD Experimental Lakes Area, Ontario, Canada - Sep2016-L227-8m | ecosystem: Environmental > Aquatic > Freshwater >...
CTCTACATCAGCCGCGTGATTTAAAGTGTCAGAGATGATGATCACGTCAAATGGCTCCTCATCCAGTTCGAGGGTCTCTCCCGCACCGACTCTGAGATCTAGCTCCGGGTATCGCTCCCGCCCCTTGCGAATGCGTACCTCAGAAAGATCGATGCCAAGCTTCGATCTGCAGGTGAGTTGTGCAAGCAACTCTCCTTCGCCGCACCCAATCTCAAGAACACGCGCATTATGGGGTACAAGAAGTCGGTACCTGCCGGCTAGCAGTTTTCTGTAATGACGCGAAAGGCCCCCCTCCTTTTCTTGTTTTGAAAAGTGGGCGGCCACCTTTCCCAGGTGGACGTCGTATGCATCATCAGTCCCGTAACTGTTCATGAAATCTTATTCTTTGGAGAGCACAACCAGCATTCTGGCGGCAAAGAGGGATGGACAGATCCCAAGTACAGCATCCAATAATTCCACCACTCCGCATGTGGCATCAGGATACAACGAGGGCCCGCTAAAACCGCCAGTGCCCAGATAGGCAAAGGAGGTGAGCCTCCTCACCTGGTGTAATCGCCATCCCCGAAGCAGTTCTGGCAACTCTCGACGGAAGAAGATCCTGTGAGCGGAAGACTGCGCCGCAAAATAACGATGCGACTCAGGAATTCTCATGTCCACGAATTTTGATGATAATTTGGAAGCGAATCCAAGCGGCTCATGGTGGCACGTCCCGTAGATGATTCGCCCCACAACACTCATCGCCGGTTCCATAAGGATCACCCTGCCACCGGGCACCAGAACCCGGTGCGCTTCGGCAAGGGCATTTGCGGGATACTCGAGATGATGCCAGACATCGAAGAGGATCAGATTGCTCACTGATTCGGAGGGATCGCTGAGGGAGTAAACGCTTTCGACGCGGTCAATCCAAGGGTTAGGGAACAGGTCCGTCGTGACGCACTCGGGAAGCGATTCCCGGATATTGCCCATTCCTGAACCGACTTCCAAGATGGTTCCATCAAGGGATCGATCCAGCGACGCGCTTATCTCACGGTAGAACCCCCTGTAAGCTTTTCGCAGGGAGGGTTTTGAATTCCATGCCTGAAGATTCTCGTGGATCTCCCGGTTATGCTGCCCGATGCTGGTAGGGTCATCACCGCTCATACAGCTTCAAGGATCACGTTGATGCCTCCCAGTTCTGGAATTCGCGAGAGAATCGAGTCGTCCAGTGCGACTTCGGGACCATTGACGATTCGGCAGCGATAGCCCAGCCCTTGAATCATGCAAAGCAGTTCGGCAAATCCTTGCCCCCGTTCTGCAAAAAGGTAGGGGGCTAACTCCATCATGAGGCGCGGCTTATAGACAGCCAGTGTCTCCAACGAACCCCCAAGCACTTCAAATTCATGCCCATCAACGTCGATTTTAATGAAATCAAGTCGTTGCGAGCCGTGCTTGGGGTACCAATCATCAAGCTTGAAGACCGCTGCTGCATCGAGCGTTTCGTACACCCCGCGGTGAACGGCATGCCTCTTGGATCCCTCTTCCCTCTCTAGGGACCAGCGTGATGGTATGGACTCAGGCTTTATTCGTTCTGGATCTCCTACGAGTAGGGCCTGAACCGGATTAACGCGTCCGGAAAGTTGAGGGTTGAGCGCAAGATTATCCTGCAGTTTCTTGAACGCATAATCCGTGGGTTCGAAGGCAATCACCTTGCCACGATCCCCAACGAGAGAGGCAAGCGGAAGCGTATGGGCCCCGATATTGGCTCCGATATCGAGAACAACATCACCTGACTCAACCAGAGATCGGTAGGATCTGATTGTCGAAGGCTCAAAAGCTCCCATGAGAAAGATCGCAAAGTCGATTCCCTCCGTAAGATCGAGATTCCACAAAATTCCATCCCGTTGAAAATGCCCATGGTTGAGCATTCCCAACGAGGTACGAAACCGCCGGGTGGCAGCGGAAATAAGTGATGCCGCGGCAATTTTTGTTTTGGTGGCGACTTTCATCGGCAGCATGTCGCGACTTCAATAAGTCCAGTTTTAAGCATCTGGAGCAAAAAATCCTGTTATTTAAGTGGGATCAGGACTCTTCTTCCGGCCCAGTCACATTCCTTGTAATCGGACACAAGAAACGATCCCTCTTTGGTGGGCATATAAAGCCCGAATCCAAGGTAACTGGAGGCGGAGATCTCTGATTTCGGAATCTCGACCATGCTCTTCCATATCGTCTCCGGTGATATCCCGCCTCTCATTGGATCGATCATAAAATCATGCTGATAGATGATTTTTTTATTCGCATCCAAAAGATGGATAAAAACAGCGTAGTCTCGATCCACTTGGCGCAACGCCTCAAAATAGAAACTAAACGTCAGCATGCTCCCCCTGAAATCCAACTTAGTGACACCCTTTAACTTGATCTGATCGCCAAATTCAGTCTCCCGAATAATGGAGCGGTCTTTCTTTATTTGCCTTGAGGCTTCGGATGTTTCGATAACCTTCAGGCCGGGATCGTCATAGTCACCTCGGGCTTCAATGTTTCGCTCATTGAAATCATCGTTCCATTCAACGGATTTCACCCAATCCCTACATGCTTTTGCAAACTCTCTTCGGTCGACAACTTTGTAGAGGGTGACATTCCCCGCAGGAATTCTCTCCAAACCATGGCATTGGTCCGCTCCTGCTGTCTCGATGAAGTTACCCATCAACTGTTCCTCATCCTGCCAATTACGGATTTTCCCCTTATAACCCGGTTCAATCTTTCTGATTCCTTCGGTAGTGAAATAATCGGTTAAGAGAACCTCCCTCATCTTGATACCGGGATAAATCCAATCATTGATCCTGAATATCTTGAAATCTCCTGTTGGTTTTTCATGCTCAACGCTATTAACAATGTCAACCATTGGGATGACCCACCCGCTATAGTCACCCAAAGAGTAGATATTAAGCGGGCGTCCCAAATTGACAGCTTTGGTTAAAAGTAGTTTGGCCGCGTTGACTTCGCGTTCGTATTGTCCAACGGTCAGGTTATATCCCATCAGTTTCTGTATCGACCTGTGTTCAGACGGTGAGAAGAGCAACCAGATCAGAATGAGCGCTGAAGTAGAAAGGTAGCAGATGCTCAAGAACCATGCTGTTCGATTCAGTTTGGTGATCCCGCGAAAGAAGGAAGGTACGAACCAAGCGATGGTTATCAGAAGAAATGGGAAGAGGTAACGAGTCTGAATTCCCGCCATGTATCGCCACCAGTAAAGAGCTCCTGCTAGCAATGCCATCGCAACCAGAAAGCGAATCCCATCATCCGAAAGACAGCGGCGACGGATCGAATTGACCAAGTCGGTAGCGAGGATAATGGCCATGAGAGTCAGAGGAATGAGTGCCCATATTCCAATCACAGGCGTGATGAGATTTTTAAGATAGAACCACAGTGGCTTATCACACATGGCAATCAGGACTTTTGCCGCGACCAAGGCATTGGAGACAACCTGCTTTCCGAGATACTCCGTACTCAAGGCAAGTAGGAGGGAAGCCAAGGTGACGACACCTCCGACCAGCAGTGAGAAGAGTCCCAATCTGACGACAAGGCCCCTGCTTGCCGGTTCTCGCCGCCACATGATGAAGAGTTCAGAAAGTGAAATCGCAAACAGGCACCCAATGATCAGGATGCCAGATGGCTTTACAAAGAAAGTGAGTACGGCAACAAACCAAGAAACTGTACAGAGGAGCCTCGATCCCTTGTTGATCCCCCAGTAGCAGAGGGCGACAGCCAGTGCTGCCAGAGAGGCCTGCAACCCATCAACCATACCCCACTGAAACGCATCACCGTAATAATCAGAAAACTCTTTGCTTAGCTCGAAATGATAGAAAAGCGGCATGGAAAGGAGTGCTCCCGAGATGGCTGTTGCACCCCAAGCATCCGATCGGTTTCTAATCAGCGGTACTAGCAGGATGAGAAGCGCAATCCCCCAGATAAGCACCGGAGCATACGTGGCCCTGAAGAGAAATGATTTGATAGAAGGGTTGAATCCCATCGGATACAGAATCAAAGCGGTCCCTGGTGGTCTTAGAGACCAAACATTCATAATATTCCTGTATTCTCGATGCTCCATTGCGTCCCAGACAGCTTTCGATTTACAATAATATGAGATCGGGTCACAAATTGGTGGGGCTACGGTTAAGCGTGTTTTGATGTGAAGTGCAATGCAGAACGAACCCAGAAAAAAAACTACTAGACCTGCATAAATTAACCAATTTTTCAAGATAGATTGATCTCTATTCACAAGCGCATGATATTAGGAGCTGGTTTTTTTGTACAATATAACAATCTTGATGCCCCCTCCAGAATTCTGTTTTAAGCATCTTCAGCTTACAGTGAGGGATTTCACTGATTTCCTTTAACACAAATCTTGGCGTCGTGATGGTGGATCCATACTCATTAAAATCCAGATCGGTCTGCTCGCTATGAGCCTTAAAGTAGAATCCATCTTCATCAATTTCCAGACTTCCCATCATCTTGTGAGTTCCCAATCCATGTGTCGTGAAAATTACATATCCGCTCGTAACAGCTCTCTCCACGAGTGTCTTTAATTATCGTGACCATGTTGCTTTTGGCATGTGTGAAAAGAACAAAAGGGCAAAAATGGTATCGTAGGTTTTTTTAGGGAATTCCTCAGGAGTTTTACATGACGGAAATGTTCTACAAGCAGATATTTGCTCAATAAATTGATTTGCTTCGGGATGGATTTCTAATGTGGTAAAAACAAACTCAGGAAGTGCTTTTGAAAGATGACGGGTGACGCAACCATACCATGAAGCAAATTCTAAGAATGATTTCTCCTCATCAATATTTATATTAAAGTCATTGGTTGTGATTTCTTTACGTTTTTTTGCGGAGTTTTGCCTTTAGAAAAATAGTGTTTGATAGCATCTTTTGTTGGATAATGCGGATGGGTTTTTAAGTACTCATAAATTAAATCACAATTGTGAACTTCACCTGAATCATTAACTTTATAACTATATTTTATTGAGTTAATTATTTTTATCGTGTAATTCCCGAGATGCTTGTTATAGCAGTTTTATAACTCATTTCAGAACTAATCAGAGGTATTAGCCTTTCAATGGCGTGCAGGATGGTCCCATCTATTCCAACTGGCTCATCTGGATAATCCGACCAGTTAAGTCTTAAATCAAACAAAGGCTTTATAGCAGATGGCCGAATCCAAAACATTGACCCGATAGGAAAATTGAAAAACCGTTGTGGCATTATACATTCTAATTTCATACGCTTCAAAAGCAGTTCTGCTTCATTAGTATTTTTAGTCCACCCGATAACATTTGGATCATCAGGAAAGACAATCCCCAAATTCGCTTCTCTTGCAAATGCCTCAAGTGTTAAGTCCATCATGGCATAGCTACCCCCGAGAACATTTTCCATTAGTAACTCAACCCAGCTTTTAATCATATCACGTTCTTTGACATGGGGACTTTTTTTTGTATGAATATGACCGACCACATCATAGCTTTGAAGCTCTTCCGCAAAGCCAGTTAGAAAAGGGCCTAAATCACGCCCTTTGTTAGGGAATCTTTTGATAATAATCTGATCACCAGAAACCTCACGAAAACGTTTCTTCAGCGACTCTATGTCGGAATCAGCCGACAGACTAATATAAAGATCTGGTCGCATTGCATTTACCTTCAATCTATTAATAATATCTTGAGCCATTTCAGGATAGAATAAGTGTATATGTAGTGCCGCTCTGATCGTCGGGAAGCTTTTAGTTTGAGTTCTTTTTAACTCAATGAGCTCGCTATTCCATAAGCCTGCGGGCTGTCCGTTTTCAATGTAATCAGCGAATGGGTCCCTTCCTTTTACTTCGCTGAACTCAGCATAGATACCTGGGTGAAATCCTTTCATCGGCTTTTTTTGTCCCAAGCCTGTCCGCCATGCAGCAGTGTAGGATCTAAGCGCCTGTTCCATGTCGTGAGTCAGTGCGGGGTATGAGAAGTTTATGTCAAAGAGACCTGACTGTCGGATTATTTCTCTATCCCTGATCTCAATAATATTTCTGGTTTCCGATTTTTTAGCAATTTCCTGTAATGCCTCCACATAATTTGATTGTACAAATTTCTGCTTTATTATGGCTCGACCTGCTAATCCAATGTTTTTTCTCAATTCCGGATCATCGAGCATCATGTATATTCTCTGAGCAGCAGTATTAACATCGAGGTATGGCACAACCCCAAAGGAGGAGATGTTATTTTCCATTAAGACTTCAGGGATTCCTCCTGCACCTTCAAAACAAACGACCGGAACACCATAATCCAAAGCATCCTGGGCAACGAGTGGCATAGGGTCAGCTCTGGAACTCATAAAGAACACATCTGCTCGTTCGTAGAATGCTTTCATGTCTTCAACTTCATCAATCATCAGGACTACTCCCTCCAACGATGACTGCTTTATCTGTTCTGCTATGTAGCATGAATAACCAAAATCCGACTCGGGATTGAAATTACCACCCACCCATATAAACTTAACCAAAAGTCCAGGCCTCTGATTAGTCACTTGGCGCGCACAAGCAATGAATAAATCAACCCCCTTTCGGAAACAACACGTGCCACATCCAAGGACAACCATTGCCTCCTTTGACAGATCATCTGGAAAACATCCCGAACTCCCATGATTTTCACTTATTCTCATTTCGTCAGTCAATGCCCTTTTCGCTGAAGCGCATATCCCTTGTGAATGAACGGCCATTGACCGATCTTTCATATAGTCAAACATCCTCAGAACATCCTGTCGTACAATCTCTGCAGGGAAAACCATTTCGCTAGAAACAAGTGCGGAGTTAGCAAAACGGTGTTGTTGGTGAGTTGTTGATGCAAATTCATGGATTAAATGAATTACCGGGATATCCAGTTTCCAAAGAGTATCGATGAGACGAGTGGATTCGATTGTATTGACAATCGAAAAAGCAGGTTTGAAATCTCTCCCCAAAGAACTGATATATAACTTAAGATTTTCTTCTGCTTTTTCATTTGAAATGTTTTCAATGAATATTGAAGCATGTTTTCGAAATGCACGCTCCAAAACACCTCCTTTTAGCGAACAAACAATAACATTGTGAGTTTTTTTAAATCCCATTAACAAATCAAAAGCAATAATTGGTGCTCCCGTGCGCGACGCCTCATGTGTAACCAACAGTAAGGTTTTTTTCTCATTATCAAGATTTTTTAATTGAGCCTTAAAACTTTTATTTAATGTATTATTATACATCGCTGTTTTTATATTATAAACAGCTGCTTTTTTTCCCATTCTCCATCCGTAAACCATCCAGTGATGCACCGGGTTCAGACCAGAGAGAACCACACCTGGGGTTTTTTTTAGGTATTCCAACGGATCAAAATCACTTCTCGGCAACCTCCCCTCGCCAATTCCATAAATTGAAAAATGAATCCATGGGTTCATTCCGGCTGCTTTGACATCAGGATTATTTAATAGATACCACTCCGGCTCAAAGACGCCGCTTGTTCTGTGTGTAAGAATAATTCTTGCGGCAAGAAGGTATTTTCTCAGCCCTTGTAAGATGTGCGGGTATTTATTATCCAGATGCCGCAGGGGGGCTGTAACTTCCCAACTCAGGCTCGACTTCAGTGAAGCAATTTCCCTTTTAAGCTCTGTTGTGAGCTTTTTTGAATAATCCGTATGGCTCAGGAGTTCATACTCAACTCGCTCCTTTACAGTACTGACGACATCTTTCTGAAAAATTATTTCAGGATCTCTGGGTAGAGATCTGCACCATGGATTTGCCTTCTCTTCGTTCAAAACGCTATCAGATGCTTTAGCGTTCCCCTGACATCTTTCAATCAATTCCGTTGCTATATTTCTGACTTTGGAGAGGCCTTTCAGCGTCATCCCTTGAATAACCGAGCCCCATGCGTGATTTTGAGAGACCGAGGATTTGGCAGACACCTGGGCTTCTTGTTCCAGGATACGGACCTCTGCAACCTGTAGGGATGATTCTAGCAGTGTAATCCTGTTATTCTGATGAATGACTAACTCGCTTTGCCGGATATCCTGCTCACACAAAGTTGCTTCTACTTTTTTTAAAAGGACGTCAGAGCATATACCGACAAGGTAGAGAGGATTGGATAAGCCAGCCTCGCTTTCTATTTTATCGGGAAGTGGAGTAAATTGATATGTCTTCGAGACTGACTCCTGTCCGCTGAGTCCTATAAGCGCTGATCCATAGAAGACTTTTTGTCCGAGAATTGTGACATGCTTGAAATTTTGCTCCAGGAGTGTTTGGAATTCTTCCCTGTATAGCTCCTTGAGATGAAACTGGTTTTTGTACGCTGGCAGTTCGCTATAAACATGTTTATCGGGACTTGAGATCAGTAGCACCCCCGCGGGGCGTAGCACTCTCTTCACCTCAAGCATCATCCTATCATGATCTGCAATATGCTCGATCGTCTCAAAGCTCACTATCACATCGACTGATGCGTCAGGCAGAGGAATCCGGGAGCAGGATCCCAACTTAAACTCCAGATTTTCTGCGGGGTACTTTGCCATAGCATGCTGAACAGCTTTCACATCGACATCCACCCCGTACACATGCTCGGCAGTTCGGGAGAGCATCTTGCTTCCATAACCTTCCCCGCTGGCAATATCCAAAACCACTCGACCCTTTGCATACTCTGATGCAAAGGCATATCGGTGAAGGTGCTCGAGGGCTATGGTTCCCCTAATCTGAGGAACATAGCGTTCTCCTGTCCATTCAAGGTCATTTTTTTTGTTCGAGATCATAGAGTTTTTGTGTGGTTCAGAACCTTTTTTAAGGACTTCTTTATTCAGTCACTTCAAGGGCTATTTCAGCATGAAAGTGCATTCACCAGCTCCGAACTTCGTGACAACCCTTTTTCTGAGGTTATATTCTTCGGTTTCCCATAGCAGCTATCTTTTCAGTCCTTACGCAGCCTGAAAAACATCCGCGCAACCTCAAGGTATGGCACATCCTACGCAACCGACCCATCAGTCCGCGGCCCTCAACAGAGTGCACGGCAGGTGATGTCGTCGGTTCTCGGCTGAGGTGCTCCATCACGGTCATCTTATTATGGAACCATCTATCATCTATACCATAGTCGAACCGGAGAGTATTGACGGCTAAGGGATCCTCAAGAAGTTGCTGGACGCGCTCAAGCCCGATGATGCTGTCGGGCCCCGGATACAGGCTGTCCTTATGAAAGCAGATGAGCGCCTTTTCTATCCTGAGGGAGATTGGATCGGAAGCATCAGGACGAACAAAATGTTTTCCAAAACCAGCCTGAAAGTCTTCGTCCTCCATTCCCTCAAAAAACTTCCGTCTTAGTAGATGATTCTCATTGATATCTCTGATTCTGTTAGCACTGGTTGGACTGCTTGCGTTCTGCCCGGGAAGGATCCTGAAGGAAACTAACTCCTCCTGACTGACATGGATTTCATGGTGCCTTGCGAGCCTGATCCACATGTCAAAATCAGGTACTTGGCGCAGTGTGTTTCGGTATCCCCCCAATCGCTCATAGCACTCCTTGCGGATCATGACAGTCGGATGACAAAGGCAGTTCCCATGCATGAAGAATTGCTCCAACCACTGCTGGCGGGCGATAGGGATGTTTACCTGATCGAAAATCCTCCCGTAAGGTAGCGATGCCTTGTTAATGGGTGCTCCATGCATGTCAATGAAGCGTGCACGCCCAAATGTGGCCCCGACTTCCGGGCGTTCTCGGAGAATCCGTAACTGATCCCTAATCTTTTCGGGGGAACACCAGATATCATCGGAATTCATGACGCAGATGTAACGGCCGCGAGCCTTGGCAATAAGCTCATTGGTGGCCGTGCAGGCGCCCCTGTTGGATGTGGACGGCACAAAGATGATCCTCGAGTCACGGAATTTTGAAATTTCATCCACGGATCCGTCAGAGGATCCATCGTCAGTGATCAGGAACTCAATATTGCCGTGGGATTGGGCGAACACGCTCTCAATCGCTTCGCCCACATAGGGCGCGTGATTGTACGTGCTCATCACGATGCTCACTAGTTCGTCACTCATGGACTTTAAAAATGGCTTCCCGTGCAGTAGTGGAGATGATTTCGCAAATCCTCTCGATGATTGAGGGATCGACCGTCTCACCGGTTGGCAACACCACTACACGCGCTGCAACCCGCTCGGTTTCGGGAAGACCCCGGGACGCATGCGGGTCATCGGTGGCGTAAGGTTGCATCCGATGGCAACCAGGCCAGAAGTACTTCCGAGCTATGATATTCTGGGCATGAAGCAAATCCACGAGCTCATCACGACTCCTGCCGAAGAGCAACTCATCCACCTCGATCACGATATACTGGTAGTTGTGATGTTCCCCGGTTTCGCGCTCCAAAAGATGGATGCCGGGGATTCCTGCAAGTTGCTTTCGGTATGTCTCGTGATTACGCCGGTTGATGGCGATGAGTTGCTCTATGGATTCCAGTGAAGTCAGCCCCATGGCCGCACACGGTTCATTCATTTTTCCGTTGATCCCGATAGAAACGACGTTATCAAATCCTTGAAATCCGAAATTGCGCATGAGCCTGACTTTTTCGGCTAACTTATCGTTA
>Ga0194053_10002595_pt1 | contig 10586 bp, 7 predicted proteins | sample SepL228m_MetaG_FD_161684 | JGI IMG/M metagenome (GOLD analysis project Ga0194053, IMG submission 161684) | Anoxic zone freshwater microbial communities from boreal shield lake in IISD Experimental Lakes Area, Ontario, Canada - Sep2016-L227-8m | ecosystem: Environmental > Aquatic > Freshwater >...
GTATAAAAATGACTATGTGGAAACTTATAACACTGCGTAAAGATATGAATTTTTTTGAAAATAGGAAAGATTTACCTGCGATTTGGGGTGGATTAAAAGATGAAGAATTTTCAAAAGCATCTGGAGTTTCAGACGTTGTATTTTGTCACCGAGCACTTTTTTTAGCTGTAACTAAAACAAAAGAAGCAGCAACTAAATTAGCAGAATTAGCATTATTAGCTTAAATTAAAAATATTATGGCATTCATTGATGAAATAAAAATACACGCAGAAGCAGGACGAGGCGGTGACGGAGTTGTTCGTTGGCGTCAAGAAAAATTTGTACCAAAAGGAGGCCCTGCTGGAGGAGACGGTGGCCGAGGTGGAAATTTTTATGTCCAAGCAGTTCGTGATGTCCATGTTCTTTCAAAATATAAAGCTAAAAAAGAATTTTTTGCTGAAAGAGGAGAAGATGGTAGTAAAAAAAGTTTACATGGGAAAGATGGTGAGGATTTTATTTTAGATTTACCTATTGGAACTATCATCACAAGACCTGATACAGAAGAAACTTGGCAATTGACAGAAGAAGGACAAAAAATATTATTATTGAAGGGTGGCTACGGTGGTTTTGGAAATGAACATTTTAAAAAATCTACTAATACGACTCCTCAAGAATGGCGTCCAGGACAAGATGGAGAAACAGGAGATTTTGGTATTGAACTAGAACTTTTTGCTGATATTGGGTTGGTTGGTTTGCCGAATGCTGGAAAATCTTCTTTATTAAATGGTCTCACTAACGCTGATGCAAAAATTGGAGATTATGCTTTCACGACCCTCGATCCCAATTTGGGAGATTTTTATGGTTACATTATTGCTGATATTCCAGGAGTTATCGAAGGGGCATCTGAGGGAAAGGGGCTTGGAGTAAAATTTTTGAAACATATTAAGAGAACAAAAATGATTGCACACCTTGTTTCTTTTGAGAATCCTAATATGATGAAAGTTTATAAAGAAATTCGTAAAGAATTAAGTACTTACGATAAAAAAAATAAACTAGGCGAAGATGGATTGGCAGAAAAAGAAGAAATAATTATTTTGACCAAAACTGATGTAATTGAGGATCCTAAGTTTGTTGCAAAAAAATTAAAAGATTTTGAAAAACTTAGTGAAAAGGTTTTTGCTATATCTCTATATGATGATAAGTCTATAAAAAAACTTCGAGACGAGTTAGTTAAAATTCTTAAAAAGAAAAAATAAATTGTGATATAATTTAGCTATGTCGAAGAAATATTATCCAACAATTGGTTTAGAAATTCACGCAGAGCTTAAAACACAAACTAAGATGTTTTGTGCTTGTCGTAATAATCCAGACGAAGAAAAGCCAAATGTAAATATTTGTCCAGTGTGTATGGCGCACCCTGGTTCACTTCCTGTACCAAATAAAAAAGCAATTGAGAATGTAATTAAAGTAGGTCTAGCACTTGGTGCAAATATTGCAGATTTTACTGAGTTTGATAGAAAGAATTATTTTTATCCTGATATACCAAAAGGTTATCAAATTTCTCAATATAAATATCCGATAGTTTCAGGAGGTAGATTGGCAAATTTTGATATTACTCGAGTGCACTTAGAAGAAGATACAGCCAACAATAAGCACAGGGATGGAGATACTTCGACTACGCTCAGCACAGGCTTTTCTCTTATTGATTTTAATCGAGCCGGCGTGCCTTTGATGGAACTTGTTACGGAGCCAAATACTTTTGATACTGACAATGAAGAAGTTGCTAAAACAACTTCCAATTTTGCTAAAGAATTACAATTAATTCTTTGGTATTTAGGAGTCTCCGAAGCAAATATGGAAAAAGGAGAAATGCGAGTGGAGGCCAATATTTCTGTATCTCGAGATAAAAATGTTTTAGGTACAAAGGTAGAAGTTAAAAATTTAAATTCTTTTAAAAGTGTTGAGCGAGCTATTAAATTTGAACTAGAAAGAATGGTGGCATTGCATGAAGAAGGAAAAGGGGATGAGATAGTACAAGAGACTCGTGGCTGGGATGATGCTAAGCAGAAAACCTTCTCTCTGAGAAAAAAAGAATCGAGTCATGATTATCGGTATTTTCCAGATCCTGATTTAACAAAAATGAAATTACATGAAGCTTTTGATTTAGAGAAAATGAAAAATGAATTGCCTGAATTACCAGTTGCTAAAAGAGATCGATATAAAAAAGATTTTGGCATTAAAGATGAAGACATAGAGAGTTATATCAATGATCCTGAACTTGGTAAGTGGTTTGAAGAAATTTCAAAAATTCTTATTTCTCCTGAAAAAGTAAAAACAGCTTCAAATTATATTACTTCAGACTACTTAGGATTAAAGAAAAATAATAAAGAAACAAAAATGCCAAGTTCTGCTAATTTTGCAGAATTGATTAATTTATTATCAGAAAATAAAATTTCTTCTCGAAGTGCAAAAGATATTTTGGCAATGATAGTAGTGCAAGATGAATCACCACAAAAGATCGCTGAAGAGAAAAATTTAATTCAAAAAAATGACGAAGGCTCTGTAAAAATAATTGTTGAGAAAATAATTAGTGAAAATCCTGATATAGTTATTATCTATAAGTCTGGTAAGGAAAATGTAATAATGTCACTTGTTGGGAAAGTAATTAAAGAAAGTTCTGGTAGTGCAAATCCACAAATTGTTATTAAGTTACTTAAAGAAATGTTAAAATAATATTATGAAAACATTAAGAGAATATATCAAAGAAGCAGATGAGGGTGGAGTTGCTATTGGCCACTTTAATATTTCAAACTTAGAAGCCTTGCATGGAATTTATGCTGCAGCGAAAAAATTAAATTTGCCTATCATTATCGGAGTTTCAGAAGGCGAAGAAGATTTTGTCGGTAGAGAAGAGGTTGTCGCACTCGTGCGAGCAATTCGAGATCGAGATAATTATCCTATTTTTCTAAACGCTGATCATCATTATAGTTTTGAAAAAGTTAAAGCGGCATTAGATGCAGGATATGATGCTGCTATTATTGACGCTGTGACTTTACCATTAGAAGAAAATATTGCATTAACAAAAAAATGTGTAGACTATGCACGAGAACTTTCTATTAAGGAAGGTAGGGATATTTTAATTGAGGCTGAAATTGGCTTTATAGGAACATCATCAAAAATTTTAGATAAAATGCCTGACGGCGTAAATGAAGCAACAATGACAACACCAGAAGATGCCAAACATTTCGTAGAACAAACTGGTATCGATTTACTAGCTCCTTCTGTCGGCAATGTTCACGGCATGGTACGAGGTGGCAATCCTCGTCTTCATCCTGAGCGTGTAAAAGCTATTCGTGAAGCTGTTGGGATACCATTAGTATTGCATGGAGGATCTGGTTCAATGAATGAAGATTTTACTGCTTGTATTAAAAATGGTATCGACATTGTTCACATAAATACCGAAATTAGAGTAGCTTATAGGGATGCTGTAAAAAAAGCATTAATAGAAAACCCTGAAGAAGTTGCACCGTATAAAATTTTAAAAGGAGCTGTACTCGCAGTTGAACAAGTAGTTGAAGCTCGTTTGAGACTATTTAATGGAATAGAGTAGGTTTTGACAAAATTTCATTATTTTGGTATTACTGAATTAGAGTACTAAATATCTTGTTCTTTTAAAACAAGGTATTCTAGTTAAAAATTTTTATTTTTTTTCTAATCCTTTAAATTAACGAAAAATGAAAAACAAAATTTCATTGGTGATTGGAGCTTTGCTCTCACCGGTATTACTTCATGCAAGTGAAGCGAATCTCGTTATTCCAGATGGAATACGAGAACAGACAATCCTCTATTGGGGATTTTTAATTACCATGGCTGGTTTTATGTTTGGCCTTTATCAATTTCTAAAGGTAAAAAGAATTCCAGCGCATAAATCAATGCTCGAAGTAGCTCAAGTAATTTTTGAAACTGCCAAAACCTATCTAGTTCAACAAGGAAAATTTCTGATGATCCTATTTGCTTTCATTGGATCTGCCGTAGCTTTTTATTTCGGTTGGCTTTCAGATGCGAACTTTGGTTTTGGTGGAGTGTTGATGATACTTGGATGGACCGTAATTGGTATACTTGGGTCTTATAGTGTCGCTTGGTTTGGTATTCGTATGAATACTTTAGCTAACTCAAGAATGGCATTTGCTTCGCTTGAACGGAAACCAATCAAACTTTTAAACATTCCATTAAATGCGGGTATGAGTATTGGTGTTGTATTGATCTCTCTTGAACTGATTATGATGCTAATAATCCTCATGTTTGTGCCTGGTGAATATGCCGGTGCAAGCTTTATTGGTTTTGCTATTGGTGAATCACTTGGTGCTTCTGCTCTTCGAATTGCTGGAGGAATCTTTACAAAAATTGCTGATATTGGGTCTGACCTAATGAAGGTAATTTTTAAAATTGGCGAAGATGATCCACGAAATCCTGGCACTATTGCTGACTGTGTCGGCGATAATGCTGGCGACAGTGTTGGCCCTACTGCTGATGGTTTTGAAACATATGGTGTGACTGGCGTTGCGCTTATTTCATTTATCGTTCTTGCTGTGAAGGATCCGATTGTGCAAGTTCAATTGCTTACCTGGATTTTCGTGATGAGAATTTTTATGATCATCACTTCCATCATTTCATTCTGGATCAATAATGCCATCAGTAAATTTCTTTATTCTCACGCAGATGACATTGATTTTGAAAAACCATTAACGTCATTAATTTGGATTACTTCTGTTTTGTCGATTCTGGTTACCTTTATGATTAGTTTTCTAACTATCAAAAGTTTACCTGGTAATTTATGGATTGTACTTTCGATTATCATTAGTGCGGGCACCTTAGGTGCTGCATTAATTCCCGAATTTACAAAACTTTTTACTAGTCCAAAATCGACTCATGTAAAAGAAGTGGTTGTAGCTTCACAAGAGGGTGGTGCATCATTAAATATCCTTTCAGGATTAGTCGCTGGAAATTTCAGTGCATTCTGGCAAGGAATGGTATTTTTTCTGCTTATGTTTATAGCATATTTTGCTAGTACATTTGGATTAAATTACTTTATGATTTATCCATCCATTTTTGCTTTCGGTCTTGTTGCTTTCGGAATGCTTGGTATGGGACCAGTAACCATTGCCGTAGATAGCTATGGTCCAGTTACAGACAATGCTCAATCAATTTATGAGTTGTCTTTGATTGAAGAAATTCCAAATATTAGTTCAGAGATTCAAAGAGATTTTGGTTTTACTCCTGATTTCAAAAAATCAAAACATTATTTGGAAGCTAACGATGGAGCTGGTAATACCTTCAAAGCTACTGCTAAACCAGTCTTGATTGGTACTGCTGTCGTAGGTGCAACTACAATGATTTTTTCGCTCATTTTGGTGATTAAAAAATCATTGGGCATTGAACCAGAACAGATTCTTAATTTGTTGAATCCTTACACCATCCTTGGATTCTTACTTGGTGGTGCAGTGATTTATTGGTTTTCTGGTGCATCTATCCAAGCTGTTACCACGGGTGCAAGTAGGGCTGTAGCATTTATCAAGAAGAATATAAATCTTGATCCAAATGCTCCCAAAAAAGCGGATATTGCTAAATCAAAAGAGGTTGTAAAAATTTGTACTCAGTATGCCCAAAAAGGTATGCTGAATATTTTTATCGCAATATTTTCTTTTGCATTAGCATTTGCATTTTTATCTTCACCAACTGGATTGACTGACAATATGACTGGTGCAGAAAAATTAAATTATGCTTTGCCAGTTTCTCTTTTTGTTAGTTACCTTATCTCCATTGCATTTTTTGGACTCTACCAGGCTATATTTATGGCCAATGCTGGTGGCGCTTGGGATAATGCAAAAAAAGTTGTTGAGGTAGATATGCAGGAAAAGGGGACTGAATTACATGCAGCTTCTGTTGTTGGAGATACTGTTGGTGATCCATTTAAAGACACCTCTTCTGTTGCCATGAATCCGATTATCAAGTTCACAACTCTGTTTGGATTACTTGCAATGGAAATTGCGCTTTCGGTGAATTTCAGACCAGTAGCTCACTACATCGGAATGGCATTTTTTGCCATAGCACTTTATTTTGTTTATCGATCATTTTATAAAATGCGAATCAGGGATTAACTGATGTAACATTATTTTTTTACAGCCTTTCTTTTTAGGAGGGCTGTTTTTTATTTCATATTTTTTGTTTTTTAATATATAATTCATATTAATTATGAACATGAAAGAACAAATACAAAAATTTTTCAAAGGAGAAGTAGAAGATAGTGAAGAAATTTTAAAAACATATTCACATGACGCTAGTCTTTTTGAAGTGAAGCCCCGTTTAGTTTTATTTCCAAAAGATAAAGAAGATGTAAAAAATATTGTTCGTTGGGTAAATGAAAATAAAGACAAATATTCTGATCCAAAATTAAATGAAGGATGGAAAGAACTTTCTATCACAGCAAGATCTGCTGGGACATGTATGTCGGGCGGGGATTTAGGTGAATCTTTAATTTTGGATTTTACAAGACACATGAATCAGCTTGTTGGTTGGAAAAAGAATTCAGAAAATTTTCACAGCTTAACCCTTCCCGGAGTACCGGTTGGGACCCTCACTGATAAAAATTTTCTAAATTCTTCTTCCATTACAGTGCAACCTGGAATGTATTATCGCGATTTTGAAAAAATAACATTAGAAAAAGGCCTTATTTTGCCTTGCTTTACCGCTTCAAAAAGTTTAAATGCTATGGGTGGTATGTATGGAAATAATTCTGCCGGTGAGCGAACTTTGAAATATGGCAAAACTGAAGATTATATTTTAGAGGCAAAAGTCATATTTTCTGATGGTAATGAATATGTCGTAAAGCCTTTAAATGAAGAAGGGTTACGAGCTAAAATTTCTCAAAATGATTATGAAGGAAATGTTTATAAAAATATTTATGAACTTATCCAAAAAAATAAGAATGAGATAAAAGAAGCGAAGCCAAAAGTTAGTAAAAATTCTGCAGGCTATTATCTTTGGAATGTTCTTGGGGAAGGTGATTCATTTTTTGATTTAAATAAATTATTAGTTGGTTCTCAGGGCACACTCGGTATTACGACTGAAATAACTTTTCGTTTAGTTCCTAATTTTAAGTATTCAAAATTAGTGGCAATTTTCATGAATGATTTAGAACCATTAGGAAGATTGGTAGATGAGATTTTATTTTTCAAGCCTGAGACGGTGGAAACATATGATGACAAGACTATGAAATTAGCTGTTCGATTTTTTCCTGATTTTTTGAAAAATAAAGGTTTTGTTAAGATGTTTAAATTTATGTGGAGTTTTATGCCAGAGCTTGGAATGACGATCACTGGTGGTTTCCCAAAACTTATTTTATTAGTTGAGTTTGCAGGAGAAAATGATGAAGCTGTAAATCAACAATGCATAAAATTAAAAGAAAAATTAAAAAATTTCAAAATTAAAGTTCATATTACAAAATCTAAAGCTGAAGCGGAGAAATATTGGGACATCAGACGTGAGAGTTTTGCCTTACTTCGCAAGCATGTAGCTGGCAAAAGAACTGCACCATTTGTGGATGACATAATCGTTCGTCCAGAGTTTTTGCCAAAATTTATTCCAGAACTAAATAATATTTTCAGTCATTATGATTTGACCTATACGATAGCGGGGCATGCAGGGGATGGAAATTTCCATATTATTCCACTGATGGATTTTAATAGAGAAGATACAGCAAAAATTATTACAGAAATTTCTGATAAAGTTTATGATTTAGTTATACAATACCATGGTTCGATTACGGCAGAACACAATGATGGAATTATTCGAACACCCTATTTAGAAAAAATGTATGGCAGTCATATTATTTCGATTTTTCAACAGATTAAAAATATCTTTGATCCAAAAAATATATTCAATCCTGGTAAAAAAGTAGGTGGCACAAAAGAGTATTTAGTGAATCACATAATAAAACCCGACCATCCCAAACAAGACCACAAAATATAGATTTAGTAATTTTAGGCATATTCTTCGATTTAGCCTTGCATTTTTTATATTTTCGTATATACTTTCATTCATGTTAGCTTTAAATGCAAAAATTAGAGACGTAAAGAGTAGTTTAGACAAATTGAGAGAGGCAGGTGAATTACCAGCTGTTTTTTACGGTATGGGTAAACCTTCTACTTCAATTTCTATTATGAAAAATGAATTTAAGAAAATCTGGCGTGCCGCTGGAGAATCTTCTACAGTTAAAATTACTACCCCAGAAGGAGTTATCGATGTTTTAATCCATGACGTACAAGTAAACCCTGTTACAGATGAGCCAATACATGTTGATTTTCTAGTTATTGATATAAATAAGACAATCAGCGTTGAAGTTCCTTTGGAATTTTCTGGAGTTTCTGGGGCAGTAAAGAATGGCACAGGTACTTTGGTTAAAGTATTGCACGAAGTTGAAGTTGAAGCTTTGCCAAAAGATCTACCACATAATTTTACAATTGATATTTCAAGTCTTGTAGACCTAAATAGTCAAATATTAGTTTCCGACATTGTATTACCTAAAGGAGTTACTATGATAACTAAAGGTGAAGAAGTTGTCGCTTCTATCGCAGCTCAAGTTGAAGAAAAAGAAGAGACTACTCCCGTTGACTTAACTGCTATTGAAGTAGAAAAGAAAGGAAAGAAAGAGGAAGCTGAAGGAGAAGCTACTCCCGCTGAGGAAAAAAATTAATTTCTAAATATGCTATAATAAAACTATGACACGAAATTCAGTCATAGTTTTTTTATTTATAGCAATTGGCTTTTCATATTTTTCTTTTTTTAAAGAAAGTGTCGTTTTGGCAGTTGATTGCTCAGTTGCTTCAGCAATAGTAACTCAAGCAGATAAGGATTCTTGTCAAGGTGAATTAAACCAAATAGAAGCGCAGTTGGCAGAATTACTTAAAAAACAAAATGAGCAATCAAAACAAAGCGGTACCCTGAAAGGTGACATTACATTACTTACTACTCAAATTAATGCCCTAAAGACTAAAATAAAAGCGAGAGGTTTAGTAATTGCTCAACTCAAAAATTCGATTAAACAAAAAGTATCAACCATAACTTCTCTATCAGAAAAAATTAAAAGAGAACATGAATCTTTAGCACAATTACTTCGAAATACAAATGAATTTGATAATGAAAATATTACTCATTTGATTTTGTCTGATGCAACTATTTCAGATTATTATAGTGATCTTGAGTCATATACTTCAATTAAACAAGCAGTAAAATCTTCTGTCGACACTATCAATGGAGTTAAAACTGAAACTGAAATTCAGAAGAAGGATTTGGAAGTAAAACAAGATGCAGAGACAGATGCACAAGTTGAACTTCAAAATGCTCAAAAAAAAGTAGCTCAATCAGAAGCGGACAAGAAACAACTTTTAGCTATTAGTAAACAAAAAGAAAGTGAATATCAAAAATTAGCTGCTGCTCAAAAAGTAAAAGCAGATAAAATTAGAGCAGCATTGTTTAATTTGCGAGATAGTAAAGCTATCCCATTCGAGACTGCCTTAGAGTATGCTAACCTTGCTTCGGCAAAAACAGGAGTTCGTCCAGCTTTTATTTTGGGAATTATTACTCAAGAGTCAAACCTAGGTACTGATTCAGGTTCATGTTATTTAACTGATTTTACAACAGGAGTAGGAGTATCTTCAAAAAGCGGAAAAGTTTTTAAAAATGTCATGAAGCCAAGTCGAGATGTTGTGCCATTTCAAACCATAACAGCAGCACTTGGACGTGATCCACTTAAAACTCTTGTTTCATGTCCAATAGGTGGAGTTGGTTATGGTGGAGCTATGGGGCCTGCGCAGTTTATCCCATCAACATGGCAAGGAATGGCAGATAGCGTAGCCTCTGCATTGGGTATTGCGCATCCTGACCCTTGGAATCCTAAAGATGCTATTATGGCTTCAGCTTTATTCTTAAGAGACTTAGGAGCGCGCAATGGTAGCTATACTTCTGAAATGAAAGCAGCTTGTAAATATTATGGCACTGGAGGATCTTCTTGTTCTTATGGTTTAAGTGTTGCTAAAAAAGCTACAACAATTCAAACCAACATAGATTTCCTTTTGAAAAATTAATTAATAAGTTTAATGAAAAATATTTCAACAAAAATAATTATAATAGTTTTTACCTTTTTTCTTGGAATCGGAAATGTTTTTGCTATTAATACAGCAAAAGTTATTCCCAAAAAAGATACAGCATACCAAGTCCCTATTTTGGTTTATCATTCTTTTGGGCCGACTCCAATAGCAAAAGAAAGTAAAAGCAAATTACACTATAGAGTTACTGCTACAAAATTTGAAGAGCAAATGAAATACTTATCGACAAATGGGTATCATCCAATTAGTTTTGCAAGTTACGTGGCAAATTTGAAAAATGAAAACAAGTTACCTGAAAAGTCAGTCGTGCTTGCTTTTGATGATGGTTGGAAAAGCCAATATCAGTATGCAATTCCGATTTTAGAAAAGTATAATTTTACTGCAACTTTTTTTATTATTACTAGCTATACGGACAATAACTATAAAGCGTACATGAGTTGGGAT
>Ga0194053_10002596_pt1 | contig 10581 bp, 8 predicted proteins | sample SepL228m_MetaG_FD_161684 | JGI IMG/M metagenome (GOLD analysis project Ga0194053, IMG submission 161684) | Anoxic zone freshwater microbial communities from boreal shield lake in IISD Experimental Lakes Area, Ontario, Canada - Sep2016-L227-8m | ecosystem: Environmental > Aquatic > Freshwater >...
CGACAACTTCACTGCCCGCTCAACAGCCGATGCTTTCAAATCACGACCACTGACGACAAAATGCAGGTGAATTTTACTAAACACACTCGGCACAGCATCAACCCGTTCAGCAGAAATTTCTGCAACGCAGTTAACCAGGTTGTTTCTGCCTTTTTGTAATATCTGTACTACGTCAAAAGATGAGCAACCACCCAGACCTACTAAAATCATTTCCATGGGTCGCATGCCCATGTTACGTCCACCATGATCAGGAGGACCATCCATCACAACTGCATGACCACTACCAGTTTCGCCGACGAACATAACACCATCGACCCATTTGACTGTTGCTTGCATGTTTTTCCCCCAGTAAAAAATACGCTAGAGTAGCATAAAAACAGGCGCAAACAGAGTTTTCAATGTTAAATATTTGTTACTCTGTTTTAGGATGAGTCGAGGTCGGATGAGGATTATAAAATCAAGCAACAATACGCCTCACCTCCCTCACCGCCACCTGATATCCTTGCCTTGGAGAAGGGAAAAGTCCTATTCGGTGGTATTGGCAATGATCTTGTGAATCCGTTTGCTGCTAATGGCAATAATTATCAAAATAAAAGGAATGGAAATACCCTCAATAATACCAGGATTAACCATCCATCCCAAAATATGGAGGGCTTCAGCTATTTTACCAATAAGACTGGCGGCATAATAAGTAATGGCAACCATCGAGATGCCTTCAACAATTTGTTGCATCCGCAATTGCATTTTTGCACGCAAGGCCATTGACGTTAACAAGCCCTGATTTTGTCGCTCAATAATGATGTCAACCTTGGTTCGCAATAACTGACTGGCGTTACTAACGCGTTCAGACAGTAAGGTAAAGCGATGCGAGACAGATTCGCAGGTATTAATCGCCGGCTCCAGTCGTCGTTTGATAAACTCACCCAAGGTCTGAATACCTTGAATCCTGACTTCGCGTAAATCATTGACGCGCTGTTCAACCAATTGATAATAGGCACTGGCAGCCGCAAAGCGAAAATGATTACTGGAGATATAATTTTCAATTTCGGCAGCCAGGGTGGTTAACTCATCCAATAATGCGGCATCATTATTGTCTGGCAAGGTCATTGCGTTGGTGATGGTATACAGTTGCCGATCAGACTTATTTAAAGCCGGATACAGTTTACGGGCGATGGGAAAAGCCAGTAACGCCATAACCCGATACACTTCAATCTCAAAAAGCCTTTGCAATAAGCGCCCTGCCTGCTCGGCTCTTAAGTCATTATTAATAATTAAAAAACGGCTAAAACCGTCAACGTGTATGTGAAAATCCGTAAATACCGAAGCCGCACCGCCGGTTACTTTAGAGCCAATGACAGAATTGCCGGCAAAGTAAACCGTGAGCGATGCTAAATCGGCCGCCTCTTCATAATTAATATCGCCAGCAGAGACAATGCTTGCGTGAGCCGCAACAATAACTTGTCCGGATAATCCAGACAGCCAATCCACCGGCACTTTTTTTAAGGCAGAATCCGCAAAGGGATCCTTAGGCGTATCGTGCACATAAAAGCTGTAAGTACTAAATTCGCCGTGCTGTTCCCAACGTATTTGAAAAGAATTAAAGCTGACACTAAAGTGATCCGCTTCTTTTTCAGGCGGCGCGACTCCAAATCGTTCACACAAGGTTATCAAGTGCTGACGTTCCTGCAATTTTTCATCATTTGACAGCAACAAAGCAAGATGACTGGCTCTAACCGGTAAATCAAGAATAAAAGGTGCCCTGGCATGAACTTCGTTGTGAAGAACAAAGCGTTGTGGATGGTTTTTGGGAATGGGGAATAAAGTCGTCACAGGTGTTTTATAATCTCTTTTAAGCTAACGAAAATTAACTTAATTTAACCTAAAAATGCTGTTGAGCTTAAAAAATAATTCAAGGGCATCACTTTCATCCCGGAAAAATTAATTAGCCCACAAAAATATTTAAAGAAATACCAATGGAGCGTGACGGGGTTTGCAACCCCGTTACTCACATTTTAAAAGCCATTAAAGCCTTCAAACGTTTCAGATTCACATATTATAAACAGGTTTAATCTGCGAATCTGTGGCCGTTTATTTATTACGCACTACCTTCGAAAACAAGCACTAAAATGTTCGGCAATACTTGCGGTGGTAATCAACAAATTTTCTTTATTTAAGCATTAATTTATGACTAAATGACTCTTAATTTTTCTGTTGTTTTTACACAAAAAAAAGGCCACGGCAGTCAAAATTCATCCGTTCATTCAACAATCCGAGATGCCGATAGCAAGTTCATTTTTTGCGGCAAAAACGCTTGTAAAAAAGCTGTTGCTAACTAACAACGAACTAGGCTGACACCCTGCAAAGCACCTAAAACACTGACTGTTTTTTATTTAATCAAACATTAAATCGCTTGTTTTACTTATTTAACGAGAGGATTATTCACCCACAAATTAAACTAATTTTGGGTAACTCAGCATGAAAATTATAAACACAATGATTTTACTGGCCTCTCTTTTTGCGATAGCTGGCGCTGCTCTTTTCCAGCTTTTTGTTTTACTAACCAATACCCTATTTGCTCAGCAAGCCTACAATCGTCATACCTAACCATTGAGTTAGTTAGCGCCTTGTCAGTAAGTGCTGATCAATAACAGCCATATCTACAAAAAAGTTTATCACCACGAAGACACGAAGTTTTCTTTCTTCGTGTCTTCGTGGTAAATAAAATCTATTAGCTTTGTTTGTCACAAATATTTCACAAAAACGTCATCCTATTTTAATGTGACTCCATCACAATAAGTCCATCAACTCGTTATTGAGGACTAATTGCCATGACTAAACAAGCTATCAAATATGACTGGATTAGCATACCCGGCATTATGACTCTATCACTTTGCATGATTATTTTTAGCCTCTTGGTAACTTGGGGCGTTGAACTCTTGATGAAAGAATTATTTCGGTTAGGGTAGCCTGTAGACATCGCACTTAAAGCAAAGCGCCACGATTTTACGAAAAAACACTGTTCCCGCCCTCTTCATGGATAATTAATTGGCTTACATTTAATTAAATGCTTGAATAGCCCGCTGACCTTAATTCCTATCACAACGCATCCGGTTACCACTTCGCTACAAGCCAGCACCTTCAAAACCAGCCCAAAACCAAGGCACTGCGCCCTGCCCTTTCTGATTAATTCACGCTAAACAAGCCACTGTAGCTGTGTAGCATCGCTATTGGTTGTATAATCTTGCGTTAACAGCTCATCTTGATAGGACGAACTTCCCTGCCCTGTCACGATAAGATTTTTAATCAGCACCTATTATGAGTTAAGTTATGGATTATGCTATAGAAACCGCGCCATTAGAAACCTTGCAATGTGATTGTCTTATTGTGGGTGTTTACCAGGATCAGCAACTCGGTACGTCAGCAAGCGCAATCAACCAGAGTACCCAAGGATTGATTAGTAAAATACTTGGCCGTGGTGACATAAGCGGAAAAAATGGCGAAACCGTATTAATAAACGCCGTACCGGATAGCGCTATTGAGCGTATTTTGTTGGTCGGACTGGGTGAAAACAAGCCTTTATCAGGCAAGAATTATAAAAAAGCACTGCTTGCCGCTATTAACAGCCTGAAAAAAACCTCAATAAAATCTGTTGCCTGTAGCCTGGCAGATGCTGACGTTATTGGCGCTGACAGGCAGTGGAAAACCCGTCAAATCATCGAAGTATTTAGCGATGCGGTTTATCAATTTACGGCCTACAAATCGAATAAAGAAACCGATAGCAAAGTTGAAAAAATCAGCATTACCGTGCCAGAAACAGAACAGGCGCTTGCAAAAGCAGGTCTGATTCAAGGCAAAGCCATTGCTGACGGCATCAACCTGACCAAACTGTTAAGCGATTTACCCGGTAATATCTGCACACCCGCTTATCTTGCCGAACAAGCGCTGGAACTGGGTAAACAATACCCCAGCCTTGACATCAGCATCCTTGAAGAAGCTGATATGGAAAAGCTGGGTATGGGCGCTTTGTTATCGGTTTCACGCGGTAGTCGCCAACCCGCTAAATTAATCACCATCGATTATCGTGGCGGTGAAAAAAACGGCAAGCCTATCGTCTTAATCGGGAAAGGTCTTACCTTTGATGCAGGTGGTATTTCCTTAAAACAAGCCCCCGGCATGGATGAGATGAAATACGATATGTGCGGTGGAGCAACCGTTCTTGGAACCTTGCTGGCCGCAGCGCAAATGCAACTGCCACTGAATATTATCGGCCTGATTCCTTCCTCGGAAAACATGCCTGACGGTGATGCCAATAAACCGGGCGACATTTTAACCAGCATGTCCGGTAAAACCATTGAAGTGCTCAACACGGATGCAGAAGGCCGCTTACTGCTTTGCGACACGTTAACCTATGCAGAAAGATTCAACCCCGATGTCGTAATCGACATGGCAACCTTAACCGGCGCTTGTCTGGTGGCCTTGGGTCGTGTGCCCAGCGGCTTGCTTGGCAATAATGACGCGTTATGTAATGACTTGCTGGCAGCCAGTGAAACCGCCACCGATAGCTTGTGGCGTTTGCCGTTGTGGGAAGAATATCAGGAGCAACTTAAATCCAATTTTGCCGACCTGGCTAATGTCGGTGGCAAAGATGCAGGTACCATTACTGCGGCCTGTTTTCTATCACAATTTGCGGAAAACTTCCATTGGGCGCATCTTGACATTGCCGGTACGGCATGGCGCACCGGCCAAAATAAAGGCGCAACCGGTCGTCCGGTTCCCTTATTAAGCCAATATCTGATAAATCGGGCGCATGGCTGAAGTCAGCTTTTATATCCTGCCGTCAGAATCGACACAGGAACGTTATGAATTTGCCTGCAAACTCATTGAGAAAGCGTATCGTAGCGGTTGTTTTTGTTACGTGCTCACTGACAATGCAGAACAAAGCCAAAAAATAGACGACCTGCTCTGGACTTTCAGGGCAGGCAGTTTTATTCCGCACCAAATTTACACAGGCGAACTGCCCGCCCTTGAAAAAATCATCTTGATTGGCTCACTGGATGTGCCGGAGCTCTGGCAAAAAACCGTCATTAACCTGTCGTCGTATTGCCCCAAACAAGTCGATAAAATTGAGCGCATCCTTGAGATACTGGATAATAGTGAAGCCACCAAAGAACTCGGCAGAGATCGCTATCGACACTATCAACAGTCCGGTATCACCATAACGACTCATAAAATCGGGCATTAAAGTTAAGCAACAAAAATTTGAAATGGAGATATAAATCATGAATGCATGGGGCTTTGATCCACACTCTGGCGGAGTCAAGATTCCCGCCGCTGTTAAGCAACGCACTGAACAGCGGATTCGCTCCTATGCCGAGGCAAAATACGCCGGAAAGTTTACCCGCTTGGGAATACGCTTTCACGGGATTTTCTGTTATATCGATGCCTACACCGAGCCTGATGAACCGCCAGCTTCGCTGTTCCTGGTCGTAGATGAGACTCTCGAACAATACCTTGAGCGGCTTCGGAGCACACCGTTACATTTGTGCCGGATACGTTACTTCGGGGATGAAGATCAATGGAGCATGGCCTTCTACACCTACAGCAACAATAAATATGAGCCCTGTATATTTGATAACGGAAGTTTCCATGGGACACCAGAAGAAGCATTCGAAAGCTCAGCGGTCTACCTGCAAGACTAGATTGATAGCATAACCAACCAATCAAATACCACTCTACTCAGCACCTCTTTAAAAAGAGGGGGCTGAATAGTTACGTCAGGATCAGCTTCGCATAGTGAGTTATTTTGGAAATCAACTGCCTTATGAAAATATCTGGTATTGAAACTAAGTATTGCTCCTACAATACTGCAATATCGCCTTAACCAGAGACCCTCATGAATTTATCAGAAAAAATATTAATAGCCGTTGCTTCATTGCCCGAATCAAAACAACTGGAAGTGCTGGATTTTGTGGAATACCTTAAATATAAAGCCGAGAAAGAAGAAAATGCTTTTTCTATAACCTCTGCAATGAGAGGTATGGAAAATGAAGATCCTGATTACTAAATCACTATGCTGATTTTTTCGTGATTTTCATGAACTCATCACACATTCAAATCCACCAGCCTGATTCCTGACCTTAATCCTGTTAAAATACCTCATCTCTCACGAAAACATAAAGTCCCCTACATGGAAAAAACATACGCACCGCATTCAATTGAACAACGCTGGTATCAAACCTGGGAAGAAAAAGGCTATTTTGCCGCCAAATCAGAGGGTGAATCTTATTGCATCATGATTCCACCGCCCAATGTCACCGGCAGCTTACACATGGGCCATGCGTTTCAGGATACCATTATGGATGCCCTCACCCGCTATCATCGCATGAAAGGCTACAGCACCTTATGGCAACCAGGCACAGACCATGCGGGGATTGCCACGCAAATGGTGGTCGAACGGCTGTGCAATGCTGAAGGCAAAACCCGTCATGATTTGGGGCGCAAAAAATTTCTTGAAAAAGTCTGGCAGTGGAAAGAAGAATCCGGCGGTACCATTACCCGTCAACTTCGACGTATGGGCTCTTCGCTGGATTGGGACAGGGAACGCTTTACGATGGATGACGGCATGTCTGATGCGGTGCAGGCGGTGTTTATACAACTTTATGAAGAAGGCCTGATTTATCGCGGCAAGCGCCTGGTCAACTGGGATCCTGTTTTACATACCGCTGTTTCTGATCTGGAAGTGCTTTCTGAAGAAGAAAACGGTTTTATGTGGCATCTGCGTTATCCCCTGTCGAATGGCCAAGGCCATTTGGTGGTTGCAACCACCCGTCCTGAAACTCTGCTGGGTGATGCGGCAGTAGCGATCCATCCCAATGATGACCGTTACAAACATTTGCTGGGCGAATTTGTAGAACTGCCGTTAACCGGTCGCCGCATTCCTATTATTGCCGATGAATATGTTGATCCTGAATTTGGTACCGGTTGCGTCAAAATTACACCTGCCCATGATTTTAATGACTACGAAGTGTGGACACGTCACCGTCATACCTCGGTTATTCAGGATTTACCGCATGGCGGTTTGATTAACCTGTTTACCGTTGATGCCGCCATACGCAGTAATTCCGAGGATGAAAATGTCCTGATTCCGCAAAAATATTGCGGCCTTGATCGTTTTGAAGTTCGTAAAATCATGGTTGCTGATCTGGAAGCACTCGGTCTGCTGGAAAAAATCGCCGACCATAAATTGATGGTGCCGCGCGGCGACCGTACCAACAGCGTTATTGAACCCTTATTAACGGATCAGTGGTATGTTAAAGTCGCGCCTCTGGCAGAACCTGCGATTGCTGCCGTTGAAAATGGCGACATCAAATTTGTGCCGGACAACTGGAAAAACACCTATTTTGACTGGATGCGCAATATTCAGGACTGGTGTATTTCGCGGCAAATATGGTGGGGTCATCGTATCCCTGCCTGGTATGACGAACTGGGCAATATTTACGTTGGCAACTCTGAGCAGGACATTCGCGACAAACACAATCTATCCGCAGACTATGCGCTTAGACAAGATGAAGATGTGCTGGACACCTGGTTTTCCTCTGCCTTATGGCCGTTTTCTACGCTGGGCTGGCCGGAAAACACAGAAGAATTGGCTAAACATTACCCAACCAGTGTTTTGGTAACGGGTTTTGACATTATTTTCTTCTGGGTGGCGCGGATGATTATGATGGGCTTAAAATTTCAGGGTACCGTGCCGTTTAAAGAAGTCTACATACACGGTTTGGTGCGCGATGCGGAAGGCCAAAAAATGTCCAAATCCAAAGGCAACGTACTTGACCCGATTGATATTATCGATGGTATAGAACTGGAAACGTTGGTCGAAAAACGCATTTCAGGCATGATGCAACCGCATTTGGCCAAAAAGATCGAACAAGATACACGCAAACATTTTCCCGAAGGCATTCAGTCTTACGGTACCGATGCCTTGCGATTTACCTTTGCCTCTTTGGCATCTACAGGACGGGATATTCGTTTTGACCTGGCCCGGACTGAAGGCTATCGCAACTTTTGCAATAAACTTTGGAATGCCGCACGTTTTGTGTTGATGAATACCGAAGAACAGGATAACGGTTTAACTGATGCACCGTGCACCTACACGCAAGTTGATCGCTGGATTATTTCTAGACTGGATCAAGTAACAGCGACTACCAGCAACGCGATTGATAATTATCGTTTTGACTTGGCGGCGCAAGCGATTTATGAATTTACCTGGAATGAATACTGCGACTGGTATCTGGAACTGGCAAAAATATCACTGCAATCCGATGATGCGTCGCTTCAACGCGGCACCCGTAAAACGCTGCTGACCGTTTTGGAGTCCATCTTACGCTTGGCGCACCCCATCATGCCGTTTATCACCGAAGAAATATGGCAACGTGTGGCACCGTTAGCGGGGGTTATCGCCAGGGATGGTGTGTATGCCGCAAGCCAGTCGGGAACTGGCGCGACGCACGCTGAATCGATCATGCTGCAACCTTATCCGGTCGCTGATGAAGCACGCGTTGATAACAACGCGGTCGCTGAAATCAATTGGGTTATGAGCTTTATTTTAGGTGTGCGCCGTATTCGTGGTGAAATGAATATTGCCCCCGGCAAGCCGTTGCCGGTATTGCTACAAAATGGCTCGGTGACTGACCAGGATTACTTAAGCAACAGTTCGGCTTATTTAAAAAGACTGGGGCGCTTGGAGTCTATAACCTGGTTAACTAGCGATGAGATAACCCCGGAATCTGCGATTGCTTTGGTCGGTGAGTTGAAAATTTTGATCCCGATGGCAGGTCTGATAGACAAAGAGCCTGAACTGGCGCGATTAGACAAAGAAATACAAAAGATTAAAAATGACCTGCCAAGAATTGAAGGCAAGTTAAGCAACCCCACCTTTATTGATAAAGCCCCCCTAGAAGTCATTGATAAAGAAAAAGCCAAACTGGCGGATTTGCTTTCAAATTTAAACAACCTTGAACAACAGCAAGCCAAGATTCAGTCTTTATAACTCAATCTTCAAGTTTTTAATTCAACAATGCCGGTCGGGGTTTACAACCCCAACCGAAACGCTTAAATACTTCAGTAAGGTAACTCGCAATAAATACCACCTCCAATCATTGCCTGACTCTGGGAGCACTACCGACTTAATGATTCCTACAACGCTGTGTACGAAGCGTGTGGAGACTATAAAGTGGACGATTATTTATTGCGAGCTGCCTAAAGGCCGGAGTACAAACCTAGGTTTGTACTCCAAATTGGGGGCTTATTTATTGCGAGTTGCCTAACTTTCAAAACGTGAGTAACAGTGGGAGCAAACCTTACGCATCATGCCACTTTTATTTTAATTCATCTAAATTAACCGCTTCATATTCTCTACGTTCCGCAGCTTGCAAGGCGTTTACTGTTGTTTGATTCGGCAAAAATTCACTCTCTTCTAAAAAAATAACCAGCACTTTCATTCTGCTTTCTGTCGGCGCTGATTCTTGCAAAGTCAAAAACCTCCGGCAAAGCCGTAGGCTTGAAAATGTGAACCGCTCAAAGCGGGTTAAATCATGTACCACCTAAAGGTGGTGGTGCCTTAAAACAAATCGAGCCTCTCTATTCGGTTATCCTATTCTTCTTGATGTTTGATATAATTGCACACAGTTTCCTCATCCCTGCCCACTGTTGAAACCTAATACCCTCTTGCCCGGAAACTCTGACCCGTGAAGTTCTTTCTTCGTCCCGTATAGGTTCGCGCTATAGATCCCAAATATTACCGCAATTCATAAAGACTTTTCTTCCTATATTTTGGAATCCAGACCATGTCGTACTTACATTCCCATTTCGTATGTTTTAAATTCTCTGGCGAACTCATCGTTTGTTTCCTTATCTTTTGAACTTTAGGCGGTTCACAGATAAGGAGACTCTCGATGATTCCCGTAATTGTCAAACTTTGTGAGTCCCCCAGCAGAGCTGGGGGTTTACTTATGATTAATTATCATAAAATGGAGAGAAAGCTCGTAGCATCCATGGCTCAGCTTGAGAGGCGTGAAAAAGCCCTGTTGCAGCCGATTGCCGCTGTTTTTGTCAACAATCCCATGGATTCGCTTGCCGACTCTTTTAATCCTCTAAAAAATTGGAAGCGAACCTGGAAAAGCGTGATGGGCGGGATTTTAATCAATCCGTTTTGGATGCCCATTTTTTATGTGATGGGTATGCAAATCAGTGAAGAAAAAAACCTGGGTCTGTTAAATACAGCGATCATCGGTGTTGAATTAAAAATATTACCATCATCAAAGCTCACGAAAACCGAGAGTTAACCAGTTAGCCCTTAACGTTTAAAAATGTTGGTTCTATGGCTATTGGCCTGGGAACGACATGACTTATTCACAACCCCCGGTTACTGATTCCCAATAAAATCCGTTTTGCCTATTTCGACACCGTTATGTCGCAAAATCGCATAAGCCATACAGATGTGAAAATAGAAATTAGGCAGCACAAAATAAAGCAGATATGGTTGTCCGGCAAAGTGGGTCTCTTTATCATGCATTTTTAGGG
>Ga0194053_10002597_pt1 | contig 10581 bp, 6 predicted proteins | sample SepL228m_MetaG_FD_161684 | JGI IMG/M metagenome (GOLD analysis project Ga0194053, IMG submission 161684) | Anoxic zone freshwater microbial communities from boreal shield lake in IISD Experimental Lakes Area, Ontario, Canada - Sep2016-L227-8m | ecosystem: Environmental > Aquatic > Freshwater >...
GGACATCACGCGCGGAAGTCCGCCCGTGATGTCCTTGGTCTTCGCGATCTTGCGCGGGGTCCTCGCGAGGCGCTGCCCGGCGGGAACCTTGGAATTTTCTTTCACTTCGATGTGGGCGCCCGCGGGGATCGAGTAGCTGGCGAGCACGTGCTTCGCCTCGTCAACAATGACGATCTGCGGATGGAGATCCTCCTTGTGCTCGATGACAACGGTTCCCATCACGCCCGTGGCCTCGTCCACTTCCTTGCGGATGGTGACGCCCGGGATCATGTCCTTGAACTCGATGCGACCGGCCTTCTCGGTGATGATCGGGACGTTGTAGGGATCCCATTGGATGAAGGTTTCGCCCTTTTTGACCTTGGCACCGTCTGCGACCGCGATCACGGATCCGACGACGATGTTGTGGCTTTCGAGCTCGCGGCCATCCGGCGCGTGGAGGCTGACCGTTCCGTTCTTGTTGAGAACAACGAACGTGCCCTCGCTCGTGGCGACGACCTTGAGCTCGTTGAAGCGGACGGTACCTTCGTTCTTCGCCTTGATGACCGGCTGCTTGAACGTCTGGCTGGCGGTTCCGCCGACGTGGAACGTGCGCATGGTGAGCTGGGTTCCCGGCTCGCCGATAGACTGGGCGGCGATGATGCCGACAGCCTCGCCGAGCTTGATCATGCTGCCGGTCGAAAGGTTGCGCCCGTAGCACTTCGCGCAGATCCCGCGCTTGGATTCGCAGGTGAGGGCCGAGCGGATCTTGAGCTGCTCGTGGCCGATCTTCTCGAGCGCGGCGGCGATCTCCTCGTCGATGAGTTGGCCGGCCTTGATGATCGCCTTGCCGGTGATCGGATTTTTGACGGTTTCGCAAGTGGCGCGGCCGATGATGCGCGTCGAGAGGCTGACGACCTCCTCGTCGCCCTCGTAAATCGGGCGGACGCTGATGCCGTTGACCGTCTGGCAGTCATCGGTCGTGATGATGACATCCTGAGCGGCATCCACGAGCTTGCGGGTGAGGTATCCCGAGTCCGCGGTCTTGAGCGCGGTATCCGCGAGGCCCTTGCGGGCGCCGTGGGTCGAGATGAAGTATTCGAGCACCGAGAGGCCTTCGCGGAAATTCGCAGTGATCGGCTGCTCGATGATTTCGCCCGACGGCTTGGCCATAAGGCCTCGCATGCCGGCGAGCTGCTTGATCTGCGTGCGGTTGCCGCGGGCACCGGAATCGACCATCATGAAAACTGGGTTCATCTCGCGGCGGCCCTCGTTGTGGTCGAGCGTGCGGAAGAGTGCGTTCGCCACTTCTTCACCCGCATGCGTCCAGATGTCCTGCACCTTGTTCTTGCGCTCGCCGTCGGTGATGATTCCGCGGAGGTATTGCTTCTGAACCTCGCTGACCTCGTGGTGGGCTTTTTCGAGGAGCGCCACTTTTTCCGTCGGGATGATCATGTCGGTGATGCCGATCGAGATGCCCGCCTTGGTGGCCTCGCGGAAGCCGAGCTCCTTGAGCAGGTCAAGGGTTTCGACCGTCTTTTGCTGGCCCGCGACTTTGTAGCAATGCCAGATGACGTCCGAGAGCTGCTTCTTTCCGCAGACCTTGTTGTAGAAGCCAAGGGCGGCCGGCCAGATCTGGTTGAAGACGACGCGCCCGGCGGTCGTCTCGAGAATCTTCAGGAGCGGATCGCCGAAAATCGTTTTGCGGTTGAAGTCCGGGTTTTTAAACCGAACCCGTGTGTGCGTGCGGATCGAGCCTTCGGAAAGCGCGAGCTCGAGCTCGTCGGCGTTTGCGAAGAGCGGCATCCGCTTGTCCTTGTTCGCATCTTCTCCGCGGGGCTTTTGGGTGAGGTAGTAGCAGCCGAGCGGGATGTCCTGCGACGGGTTGGTGATCGGCTTTCCGCTCGAGGGCGAGAAGATGTTGTTCGGGGCCAGCATGAGCATGCGGGCCTCCATCTGGGCCTCGACCGAGAGCGGGACATGGACGGCCATCTGGTCGCCGTCGAAATCCGCGTTGTAGGCGGTGCAGACGAGCGGGTGGATGCGGATCGCCTCGCCCTCGATGAGGAGAGGCTCGAACGCCTGGATCGAAAGCCGGTGGAGGGTCGGCGCGCGATTGAGAAGAACCGGGTGGCCCTTGGTGACCTCCTCGAGAATATCCCAGACCTCCGGGGTCTGGCGTTCGATCAGCTTCTTGGCACTGCGGACCGTGTGGACATGACCCTGTTCTTTGAGGCGGCGGATGATGAACGGCTCGAAGAGGACAAGCGCCATTTTTTTCGGCAGCCCGCACTGGTTGAGCTTGAGCTCTGGTCCGATGACGATGACCGAGCGGCCCGAGTAATCCACGCGTTTGCCGAGAAGGTTCTGGCGGAAGCGGCCCCCCTTGCCCTTGAGCATGTCGCTGAGGGATTTCAGCGGGCGATTGGCGGCACCGGTGACAGCGCGGCCGTGGCGGCCATTGTCGAAAAGCGCGTCCACCGATTCCTGGAGCATGCGCTTTTCGTTGCGGATGATGACCTCAGGGGTCTTCAGTTGGAGGAGCGTGCGGAGGCGGTTGTTCCGGTTGATGACGCGGCGATAGAGATCGTTGAGATCCGAGGTCGCGAACCGTCCGCCTTCGAGAGGGACCAGCGGGCGCAGGTCCGGCGGGATGACGGGAAGGACGTTGAGGATCATCCATTCCGGACGGGTACGGGACGTCGCAAACCCCTGGACGAGCTTGAGCCGCTTGGCCAGCTTTTTACGGAGCTGCTTGCTGCGGGTGGCACCCATCTGCAGCTCGATCTCGACATTGGCGGCCGCGAGGTCAATCTGCGCGAGAAGTTTTTGGATTGCCTCGGCGCCCATGCCAGCGGTGAAGGAATCTCCATACTGCTCTTCCGCCTCGCGGAATTCCGACTCGGTGAGAAGCTGGCAGCGCAAGAGCGGTGTGCTGCCCGGATCAATAACAATGTAATCCTCGTAATAGATCACGCGCTCGAGCTGGCGGGACGTCATGTCAAGCATGAGGCCGAGGCGGGAAGGCATGCACTTGTAGAACCAGATGTGCGAGACCGGAACCGCGAGGTCGATGTGGCCCATGCGTTCGCGGCGGACACGCGAGAGGGTGATCTCGACGCCGCAGCGGTCGCAGATCACGCCCTTGTGCTTGATCCGCTTGTATTTTCCGCACGAGCATTCCCAGTCGCGGGTCGGGCCGAAAATGCGCTCGCAGAAGAGCCCTCCTTTTTCCGGCTTGAACGTGCGGTAGTTGATCGTCTCGGGGTTCTTCACCTCTCCCTTGCTCCAACTGCGCATCGCCTCGGGCGAGGCGACGGTGATCGCCACCTCATCAAAGCCGACCGGCTTCTGTTCGCTAAATAAATTGGCCTCTTTCATGTTATGTTTCTTTATTCGGTTGAGGTTGGAGATCAGACGAGGGAATCGCCGTGCGCCGGGGCCTTGCCCCCCACGCGGACGTCGAGGCCGAGGCCCTGCATTTCTTTGATGAGGACGTTGAAGGACTCGGGCGTGCCCGCTTCGAGGGAGTTGTCGCCTTTGACAATGCTCTCATAGATGCGGGTGCGTCCGGCGACGTCGTCGGATTTGACGGTCAGGAGTTCCTGAAGCGTGTAGGCCGCGCCGTAGGCCTCGAGCGCCCAGACCTCCATCTCGCCGAAGCGCTGGCCGCCGTATTGGGCTTTTCCGCCGAGTGGCTGTTGGGTGACCAAGCTGTAAGGGCCGACCGCGCGGGCGTGGATCTTGTCCGCGACCAGGTGGCCGAGTTTGAGCATGTAAATGTAGCCGACGACGACCTGCTGATCAAACGATTCGCCGGTCCGGCCGTCATAGACGGTGGACTTGCCGTTTTCGTTCGTCCAGGTGAAGCCGGGTTTGGTTTTTGCCTCCTTGAGGAACTCGCGGATTTTCGTCTCAGGAATTCCGTCGAAGACCGGAGTGGCGACCCGGAATCCGAGCGCCTTGGCGGCGACGCCGAGGTGGGTTTCGAGAACCTGGCCGACGTTCATGCGGCTCGGCACGCCGAGCGGGTTGAGGACGATGTCCACCGGCGTTCCGTCCGCGAGGAACGGCATGTCTTCCTCCGGCACGATTTTGGCGACGACGCCCTTGTTGCCGTGGCGTCCGGCCATCTTGTCGCCGACGCTGAGCTTGCGCTTGCTGGCGATATAGACTTTGACCTGCTTGATGATGCCGGGATCCACGTCGTCACCGCTTTCGATGCGCCCGAGGTTCTGGTCGCGCTCGTTGTCCACGTCCACGAACTTGTGTTCGAACTGCCCGATGATCTCGTTGATTTTGTTGCGGATCGGGCTCGGGTCGATTTCGACGTGGTTGTAAACAGCCGCGAGCTTGCGGAGGAGCTGCTTCGTGATCTTCCGGTTCGCCGGAATGATGATCTCGCCGGTCTGCGCGTTGACGACATCGAGCGGGATTTTTTCGTTCAGAAGGATGTTCGAGAGCGAGGCGGTGAGCAGCTCGTGCAGGTCGTCTTTGCGCTTTTTGTAATCCTCGAGGATCATCTTCTGCTGGCGCTTCGACTCGGCCGGAGTCATTTTCGTGCGGGCGACCTCCTTCTTTGCGGAGACCTTCACGTCCATGACGATGCCGTAAGTCCCCGAAGGAACGGTCAGCGAGGTGTCTTTGACATCCGCCGCCTTCTCGCCGAAGATCGCGCGGAGGAGGCGCTCTTCTGGGGCGAGTTCGGTTTCGCTTTTCGGGGTGATCTTGCCGACGAGGATGTCGCCCGGCTTGACTTCCGCACCGATGCGGATCACTCCGTCGGCGCCGAGGTGCTGGAGCGCCTCCTCGCTGACATTCGGAATGTCGCGGGTGATCTCCTCGGGGCCGAGCTTTGTGTCGCGGGCGCCGATTTCAAACTCATCGATGTGGATCGAGGTGTAGATGTCCTCCTTGACCACTCGCTCGGAGATGAGGATTGCATCCTCGAAGTTGTAGCCGTTCCACGGCATGAACGCGACGAGGACGTTGCGCCCGAGGGCGAGTTCGCCCCGCTCCGTATTCGGGCCGTCCGCGATGACCTCGCCTTTTTTGACATGCTGGCCTTTGCGGACGATCACCTTCTGGTTGATGCAGGTGCTCGCGTTCGAGCGCATGAACTTGCGCAGCTCGTAAACATAAACCCCGTTTTCGGGATCGTGCTTGACCTTTTTCTTTCCCTCCGGAAGCTCGCCATCCTTCGTGACGGTGATGTGGGTCGCGGTGACCGAGGCGACCTTTCCGGACGCTTCGGCGCAGATCACGGCGCGGGAGTCGCGGGCCACGCGGCCCTCGAGGCCCGTGCCAACGATCGGGGCCTCGGACACCAGAAGAGGCACCCCCTGGCGCTGCATGTTCGAGCCCATGAGCGCGCGGTTCGCGTCGTCATGCTCAAGGAACGGGATCAGACCCGCCGCAACCGAAACAAGCTGCTTCGGCGAGACATCCATGTATTGGATCTGCGAGGGCTCGACCTCGAGGAAGTCCCCGCGGTAGCGCGCCGAAACCCGCTCGCCAGTCAGCCGGCCGTGGGAATCCACCGAGGAGTTCGCCTGCGCGATATAAAAATTCTCATCGCGATCCCCGCTGAGGTATTGGACCTCATCAGTGACGCGGGCGTTGGCGACTTTCCGGTAGGGGGTCTCGATGAACCCGAACTCGTTGATGCGCGCAAACGTGCTGAGCGAGCTGATGAGCCCGATGTTCGGGCCTTCGGGCGTCTCGATCGGGCAGATCCGCCCGTAGTGCGACGGGTGGACGTCGCGGACTTCGAAGCCCGCGCGGTCGCGGCTGAGCCCGCCTGGCCCGAGTGCCGAGAGGCGGCGCTTGTGGGTGAGCTCGGACAGCGGGTTCGTCTGATCCATGAACTGGCTGAGCTGGCTGCGGCCGAAGAAATCGCGGACGACCGCGCTGAGCGACTTCGGGTTGATCAGCTTCTGCGGGGTGATCTGATCCACATTGGCATCGAAAAGCGTCATGCGCTCGCGCACCAGGCGCTCGGTGCGGGCGAGCCCGACCCGGCACTGGTTGGCGAGAAGTTCGCCCACGGTCCGCACGCGGCGGCTGCCGAGGTGGTCGATGTCGTCAGTCATCCCGTCGCCATTGCGGAGGCGGACGAGGTATTTCATTGCGGCGACAAAATCCTCCTTGGTAAGGATGCGTTCTTCCTCTCGGACGTCGAGCCCGAGCTTCTGGTTGATCTTGTGCCTGCCGACACGCCCGAGATCGTAGCGCTTGGAGTCAAAGAACAGCCGCTTCAGCATCCCGCGGGCATTCTGCACAGTGGGAGGATCGCCGGGGCGGAGCTTGCGGTAGATGTCTTTCAGCGCCTCGTCCTCGTCGTGGGCCGGATCTTTTTTCAGCGACTTGATGATCGTGTCGTCGTTTTTCGTATCAACGACCTTGACCGATTTGTGGCCGAGGGTGATGAGTTTGCGGACGGTGGCGGCGTTGAGCGGCTCGAACGCGCGGGCGACAGTGATTTCCCCGTCGCGGATGTCCGCGATGAGAACCTTCGTGGTGATTTCCTCCTCCTCGAGGCGCTCGCTGAGCTTCAGATCCTCGACCTGGTAGAACAGCTTGATGATGTCCTCGTCCGTGGGGTGGCCGAGCGCGCGAAGGAATGTCGTCGCAAGAAATTTCCGGCGGCGCTTCCGTCGGTCGAGATAGACGTAGAGCAGGTCGCTCGTGTCAAACTGAACCTCGATCCATGAACCGCGGTCGGGGATGATCCGGAACCCGTGGAGGATTTTTCCGTTGGTGTGGACGGATGTCTCGAAGCAAATCCCCGGCGACCGGTGGAGCTGGGAAACCACGACGCGCTCGGCGCCGTTGATCACGAACGTACCCTGCGGGGTCATGAGCGGGAGCTCGCCCATATAGACCTTTTCCTCCTTCGTGCAGCGCTCGTCCTTGTACCGGAAAGTGACGTAAAGCGGGGCGCTGTAAGTCTGTCCCTCGCGCTGGCAGTTCAGTGCCGAGAGCTTGGAATCGCCGAGATCGTAGCTCACGAAATCCAGCGACGACTTGTCCTCGAATCCGAAAATCGGAAAAAACTCGCGGAACACCGCCTGCAGGCCGACGTTCCGGCGCTTCGCCAGCGGCGTGTCTTTTTGGAAAAACTCGTTGTAGGAGTTGATCTGGAGCTCGATGAGGTTGGGCGGCTCGATGGCCTCCTGCAATTTTCCGAAATGGATACGTTCAGACATGGTGGATTCGAGTGGCTTGTTCCGCAGTTGGCCGGCTGTGCCGGCCGGTCCGCCCCGGTGCCGTCAACCGCCCGCTCCCCTCAAACGCAAACGATCCGTGCAGGCAGGCGGAGAAAATCCCGCCCGTCTGGTGACGGATTGATTCATGCTCGAGCAGAGATGGACAGAGTGACAGAGCCGTGGCTTTCAGCGAAGGTGAGAAAGTAAAGGGATCCGCAGAGAGATCAAGATTTTTTTCGAGATCTCTCTGCGGGGATGGATTATTTGATTTCGACTTTGGCGCCGGCGGCTTCGATCTTTTTCTTGATCTCCTCCGCCTCTTCCTTGGTCACGCCCTCCTTGAGGGACTTGGGTGCGCTCTCGACGAGGGCCTTGGCCTCGGCGAGGCCGAGTCCGGCCACGGCGGCGCGCACTTCTTTGATGACGGCGATCTTGTTGCCGCCGGCTTCGAGAAGGATGACATCGAACGCTGTCTTTTCCTCCGCCGGAGCGGCTGCGGCCGCGGGGCCGGACGCTGCGGCCGCGACCGGTGCGGCGGCGCTGACGCCCCATTTTTCTTCGAGTTGTTTCACCAGGCCGGCGATCTCCAGGACGGTGAGTCCGCTGAGCTGGTCTACGAGTGCTGTTGTGTCTGCCATGTTATGTTTTCTGTTTTGGTATCGTCGCGCCCCGAAGCCTCAGGGCATTTGAGCCGGGCAGCCGCCCGACCGACAAGGAACCGGTTTTTTTCTTGGTTTTGTTGATGTCGCACGACGGGGCTTCCGAACGTCTTGCGAAATGGTTTCGAAATGGTTTTGTTAGGCGGCGTCTCCGGACGCGTCGGCTTTGGCTTGGAGGATGCGGGCGAGGCTGGCGGCCGGCTCGTTGAGGAGGCGGACGAGTTGGCTGGCCGGTGTTTGCAGGAGCCCGAGGAGTTTGGCTTGGAGGGCTCCCTTGCTCGGGAGATCCGCCAGTTCGGCAACCTGCGCGGCCGTCAGAGGGGCATTGTCGAGAACGCCCGCGCGGACCACCGGCTTCTGGAACTCTGCCGCGAAGGTCTTGAGAGTTTTGGCGGCCGCGCAAATGTCGGATTCCCCGGTAACCATCGCGGTCTGTCCGGCCAGCGAGGTGTCCAGCCCGGGCATCCCGAGATCCTTCGCCGCGATTTTGAGGAACGTGTTGCGAACCACGCGGAGGCGGGCACCGGCGCCGGCGAGCCGGGTGCGGAGCTCCTCGAAATGGAGCACCTTCATGCCGGTGTAATCCACCAGAAGCAGGTAGGGCGAAGATTGCAGTTTTTCGCGGACGTCCGCGACGATCAAAGTTTTCTCGGGTCTCATGTTAGTGCTTGAGGAATGGGGTCGGATCCACGGCGATGCCGGGGGTCATCGTGGCGGCGAGGGTGATGGTTTCCACGAAGGAGCCCTTGGCCGTGGCCGGGCGGGCCTTGATGACGGCTTCGATGACGGCGGTGCCGTTCTCCAGGAGGGCGGCCTCGTCGAACGCGAACTTGCCGATCGGGACGGCAACGTTGGCGTTTTTGTCGAGCTTGAACTCCACGCGTCCGGCCTTGACCTCTTTGACGGCCTTCGCGGTGTCGTCGGTGACGGTGCCGGTCTTCGGATTCGGCATCAGGCCGCGCGGCCCGAGCACCCTGCCGAGCTTGCGGACTTCGGCCATGGCCGACGGGGTCGCGACGGCGACGTCGAAATCGGAAAACCCGCCGGTGACTTTTTTGATCAGATCCTCAAACCCGACAAACTCGGCGCCGGCTTCGCGGGCCGCATCGGCGGACTGGCCGGTTGCGAAGACGAGGACGCGGACATTTTTTCCGCTGCCGTTCGGAAGCGGGCAGGTGCCGCGAACCATCTGGTCGCTCTGCTTCGCATCCACCCCGAGCTTGAACGACAGGGTGACGGTTTGGTCAAACTTCGCCGGAGGAAGGGTCTTCAAAGTTTTGAGGGCCTCCGCGAGCGGGTATTTCTTGCTGCCGTCGATGATTTCGGCGGCGGCGCGATAACGTTTGCTTCTTGCTTTTTGCATTTTTTTTGCAGTGCGATCGACCGGGTGGTCTCCTGCGTGTTGTGTGTGTTTCTCTTTCCCGCCAGTTGTCGGGAGCCGCGCAGAATAACCGTCCCGTGCGGCATGTCAAAGAAAAAAAGAAAATAAATTTGACAGGGTGCCGTGGGGAATTAGGATGCCCTCCCCGCCGGTTCTGGCGGAAAAAGTATTTTCATGAACGCACTCATCCTCGAAGAAGCCGCGAAAGTTATCACGGAACCCCAGGTTCTCATCAACATGGTATCCCGCCGCGTGAAGCAACTGATGGCCGGAAGCCGGCCGATGGTGGAGGTCGAGTTCCGCATGGGGCTGGCGGACATCGCGCTCACGGAAATCGCCAAAGGCAAGCTGGGCGTCGCCGCGAAGCCCGCAGCCTGACGGAACGCGGGGAAGCGTCCCCATGTCGGCCGAGATCACCACGAACAGGAAAGCCCTCCGGGATTATCATATCCTGGAACGGTTCGAGGCGGGCATCGAACTCGTCGGCACGGAAGTCAAATCGATCCGCGCCGGGCTGGCTTCGCTGCAGGGGTCTTTTGCCCGGATGGACGGCCCCAACCTCTGCCTTTACGAATCCACCGTCCAGCCCTACGAGCGCGCCAGCCACGAGCAGCATGAAATCAAGCGCGTCCGCAGGCTCCTCCTGCACCGCACGGAAATCGACCGGCTCGTCGGAGAAATCGAGCGGGCCGGGCGCACGGTCGTCGCACTCCGGATGTATTGGAAAAATGGCCGCGTCAAAGTCGAGCTCGGGCTGGGGAAAGGGAAGGACGGGGGAGACAAGCGCGCCGACCTGAAAAAGCGGGTGGAGGATCGCGAGGTGGACCGCGCGATCTCGGACTTCCAGCGCAAGCGCTGATCGCACGGATGGCGTCAGCCTATTTTTCTTTCGCCTCACTGGCTGCGGCCTCGTAAATCGCGCGCCAGTAGGCGAGACGTTCCTTGACCCGTTTTTCCATGCCGTTTTCCGTGGGCTCGTAGTAGGTGCGTCCCTCGGGGAGGTAGGCCTGGGGGACGTAGGATCCCTCGAAGTCGTGGCTGTACTGGTAGCCTTTCGCGTGGCCGAGGCGCTCGGCGCCTTTGTAGTGGCCGTCGCGGAGGTGGGGTGGGACGGCGAGTGTCCGGCCCTCGCGGACTTCCTGCGATGCCTTTCCGATGGCGACCGTGCAGCGGTTGCTTTTCGGCGCGGTGGCCAGGTAGACGGTCGCGTGAGCGAGGAGGAGGTTCGCCTCGGGGAGCCCGACGAACTCGACCGCCTGCTGGGCGGCCATCGCGACCACGAGGGCGTTCGAATCCGCCATGCCGATGTCCTCGCTCGCGCAAATGACAATCCGCCGCGCGATGAACCGGATCTCTT
>Ga0194053_10002599_pt1 | contig 10577 bp, 7 predicted proteins | sample SepL228m_MetaG_FD_161684 | JGI IMG/M metagenome (GOLD analysis project Ga0194053, IMG submission 161684) | Anoxic zone freshwater microbial communities from boreal shield lake in IISD Experimental Lakes Area, Ontario, Canada - Sep2016-L227-8m | ecosystem: Environmental > Aquatic > Freshwater >...
ATCGCCACCCGATCCATCGGCCTTTTATTCAGCGAATTATCACCGGATAAATATGCAGTAAACGACTGTCCCGCCAGAATGCCAAGAAGCAGGCGGGTGGTGGTTCCGCTGTTGCCTACCCACAGGCTTTCATCAGGTGCTTTCAAGCCGCGAAGGCCTACTCCTTTTATCACCACAATATCGCCTTCAGTAATTTCTACCCCCATGGCGCGCAATGCTCCGGCGGTAACACGAGTGTCCTCAGACGCCAAAAAACCATATATCTTCGTAACCCCATCAGCCAATGCGCCGAAAAGCAGCGCGCGATGAGAGATAGATTTATCACCAACCACCGCCACTGTACCACTAAATGATTCACCGGCGGAAACTGTTAATTTTACATTATCATGAGACATTAATTAATTACTCCCAAGTTCTGATATTTATAGCATTTCTTGTTTAACATTTTACAGGTTGTCTTAGTAGTAATTTTTATAATTAATAGTCACTGTTTGGAAAGGGGCTTAGAGCCCGGCTAATTCGGCAATGTTTTTATTTTAAATTAACAACACTACCAATTATTCCTTTAATTACAAGGGTTCGCCGGGCTCCATGCCCCTTTCCAAACAGTGACTGTATTTATTATAAAAATTATTACTAAGCTATCTTTGTAATAGTTGTATAAATCACACCTTATCAAAAATGAATTATCTTCATTTTCTACAATTATCCCCTGCATCCCTGCTTGGTTACTCATTTACCTCTTCGCGCCTTTCCAGCAAAACCAGCACCGGGTTGCCGCCTTCAACAAAAACATTGCGAACAAACCAGTTTTCTTTCGCCAATTCATCAATAGCATACACCAGGCTTTCCAAAACTCGGTGCGATGCACCCTGGTTAGTAATAGTTCGGCTTCCTGTTGAAGTCCAAAATACCCAACTCGCCATGTTAGGCGACAAAAAACCATGCTTCATAACGTGATTATTCATAATTGCCCCCTGTAATAATATATGAATTAACAGTAACTAATTGTAGCATATTATTGTGGAATTTGGGATATTTTTGACAGACACCATCAATCAAAAAGGCGGACAATGAATGTCCGCCCATAGATTTAAACAATATGAAATTTATACTTTAGAATATGCTGTATTTTGTGCCCAGGAAAAGTTCGGCTGACTGGCGTTCGGTATCGGTAAGTGCGCGGTTGTATATCAAGATATCACCAATAAGGCCGTCGAAGTTGCGCTGTACGTTGCCGGCGTCGTGGGATTCGCCAATCATGCATAGTCCGCCATTGAGTTTAAAGTTAGCCGTGATGGCTGACGCTACTGTTGATGTACCGGATGGCTGCATATTATCATAGGTTTTCATGGTACAAGTATTGGCGGCAGGCTGGCTGATAACCACTGAGATGACTGACGGAGAAGTCTGTCCGAGTGGTGCGGAAATGTTCGTACCAGCTTTTAATAATGCACCGCCATCACAGAAATTGAGCGCACCCCAGTTGGCAAAAAATGTATTGGCTAAGCCATTTGAACTGGTGGCAGAGATGGCAGCTATGAAGGTAGTATTTACTGATGAGACATTGTTAGCGGCTAATCCGGTGATTTTCATCATGGAATTTTTGAAACGCAATGCCGGTTTGTTGTTAATCCCTGTCATTGCAAAACTTGGCAGAGCGTTTGGGAAATATTGTGTTTCTTCCATGGCGACGATATTAACTGTTTGAAAATCAACCCAGTTTCTCACTATGCCGCCTTCCCAGACACCTTTAATAGAATCAGCACGCAGCCAGACAGATGGAGTATTCGGCAAAGGCCATCCACCATAAGGCGGTGTTGACGTTAATGCCACGTGACCATCGCCATAGCCGACTATTAACTTGCCGGTATGACGAAAACTATAGTCAGATAAAGATGAGACAATATTGGGAGTGCTTCCCGAAGCTTGTCCGTCGGCAATCAAACCGGCTTTTGTAGGATCAGTCATAAAAGATAATGGAAGTCCACCCCAGTAGCTGGTATAGACATAACCGTTAGTAATATTTTTACCGGCAGTAGGGCAGATTAATGCACCTGGGTCAATATTTACACTTTTCCACATATCTTCGGCGCGTGGAAGTGCCTGGTTATGATCCTGAGCAAACATCTGCATGGAGGCGACAATCTGCCTTTGGTTACTGGTACAGGTAGTTTGTCGCGCTTTCTCACGGGCACGGGCAAACACAGGGAATAGTATGGCGGCGAGGATTGCAATAATGGCAATCACAACCAGCAATTCAATAAGAGTAAAACCTGTTTTTTTCATAATAATTATTCCTTTTTATCAGATGAGGCGCACATTTCATACGCCTCGATGAATTGAATCATCACTATGGCATTGCTTCCCACCAGAATGCCTGCAGTTGCGCGCGATTCGGTTGCCAGGTCCAACTAGCATCATTATAATCTTTCAATGATACTTTAACAGAATCAGCAGTACCTATAATAAATACGCTTTCTTTCAATAACGAACCGGAGTTATATCCAAGACTGGCACGTAAAGCTGGATAGGCAATAAAATCTAATCTTTGTGATGTGCTGCCTTTATTAATAGTTAAACTAAGGTCGCCGCCGCCGCGAGTGTTGCCGGTTGACGAACCCCAGTTTATGTGCAATTTAGCATATTTAACAGTTGCCGGTTTTGTCAGGGTAAGTGTCACAGCACTTGGATCATCAAATCCTGTTGGATATACAACATATCGCCAGGTGGTGCCCCAATTCGCCAATCCTGCTGCAGTGAAATCAATTCCTGCTATTGGGTAGTTGCGTCCTCCACCTGCACCAGCAAGTACTGCTGTATATCCGCTGGCGGTAGTGGTACGTACTGCCGGATTGCTGACGCCTGCTGTGCCCACCGTATCATAAAATCCACCGCCATACAGGAAATTAGTGGCAGATACTGCAGGAATTATTATATATTGCGGACCACTTCCTTGTGGAATATCTGTTGTTGAGACATACTGGCTGTTGTATGGCTCGCTTGAGCCATGGGCATTATTAACAAGAGCGGCAAATGCGGCGAGACCTGACGGCGAATCGGTTTTAATAAACCCGACATGACCGTCAAGGAATGATGCTATAGTACCGCGGCTATGGGCATTAGTGTTGAAATATTGCTGCAGGAAACGCTGTGCATCGCCGGTAACAACAACATCGGCAGTGCCGGAACCATTGTCGCATGCACGCAAATCGGTAGCAGTAGTGTTGGAAATATAATCATACGCTGCTTCGCCAGTTAACAGTACATTCGTTGAATCAGCGTAATCACCAAGGGACGAACCACCTAAATGAGAACCTGCATTATAAATGTAACTGGTTAAATCATTCACGGTTTGCGATGGGCATTGAAATACTTTCTGGTCATTCACCCCAATCGCTTTCATCCACCCGTCTGCCGGTGGGAGGGTTTCTTCATGGTCTTGTGCATACATCTGAAAAGATGCTGCCAATTGGCGCTGATTGCTGGTACATGTTGTCTGATGCGCCTTTTCGCGAGCACGGTTAAATACCGGAAAAAGAATAGCAGCAAGGATAGCAATAATGGCTATCACGACAAGCAATTCGATGAGGGTAAACCCTCGATGTTTAATAATCATACATCACCTCGTTTTTAAAATCCGCTTATTCTCTTATGTTAAGGCAAAGTTTCATTAATAACAAGGGAATATTATTCTAAATTTATGGTAAAATACTACCATAATAAATAAAAAAATTAAAATTAGATATGCAGTGTTGTTTTGGGAGCATTTTAGTCATTAAATAGTATTTTCTGACAACAAATTTGCTTGATTTCGATAATCACCCGGGGTCATTCCAATAAATTTATGAAAAACTTTTCCGAAATAACTACCATCCTGAAATCCACAGCGCAGACTGATTTCACGTAAAGAAAGCAAAGTGTGACGAAGATAAAATTGAGCATGTTGTAATCGAACTTTGGTGACGTATTGAACTGGTGAACATCCCATATCATCTTTAAATACCCTATAAAAATGGGTCGGTGATATCCCTGCTATATTTGCCAGATCAACCACACTGATCTCTTCTGATAAATGCTGGTTGATATAATGCAATACAGACTTGATTCCAGAATTTATTACTGTGTTTCCAGACAATATGGTTTTTCGGATAGTCATCATCAATTTGTATAACCATTCCGCACCATCTTCAGCACAATTAAATTCCTGTAAATATACTTTACGACAGATGTCTTCACAGATTTTGATTATGGGATGATCTATCGCCAGATCAACAACAGGACCGACTTCCTCAGTAATTTGATGAAGTTGATGAATAATATCATCACCATCAAAAGTAATAAAGAAGAACTCCCAGGAGTCTGAGTCTTCCGGCAAGTAATATCGGTGGTTATCAGGAACTTCTAAAAGAAAAGCCTTTCCGCTATTTAACTCATAACGTTCACCGGCATGTTCCAGAATGCCTTTTCCAGACAAGGTATATTGCAGCATGCCTACAGGACCGGTGCGGTTCAAACCAGACCATGAATATTCCGGCGAAGTCTTAATTTCCCAGCCAACACAAATATGACTGGGCAAACTTTGATGGGAACGGTTGAAAAAGTTCGTATAATAATGGTCGCCATATCCTGGCCCAAATGGCAATTTTAGCAAACCTTCACCCCTTCTATGATTTCTTTTGTTATTCTACCCTAACCTTAATAAATTGAACAAGTGTTTAGTGTTTAGTTTTCAGTTTGATTCAGAAATATCCGGTAGATGGTAGGGGAGCTGTCCTCAGCTCCCGCGACAGCGTCTTTTATAAAAAAAACGAATCGGATGTAACGACAAAACAAGGTTAGTAAATACAACACCACCTAAAAATTCTGTCGCTATTTCGCTGTTTCACATCATTATTCCGGTTCATCGCGGGAATTGGGGACAATTCCCCTACCTCGTCATCCAACATCTCAACTGCGCTTATTTTTCTTATTAGTTCCGGTCATGTTCATAGGCAGATAAAGACTGATAGAGGTTCCTTTGCCAATGGCACTGACAATTTTTATGCCGCCTCCAAGTCCTTCAACTCTTTCGCGGATACTGAACAGGCCAAACCCTTTATTTGAATCAGTTGCATCTTGAATTTCTTTAATTGCAAAACCAGTACCTTTGTCCTTTACTGTCAATTCAAATCGGTTATTACTCATTACATAGAATGTTACTTCTGCCTGCTTTACATTTGCGTGCTTATGAATATTCAGCAGCATCTCCCGTATTGCCTGGTAGGCGCAAATGCTTACCTCGTCGTCTACATTCGTTATCTTTTCATTGGTAATTACATCTACGATAAAGTCATACCGTTCGCGCATTTGTTTTGACAGCCACTTTACCGCGTCCTGTAATCCGCTTTCATAAAGTGCCGGTGGTACTATCTGGTGAACAAGTTCTCTGGTTTCAGTTATCGCTTCATTAAGCATGCGATCAACAACTGCCAGCGGGATTTGCGGCGCGGCATCCTTTATTTGCATAATCCCTGTGTTTAATGCCATTCGGGCAGCCACCAGAATTTGCTGAACTTCTTCATGCAGCACATAGGCTATCCGCTGGCGTTCCGTTTCTTCAGCCATTATCAGGCGTCTGCTTAACGTCTGTAATTTACTCGCGCGATTTTCGGCAACCGCGGTTCGTTCTGCCACCTGTTTTTCCAGTTCTGCATTATAATTATTCAGTCTTTCTTCGGCTTGTTTGCGTTCAGTAATGTCGCGTACAATGGCACAGAGTCCCATCTGCTGTCCAGCATCATCAGTCATTATAAATGTCCTTAATTCAACCGGAAAAATACTGCCGTCACTACGGATATACTCTTTTTCATATAATTTGGAATATTTATTATTCAATATTTGATCCTGAATAATATCGGATTCAAAATCGTGCCATCGCTGTGGTGTAAAATCTTTATATTGCATTCTCTTCAATTCTTCATCCGAATAACCCAGCATAGCCTGATAAGCAGGATTATACTCTATAATATGTCCTTCCATATCTCTGGCAGCATAAGCATCCGTCATACTTTCAAATAAACGCCGGTATTTAACCTCTGATTTTTGCAATGCTTCTTCGATTTGCTTGCGTTTAGTAATATCGCGCACAATGGCACACATGCCTGTCGGCTGACCAGTGTCATCTGTAATCAAAAATGCCTTTAATTCAACAGGGAAAATAGTGCTATTTTTGTGAATGTGTTCTTTTTCATATACCTCTGAATGTTTATTTTTAAGTACTTGTTCAGAGACAATACGGGATTCTAAATCGTGCCATTTCGCCGGAGTAAACTCGTGATATGTCATTTTTTTCAGTTCTTCATTAGAGTAACCCAGCATTGCCTGGTAAGCAGGATTACATTCCAAAATATGCCCTTCCATATCTGTGACGGCATAGGCATCCGTCATGCTTTCAACTAAACGCCGGTATTTAACCTCTGATTTTTGCAATGCTTCTTCAATTTGTTTACGTTCAGTGATATCGCGTACAATGGCACAGAGTCCTATTTGTTGTCCAGCATCATCAGTAATTATAAATGTTCTTAATTCAACCGGAATAATACTGCCGTCACGACGGATATATTCTTTTTCATATAATTTGGAATGTTTATTTGTCAATATTTGATCTTGAATAATATCAGATTCAAAATCGTACCATCGCTGCGGAGTAAAGTCTTTATATGACATTCTCTTGAATTCGTCATTCGAATAACCAAGCATTGCCTGGAAAGCAGGATTGAACTCTATAATACGTCCTACCATATCTGTAGCAGCATAGGCATCCGTCATACTTTCAAATAAACGCCGGTATTTAACCTCTGATTTTTGCAATGCTTCTTCAATTTGTTTACGTTCGGTGATGTCTATTTGAACACCTTCGCTCATACCCTGGTTTTCTGAAAGCACTGTTATGAAAGATGATAGTTCAAACCAGCGAATCCTCCCACTGGGAAGACGGGACTGAAACTCATAATGAAGAATTTTCCCTTCCCGAACAGCTTTTTCTTCCGCAATTTTTAATCCGGGAATATATTCAGGCAGCATCTGCGATAACAATACATTCGCGTCATTCATTACCGCTTCTACGCTTACTTCATTTACACGACTGACGGCATCGCTGATATAGGTGACTTTGCGATTCCCTTCCCAATCTCCGAGCATTTGAAAGAGAACTACATTCGGCAGGTTGTTAGCCAATGATTTTAAAAGATTCTCGCTTACATGCAATTTTTCTTCGGCTTGTTTGTGTTCGGTGATATCCTGTACTATACCTAAGAGATGTGAAGGATTGCCTTCTGTATCTATTTCGGTTTTACTCGTAGCAGAGATCCATCGTATTTCCCCATCAGCACGACGAATCTGACATTCTAATTTCCATTCACTTTGCTTAGAAATTGCATCGTGCATACTGTTAATAATTTTCTTGCGGTCTTCCAGCAGCACATGTTCGATAAAGGTCTCGAATGACCAGTCTGGCTGCGGCTTATCATAACCGAAAATAATATCATGGGTTAATGAATGATATACAGTATTGTCAGCCAGGTTAAGAATCCATGCACCGATTTTATTCGTTTCCATCACCATATTCAAATGCATCTCTTTTTTGCGAAGAGCATCTGCTGCTTGTTTTTGCTCGGTAATATCCTGAACAATGACAGTAAATCCAACAATTTTATTATTGTCGCCTAAAACAGGATACCAGCTTTCAAGGCAGGTTCGCACAAATCCCGGTTGTGTTGCTATTTCCCCGCTAATCTCAATTCCTACAACGGGTTTACCCGTGGAAATGATAGTTTCTGTCAATTGTTTTGCCGGCAATTCTAAACTCGGAATAATTTCACCGATTGTTTTACCGATATGTTCTTCTGCCGGGACACCATTCATCGCAGCAAGTAAATTATTTACCCGTAAAAAACGCAGGTCTGTATCTAATAATGCCAGACCAACAGGAATGTTTTCATAATATGAAGCAATCTCATTCAACTGGCGTTGAATAATTTCCTCATTTGATATAGGGTTATTTGATATTAACTGCAAATCATCTTTCGTCCTGGACATTGCGGGTCTCCCTGAGCATCTAAACATTAGACCATATATTATTATTATAAATGTGGTTAATTTTTATGATTATCCCATAAGATTTTAAAGTTTACAAGATTATTTTCAAATTTTTACAAAAAAACACCTGGCTTGAAATAATTACCAATAAGGAGACTTGATAACAAACTATCTTGAACTATCGGGGAAAGGCAAAAATTCGGGTTGCCACTAAATATTTAACCGGGATTTAACTTACCGGATTTAATTCTATATTGAGCTTACCAAAGTGCCAGTTCCCTTATCTAACCGTATTTTCTTAATCAGCATTGTTGAATTATGACGGAGTTTCACTCGTTACCGGTATAGTGACGCCACGACCTCCCCTTCATAATATTCTACATATCTCAACAAAATTTTATTTGTAACACAATTCCATAGCCCACGGCAATGTCCTCACCCTTATACACATTTTGTAATTAAATGTTGAATGATGAGGGAGGGGAATTGTCCCCAATTCCCGCGATGAACCGGAATAATGATGTGAAAAAGCGAAATAGCGACAGATTTCTCAGGTGGTGTTGTGTTTTTTAACCTGATTTTGTCGCTACGACCCATACTTTTTTATAAGAAAGACACTGTCGCGGGAGCTGAGGACAGCTCCCCTACCTTTACCGAATATTTTTGAATTAAAAATGTATAAATATGCACCATTTCTAAATTTTTTAAATGTATATTTAAAAAATGTGTATAAGGGTGAGGGCAACGCCGTGGGTTCGATTATTGAACAATTTTTACGCCCTGTAGGGGCATAATTCCTCAAAAAATAGGAATTATGCTCTTACAGAGCGTAGATTACGTGCGGGATTTCTACATTATTTTCTATTTATAAAAAAACAATTATTTATTACCAGATGAAAAACAGATGAAAAGATATGTAGAATACTATGCCTCCCCTTACCCCTCCAAAGGAGGGGAATTTTTCAAATTTTCACTCTTCACTCTTCTTCAAGCACTTCCCGTATTTTTATCGCCAGTTCTTTCTCTGAGAACGGTTTTTGTAGAAAATGTATACCCTCTTCAAGAACGCCATGACGGGCGATGACATCTGCAGTATAACCAGACATAAATAAGCTTTTCATCTTTGAATATCTTTCCAACAGATATTGGGCTAAATCATGTCCATTCATGTCAGGCATTATTACATCAGTTATCAATAAATCAATACCATTTGCATGTTCCTCAGCCAGGCTGATAGCCTCTTTCGTGGTATTCGCTGCAAATACCTGGTAACCAAGATGAGATAACATTCGCTGCACTAATCTTGATATTATCAGTTCGTCTTCTACCAGCAATATTGTTTCATGGCCGATAGGAACTGGTTGTTCCATAATTTTCTTTTCTGCCAGCTCTTCTTCATCATAATAACGAGGAAAATATATTTTAAAAGTTGTTCCCACTGCTGGTTCGCTATAGGCATAAATAAACCCATTGTTTTGCTTTACAGCGCCATATACTGTGGCAAGTCCGAGACCAGTGCCTTTGCCAATTTCCTTGGTTGTAAAAAACGGTTCAAATATATGTTTTAAATTTTCTTTGTCTATACCGCAGCCGTTGTCACTTACAGAAACGCATACATACTCACCAGGTGAACATCCCACATGACCTTTACAAAAATCGTAATCAAGAGTGCGGTTTTCTGTTTCAATAGTTATTTTGCCTATATCAACAATAGCATCGCGTGCATTTACACACAGGTTAGCCAGAATCTGGTCGACTTGGGATGAATCTATTTTAACGTGCCATAAATCAGTTCCCGGCAGCCAGGTAAGATCAACATCTTCGCCAATAAGCCGACCCAGCATTTTTACCATCTTTTCCACGGTATCATTTAAATCAATCACTTTAGGTATAACTACCTGTTTGCGAGCAAAAATAAGCAATTTTTGAGTAAGGTCGGCAGAGCGTTCGGCACTTTCCTTGATTTCGCTTAAGCTTTCATATATCGAACTATCGGCAGGCACATCTTCCATCGCCAGGTAAGCATTACCCAGAATAACCTGAAGCATATTGTTAAAATCATGGGCTACCCCTCCTGCCAGCCTTCCGATTGATTCCATTTTTTGGGCTTGTTGAAGTTGAACTTCAAGTTTTATTTGTTCTTCTTCCGCTCGCATTTGCTCCGTAATATCACGGAAGAAACCAACGTTATGCTTTCTACCGCCGATATTTATGGTAGTGCCGGTAATATTTACGTAGAAAGTGCTTCCATCCTTCCTGATACATGGAATATCTTCACTTGGAACAACATCTCCACGTATCTGGGCTTCAATTGATGCTAATATATGCGGTATAGCATCTTTTGGATGAATGTCAAATACGCTAAGTTTTTGTAACTACTCAGTTTCGTCAGACTAATTTATAAAAAAAGACTTTTGTGCAATTAGTTGAAAAGTGGTTGACCAAGGAGCATTTGTTTTATTGCGGTTATTTGATCGATTCCCCGTAATTTCAACGTC
>Ga0194053_10002601_pt1 | contig 10571 bp, 5 predicted proteins | sample SepL228m_MetaG_FD_161684 | JGI IMG/M metagenome (GOLD analysis project Ga0194053, IMG submission 161684) | Anoxic zone freshwater microbial communities from boreal shield lake in IISD Experimental Lakes Area, Ontario, Canada - Sep2016-L227-8m | ecosystem: Environmental > Aquatic > Freshwater >...
CTTTCCCTAGGGACGAAGCGGCAGGGATGCCGCTTCTACTACCCGGCGAGACCCTCGCCGCAAACCAAGTTTCAAGCCAGACGCAAAACGGAGAGCGCCAAAGGGCCTCCACGAGTTACTTCCCGGAGACGACGTCGCTCAGCTTGAAGATCGGCAGGAACATCGCGATCACGATGCCGCCGACGACCACGCCGAGAAAAACAATCAGGAATGGTTCGATGAGCGAGGTAAGGGCGTTGAGCATCGCCTCGATTTCTTCATCCCAGAAATCGGCCATCTTCTCAAGCATGGCGTCGATCTTGCCAGTGGCTTCGCCCGCCGAAACCATTCGCAGCATCATGGGCGGAAAGATCGGCTGCCGCGCCATGGCCGCGGCCATCCCATCCCCTTTCTCCACGTCGCTGGCCACCCCCTTGATTGCCCTTTCCACCATGCAATTTCCGGAGGTCTCGCCCACGATCGACATCACCTCCAAAATGGGAACGCCCGAACGGATAAGCTGGGCGAAGGTCCGGGCGAATCGGCTCATGCAGATCTTGTGAACCAGCGGGCCCATGACCGGGAGCTTGAGTTTGTAGCGGTCCCAGAATTCCCTTCCGAAGCTCGTCGCCAGAAATCGGCGGATGCCGTAGATGAGGCCGCCAATGAAAAGGATGATCCAGAACCAATTCCCGCGGATCAATCCGCTAAGATCGATAAGAAACTGGGTGGGCGCGGGGAGTTTGGCGCCGAAGTCGGCGAAAATATCTGCAAAAGTCGGAACCACTTTCACAATGAGGAAAGTGGTGATGCCCATGGCGATGGTAATGACAATGACCGGGTAGGTCATGGCGGATTTCACCTTTTTCATCAGGCGCGAACTGGCTTCGAGAAATCCGGCGAGCCGGTCGAGGATTTCCGAGAGCATACCGCCGGCTTCGCCGGCCTTGACCATGGAGATGTAGAGGCGGGAAAAGATTTTGGGGTGCTTGGCGATCGCTTCATTGAAGGTGTCGCCCTGCTGGACGCGAGCGAGAATTTCACCAACCACATACTTGAGGCCCGCCTGTTTACGGGGATCGCACTGTTCGAAGAGGGCGGTCAGCGCGGTGACCAGTGGCAACCCGGCATCGACCATCGTGGCGAGCTGCCGGGTAAAAAGCACCAGGTCTGTGTCGTTGACCTTGCCGACGCGAGTGGAGGTTCGCTTGATCGCTCGCTGCTCAATGGAAAGAACCATCAGGCCGCGCCCCATGAGGGTGCTGATGGCGTTTTCCTCGTTGATGGCTTCCGCAACCCCGGAAACGGTTTTACCCTGGGTGTCGCGAGCTTGGTAAGCGTAGGTGATCATACGTGGGTGGCAAACTGAGGAGCGCCAGTGTAGCCGCAAGGCCGCTCCGAGCGCCAGTGGGAATTCGCATGAACTGTGCCCGAGGGCCGGAATTGTCATGCTTAACTCGGGGCGTTGACAAAAAAAGCGATGTAAACCAGGCGATCCTTCCGATCTTGGAGCAACGAGCTTTCATAGGAGCGTGGCGATCAAGTTTCACGCTGGGGAATGAGGCGAAACAAATCTTTCCACCCAAACCCGCAGTCAGTGCGTATCTTAACAATGGGAGATGCGCAGCCGGCCTCATGGAAAACACCAATGATCCAACACGGAATAATCTTCCCCGTAGAAGGCGGCTTTTCCGGGGGTGGGTGCTTTTGCTCCTGCTCGCGATCGGCGCTTACTGCTGGGTAAACCTCGACCGCATTGTCGCCTGGACTGGCACGGCAAAGGCCCAGGGAAAGCCCGCGCGCGAACAGCCCCCGGTCCCAGTAGTCGCAGGAACGGTGATTCAGAAAGATGTCCCGATCTACCTCGAAGGGCTGGGCACCGTTCAGGCCCTCAACACCGTGACCGTCAGGGTGCGCGTCGATGGGCAACTCACGAAGGTGGCGTTCACTGAGGGGCAGGACGTCAAGGAGGGCGATTTGCTGGCCGAGATCGATCCGGTTCCCTTTCAAGCAACCCTGTCCCAAGCGGAGGCTACCAAAAAACAGAACGAAGCCCAGTTGGCCAATGCGCGGCTGAATCTAAAGCGCGATGTCCAACTCCGGACAGAGCGCGTCATCTCCCAGCAGGAATACGACACTCAGAAAGCGCTCGTCGATCAACTGGAAGCGACCGTGGCCGCCAACGAAGCCGCCATCCAGAGCGCCAAGGCGCAGCTCGGGTACACGACCATCGTTTCGCCAATCAATGGGCGCATCGGTATTCGGAACGTCGATAAAGGCAACATCATACACGCCTCCGATCCGACGGGCTTGATTGTCATCACCCAACTCCATCCCATCTCCGTGCTCTTCACGCTTCCGGAGCAGAACTTGCCGGAGATCCAGCAGCAGATGCGCAAAGGGCCGATCACACTGTTCGCCTTGGGCCGCGATAACGGGACGCCGCTCGACGAAGGAACGCTGGAGGTGATCGATAACCAGATCGATCAGACCACGGGAACCATCCGGCTCAAAGGCACCTTCCCCAATCCGGATCTGCGGCTTTGGCCGGGGCAATTCGTCAACGTGCGCCTGCTGCTTGAGACCCGCAAAAACGGGATCGTAGTTCCGGCCCAAGTCATCCAGCGCGGACCGGAAGGCTCCTTTGCCTTTGTCATCAAACCCGACCTGACGGTGGAGATTCGCAATGTGAAAGTGGCGCAAGTTCAGCAGGGCGAAGCTCTGGTTGAAACCGGCCTGCACCCCGGCGAGCGCGTGGTGGTGGAAGGGCAGTATCGACTCCAGGCGAATTCGCGCGTGAGCCTCGCGCAACCCGCAAAATCTGGCGCGGCAGCCCCGGCGACTCGTTCAGAGGCTTCATTGCCGTGAACATTTCCGAGCCATTCATTCAACGCCCCGTGGCCACCTCGTTGCTGATGGCGGGCGTGATCATCATGGGGCTGCTCGGCTATTCGCTGCTGCCGATTTCGGCGCTGCCGTCCGTCGATTTCCCCACGATCCAAGTCACGGCCCAATATCCCGGCGCGAGTCCGGAAGTGATGGCGTCGTCGGTCACCACGCCGCTGGAACGCCAGTTCGGCCAGATCAGCGGTCTGGCGATGATGATCTCATCGAGTTCGTTCGCCAATTCCGCCATCACCCTTCAATTTAAGCTCGACCGCGACATCGACTCGGCGGCGCAGGATGTCCAGGCGGCGATCAGCGCGGCGGGGGGCGTGCTGCCGCGCAACATCCCGAACCCGCCAACCTATAGCAAAGTCAACCCCGCGGACACTCCCATTCTCACGCTGGCGCTGACTTCGGATCTGCTCCCGCTCGAAAAGGTGAACGACCTGGCGGACACCGTCCTGGCGCAGAAGCTCAGCGAGGTCACGGGGGTCGGGCTGGTGACGATCGAGGGCAACCAAAAACCGGCGGTGCGGGTGCGGGTTGATCCGGCGGTGATCGCGAGGCTGGGACTCGGGCTGGACGACGTTCGCAACGCTTTGGTCCAAAACAATGTGAACGCCCCAAAAGGAAGCTTCGATGGTCCGCATCAGTCGTATTCAATCGGCGCCAACGACCAGATTTATTCCGCCGCAAACTACCGCTCCGTGGTGGTGGCTTACCGGCAGGGATCGCCGATCCGGCTCAGCGACATCGGCGAGGTGGTCGATAATGTGGAGAACGTGCGGATGGCCGGCTGGGTCGGGAGCAAGCCGGCTGTTATTGTCGATGTGCAACGCCAGCCCGGCGCCAACGTGATTGAAACGGCGGATCGCGTGAAAGCCCTTTTGCCAAAACTGCAAGCCTCCATCCCGCCCGCCGTTCATGTGGACATTCTGACCGACCGGACGGCGACAATCCGTGCCTCGGTGGCGGATGTGCAGTTCACGCTCCTGCTGACGGTGGCTTTGGTGGTTATGGTGATCTTCCTGTTTCTGCGCAAGCTCTGGGCCACGGTGATCACTAGCATCGCGCTGCCGCTGGCGGTCATCGGCGCTTTTGGCGTGATGAAGCTGATCGGCTTCAGCCTGGATAATCTTTCGCTCATGGCGCTCACCATCTCGACGGGCTTTGTCGTGGATGACGCCATTGTGATGATCGAGAACATCGTTCGCTATATTGAGGCGGGGGAGAAACCTTTCCAGGCGGCCCTCAAAGGCTCGAAGCAAATCGGATTCACGGTGATCTCGCTGAGCATTTCACTCGTCGCGGTATTCATCCCGCTGCTGTTCATGCCGGGAATCGTGGGGCGGCTCTTCCGGGAATTTGCGATCACGATGAGCATCGCGGTCGCCATCTCCGCGTTCGTCTCGCTGACCTTGACGCCGATGATGTGTGCCCGCCTGCTCAAGCCGGAAAGCGAACGCAAGCCGGGCCGGTTGTATCGGGCAACCGAATGGATGTTTCAGGCGATGTTGCATCGCTACGAAAACGGACTCCGTTGGGTGCTCCGGCATCAGGCGTTCACGCTTTTGATTGCGCTCGCAACGCTGGTCGCGACGATCTGGCTCTACCTCGTGGTTCCCAAAGGATTGCTCCCGTTGCAAGACACGGGGCTCATCGTGGGGGTGACGGATTCCGCGCAGTCGATCTCCTTTGCGGGAATGGTGGAGCGGCAGCGCGTGATCTCCGACCTCGTGAGGAAAGACCCCGACGTGGAGAGCGTCGCGTCCTTTGTCGGCGCGGGATCGGTGAACCCGACGGTGAACACTGGCCGGCTCTACATCAACCTGCAGCCGCGCGCCCGGCGCGTCGCCACTGCGGGGGAGATCATTGATCGGCTGAGGGCGGCCACGACCGGGGTCCCTGGAATTTCGCTTTCGATGCAGGCGGTTCAGGACGTGCAGATCGACAGCCGGGTTTCGCGCACGCAATACCAATACACCTTGCAAAGTGCCGATGCCGCGGAGTTGGCGCAGTGGGCGCTTCGACTGCTCGTGAAACTGCGCACGCAACCCATGCTGGCCGATGTGACTAGCGATCAGCAGGCAAACGGTTTGCAGCTTCACGTTGATGTGGACCGCGACAAGGCTTCCCGGCTGAACGTCTTCCCTCAAGCCATCGACGACGCGCTCTACGACGCGTTTGGGCAGCGGCAGGTTTCGATTATCTTCACTCAACTCAACCAATACCGCGTGGTGCTGGAAGTGGAGCCCCGGCTTCAACTCACCCCGAATGCGCTCGACCAGATTTATGTGAAATCGACCACCGGCCAAATGGTGCCGATCAAGGCGTTCAGCCAGATCGCGATCATGAGCGCCCCGCTGGCGATCACGCATCAGGGCCAGTTCCCGGCGGTGACTCTTTCCTTCAATCTCCAGCCGGGCAGTTCGCTGGGCGAAGCGGTGGACGCGATTCAAAACGCCGCCCGGGAAACCGGGCTGCCCGAAACCATTGTGACCACCTTTTCGGGCAGCGCCGCCGAGTTCCGCTCGTCGCTAACCGGCACGCCGTTTCTCATTCTGGCAGCCATCGTGGTCATCTACATCGTGCTCGGGGTCCTCTATGAAAGCTATATCCACCCGATCACCATTCTCTCCAGTCTACCGTCCGCTGGGGTGGGCGCGCTCCTGGCATTGATCGTCTGCCGCATCGATCTTTCGCTAGTCGCCTTCATCGGCATCATTCTTTTAATAGGCATCGTGAAAAAGAACGCGATCATGATGATCGACTTCGCCTTGGACGCGCAACGCAACGAAAAGCTCGTTCCCGTGGACGCCATCTATCAGGCCTGCGTCATCCGGTTTCGGCCCATTATGATGACCACCATGGCCGCGCTCCTGGGGGCGCTCCCGCTGGCGATGGAGCACGGCACCGGTTCGGAACTGCGCCGCCCGATGGGCATCGCGATTGTCGGCGGGTTGTTGCTCTCGCAATTCCTCACGCTTTTTACGACGCCTGTCATTTATCTCTATCTGGATCGGCTGGGAAACTGGAAACGGAGGCCGGGGCAGGAAACATGAAGGCCGATCTATATTTTCGCCCGAAGGGTGCAGGGTGCATCGGCGCGCATCTCAAAGCTGTGGAGCACCACAGCAGTTATCGCCTCGCAAAGCCTCGGCGCTCCGCGTTATGACTCCGCTGCGCTCCGTTGATAGGAAACCGCTAAACGCGGTAAAGCGGTCAAGACGCTATCGCGAATCAGATGGCGTTGCTTGGCGCGCGCCAGCGTCTTGTAGTGCGTGCGGTGCTCCGCCGCTTTGGGAGGAGATCTTGATTTGGCAGCAAGCAACTAAACCAGAAGCAGCTGTATCGGGACGGCGCTGCGCTTGCCCCAAGCTGGTATGCACTGTGTTTTCAGCGCGGCGCAAGCTTGCAACAGGGCTTCTACAATGAACATCTCCGCTCCATTCATTCGGCATCCCGTCGGCACTTCGCTGCTGGCGATCGGGCTGGCGCTGCTCGGGGTGGTCGCCTATCACGCGCTGCCGGTCGCATCGCTCCCGAGGGTCGATTTCCCGATGATCTCCGTCTTTGCCTCTCTGCCGGGAGCAGACCCGACGACGGCCGCCTCCTCGCTCGCAGCCCCGCTGGAACGCCGACTGAGTCAGATTTCAGGCGTGTCGGAAATCACTTCCTCCAGCACGCTCGGCGGCGCCTCGGTCATTATTCAATTCGACCTCGACCGCTCCGTGGACAGCGCCGCGCGCGATGTGCAGGCCGCCATCAATGCCGCGGCGAACGATCTTCCCGCCGATCTTCCCAGCCCGCCCACTTACCGGAAGGTGAACCCGGCGGACGCCCCCATTCTCGTTCTTGCGATGACCTCCAAAACCTTGCCGCCCTCGCAAGTCTTTGAGGCCGCCGATGAAGTCATTAGCCAGCGGCTCAGCCAAATCGAGGGGGTCAGCCAGGTGGCGATCAATGGCGCCGAGAAATCCGCCGTGCGAATCCAGGTGAACCCGGAGGCGCTCGCCTCCACGGGGATGAGCCTCGAAGACATCCGTTCGTTTTTGGGAACCGTCAACGTCAACTCTCCCAAAGGCAGCCTGGAGGGACACGAGTTGTCCTACACCATCACCAGCAACGACCAGCTTAAAGAAGCGTCGCAATACCGCCGCCTCATTTTACGCCAGCGGAACGGCACTCCGATTCCGCTGAACGCGCTGGCCACTGCCGTGGAAGGCGTTGAGAACACCCGGCTTGCCGGATGGTCGGGAATCGAGCGCGCGGTATTGCTGATCATCTTCAAGCAACCGGGCGCGAATGTCATCGAAACCGTCGATCGCATCCTGGCCGTGATCCCGCAGATCGAGCGGTGGATTCCCCCTTCGGTCAAGATTTCGGTGTTAAGCGACCGCACCTCCACCATCCGCGCGTCCGTGGCCGAAGTGCAGTTCGCCCTGCTGCTAAGCATCAGCCTGGTGGTGATGGTGGTCTTTCTTTTTCTTCGCCGACTGTGGCCGACGTTTATCGCCAGCATCACCGTGCCGCTGGCGCTGGCGGGAACTTTCGCGGCCATGTATCTGCTCGATTACAGCATCGACAACCTTTCGCTCATGGCGATCACGATTTCGGTGGGCTTTGTCGTCGATGATGCGATTGTAGTGATCGAAAACATTTTTCGTTATATCGAGGCGGGCGAGAGCCGCGAGCCCTCCGCGCTCAAAGGTTCCCGCCAGATCGGGTTTACCGTCATCTCCATGAGCACTTCGCTCGTCGCGGTGTTCATTCCGCTCCTGTTCATGGGCGGGTTGATCGGACGGCTCTTTCATGAGTTTGCCGTAACCCTGAGCCTCGCGATCCTTGTTTCCGGCGTGGTCTCGCTGACGCTCACGCCGATGCTCTGTTCTCGGTTTTTGAAACGCGAATCCGAATACTCGCCCCCGAACTTTTTGATGCGGGGAATCGGAAAGGGATTCGACAGGCTTCTCATCGGGTATGAAGCCAGCCTGCGATGGGTGATGCGCCATCAGGCGACCATGCTGGTCGTGGCGTTTGCAACCTTGATCGCCACGATTTGGCTCTACATCGCGGTGCCCAAGGGCTTCTTTCCGCAACAGGATACCGGATTGATGATCGGCATCACCGAAGCCGCCCAGGATGTCTCATTCATCCACATGTCTCAGCTCCAAAATCGGGTGGCGGAAATCGTCCTGGCCGATCCCGCCGTGGCAACGGTCGGCTCGTTCATCGGAGCCGCCCTGGGCAGTTCCACGGTCAACAATGGCCGCATGTTCATCACGTTGAAACCGCTGCAAGAGCGCCGGGTTGGAATCGACGAGGTGATCGATCGGTTGCGCCGAAAATTGGCGGGCCTCGCGGGTATCACGCTTTATTTGCAATCCGTGCAGGACGTCCGCGTGGGAGGGCGGCTTGGAAAGGGACAGTTTCAATATGCCTTGCAGACCGCAGACCTCGGAGAGCTCAACCACTGGTCTTCGTTGTTGGTCCAGAAGCTCAAAACCATTTCGCAGCTCAAGGATGTCAGCAGCGATTTGCAAACCCAGGGGCTGCAATCGCAAGTGGTGATCAACCGCGACGCCGCCGCGCGGCTCGGAGTCACGCCGACGGACATCGATAACACGTTGTACGATGCCTTTGGCCAACGGCAGGTATCCACGATCTACAAACGCTACAACCAGCATCATGTGATCCTCGAAGCGGACCCGCGATTACAGTTGAGCCCGTCGTCGTTGGAGAAGATCTATGTGCGTTCCAACACCGGGCAGCAGGTTCCATTGGCAAGCGTCGCACGCTTTGAGCTTCAAAACACTTATCTGTCCGTCAATCACCAGGGGCAATTTCCCGCCACCACCCTCTCCTTCAATCTGGCTCCGGGCGTGGCGCTCGGTCAGGCCACCGAGTTGATCCGCAAGGCCTCCGAAGAACTCCGAATGCCCGCGCGAGTGCGAGGAAACTTCCAAGGCACGGCGCAAGTCTTCCAGTCTTCGCTGGCCACCACGCCTATCCTTTTTCTCGCGTCATTGGTCACCGTTTATATCGTCCTCGGAATGCTCTATGAGAGCCTCGTTCATCCGCTGACCATCCTCTCCACGCTCCCCTCCGCCGGCGTTGGCGCGCTCGTTGCGTTGATGATTTTCGGTTATGATCTTTCGCTAGTCTCCTTCATCGGAATCATCCTGCTGATGGGCATCGTGAAGAAGAACGCCATCCTGATGATCGACTTCGCCCTGGACGCGCAGCGCCAGGAACGGCGTTCCCCGGAAGACGCCATTACACAGGCGTGCATTATCCGCTTCCGGCCTATTATGATGACCACCATGGCCGCACTCCTGGGGGCGCTCCCGCTCGCCATCGGATTCGGGATCGGCAGTGAATTGCGCCGGCCACTAGGCATTGCGGTAGTCGGCGGGTTGTTGTTTTCGCAAGCCCTCACGCTCTTCACGACCCCGGTGATTTATCTCGCCGTGGAACGGCTGCGGCGATGGGTGAAGGGTTTTTAGACAGATATCCATGCCCCGTAAGCGTGGGCTCCACGCGGCACAAACCCAAACTTCTTAAGTTGACGCCCATGCGCTCTGTCGGGGCGGCGTTCATAAGCGCGCCTTTCGCCTTCGAGCTTCGAAACCTTGGTACCTATGGATTTTTCTTTGCCAACCACCACAAGCCGGGTGACACGAAACACCGCCCGGAAAGTGAATCAACAGATTCGGAAACAAATCGTCCACAACGTGGAGCGCTACTGCGGGGCCGACCAGGAAACGATTGCCCGCCGATTGGAGGAACTCGATCGCGAATGGGACATCGAACGCGCTCTGATGACAGGCGCTCCTTCGCTCGTGCTGCTGAGCCTTGCGCTGGGGACTTACGCTGACCGCCGCTGGTACTCGCTGGCCGGTATCGTCGCCGGTTTTCTGCTCCTGCATGCCGTTCAAGGGTGGTGTCCGCCCCTGCCGCTTCTGCGCCGACTCGGATTCAGGACCGAAACGGAGATCGAAGAAGAGCGGGATGCCCTCCGGCTCTTGCGCGGTGATTTCCATTCGACGAACGACCCACGCGAAGCCCTCGCCCAAGCCCGGTTGAGCGACGGACAAAGCATCGCGGGAACGTCGATGACGGATGTGAAATAAGGGAGCCCGTATAAAACGCGCAGGGGTGAAATCGGCGCGGCATCCCAAAGCTGCGGAGCACCTTGCTTATCCCGAACTCCGAAGCCTCCTCTGAAAACAACACACAATTGGGTGCAGGGTCTGGCGTTTTTGTAGCCGCCCCGCTCAGTCGGGGCGGCGATGTGGACCTGAGCCTCTTGCCTCTTGTTTGCGCTCGACGCGCCACCCCGGCGGCGACAGAGCGCCGCAGCCACAGCAAACCGCAATTTCGGAGTTCGGGCTTATTATTACTCACAAATCCGAAGCGCTGAAGGCGCAGTCTATACCAGCCTGGGGCAACGCCCCAGGTTTTCGATTCAAAAACGTCCAGGGCTGAAGGCCCGCACCATTCCGCAGCGCCACGAAAAGATGGCGCGGGCCTTCAGCCCTTCCCCGTTCCTGGTTATCCTGGGGCTTCGCTTCACCCCAGCAACTGTGTTTAGGAGGCAAGGACGAAGTTTGGGTTTTTGAGGGTTTGGTTGATGAGCATGATAAGTTTTCGCATCACGGCGACGATGGCGACTTTGAAGGGTTTGCCTGCCTTGCGCAGGCGTT
>Ga0194053_10002603_pt1 | contig 10566 bp, 9 predicted proteins | sample SepL228m_MetaG_FD_161684 | JGI IMG/M metagenome (GOLD analysis project Ga0194053, IMG submission 161684) | Anoxic zone freshwater microbial communities from boreal shield lake in IISD Experimental Lakes Area, Ontario, Canada - Sep2016-L227-8m | ecosystem: Environmental > Aquatic > Freshwater >...
GGAATCGACGAGCGCTCGGAAGAGGACAAGATCACCGTGCAGCGTGCACGTAAGGTCGAGCGCTTCCTCTCACAGCCGTTCAACGTGGCCGAGCAGTTCACCGGTACGCCTGGTGAATATGTGCCGGTCGCTGAGACTGTCCGCTCGTTCCGCGAGCTGATCGAAGGCGTCCACGATGACGTGCCTGAGTCAGCCTTCCTGCTGAAGGGCACGATCGAGCAGGTTGTCGAAGCTGCCGCTAAGGATCGCTAGCAGCCAGCATGGCCCGTACTCCGTTCCAAGTAGAGGTGTTGACGCCCGAAGGGCCGATCTTCAGCGGTGAGGTTGAGATGGTTTCGACCCGCACCGAGGTCGGCTCGATCGGCATCTTGGCGAACCACACGCCGCTGCTCGGAATGCTCGCCCCAGCAGAGCTGAAGCTCTACATCTCAGAGAGTGAGATCGTCAGTTTCGCCCAAGGTGAGGGCTACATCCAGGTTGCCGACAACCACGCGCTGGTGCTGGTTGAAGAGGCGATCAAGCCTGATGAGCTAGTGCGTGAGGATCTTCAGGCCCAGATCGATGCTGCTGAAGCGGCTATCGCGGAATCAGAGCCTCACACCGAAGCACAGAAGAAAGCGCTGCGCGATCAGCGCCGCGCGAAGATCTTCTTCGGCATTCTCGAAGCGTAGGCGCGGATCAGTCGGCTGAGAGGCCGTAGCTTGCGGCGGCGGCCGTCAGCTCGTCTAGGCCGAAAGCTTGTACGGGCCCAAGCGCCCCCGACGCGCTAACGCTGCCAGCAGCCACCTGCTCGGCGCCCCAAGCTAGGAACGCCGCCGTTAGGTCGTAGCCGTTAGGGCCATTGAGGCGGACAGAGCTGAGCTCCTTGCCGGCGCGGTCGTAGGTGACGGCACAGATGATCGAGCGCGAGCCGGCGCGGGCCGCCGCGTCTGGGCCGCCGGTTGAGCCGGTGACGAACTTCGAGCTGAGCGCGCTCAGGCCGGCGCGGACCCCGGGGATCTTCGTGACAGCCGCACCGCCGGCCGAAAAGATTTGCATCGGCTTCGTCATCGGTCCAAACCAGGCGAGGTAGACGCCAACGTCTTGGAGCGTCGGGTCGATGTGGGGGAGGCCGAAGTGTTCGCTTCCGCCGATCGAGACGCCGTCAGCGCTGTGGCCTTGGCCGGTGTCGAAACTGCGGATCTCTTTTGCGCCCCGCTCCGTCACTAGCCTGCCGCCGCGCCAAGCAAACGAAGGCTCGAACGCGACTCCAGCGGCGCTTGCTCGAGTCCCTCCGCTCATCCCTGAGGTCGAGCCGCCCCCCTCATTCTCCCAGCAGTAGCCGATCTCGACGCGGTGAGCCGCGGCGCCAGCCTCACGCAGCGCTATGGCGCCGGCGAGGTTTCCGGGGACGTAGTCGTACCCCATCGCTGTTAGTAGGACTGTCCCCTCCGCGTGGGCGCGGGGGCCAGCTTGCTCGAAGACTCGGCGGATGAATGGCCCTTCTCCGGTTGAGTCGAGGTAGTGGGCGCCAGCGCTAAGAGCCGCGTCGAGCGCTGGCTGACCGAAGCGCATGAATGGGCCGACGGTGCTGACCAAGACATCACCCTTCTCTACAAGGGCGTGCACGCTGGCTGGGTTTTCAACGTCGGCGAGCTTTATCTCTAGGCCGCCCAGTTCGGTCGCCAGCGCTTCTAACGGCTCGCGCCGCCGGCCGGCTAGTACCGGCGCCATGCCGCGCGCGACCATTTCGCGGGCAGTCAGGTCGCCGGTGTAGCCGCTGGCACCAAAGAGAACGATTCGTGAGCTCATAGGCGGGACTCTATCCTCAGTAGCGATGGACGAGCTCGCCCTTGCCGAACGGCTAATCGCTTACGACACCTCGAAAGAGGACGGTCTGCGGGCCGCCGCGGAATTCGTCAAAGGCTGGCTTGAGACGCGCGAGGTGCGGGTCACTAGTCGCGACCACGAAGGCTTGCCGGTGATCATCGCCGACGCCGGTCCTTCGGATGGGCCGCTTGTCGTGCTCCATGGCCACCTAGATGTCGTGCCAGCCTTTGCCGAGCAGTTTGTGCCGCGCGTCGAAGGCGACCGCTTAATTGGGCGTGGCTCATACGACATGAAGGGAGCGCTCGCGGCGTTGATCTGCGCCGTTCATGACGCGACGCTTCAAGATGCAGTGCGCGTTCGCTTGATCTGTGTTCCCGATGAGGAGTCGGAGAACGTCGAGAACCGCTCTACAGACGTGCTCGTGAAGGAGGGAATCGATGCTGACTTTGCGATCACTGGCGAGCCGACCAACCTTCACATCGGCGTTCAGGCGAAGGGTGTTCTTGCTCTGCGACTCGAGGTGGTCGGAACGGCAGCGCACGGTTCGACGCCATGGCTGGGCGACAACGCGATCCTGAAGGCCCACGATCTCTACCGGCGGATCGAGACGTTGCCGTTTAGCCGCCAGTCATCCGATCTCTTCGACCGTCCGTCGATCAACCTCGCGAGAGTCACCGGCGGCGACGCCTTCAACAAGGTTCCTGACCGCTGCCTAATTGACGTTGACATTCGCTACTTGCCGGGCCAGGACCCTGAATTGATTCTGGAACAGATTTCACGGATCGATGATTTGACTGTTGTTCGTAAGTTTCACCGCGTTCCGGCGATCGTGTCGCGTCAAGACCCGTACGTACTTGCGCTACGAGCAGCGGTGAGCACGGTTCGCGACGGTGAGGCCCTCTCGATCGGCCGCGACGGCGCCTCCGACGCGATCTCATTCCTTGAGGCTGGGATTCCAGCGGTCGAATTTGGTCCCGAAGGTGGCGGCCATCACGGCCCCGACGAGTGGGTATCCGTTAACTCGTTGGCGCGCTACCGCGAAGCGTTGCGGGTGTTTATCGGTGGACTACCGACCTATCTAGCCGAGCCCGGCGCAAGGCCAACTCTCCGCGCCGTTGAGGGTTAGGAGCTCAATTCCAGCGGCGAGGTGTGGCTCCAGCGGGCGTCCTCGCTAGGCTCCTTGAGGAGTATTTAGACCGTGACTACCGATCCCAACAAGCCACCGCGGCCAGGCCGCGGTGTGCTCAAAAAAGGCGCCCTAGCGGGCCTCCTAATCATCCTGCTGACCGCGGCAACGGTCTCCTCTGCCGCTCTGCTCGAAGTTGACCAGTTGGTCAACATTGTGCGAGCCGAAGGCCAGACGATCCCTGGCGTCGCCAACGCGCTCGACAACGTCGATGGCGGCGGCCCGCAGACGATCCTCGTGATCGGTTCTGATGCTCGCTGGGCCGACCACAACGCCAAGGGCTCGGCCCGCTCGGACACGCTGATTCTGGTCAGTCTAGATCCCAATCAGTCGGCTACGGCAGTGATGTCGATCCCGCGTGACCTCAAGGTTGCGATCCCTGGTTACGGCAGCGACAAGATCAACGCTGCCTACTCAATCGGCGGTCCCAAGCTGACGCTGAAGACTGTCCGTGACCTACTCGGAATCAAGATCAACCACATTGTTGAGCTCAACTTTGATGGCTTCACCAGGGCGGTCAATCGCTTGGGATGCGTTTACGTCGACGTAGACCACCGCTATTTCCACTCCAACGCGGGGCTGCCTCCGAGCTTGCAATACGCCGAGATCGACATCCTGCCCGGCTACCAGATGCTCTGCGGGCAGAAAGCACTTGATTTTGTGCGTTTCCGCCACGCCGACTCTGACTTTGTCCGCTCGGCGCGTCAGCAAGATTTCCTCAGGCAGGCAAAAAGCCAGTTCTCAATTTCTTCAATTCTGGGCGATCGAACCGAGCTTGTAAAAATCTTCGCTCGCTACACGCGCACCGATGTGCGCTCCAACGACTCGATCCTGCAGCTACTCAAGCTTGCCTTCCTCTCGTCAAAGAATCCGATCCGCGAAATTCACTTCCCAGCCACCGACATCCCTGGCGGCACATACCTGGGGGTCTCGCCGACGGCGCTTCAGCAGAGCGTGAGTGACTTTGAGACGCCACAGCCGATCAAGACCACGAGCAACTCATCGAAGAAGAAGAGCGGGAAGTCGGGCAAGAAGAAATCAAATAGCTCAGGCGCACTTCCGGCCGGGGTCGTCGCCGCGAGGTCAGAAGGCGAAGCGCAGGCAATCTCAGCGGCCGCAAAGGTCGCGATGCCGGTCTATTACCCCGCTGTCCGCCTCGCGAATGGCGGATACAGCTCAGGCGAGCCAAAGTACCCGGCAACGCGCGCCTACCACATCCTCGATCGCGAGAAGAAGTCTTACGCTGCCTACCGAATGGTGCTGTCGACCGGCGAAGCGGGCCAGTACTACGGCATTCAGGGAATGACTTGGAAGACTCCGCCGCTGCTCGACGGTCCGAGTGAGGCGATTCAGATGCGGGGCCGCACCTACCAGATCTACTACGACGGTGGCCGCGTCAGGCTCGTCGCGTGGCGCTCGCCGCACGGCGTGTATTGGGTATCGAACAGCCTTTCGCAGACACTCTCTTACGATCAGATGCTCGCCATCGCTGGCTCGCTCACACTGCTTGGCAGCTGATCCCCGTGCTTGAGGGCTCGACGCCGCTACCCTTCGCCGCTCACTAATGGGCGACTCTAAACGTGAAGCAATTGGGGTAATTGGCACCGGCTATGTCGGACTTTGCACGGCCGTAGGCTTTGCCGAGCTCGGCAGCGAGGCCTGGTGCGTGGACATCGACGAGGACAAGATCGCCGGCCTTCAGCGCGGCGAAGTCCCGATTCACGAGCCTGGGCTGGCGGAGGCGATCGAGCGCAACCGCGAGCGGCTTCACTTCTCGACCGATCTTGGCGAGGCGCTCAGCCAGACAAGGCTCCTGTTTGTCGCCGTAGGGACGCCGCCAACGCATTCCGGCGACGCAGATCTCAGCGCCGTTCACGCGGTTGTCGCGGCAATGCCGCCGTCCGATAATCACGCGCTGGTTATGAAGTCGACCGTGCCGGTAGGGACAGGGGCCGCGATCGAGCGGATCTTCGCCGAGCAGGGTAAGGAAGGCTTCAGCTACGTCTCGTGCCCGGAGTTCCTGAAGGAGGGAACCGCGCTAGCCGATTTCCTCGATCCAGACCGGGTTGTGATTGGCGATGACGGAGGGTGGGCTGGAGATGCGGTAGCCGATCTCTACCGTCCGCTGCTCACAGCCGAGTACGGCGGCACTGGGCGCAGCGAATTGGTCCGCACAGACGTGGCGAGCGCTGAGATGGTCAAACTCGCCGCGAACGCTTTTCTAGCGACGAAGATCTCGTTCATCAACGAGATTGCCAACGTCTGCGAAGAGACCGGCGCCGACGTAACTGAGGTTGCACGCGGGATGGGGCTCGATCAACGGATTGGGCCGAAGTTCCTCCAGCCGGGCATCGGCTTCGGCGGCAGTTGTTTCCCGAAGGATGTGAGCGCGCTCAAGCAGCTCGCTGGCAACAGCGGCTACCACTTCCAGCTGCTCGGCGCCGTGATCGAAGTCAACGAGCTCCAGAAGCGCCGCGTGATCGGCAAACTTGAAAAGCACCTTGGCTCGCTGGTCGGCAAGCGCGTCGCACTGCTTGGGGTTGCGTTCAAACCGAACACCGATGACATGCGTGAAGCGTCGTCGCTGGTTCTTGCCGCGCGGCTGCAGGCAGCTGGCGCAACAGTCACTGCCTACGATCCGATCGCCCAGGCGGCGGCAGCGGAATTGATGCCGGGAGTTGAGTTTGCGGGCGACGCGCTGAGCGCCGTTAGTGGCGCTGACGCGGTCGTTCTCGTGACTGAGTGGGATGAGTTCGCGTTGCTTGATCTCGCTTCGGTCGCCAACGAGATGGCAGGGGATGTCTTGATCGACGGACGAAATCTTTTTGACCCCAATGTGGCGACCGCCGCGGGCCTTCGCTACGAGGGCGTCGGCCGCGGTTAAGCGATGCGCGCCGTAATCCTCGTCGGCGGCGAGGGCACCCGTCTGAGGCCGCTGACCTCTGAGCTGCCGAAGCCAGCCGTCAAGTTAGTTGATCGGCCGATGATGGCCTACATGCTCGAGTGGCTCGCCACAAACGGCATTGCCGAGGTCGTGATGGCCTGCGGTTTCAAGCCCGACGCGATGCGCGAAGCGCTCGGCGATGGCGGCCGCTTCGGGCTGCAGATCAGCTACGTGACCGAAGACGAACCGCTCGGCACGGGCGGGGCTTTGCGCTTTGCTGACGAGCAGCTACCGGACGGTCTCGGAGAGCGCTTCGTTATGTGCAATGGTGACATTCTGACCGACCTCGATCTCGCCGGGCAAATTAAGCGGCACCGCGAGCTTGGGGCACAAGCAACTCTTTCGCTAGTCCCGGTCGCCGACCCGTCGAGCTTTGGCCTCGTACGGATTTCCGATGACGGTGAGGTGCTCGGTTTCCTTGAGAAGCCTGACCCGAGCGAGATAGACACCGACCTGATCAGTGCCGGCGCGTATGTATTGGAGCGCAGCGTGCTCGACCTGATCGAGCCGGGGCGAGCTGTTTCGATTGAGCGCGAGGTTTGGCCTGAACTGGTTGGCGAGGGCCTTTACGCGGTTGCTGACCGTGATGCCTACTGGCTCGACATTGGGACTCCGGACCGCTATCTAAAAGCGACCGCTGACATCCTCGGCGGAGCCGTCACGAGCGAAGCTGGCGCGCGCCTTGACGAGCGTGGGCTGGCCGTCGGTGAGGGCTGCACAATTGAGGGCACGCTGGTCGGCCCATCGGTTCTCGGAGATGGCTGCACGGTTGCCGCTGGAGCCACGGTTGGCCCCGGAGCCGCGCTCGGTGATCGAGTCGAGGTCGAGGCGGGCGCGAGTATCGAAGCCTCCGCCGTACTTGATGACTGCCGCGTTGGCGCCGGAGCGTTGATTCACGATGCGATTCTTTCGCCAGCGGCAGCTATTGGTGCCGACGCCCGCGTTAGTGAGCTCTCCGTCGTTGGTCCGCGCGTGCAGGTTGCGCCAGGAGCCACCGTGGGCGCCGGCGAGAAGCTCTTCGCCGACGACTGATTCGACCCGGACGGCATTAGCTGAGCCGCTCCGCCAAACTTGGAACTCAAGATGTCAGCCGATCAACCAAACAAGCAGCCGCTCGATCGCGCCGCAGTAGCGAAGGTTGACCCGAGCGACCAGATTGCCGATGTTCTGTCGCTGCCAGACCAGCTTCGCGATGCGCTCTTCAAGGTTGCTTCGGCCGAGCTTCCGCAGGTTGACTCGCCCGGCGGCTTGCTCGTTGCCGGCATGGGTGGATCAGGAATCGGCGGACGGCTCGCGCGAGGGATTCTCGGCGACCAGGCATCACGGCCGATCCTCAGCGCTGCCGGTTACTCACTGCCCGGCTGGACGACGTCCGAGACGACGGTGCTCTGCGCCAGCTATTCAGGCGAGACTGAAGAGACGCTGGCCTGCTTTGAAGCGGCGGGCATCATCGGCACCAACCGCGTAGTTGTAACCACTGGCGGCACGCTGGCGCAGGCCGCGCGAGCTGAAGGCGTGCCGGTCATTCCAGTTGCTGGCGGGCTGCAGCCGCGCGCCGCTGTTGCGTACATGACAGTTGCCGCGCTCGAGGTTGCCGCCGCCTGCGGAGCGGGGCCGCGCCTGACAACCGAAGTTGACGTCGCAGCAGGCCACCTCGAGCAGCTAGCGGGGGAGTGGGGGCCGGATTCGGATGAGGACTCGTTGGCGAAGAGCCTTGCGCGTTCGATCCACGGCACGATTCCCGTGATCGCTGGCTACGGGCTGACCGAAGCCGTCGCGAGCCGCTGGAAAACACAGGTCAACGAGAATGCGAACCAGCTCGCCTTCGCATCGGTCCTGCCGGAGCTCGATCACAACGAGATCGTCGGTTGGGGTTCGGCCGGCGACTTTGGCCGTTTCAGCGCCGTCTTCTTTCAAGACAGCGATGACCCTCAGCGGATCACGCGGCGAATCGAACTGACGCGCTCGCTGATCGAAGCCGATGGCGGATCGGTCCAGGTTGTCAGCTCGTTGGGGCAAACAGCGGTCGAGCGCGCGTTCTCCTTGGTCCTGCTCGGCGATCTCTTCTCAACCTACTTGGCCGTCTGCAACGATCAAGATCCAGCCGATATCGCTGTAATTACCGCGCTGAAGAAGGGTCTCGCCGAGCCCGAGTAGCGCCTGCAGGCCAAATAGAGCCAACCTTGACACAGCTTTGATAAGGTTGACTCTCAATGGAAGCGCTAACAATCCACGAAGCGGCCGAAACAACCGGCTGGACGCCGCGAATGCTGCGCTACATCGAGCGCATCGGCCTGATCGAGCCCGCCCGTACAGAGTCCGGCTATCGCCAGTATGGGGCTGGCGAGCTGCAAAGGCTGCGCACACTGCGTGAGCTGCTGGCCGAGCACGAGATTGGCCTCGGCGACGTTGCCTTCGCGCTGAGGCTGCGCCGCGATGAGGCGCTTAGTGGGGCAGTTGACAGCTGGCTGGAAGCCGAGCCGCAGCGCCCCGAAACCGTATCTGCTGATGAATGGCTGCGCTGGGAGCAGGAGAAGCACGCCCGCATCATCGCCGCCTTGACAACCAACGAAACAATGGAGACAGCTGCCTGATGACTACCACCGCCGTACTAACCGACAACGACTACAAGGTTGCCGACCTCGAGCTGGCCGAATTTGGTCGCAAAGAGATCCGCCTTGCTGAGAACGAGATGCCCGGTCTGATGAAGACTCGCGAAGAGTTTGCTGCCGCTCAGCCGCTTAAGGGCGCTCGCATCACCGGCTCGCTCCACATGACGATCCAGACCGCTGTGCTGATCGAGACACTGGTTGCGCTCGGCGCCGACGTTCGCTGGTGCTCATGCAACATCTTCTCAACCCAGGATCACGCCGCCGCCGCGGTCGTAGTAGGGCCTGAAGGAACCGTCGACCAGCCGACCGGCGTTCCCGTCTTCGCTTGGAAGGGCGAAACGCTGGAGGAGTACTGGTGGTGCACTGAGCAGGCCGTCAACTGGCCTGACGGTGGCCCGAACATGATCCTCGACGACGGCGGCGACGCAACGATGCTGGTCCACAAGGGCCGCGAGTACGAAGCCGCCGGGGCAGTTCCTAACCCGGCCGACGCCGAGTCAGAGGAGTTCCAAGTATTCCTCGGCCTGCTGCAGCGCTCGCTAACAGAGGATGCCGAGCGCTACACAAAGCTCGCCGCTGGCATCAAGGGCGTCACAGAAGAGACGACTACCGGCGTTCTTCGCCTTACACAGATGGCCGAGAACGGAGATCTGCTGTTCCCTGCGATCAATGTCAACGACTCGGTAACGAAGTCGAAGTTCGACAATCTCTACGGCTGCCGCCACTCGCTGGTCGACGGAATCTTCCGCGCCACCGACGTGATGCTGGCCGGCAAGACGGCCGTCGTCTGCGGCTTCGGTGACGTCGGTAAGGGTTCGGCTGAATCGCTGCGCGCGCAGGGTGCTCGCGTGATCGTCACGGAGATCGACCCGATCTGCGCACTCCAAGCCTCGATGCAGGGCTACCAGGTCGACACGCTCGAGAACAATCTCGAGAGCGGCGACATCTTCATCACGACCACCGGCAACCGCGACATCATCACGGTTGAGCAGATGGCTCGAATGAAGCACCAAGCGATCGTCGGCAACATCGGCCACTTCGATAATGAGATCGACATTGCCGGGCTGATGGAGCTGAGCGGTATTACGCGCAACAACATCAAGCCGCAGGTAGATGAGTGGATCTTCCCTAGCGGCAACTCGATCATCATGCTCTCGGAAGGGCGCCTGTTGAACCTCGGCAACGCGACCGGCCACCCGTCGTTCGTAATGTCGGCCTCGTTCACGAACCAGACGATCGCTCAGATCGAACTGTTCACGAAGAACGATGAGTACGAGAAGCAGGTCTACGTGCTGCCCAAGCACCTTGATGAGAAGGTCGCGCGGCTCCACCTTGACGCGCTGAACATCAATCTGACTGAGCTGCGTGACGATCAGGCCGCTTACATCGGCGTACCGGTCGAAGGCCCGTACAAGCCCGACAGCTACCGCTACTAAGGAGTTAGTCCTGCCCAAATCTGACGTTGCAGACTTGACCCTCGCCGCCTCCGGGCTGGCGAGGATCGAGTGGGCGGCCGGGCAGATGCCGGTGCTCAGCCGCGTCGCCGAGCGCTTCGCAGCCGAGCGGCCGCTGGAGGGCGTGAAGATCGCGATCTGCCTCCACGTGACGGCTGAGACCGCGAACCTCGTCCGCGCGCTCTCCGTTGCAGGCGCTGAGGTTGCGCTCTGCTCTGCCAATCCGCTCTCAACGCAAGATGACGTTGCCGCGGCGCTGGTTGATAACGACGGAATTGAAGTCCACGCGGTCCACGGAGAGACGCTGGCCCAGTACCGCGAGCACGTTGCTGCGCTTGTCTCGGGCCAGCCGCAGATTGCGATCGACGATGGCGCCGAGCTGATCGAGGCTCTGCACAGCGGCGATGACGCGGCGGCAGGGCAGATGATTGGCGCGACTGAGGAGACGACGACCGGCCTTGTACAGCTGCGCGCGCTTGAACTTTCAGGCGGGCTCGCCTGCCCGGTTATAGCGGTTAACGAATCGCGCACGGAACGCGCTTTCAACGACCGTTATGGGAC
>Ga0194053_10002604_pt1 | contig 10561 bp, 11 predicted proteins | sample SepL228m_MetaG_FD_161684 | JGI IMG/M metagenome (GOLD analysis project Ga0194053, IMG submission 161684) | Anoxic zone freshwater microbial communities from boreal shield lake in IISD Experimental Lakes Area, Ontario, Canada - Sep2016-L227-8m | ecosystem: Environmental > Aquatic > Freshwater >...
GCGCAGGGATTCAACGCCCGCATCGAATTCATCGCGCCCGTGGCCACAATCAAAAATAACATCAAGGGATTCGAGGTCCAGGCGCTCATCGGAGAAAACGCGGGAAGGCTGAAGCCCGGGATGTCGGTCAGCATGGACGTCCCGGTCGGGCACGCGGATCATGTCGTCACGGTTCCGGTCTCGGCGGTTTTCAAGGAGAAGGACGAGAAAGTCGTCTATGTGCGCAAAGGCGGGGAGATCGAGCGCCGCAAAGTGGGCGTCGGGCTGACCGACATGTCCCGTGCCGAAATCAAATCCGGCCTCGAGGAGGGGGAGGAAATTTTTCTCGTCGAGCCCTCCCTGCTCCCCTCCAAGAAATCCTAACCCGGATCAACCCGCCGTGCCGCTCGTCCATCTCGAAGGGGTCAGTAAAATCTACCGTGTCGGCGACCAGGAGATCCGGGCGCTCGACTCGGTGGATTTGCAGATCGGGGCGGGCGAATTTGTCTCGATCATCGGGCCGAGCGGCAGCGGAAAATCCACGCTCATGCACCTGCTGGGCTGCCTCGACTCCCCGACGTCGGGACGGATGCGGATCTGCGGGAACGATCTGAGCAGCGCCTCGCAGAACCGGCTGGCGGATGTCAGGAACCGCGAGATCGGCTTTGTGTTCCAGTCGTTCAACCTCCTGCAGAAATTGGATGTCATCCAGAATATCGAGCTGCCGCTCGTGTATTCCGGACTGCCTGCGGCCGAGCGCCGACGGCGGGCCGAGCAGGTCGCGCGGGATGTCGGGCTCGCCGACCGCGCGGCAAACCGCCCGATTCAACTGAGCGGCGGCCAATGCCAGCGCGTGGCGATCGGGCGCGCCCTCGTCAACAACCCGAGCATCATCTTCGCGGACGAGCCGACCGGCAATCTCGACTCCTCCACCGGCCGCATGATCCTCCAGATGTTCAAAGACCTGAACGCCTCGGGGAAAACGATCGTCCTCGTCACCCACGATTCCGACATCGCGGCCGTCTCGCGCCGGGTGATCGAAATCCATGACGGAAAAATCCGGAGGGAATATTTTCCGTGAACCTGCTTGTCGCCCTGCAGATCGGGCTGCGCGAGATCGCGTCGCACAAGTTCCGCAGCTTCCTTTCGATGCTCGGCATCGTCCTCGGTGTGAGCAGCCTGATTTCCACGCTCGCCCTGACGGCCGGGATCGAGCGCGGCACGCGGGCGTTCATGCAGCAGGTCGGCGGCCTGGAATATGTGAGCGTCGTCAACAAGGAGATCTCGACCCAGATGTTCGATTTCTGGAACTTCTCCCCCGGCAGGACCCTTCGCGATGCCCGGGCGATTTCCGAATCCGCCCCGCTCATTTCCCACATCTCGCCCTCGCTGACATTGGCGGCCGCCGTTTCCTCGGGTGCGAAATCGGAACGCAAGGAGGTCCAGGGCGTTTTTCCGGACTACTTTGTGGTTGCCCGTCATGAGCTCGCCGTCGGCCGGTTCCTCACGGATCTCGACGTCGAAAGAGGACTTCACAGCGCGGTCGTCGGGGACGCGATTGCCGGCCTCTTTTGGCCGGACTTGAATCCCTCCGCGGTCGTGGGGAAAACCCTCCTCATCAACAGCCGCCCGTTTGAAGTCGTCGGCGTGCTGCAGAAGTATGAGCGCGAGGAGGACAAGCGCCGCAGGATCAGCAGCGGCGGCAAGGTCAGCCGCTTTGCGCAGAAATGGGATCCATTCCACAAAAAAAACGAATCCATCCTGATCCCCTACTCGACGATGTTTTTCGATTTTCGGGCCGGGTTGTTTCCGTTGGATTCGATGGAGTCGGTCCGGCTGGATTCGCTGACCTTGAGGGTGGGGGATCTCACGCATTTCCGCGCGGCCCTCGACCAGGTGCGCTCGGCGCTCTCCGTCACGCACCGCGGGGTGGATGATTTCGACCTCGAAACGCGCGAGGAGTGGTTCGACCGCATGGAATCGAGCATGCGGGCCACGCGGCTGAGCGGCGGGCTCATCGCGACGATCAGCCTCGTGGTCGGGGGCATCGGGATCATGAACATCATGCTGGCCAGCATTTCCGAGAGGGTCCGCGAGATTGGAATCCGCCTCGCCGTCGGGGCGCGCGGACGCGATATCTTCATCCAGATCATGGTCGAGAGCATCAGCATCGCGCTGATCGGCGGCGTGCTGGGAGTTGTTGCCGCGTTCGGACTCATCGAAATCCTCAAGCTCATCGACCCGAACGAAAATACGCCGGTCATGACGTTCGGAGGGATTGTTTTCAGCGTCGGATTCGCGGTGCTGGCCGGGCTTCTCTCGGGGATTTATCCCGCGCTGCGGGCATCGAGGCTCAATCCGATCGCGGCCCTGCGCTACGAGTAAAGCCCGGGTCAGACCTCCGCCGCATAGCGCATCTCGTAGTCGAAAAGCTCGCCGGGCTGGAAGAACCGACGGAGCTCGATCGCGGCGTTTTCATTGCTGTCCGAGGCATGCACGATGTTGACCGTCACGTTCATGCCGAAATCTCCCCGGATGGTTCCTTTCGCGGCCTTCTTGGAATCCGTGGGGCCGATGAGGTCGCGCACCCGCGCGACGGCGTTGTCGCCGGCAAGGGCGAGGGCGATCAAGGGGGTGGACCGCATGAACGCCTCGACTTTCGGGAAAAACGGCTCGGCGGCGATGTGGGCATAATGCTCGCGCAGGAGGGCGGGATTCGCGCGGAACATCTTGCAGCCGCGGATTTGAAACCCGGCTTCCTCAAACCGCTTCAGAACCTCGCCGGCCACACGCCCGGCAATGCAGTCGGGCTTCAAAAGAATCAAGGTCGTGTCCATAACGCCCGCACTCTAAGCTTCGACAGTGCGGCGGGAAGCAGATTTTTCGAATCCCACCCGGGAACGGGGCGTATCTCCGAAAGTTGCAAACCAAAGGATTTATTTTGCGATGAATGCGGAGGCGGCGACGGCGGCCGAACGCGGGTCGATCACCGATTTTTTCAAGTGCTCGCGTGCCGCGACGGACGGGGTGTTCCATGCGGCCGCATACTCGGCCAGCAGGAACGAGGACATCCGGTCGAGGCGCGATCGCAAGACCTCGAGGTCGGGCGGATCGCCTGCGGGGAGCGGCGCTCCCTGCCGCCATCGTTTCATCCAGGCTTCCTGCTCCAAACAGGAGGCGTCGATCTGCGCCCGCGCAAACCGCCAGACCAGATCCTCTTCCAGATCGGCCGCCACGCCCTGCCGGACCAGCCTCCCGATCACCTCGTTCTCGCGGGCCGGATCACGCACCGGCAAACCGCCCGCCCATTTCGCCCAGGCGGCGTCACGCGCCAGGGAGAGACGTTCGCCCATGAGCGCGACAATCGGCACGCTCTCCTCGGGAAGAGGAGGCGTCGAGCACGCGCAGAGGAACGCGCCCGACAGCATGGCCGCCCTGAAAAAGGAGAGCTTCACTTCTTCAGCAGATCACGGATCTCCGTGAGGAGGACTTCCATTTTCGGCGGCTCCGGCGGTTTGGCAGGAGCCTCGTTGCGCTTGATCCGGTTCACCACCTTGACCAGCGCGAACACGCAGGCCGCGATGATGAGAAACTCGATCGTCGTGTTGAGAAACGCCCCGTAGCCGATGACCGGCGCGCCGGCTTTCTTCGCGTCCGCAAGCGATGCGTAGGTTTGTCCATTGAGGCAGATGAAGAGGTCGTTGAAGTTGATCCCCTTCATCAGAGCCCCTACAGGAGGCATGATCATGTCGTTCACGAGGCTGTTGACGATTCTTCCGAACGCCGCGCCGATGATGACGCCGACCGCGAGGTCCACCACGTTTCCGCGGGAAATAAATTCCCGGAATTCCTGTGCGATTTTCATGGTTGTTGGTTGGGTGGGAGCACGGCGACGCATTCGATTTCGACGTCGAACCCCGGGAGCTGCACGCCGACCGTCGCCCGCGCGGGCGGCGACCCGCCGAAATACCGCGCATAGACGCCGTTCATTTCCTGGAACGTCTCGGGCGTCAGGTTCGCGAGATAGACCCGGCAGCTCACGACATCCGCCGGCGTCGCCCCGGCTGCGCCGAGAACCTTCCTCATGTTTTCCAGCACCAGCCCTGTCTGCTCGGCCACCGTACCGCGCGCGATTTTCCCGGTCGCCGGATCGAATGGCGTCATTCCCGAGACAAAAACAAACCGTCCCTCGGCAACGACACCGAGTGAATACGGCCCGATCGCACGAGGTCCGTCTGGAACGTCGCCGAGAAGCGTTTTCATCGCCGCTCATCTCAATCGAGAACCGCGCGCCGCTCAACCTTTTTCTTTCCCGGGACGGACGGACGGTTGATTTCCGGCGGTTTCCCACACATGCTGTGGCGATGTTGAATTTCATCTGGCTGGGGCTTGTGGTGCTGGCGGTGCTGTTGGGGGGGGTGACGGGCCGGATGCAGGAAGTGTCGAATGCGGCGTTCGAGGCCAGCAAGTTGGCCGTGATGAACGTCGCGCTGCCTTTGTCGGGAGTCATGGCGCTCTGGCTTGGCCTGATGAAGCTGGCGGAAAAATCCGGGCTTGTGGAGATCCTTTCCCGCGCGTTGAGGCCGGTGCTGAAGTGGCTTTTCCCGGACGTGCCCGCGACGCATCCCGCGATGGGGGCGATGGTGATGAACATTGCCGCGAACATGCTCGGTCTGAGCAACGCGGCCACGCCGCTCGGGCTTCGGGCCATGCAGGATCTGGAAAAGCTGAACACGCGCCCGGGCACGGCGACGAACGCGATGTGCACATTTCTTGCCATCAATACGAGCTCCGTCCAGTTGATCCCGGCGACGACGATCGCGATCCTCGCGGCGGCGGGAGCAAGGAACCCGACGCAGATCATCGGCACCGCCTTCTTTGCCTCCTGCTGCTCGGTCACGGCCGGCATTCTGGCGGTGAAGCTGTTGGAAAAGCTCCCGATGTTTCGCCTTCCCCCCGGCGGGCTCGCGCCCGCGCCGGAAATCCGCGAAAACGAAGCGCGCCGCGCGCCCGGTCTTGTCCGTTGGGGAACCCTGGCGCTGCTGGTGTTTGCGGCGAGCTTTGTTTATTTCGGCTGGAGGCACGCCTTGCTTCCGGAGATGCTTGCGCGCACGCCGCTGGTCCGATTCGTGGAGACGGTTTCGTATCTGGCCATTCCATTTCTTGTCGCCTTTTTCCCGCTCTACGCGGCGCTTTGCCGGGTGAAGGTTTATGAGGAATTTGTGGAGGGAGCCAAAGAGGGGTTCCAGGTTGCGATCAGGATCATTCCCTATCTCGTGGCGATCATCGCGGCGGTGGCCATGTTCCGTGCCGCGGGGGGGATCGCCCTCATCACACGGGCCGTCGGGCCGGTGCTCGCCGCGGTCTCCTTCCCGCCGGATCTGCTCCCCCTCGCTCTCATGCGGCCATTAAGCGGGAGCGGAGCGACAGGACTCTTTGCCGAACTGGTGAAAAGCCAGGGTCCCGACAGCCTGATTGCGCAGATGGGCGCGACGATCATGGGGGGGACGGAGACGACGTTTTATGTGCTCGCCGTCTATTTCGGCTCGGTCGGCATCCGGCGCACCCGCCACGCGGTTCCTGCGGGACTCTGCGCCGACCTCGCCGGCGTCACCGCCTCGGTGATCATCTGCAACATGGTTTTCGGACGCTGAGATGGCTGAAACCTTCCGGCTCCTGCAGATCGTCCTGCCCGTCTTTCTCGTGATGGGCGCGGGCTATGCGATGCGGCGGACGCGGATTCTTACCGGGGAGGCGGACCAGTCGCTCCTCGGCGTCCTGATCAAACTGTTCATCCCGTGTCTCGCTTTGGATGTGATCATCGGAAATGAGGCGCTCGTCCGGCCGGCAAACCTTTTTCTGCCCCCGTTGGCCGGGTTTGCTTCCGTCGCCGCGGGGCTGGGGCTCTCGCTGCTCGCGGCAAAATTATTTTTGAAAGGCGATTCGGTGAAGCGGACGTTCGCGTGCACGACCGGCCTTCAGAACTACGGCTACATCCCACTGCCGTTGTGCCTGGCGCTTTTCGACCGCGAGGTTGTCGGCGTGCTCTTCGCCTTCAACCTCGGCGTGGAGGTCGCCATGTGGACCATCGCGGTGGCGGTGATTTCGGGCAGGCAGGCGGACCGGCGTTGGTGGGAGCCGCTCTGGAATCCGCCGATTATCGCGGTCGTCGCGGCGATCATTCTCAACCTGACCGGAGCTGGAAACTGGATTCCGGGGTCCGTGGGAACGGCCTGGCACATGCTCGGGCTCTGCGCGGTTCCCCTCGGACTGCTCCTGAGCGGAGCACTGCTGGCCGACCATGCCAGGCCGCATGTGCTGCGTTCCGGATGGAAGGCCACCGGCCTCGCGATCGGTTTGAGGCTGGGTGTGCTGCCCGCCGTCCTCCTGGCCTTCGCCCTTGTGCTTCCAGCAGACCACGCACTCCGCTCGGTCCTGGTCGTGCAAGCCGCCATGCCGTCCGCCGTTTTTCCGATCGTGCTCGCAAAAATCCACCGGGGAGACATCCCGACGGCGATCCGGATTGTCATGGGCACGTCGCTCTTCGGGCTGGTCACGATCCCGCTCTGGCTGGCACTGGGACTGCGGATGATTCCGTGAGAAGACAACTGCCAAGAGCCGGACGATCTGGTCCGCCTCGGGCGCGACTGCGAGAGGCTCGCCCTCGCACGAGGGGTGCGCTTCCATGTCGAGGACCGGGTGCTCGTCCACGGCACGCGGGCGATCGTTTTCCGGGATTGATCCCCGAGCTACTGGGTTCCCTGCATCATCGAACCCATCGCCCCCGAGCCCTCCCATTTTTCCGGACGGTTCCAAGGGATGTTGCCGCCGGCATGCTGGGATTCCGGAGCTCCCTCCGACGCGCAGCCGGAAACGGCAGCCATGACGAAAGCCAGGAGAAGGCTACTCAGCAGTCGCTTGATAAATGACATTGTCACCGGGCTGGATGTTGACCCCGCTGGGGACACTCTTGGCGACGATATCGGCGATGGAGGTCGAGGGCTCGACCGACGTGACGCGCACTTTGCCGACGAGCTGGTTGCCGCGCTTGATGAGCATCTCGGCATTCCCGACCACTCCGTTGCGGTCGCCCAGGTTGAGCACCACAAAATTCCATGCCTGGTTGACCGCGAGAATCCTGCCCTCGAGGCCGTTGCGCATTTTGAGCGCCGTGCGGTCGTTGTCTTTTTTGCGGAGATCCGCGAGCTGGGTGCGGGAGGCGTCCAGATCGCCCTGCAATTTGGTGATGAGTGCCTCTTTTTCCGCAATCACCACAGGATCGACAGCGGGCCCGGCGGGGGCCGCGGGCGTCGTCTCGCTCAGGGTTTTAATCTGGGCCTCTTTCGCCTGGATGTCGGCGGTGAGCTTGGTGATTTCGGAATCTTTCGTCCCGACTTGTGCGGTGAGGTCCGCGACTTGGGTTTTGTTCTTCTCGGCGTCGGCCTTGACGCTTTCCAGTTGAGCCGTTGCCTGATCCTTCTCGGCGGTCAGTTTTGTCAGAGTGTCTTTTGCTTCCTTGAGGTTTTTCTGGGCCTGCTCGGCGGCGGCAACTTTATCCTTGGTCTCTTGTTGCGTGGAAACGAGCGAATCCCTGGCGCTGGACAGCTTGTTTTTGTTGACAAATCCAATGGCCGTCGCAGCAAGCGTGACGGCTATGGAAGCGTAGAGGAGAACTTTACCCATGGCAGATAGAATTTTTGTTAGGAAGCGAGGATGTGAATAACTAACGGGGGGCTCCCCTGCAAGCCCAAATGCAACAAATTCGCGGATTTTCTGTTGCGCATGGGCGGCCCCGATTTATATATTGCCCCCGCCAGAGACTATGGACTGGGGACGGACGAACCCCGCCAGGGCAGGAATGCAGCAACGGCACTCCGCTTCCCATTGCCGTAGTTCTCTGGTCTTTTTCCCTTCCTTGACTCGACGTTCCGGTCCGTTATTCTGACCGCAACCATGTGGAAAGGCCGATTCAAGCATGAGGGGTCGGACCTCCTCAAATCCTACGGGCAATCCGTCACGACCGATTGGAGGCTCTACCGCGAAGACATCCGCGGAAGCCTCGCCCATGCCCGCGCGCTGACGAAGGCCGGGATCCTGACCCCGGAGGAATTCGAGCAAATCACATCCGGGCTGAAAGCCATCGAGGGGGAGATTTCCTCCGGGGCTTTCGCTTTCAGCGAAGATTTCGAAGACGTGCACATGAACATCGAGGCCGAACTGACGAAGCGGATCGGCGCGGCGGGAGGGAAGCTCCACACGGCCCGCAGCCGCAACGACCAGGTTGCGCTGGGATTCCGTCTTCACCTTCTCGGAGCCTGCGGGGAAATTCGCGGGGGAATCCGCGGGCTCCAATTGGCGCTGACCGGTCTGGCGGGCAGGCATCCGGCGGCCGTGATGCCGGGATACACGCATTTGCAGCGCGCGCAACCGGTCCTCTTCGCGCACCATCTGCTGGCTTATGTCGAGATGCTCGACCGGGATGCCGGCCGGGTGGCGGACTGCGCGAAGCGGATGGATTCGATGCCGCTCGGCTCTGGCGCGATCGCCGGGTCGACGCTCATCCTGGATCGCGAGGCGATCGCCTCGGAACTCGGATTTTCAAAAGTCACGACGAACAGCATGGACGCTGTCGCGGACCGGGATTTTGCCTGCGAGCTGCTCGCCGTGCTGGCGATCCTCGGCATGCACATCTCGCGGCTCAGCGAGGACATCATTCTTTGGGCGTCCGCGGAGTTCGGGTTCATCGAGCTGAGCGACCGTCACACGACCGGATCGAGCCTGATGCCGCAAAAGAAGAATCCGGACATTGCGGAACTTGCGCGCGGGAAAACCGGTCGTCTTTACGGGAATCTCATCGCTCTCCTCACGACGATGAAAGGTCTGCCTCTCACTTATAACCGTGACATGCAGGAGGACAAGGAGGGGGTCTTTGATTCCGTGGACACCGTGCGGGCCACGCTCGCCATCTTTGCGGAGATGATCGCCGCCGCACGGTTCCGGGAGGACCGGGCGAGGGCGGCGGCGGCAGACCCGTTGCTTCTTGCCACCGATCTCGCCGATCGCCTGGTCGCGGGCGGAGTCCCGTTCCGGCAGGCGCACGAGATCATCGGAAAGCTCGTCGCCCGCGCGCAGGAGCTTGGCACTCCGCTCGACAAGCTCGACCCCGCGGAATTCCTTGCGGCATCCCCGCTGCTGACGCCGGAAGTGGTTTCGGAAAACTTCGACATCGCCGCCGCGATGGCCGCGCGCCGGGCGACCGGCGCCCCCTCGCCGGAAAACGTCGCCCGCGAGCTCGCCCGCTGGGCCGACCGCCTCGGCCGATGAAAGCGGCGGACCTTTGCGAATGAGCCTGAAACGGTTTTTTGATTTCCGCGAGACGCGCGACGAGGCGAAGCCGTTTCTGGCGCATCTTGAGGACTTGCGCACGATGCTGATCAAGGCCGCGATCGTGCTCACTGTCGCGATGACGCTCTGTTTCGTTTTTCGCAGCGAGCTGGCGGCCCTTGTCCAGCGCCCGCTGATCGCCGTGGATCCCGAGCGCGCCGCCAACCTCCAGTCGCTCGGAGTCGCCGACTCGTTCACAATCTCGATCAACCTGGCGTTTTATGGAGGGGTCATCCTTTCCTTTCCGTTCCTGTTGCTCTTTCTCGCGGAGTTCGTCCTTCCGGCGCTGACCCCCCTGGAGAAGCGGATGCTCTACCCGGCGTCCGCCGTCGGGTTCGGGCTGTTCCTCGCGGGGGTGACGTTCAGCTATTTCGTCGTCCTCCCGCAAACCCTCCAATTCTTTTTCGCCGATGCCCAGACGATGCACTGGAAACCGACCTGGACGGTGCGCGAATACTACTCGTTCACGACCCAGTTTGTGATCTCCTTCGGATTCGCGTTCGAGCTGCCGATGGCGGTTCTCCTGCTCGTGAAGCTGGGGATCGTGGACTACGCCCTGCTCCGCCGCACACGCACGTTCGCGCTCGTCATCATCTTGATTTTGGCCGCGGTCATCACCCCGACGTCCGACGTTCTCACGCTCGTGCTCATGGCCGCCCCCATGTATGCCCTCTACGAAATCTGCATCGCGATTTCCTGGTTTATGGGAAGGCACAGGGGCGGGTAGCTGCGGGCGTCTTTCCTCCAACCAGTCCGCAATATCCGCGAGAACCCGATCGCGGCCGTGGTCGTGCCACAGCAAATGGCAGGACTCCTCGTAAACCTTCAGGACTTTGACTGCGATCATCGTTTGGATTGACCGGCAAAGCGGCTGTGAACAACCTGTGAACTTCTTCCGTGTCCCGTAAAATCCCCGAAGCGATCATCGTGGTCTCCGATGCGCGATTCGCCGCATTTTTCCAGCAATCCGGAGCTTCTCATCGCGTGGAACAGGCTTGGACAAAGCGAGGAACAGGTGATCTTCCCCGCGGAGGGTGATTGCAAGCGGATTTTCAGGCTGCGGGCCGGGCGGGATGACCCGGCCCGCCCTGTGAATAAAAGCCCTGGCAGCGGAGTCATGTCTTCACGGCCGCGCGGTGAAGCAGGCGTTGGAGGCGCTTCATGGCCGCCGGGTCGGTGATCTTCTGTCCGTCTTTGC
>Ga0194053_10002605_pt1 | contig 10558 bp, 8 predicted proteins | sample SepL228m_MetaG_FD_161684 | JGI IMG/M metagenome (GOLD analysis project Ga0194053, IMG submission 161684) | Anoxic zone freshwater microbial communities from boreal shield lake in IISD Experimental Lakes Area, Ontario, Canada - Sep2016-L227-8m | ecosystem: Environmental > Aquatic > Freshwater >...
AGATTGGCGCGGGCCTTCAGCCCTAGCTCCTCAATGTGGATTAACCTTGGGCGTTGCCCAAGGCTGGTATGGGGTCGCGCCTTCAGCGCTGAAAAAGGAGTCGACAAAATTTGATGCGTTTGCCCTGATTCGAAACTCGAATTCGATTTCCTTATGATAAAGCTCTTGCATTGGAATGCCCCGGCTTCTTAACTTGGCGGCTCATCTCGCGGCTTTCGGGCCGCCATCTCCTCCTAACGTGGCTCAAAAAAAAGTGATCGAATTGAACGGCCAAGGCGTTGCTCTGTTGAGCGGTGACGAGGCCATTGCCCTTGCGGCATTGCATTGCGGGGTCGTTTTGGGAACCGGTTATCCCGGGACCCCCTCAACGGAAATCCTCGAAACCTTTTCCGAACTCGGGGGCAAGTCGCAATGGGCTCCGAACGAGAAAGTCGCCGCCGAAGTCGCCCTCGGGGTGGCTTTCGCAAGGGGCCGCACCTTGGTGACGATGAAGCATGTAGGCTTGAACGTCGCGGCCGACGTCCTCTTTACCGCAGCTTACTCCGGGGTTTCCGGAGGATACGTCCTCGTCTGCGCGGACGATCCTGGCATGGCCTCCAGCCAAAACGAGCAGGACACCCGCCGCTATGCCGTGGCCGCTGGCGTGCCGATGCTCGAACCGGCCGATTCCCAGGAAGCCTACGACTTCACCGGGCTGGCTTTCGAGCTTTCCGAGCGCTGGCAAATCCCGGTGATCCTCCGCGTGACCACGCGCGTCTGCCACTCGCATACCGTCGTGAAGCCGCACGGGAAATTTTCACCGCCGCCTCAGCCCGGTTTTACCCGCAACATTCCGGAACGGGTGATGATTCCCTCGCACGCCCGCCCGGCGCACCGGCGGTTGCGAAAGAAGCTCGCGGAGATCGAGCAATGGAATTCAGCCAAAGGCCCGAACCGCGTGATCCCGGGTTCCAACGATCTGGGCATCGTGGTCTCCGGCGTGGCAACCGTGCATGCGTTGGAAGCCGCTCCGAGCGCCTCGATGCTCAAGCTCGGCATGACTCATCCGTTGCCGATGGATGCAATCCGCCAGTTCACCTCAGCCCGCAGACGATGTGTGGCGATTGAAGAAGGCGATCCGTATTTGAACGACGCGCTTGCGGCCGCGGGCATCGCCATCGAGGCACGTCCTGAGGATTACCGGTTCGGCGAACTCGACGTGAACCGGGTGCGCCGACTGCTGGCACATGAACCCGAGCCGACCGCCGTTGCGCCTCGGGGCAAGCCGCCTCAACTCTGCGAGGGGTGTCCGCATCGGACAGTCTTCACGGTCCTGAAAGAACTCGACTGCATCGTGGCGGGGGACATCGGTTGTTACACGCTGGCCGCCCTGCCGCCGTTGCAGGCCATGGACACGCAGATTTGCATGGGCGCAAGCGTTGGCGTGGGGCTCGGAATGCGCCATACGCTTCCGGAGAGCGAGGCCCGTCGGGTCGTCAGTGTGATCGGCGACAGCACGTTCCTCCACAGCGGCGTTACCGGGCTGATCGAGATGGCTTACAACCCGCCACCCACCGGGCATGTGGTTCTGATTCTGGACAACGGCACCACCGCGATGACCGGTCTCCAGGAACATGCGGGCACCGGACGGGCGCTGGACCATTCCCGCGCCGCCAAGGTGATCCCCGAGGAAATCGCCCGCGCCGCTGGCATTCCAAACGTGCAGGTGTTCAATCCTTTCAAAGAACTCGACCAATTCAAATGCGAACTGAAGAAGGCGCTCGATTCGGGCGCGCTCGCGGTCTTCGTCACCCGCCAGCCGTGCATTCTGGCTTCCGCAAAGATCCGGGCTTACGAGAAAATGATCGAAATCACCCTCCCGAGCGTGAACTGCACCCCGGCGCCAACCGCTGATTAACGATGGACACGATCAATATCAAACTCGCAGGCTTGGGCGGCATGGGCGTCCTCAGCGCTTCGTACGTTCTGGCGGAGGCGGTTTTCATGGCCGGCTACGACGTGAAAAAGGCGGAGGTCCACGGCATGTCGCAACGCGGCGGTTCAGTGGCCAGCGACATCCGCTTCGGCACGCGCGTGCTCAGCCCGATGATCCCGCCCGGAGAAGTCGATTTCCTCGTGGCTCTTGCGCCCGACTGGGTGGACGTGCATCGCGCGGAACTGCGCGGGACGGGGAAGCTCCTGGTGCCCGACGACGTGGCCGCCCTTGCCAATAAACGCGCCATGAACGTCGCGCTGCTTGGCGTGCTCAGCCGCTATTTGGAAATCCCGGAAGCGACCTGGCATGCCGCGTTGGCCAAAGGCTTTCCGGAAAAACTCCACGCCTCCAACCTTGATGCTTTCCAACTCGGCCGTTCCGGCGCGGCGAGTTAGCTCCAACCCACAACTCCCTCCTCTCAATGTCCTTCCAGTGGAACGATCATAACGGGACTTTTCATCCCGATACCGCGCTCGATTTTCTTCCCGAAGAGCAGCTTCGCGCCCTTCAACTTCAGCGGCTGCAAGCCATCGCGGCGCGCGCTTATGGCAAGGTGGAATTGATGCGCCAGCGGATGGATGCCTCCAGCGTAAAGCCCGAAGACATTCGAACGCTCGACGATGTCCGCCTCCTGCCGTTCACTGAAAAGAACGATCTGCGCGACACCTATCCTTACGGGCTCTTCGCCAGTCCCATGAGCGACGTGGTGCGTCTGCACGCTTCGAGCGGCACCACCGGGAAACCGATTGTCGTCGGCTACACCGCCGAGGACATGGAGACCTGGAAAAACGTCATTGTCCGTTCCTTGTCCGCCGCGGGGCTGCATCGCGGGGACATTCTCCAGAACGCCTACGGCTACGGCCTGTTTACCGGCGGACTGGGCTTGCACGCGGGCGCGGAAGCGCTCGGAGCCACGGTGATTCCCATTTCCGGCGGCAATAGCGAGCGGCAGATCATGGTCATGCGCGACTTCGGCGTCACTGCTATTTCCTGCACCCCGAGCTATTTCATTCACCTCATCGAGCATGGCGCTTCCATGGGGATCGATCTCAAAGAGCTCCCGCTGCGAGTCGGCATCTTTGGCGCCGAGCCTTGGAGCGAGGAGATGCGCTGCTACATCCAGCGCGAAGCAAACATCCGGGCGATCGACATCTACGGGCTCTCCGAAATCATCGGTCCCGGCGTCGGATGCGAATGCCAGTGCCAGTGCGGGCCGCACATCTTCGAAGACCATTTCCTGTTTGAGATTCTCGACCCGAAAACCGGCGCTCCGGTTCCCGACGGCGAAGAAGGCGAGTTGGTGCTTTCCACCTTGAGCAAACAGGCCATGCCGGTCCTCCGCTACCGCACCCACGACATCACCCGCGTGATGCCCGACCGTTGCGGCTGCGGGCGCACCATCCGCCGCATCGCGCGCATCTCGCGCCGTAGCGACGACATGCTGATCATTCGCGGGGTGAACGTGTTCCCCTCCCAGATCGAAGCCGCGCTGCTGAAGGTCGAAAAGACGCTGCCCCACTACCAGATCATCCTCCGGCGCGAGCGCGAGATGGACGAAATGGAGATCCGGATCGAAGTGACCGCCGAAGTGTTTAGCGACCGGGTAGGGGAGATGGAACGCATCGAGGCCCGCCTCTCCGGCGCGGTCGAGAGCACCACTGGCGTCCGCGCCCGGATCAGTCTGGTCGAACCGCAAACCATTCAGCGCAGCGAAGGCAAAGCCAAACGCGTTTTGGACCTGCGCAAACTCGATGCCCCGAAATCATGAAAATCCATCAGCTCTCCATTTTCATTGAAAACCGCCCCGGCCACCTCACCGCCCCGTGTGCGGTTCTGGCGGATGCCGGCATCAATATCCTTACGCTAACCCTGGCCGATACCGAGCGCTTCGGTATCCTGCGCCTCATCGTCAGGCCGTGGGAGCAGGCGAAGGAAATTCTTGAGAAATGCGGCTGCGTCGTGAAAGTCACCGAAGTGGTGGCCATCGAGGTGGAGGACCGCCCCGGTGGTTTGCGCGCGTTGCTCGACATCGTCGAGGAAGCGGGCGTGAACATCGAGTATATGTACGCCTTCACCGTCCGCTCCGGGACCAAAGCCGTCATGATTTTCCGATTCGCCGACATGGACAAAGGCATCGCGGCGCTGGTCGCAGCGGGCGTGAACGTCCTGAGCAGTGTGGTCCTCTACGATCGCGCGGAAACCGCTGGGTAAGGGGAGAGTCCGGAGATGGGACGGATGGGACTGATATAGGTCCCACTAAATTCCTCGCCTGGAAGAAAGTTCAGGGGTTTACCCCCAATTGTTGTTTTGGGCCCCGGCTTTTTTTCTGGCTATTCTCGCGCACTTCGCGATCGGTTGAATGATGTTCACTTTCATTGCACGGAGAGGAACTCTCTTAATGTTTCTGGTTCAATGGCGACAAAGATTGGGGTGCTGATGATTTCACTTAGCGATTGGAATCGAAATACCCAATGAAAAGAATAGCTTGTCAGCATGGCAAAGGGGTCAAGTTGCAGGAAACGAGTCAATGGCCGAAGGAGGGCAATGCAAAGGGCGTTCAAGAAAAAAACGTATTCTATAGGCCATGGGAAACACCCCCAAAACGAGAAATAACCACCGAGGAAAGTTTCTTTTGCTTGCGTCGCCAACTCGGCTTTCTACCTTGAACCAACCGAAATGGAAGAGCGCAACACCAGCCTGAAGCGAAAATGTGATGTCCTCGTTGTCGGGGGCGGAGTAGCCGGTTTGCCTGCCGCCGTGGCCGCCGCCCGAGCTGGCGCTTCCACGGTGCTCGTGGAGCGCAACGCTTTTTTGGGAGGTGCCGGCATCCTGGCCCTTCACCGGTATATATGCGGCCTGTATCTGGGCGGACCAACGCCCCCAAAAGAACCCCTTAATGGCGGGCTGGTCCGGGAAATTGTCGCAGGACTGGCACAGCTTTTCCCCGGATGTTATCCGGTGCAACTCGGGCGCGTCTGGGGGTTCCCTTTTCAACCTGCCCATTTGCGCGATGTTTATACCCGGCTTGCCGCAAGGGAAAAAAACCTCAGCATTCTCGAATCCAGCGAACTGACGAGCATCGACCGCCAATCCACCCGGGTCGGCACGGTGGTCCTTGAGAGTCCGGGCGGCCCCGTGGAAGTCACTCCGCGAGCAGTCATCGACTGCACCGGCGACGGAACGGCGATTCGCCTGGCCAAAGCGCCTTTCGAACTCGCCCCGGAGCACAAACGCCAGCTTGGCGGTTGCACCATTCATATCGACGGCATCGAAGGCGAACGCGAGGTGCTTGGGATTAAAATCGCCTGGCGGCTTTCCCGTCTTGCCGGGGATCAGGCCAAAGGCCTTCCGCCCTTTGCTGGATTCGCCGCCGGAGCGGGCGAGCACGATGGCTTTTGCAAATTCAGCATCACCCCTGAACTGGCACACCGCGGCGAATTCGAATTGGGCGATCTGATTACCCGCACGCACGCGCTGCTCACCGAACAGGTTCCGGAACTCAAGCGCAGCGTCATCGTAACCCGCTCGCCTTGCGTGATGGATCGCGAAGGCCTCCGCATCAAGGGCCAGTGGCGGCTGGACGAAGAATCCGTTCTCCAAGCGCGAAAATTTCCCGACGGGGTGGTCCGCAACGCCTGGCCTATTGAATTCTGGAGCCCCGAAAGCAACAGCCCGGTTTACCGATACATTCCAGACGGCGATTATTACGAAATCCCCCGACGCTGCCTGCGCTCCGCCTCAGTGGAAAATCTGTTCGCCGGGGGGCGCTGCATCTCAGGCTCCAGCGAAGCCATCGCCTCCACCCGCGCCATGGGGACCTGCATGGCAATCGGCGAGGCGGTTGGAAAAGAAGCCGCGGCGTTTGCTCAAAACGCTTAGGACCAAAGGTCCGTTCCATACCAGCCTGGGGCAACGCCCCAGGAAAATTGGGAAGGCAAATTAGGGCTGAAGGCCCGCACTATTCCGCGCGCTGACGCGATGGTTCGGGCCTTCAGCCCTGGACATTTCTAAACCCGAACTCCGAAGCCTTCTCTGAAAACAACACACAATTTGGTGCAAGGTCTGGCGTTTTTGTAGCCGCCCCGCTCAGTCGGGGCGGCGATGTGGACCTGAGCCTCTTGCCTCTTGTTTGCGCTCGACGCGCCACCCCGGCGGCGACAGAGCGCCGCAGCCACAGCAAACCGCAACTTCGGAGTTCGGCTAAATTGTAAACCTGGGGCGATGCCCCAGCAACTGATATGGGGTCGCGCTTTCAGCGCTGAAGAAGAGAGTTGACTAAAATTTGATGCGATTGCCCTGCGCCCGCGCTCCTTTCTTTCATCGCCGCCCCGACTGAGCGGGGCGGCACAGGAGTCCCCCCGTCTCCCGGTCTTCCTCCCCCCTCCCGCGCCTCTCTTATCAGCGCCGCATACATCTCCGAGGGCCGGTCACCCAAATGATCCTGCACAAGCCGTGACGTGTCGCAGGCATAGTCGATCGAGAAGAGGCCGAATCGCGGCGTGAACGAACCCCATTCGTAGTTATCGAAGAGCGACCAGTGCATATAGCCGATCATCGGGATGCCTTCGCTCACGATCCTGAGCACCTCGGCGATGTGCAGCGCCAGAAACCTGCTTCGGGTCAAGCCGTCGCGCCGGCTGGTATGGTGGTTGTTCGGACGTCTTCTTTGCGCCATCCCGTTTTCCGCAATCAAGACCGGGCGATCATTGAAATCCCGTGAATAGTAGCCGCAAAAGAAATGCAGGCCTCGAGGCAGGACCCGCCAATCCCACCATTTGCTGATAACGCTGGCCTCGATCCAGGACCGAATGGATTTGTTTTTAAACTCGTGATCCCAGAGGACGGGAAACCTGAGGGCGTGGGCCACAAACGGATCGTAATAGTCGATGGCCACACAATCAAAGAGCCTTGTGCGCGGCGAGGCATAAATCGCATCCAGCAATGGAGCAAAAAGAGCGGCCTGAAAAAGCCGGTCGCCGGATCGCTCGCAATAGCGCTTCACCAACGATCCGAAGTAATACGCCAGGTCGCGATGAAACGGAATTTGCGCCGCGGCGAGCGCTTCCCTGAATTCCACCGCCTTGGAAGCGAGGTGCCCAGCAATTTCTTCCTTTGCGATACATCGTTCCCGAAGACTCAGCAGATCCAAGAGAGCCTTATCGGCCCAATACAAATCACAGCAGTAGTTGTTCAGCGTAACCGTGGGCTCCTCCCAGCCCCGTTGCTCGTAGAGATCGTGGACAATATTGTAGGCGCGAATGTGTGCGCCCAAAAGCTGATTGAGGCTGCGGATCAAAGAAGAAAAGCCTCGCCGCGCCTTGGTGGGAAATTGATTGGCCAGATAGGTGCTGATCCCGAGGGTGTTTGGCTCGTTGACGGTGATATAATACCGAATCGGGGCCATCCCATGGACCTTCACGAGCGCATCGTTGAGGTAGCTGACAGCGACGGTTACGTAAGCGGCGAAATACTCGATTACGGCAGGATCGAGCCACGGATCGGGTCCGAGCCACGCCGGATGCACAAAGTGATGAAGCGTCACCACGGGTTCCAAACCGTGCTGGCGGCATGAGACCAGCATCGACGCATAGTGATCCAACGCTTCGAAATCAAACGCCGGAGCCGGCCTGCCGGGATCGGCCCCGGGCTGGACCCGGCTCCATTCGATCCCGAGCCGAAAGGCATTGAGCCCCATCTGGCGGCACCGCGCGAAATCCTCCTGATAGCAATTCCAGAATTCCGCAGCCCGGCCCGCGACCATCACATCGCGGGCCGCTTCCGCTGATGCCCAATTCGTCACCGGCTCACCGGGTCCATTGTAGCCCCCTTCGGATTGATAGGCAGAGGTGGCGACACCCCAGAGAAACAAAGACATTCGAAGGCTTACTCCAGAATTTCCCCTGCGGCTGCGCCCGCGATTTGGACCCGCTTTTCCTCGTCGATTTGCAACGGAGGCAAATGATCGCCCAACAACGTTTGCACGATGGTTCTTGCCGCTTGCGGGCGACCGAGTTCGGCGGCCCGTCTCCGCATGGATTCGAGCCGAACGGGGTCCTCGAGCAGACGATCGATTTTAAATGCGATGGTGGTCAGTTCGTTGCATTTCAACGCTGCTCCGTCCTCAAGCAGATGATCGCTATTTCGTTCTTCCTGGCCGGGAATGGGATCGATAATCACCAGCGGCAGCCCGCAAGCGAGCGATTCCGCCGTGGTCAGGCCGCCGGGTTTTCCAAGAAAAAGATCGGAGACTTTCATCAAGTCGTGCATCCGGTCAGTGTAGCCGAGGATGATGAAATCGGGGTTGCCGGGGCCAACAATATTGCGCACCCGCTGCTGCAAATCCTCGTTTTTTCCACAGATGACGATCGTTTGCACGCGGTGGCGCATTTGCATGATTTTTGCCACGACAAACTCCGCGGGACTCAGGCCGAAGGCGCCTGCGGAAAAGAGGAGCGTCGTGCGGTCGGGGTCCAGGCCCAGGCTCCGGCGCAGTTCGGAACGGTTGACAGGCTCTGCGAAGATCGGATCAATCGGGATGCCTGAAACCGTGATCCGCTCCCCGGGCAATCCGAGCGCTTCGAGATGGGCCTTGGTTTCTTCGATCGCGACGAAATAGCGGTGGAACGTGCGGGAAAGCCACATGGCATGCATATCCATGTCCGTGACCACTACCGAGAGATGCGTGCTGATCGCCCCGTTCTCGATCAGGTGGGCAATGATCCCCGTGGGCATGAAATGGGTGCAAATGATGATGTCAGGCCGGAATCGTTGAATAAATCGGATGAGCTTCTGCGCCTGAAGGCGGTCGAGTCGCAGCCGCACCGCATCGGTCTTCCAAGGTTCGTCACTGGCTTTATAGACCCAGCCCAAAACGTGGGGCGCGGATTTCACCAACTGGAGGTAGAGCTTGGAATAGAAATTGTGGAAAAGTTTGTTGGTGAAGTCGAGCGCATCCAGGTGCTCGACGGCTTCCACGGAAGGCTCCCCGGCGAAACTTTTGGCCAGGGCATCCGCTGCCCGGACGTGGCCGGTTCCCGCGCTGGCCGAAAGGATAAGAACCCGTTTTTTCATTAGTCAGTGAACAGGTACCACAGAAACAGAGCGTTATAAACCACGTAGCGCTTCCAGAGTCGGCGCGGTTCGGCCAAAAGCCGGAAGAGCCACTCCATCCCGATCCCTTGAATCCAGAGCGGCGCTTGCCGGACGAGTCCCGCATGAAAGGCAAAGGCGGCCCCAATGGCGAAATAGACCCCGGGCGGCAGTTTCGTTTTGTGTTCGGCGATCCAGCGTTCCTGTTTCGGGCAGCCGAGGCCGACCCAGATGCAGTTGGCCCCCGACTCGGCGATTCGCTGGAAAATGCGCTGGTTTTCTTCGTCAGACCAGCTTCCAAAAGGCGGGGAATAGCTTCCGGCAATCACGATTCCGGGGAACTGTCCGCGCAATTTTTCGCCAAGCACGGAGAGCAATTCTTCGCTTCCCCCGAGCAGAAAGTGGCGCAGCCCCGGCTGTTTGAGGACATGGAGCATCAGGGTGGGACCGTAAACGCGATCGCGCAGCCCGGCGCCACTGCGGTTCATCACCCAGACGAGCGGCATTCCATCCGGGACAATCAGTTCAAAGCGGTCGAGCACGGCTCGGAACGCCGGATCGTGACGCCCGAGGGTGACGACGTGGGTGTTGGCCGCCGCAACCGCATAGACCCGGCCCGCGGACTCGGTTGCCCATGCGGCGCAGAGCGTCGCGGCAGCGGAATAACCGGTGATAGCCAGGGCGGTGCCCAGCACGGAGCTTGTTTGTGGTTTGTCGATCTGGGATTGCAAGGGGATGCTTCTAAGGTAAAGTGACGCCCTATTCTATGGCCGAGATTCCCCCGACCAACTCAAAAATTTCATCCGATTCGAGCGGTTCCACGCCCGCAGCGGAGTCGTCGGTAATTGATGAATTGCGGGCATTTGTTCAATGGTGCGGAAAAAATCCGGCTTCCGCCGCCTTGATAGCGGCGATCGTTGCGACGCTCGTCTTCTTTTTCGGGATCATCAAGCCATTTGTGAATGGATCCGAAAGCGCCGCCTACTGGGCCTGGCTTTCCTGGAACGAGGAAAACGAGCTGACCCATGGCTGGCTCGTTCCGCTGGCGACAATCTGGCTTATTTGGGTTCACCGGGACGAATTGCGGCGCGCGCCCAAGGGGAGTTCCAACTTGGGAATCGCCTCGGTCGGGTTGGCCGTCGTGCTTTTTGTGCTTTCGGTGCGCTGCCTTCAACCCCGCCTGGCCTTGATGAGCGTCCCATTTTTGCTCTACGGTTCCACCTGTTTTCTCTGGGGAAGAGCTGCGGGGCGCATCGTTCTGTTTCCGACCGCCTTTCTCGTGTTTATGATCCCGGTGGCCGCCCTCCAGCAGGCGACCTTCAAACTCCAGTTTGTCATCACCGGGTTGGTGGGGATCCTTACCCATTTCGTCGGGATCGGCATTCAAGCGGTGGGCACGACCCTGAACGCCAGCGACGGTTCCTTCAATTTTGAAGTTGCCGAGGGATGCAGCGGCATCCGTTCGCTCACTGCCGTTGCGATGCTCACGGCCAT
>Ga0194053_10002606_pt1 | contig 10554 bp, 5 predicted proteins | sample SepL228m_MetaG_FD_161684 | JGI IMG/M metagenome (GOLD analysis project Ga0194053, IMG submission 161684) | Anoxic zone freshwater microbial communities from boreal shield lake in IISD Experimental Lakes Area, Ontario, Canada - Sep2016-L227-8m | ecosystem: Environmental > Aquatic > Freshwater >...
GCCGTGGGTCTCACGCAAAACCCGACGCACATAATGCGGGGCCTCCGGTTTGGGTATCCCTCGCAGGGTGACACGAAAGTTCGCCGCCTCGTCCCCTCCCCGCCGCCTGAGCACCGACTGCAAGACCGGGTTTTCATGCTCGCGAAGCGGGCCGCGCCTTGCCGGGCTCTGCGGGATCAGGCTCAGTGCCAGCGCCTCATATCGGGTCAATGCCGAGGGGGGCTTGCGGAAAATGGCGAGGCTGGCCGCTCCCGCCCCCTCCAGGTTTCCGCCATACGGAGCGAGGTTGAAATAGGCTTCGAGAATATCGGCCTTCGAATAATGCCGCTCGATTTCCAGCGCGTAAAAGATCTGGCGCAGTTTTCCGGAAATCGTGCGGGTGCGAAGCCCGAACCTCAACCGCGCAAGCTGCATGGTGATCGTCGATGCCCCACCGCGCCGGCCACAGCCAGCCACAAGGCACCACGCGGAATGGGCCAACGAGACTGGATTGAATCCCGGATGCCGCCCGAACCACCTGTCCTCGTATTCAAGGGTGGCGGTGACGAGTTCTGGCGAGATATCGCACAGCGGCGTAAAAAGCCGGTATTTGTCGTCTGCGCTGAGCGTCACGGCGAGCAGTTGCCCGTGACAGTCGAAGACCTCGCGCGAAAATGAAACCCCATCGAGCAGCGGCGGCTTGGGGAGCAGCAGCCAAGTTAGCGCTAGCAGCGCCACTCCAAGGAATCCTGCGCCCGCCACACGACGCCACCTCATCCGGGCAGGAAACGCCGGGCTCATCCTCAAAAGCCGCATGCAACTGGAGATACGGGCGCCCCGTCCGTTTGGAATTGCGCTGGCCCGAGTAAGGATACGTGCCCATAACCGTCTATACGCTGAGGCTTTATTGAGCATTGCAGGAATTCGAGGAGCCTACCGCAGTCTAGACGGGAAATCTGCATGAAAATCTCACTTCCGGCCAATGGTGAAAGTGGGTCCGGGCGCGATATTTTCCCGCGGCTGGTCCGCAAAAAGCGCGACAGAAATCGTGCGCGTTCACAGGCCCCCGCTACAGCCGCACGGCCCGTCGAGGATGCCCGAACTTGGAAACTCTACGATCACCTTCGTTCCATTCCCATTCTCGGCCCGGACGGTGCCGCCAATTTGATTGGAGAGAAGACTGACGAGCCTCAGCCCGAGGCTGTGAGATTTGTTGAAGTCGATCATGTCGGGCAACCCGCGTCCGTCATCCTGAACAACCAGCACCCCCCGGCTTTCGTCCACGTGGAAAGTCACGGCTGCTTTTCCGCTGGTTTTTCCGACAAACGCATGTCTCATGACATTGGTCAATAGCTCGTTCAAAATGAGTCCCAGCGGCTGGCATTGTTCTGCGCTCAGCAAGCAATCCTCAATCGATTTTTCAAGAGTCACCGAAACCGGTCCGGAAAAGCTCGCAACAACCGCATCTGCCAGGGAAGAGAGATACGATTGTGCTGAGACGGAAAGGTAGTGTGAAGATTTTTGCAGCTTGTCGTAGAGCATGATCATGCTCTGCACGCGGTTGGCAGCCTGCAGTAGAGTTGTCCGCCCATCGGCTGGGGCGGGTGAGTTTGCTTGGAGGGTGAGGAGGCTGCTGATCGAATATAGCACGTTTTTGATCCGGTGATGCACCTCCTCAAGAAGCCTCTCCTTGTCCTCGAGCAGGACCTTGATCCTGTCTTCGGCGCGCTTGCGCTCCGTGATTTCGATCGAGTATCCCGCAAGCAGCTTGGCACCTCCATGAGTAATGGGAAACTTGATGGTGGAGTAGTGGCGGCCATCGAACTCTTCATCGAGGGTCAGGACTTGGCTGCCAGAAACAACCGCCCAATCATCTCTTGTCATTTTGGAGGCGAACTCGAGGGGGAATAGCTCCTCCATCGTTTTGCCGGTTATCTGGGAGCCCGGGATCCCGATGAGGTCGGCAAAGCTTTCACTTGCGAACAGAACACGGCTTTCCCGTTCGGTTACCTCCTTCAGGTAGGTATGAATGGGCGAATGCTGCATGAACAGAGTGATTTGCTCTTGGGTCTCCTTGAGGTTAGCCGCCAGCTCTTTCCGCTCGGTGATATCCTGAATGGTTCCAATCATGATGAGAGGAATTCCCGAGGGATCGAAGGTGACAGTGCCAAGACCGTGCATCCATCTTGTCACGCCGTCTGACTCGCGCAGGAATCGGTATTCCTTATCAAAAGGCTTTTGCTGGCCGATGACCTCTTCCTGCATGTGGTGCCGCACCATCGCCTGATCTTCCGGGTGGATGAGCGCGAGCCAGGTCGTCAGGCTCAGCGGGGTGGAGTCGCCGAGGCCGAAAAGCCGCTTCAGTTCAGGGGAGATTTCCCAACTGTTTCTCGCAAAATCCCCCCTATAGGAACCGATGCTGGCGGCGCGCTGCGATTCTTCAATAACACGGTCCCGGTGACGTCGATCATCCCGCAAGCGCAATTCCTCGGTGAGATCACGAAACACGAGTATGGCCCCCGAGGTTTTTCCGAGACTGTCCGTGATCAGGGTCGCAGACATTTCGATCGGATGCACGGTGCCATCCTTGGCACGGATGCTGGATGATCTGTTGTGCCCGTCAACTCCGCTGGATCCAAGCGCGGCATGGACGGGATGTTTTGCTGACGACCCGGCCTGAGCATTCGTGATGTTGGCCACATTCCGGATAGGTTTCCCCACGGCATCCTCCAAGTTCCATCCTGTCAGGTTCTGCGCGATCGGATTGATGCGGGTAATGCGCCCGGCGGCATCCGTAGCAATCAGGGCACCGCCGATGGAATTGAGGGCGGCCTGGAAATAGCTCCTCTCCGTCTCAAGGTTTGCGTTGGCGCGGAAAAGCCTGAGCGCCATTTTGATCGCGGCATTGAGTATGGTGCCATCCGAACTCTTGACGACGTAGCCATACGTGGAACATTGTTCGGTCTGTTCGATGACCTCCGGCTCGGCGTGGCAAGAAAGGAAGATCACCGGCAATTGGCGGGTTTTGAGAATCTGAATCGCTGTCTCCGGCCCGCTCAGCCTCCCGGCGCCCAGCTCAATGTCCATGAGGATGAGATCGATTTCCCGCTCGCTCTTGGAAATCTCAAGCGCCTCTTCCCCCGTGCCAGCCACGACGACCTGATACCCGTAACACTCGAGCATCCTCTGTTCGCCGATCGCTATCATGGCCTCATCCTCGACGAGAAGAATACTCGTTCGATGGCCCACTTTGCCTGATGGCCGCATATCGGAAGTTGAGAGGACTTGCCGAGCCTCCTTGTTCTGGTCCAGCTTTTCCACTTTCTTTCCCTAGTGGGCCGACCTGGAGAAGTCTACTGCAATTTTCCAACCCTCGAAAAATCGAATGCGACTAAAAGTGGGAGCGGTTGATGGAATGCTGGTCGGGAGACCTGATCGGTCCCCTCCGTGTGTGGCTCTGGCTTCGCTGCATCAATCAGCCTCCAAACGCTCGGGACACCCATTCTCCCATGGTTCACTCACTCTAAATCAGACGCCGTGCCCGTTTTACTGCGGAAATCCGGGGAAAAAGAAGTGGAAGAAGAGCAGAACGACACACCAGATGAAGTTATGAAATGCGGTCGCGTGCCGCTCTCTGAGAATCGAGACAAAGCCGATAAATCCAAAGGCCGCAGCTGAGCTCAGGAAGACCATTGGATGGTTCGGTGGCAGAGCGGGTTCACACTGGAGAGGACGGTTGCTGGACTTCGGAGAGTTATAGTCCCCGGCCGCAACCTTTGCTTTCCCCCTTGGTCACTCCCCAGTGTGTTCCCTTTTCCCCACCCAAATCGGTTTTGGAAGACGGACCGACTTCCGGTGACTGGATAGAGGCGGACGCCTATCCTGTTCATAATCACGTATGCACTGCTTGCGGGAATTTGAAGTTTCTGATGCCCTGACCCTCGATCGTTTCGGTCACCGTCTGAGGGTTCGCCGGCAGGCAATTGCTGTGCCCGCATTTTGTGCAAACCGTCTGGGTCTGCCCCTTCCTCGGACCTGTGTTGATGGGCTTCGGTTCGCTTACTCGCGCACCACAGTGATTGCATCTGTTTTCGTTGTTGTTCATACAGTTTCCTCCAAACAGCAGTCGGATTTGTTACCATTGCCCGTTGAACAATGCCGTTGGCTCCAGGCCATTTTTGCGGCGAGTTCATCCTTTTTGAACGGTTTGGCGAGAAAGTCATCCATACCTGCGGCGAGGCATCTCTCGCAGTCGCCGGGCATCACATTTGCGGTCATGGCGATAATCGGAACGTGGCCCCCTGCTACCGTCTCGATTTCCAGGATCGCTTTTGTGGCGTCAAGCCCGTCCATCACAGGCATCGTCACATCCATCAGGATCGCGAGATATTTTCCCGGCGAGAACGAATCGACGGCTTCGACTCCGTTCGATGCAAAATCCGGATGGTATCCGAGAAGCTGGAGCATTTTCCCGGCAAGGACGCTGCTGCAATAATCATCATCAACGACAAGCACCTGATCTTTCGGCGGAGGGGTCGGTTGAGCGACTGATTCAACCAAGCTGCCGGGCGCCCACTTTTCCCGGACGGGAGCCCGGTTGTTCCCTTGGTTGTTCCAGGAAAAGAGTTGGACCCCTTCGCGCATGGCCACCCTCCGCATTTCCTCATGGACAGTGGCATTGCCATTAACCGCTTTTGAGAAAAGTGCGGCCACGAACGGATGACTGTCTTTGACGAGGGACGTCCACATCCTGATCCAGTCCTTGAGTTGTCTGGGCAAGCTCTGTGCGTGTGTGACCGAGATGATCACAATGTCCGCCGTTGCCGCCGCAACGCCCGCAAGATTCAATATCTCCTGGACCTCCAGCATCCCCAGGCTCCAGGCATTGACGTTGATGTCCAGACCATGACCATTGTCCACTTTGGCGACCACCTGATCGCTGAACCGCTTCGCGCGCATGCCATCCACCACCGTTTCATAAATCATCACAACCCTGAGCTTGTTCGGCTTGTTCGGACGGATCGATCTCCAATGGTCTTCCAAATATTGCGTCTCGCGGTTGTTCATCCTGCCTCCTTATTATGGTTTACGGAGTAATAGTGTGCCCGGTTGAAGAGCGGGTCAATTGGGGCACCCCTGATTGTGGGATCAGACATTCCCTGATGCCAAAGGCTGACGATAGCCATGCGCGCGCTGGCGCATGCCAAGGTCTGGATGGCAAGGCGGTTCCCCCCGGGAGCCTTTCGCGAAGCCTGGCCCCGAACACCTCGCAGGCAGCATCAATAAGTCAAAACACGGCATTGACATTTTCTGGCGAATATGCATACTTTGGCTACGCTTAATACGCAGATGGTGCGTGTAGGCGTTGCACCGGAGCATAAAGCATGGGACTGGATGTCACATTTTTGAAACGGGCCTTCGGGGTTGGAGAAGGTTGGAAATCTCGAGAACACGAAGAGTGTCGGGATCGGACGGGGATCATGTGTCCGAAATACGAAGCACACCCTGTCGCCCTGCTTGGCACGATAGAGCCGAGGCGCGGAACCGTGACCTCCGACAGCAACTGGCAGAGCGCACGGGTGCTTTAGCGGAACCATAGCCGCCTGCTCATCTCGCAGAAAGAATTTCCTCCATGGCAAAGAAAACAGAAAAAAACAAGAAACGCATCTACCTCATCGAAGACCACGCGATCGTGCGCGAGAGCCTGCGGGTCCTCATCGAGCAGGAGCCCGACATGGAGGTCTGCGGCGACGCCGGCAGTTCGGCGGAAGCGTTCACCGCGATCACGGCACTCCGGCCCGATGCGGTCGTCACCGACATTTCCATGCCCGGCATGAATGGCATCGAGTTTCTCAAACATTTGAAGACGCTTCACCCGGAGATGGCCGCCATCGTCCTCTCGATGCACAACGAGAGCGACTATGCCGAGCGCGCGCTCCGCGCCGGGGCCGTCGGATACGTGATGAAAATGGAGGGCGCCGGAGAAATCATCATCGCACTGCGCAAGGCGTTCCTCGGCGAGAAACATATCAGCGAGAAGATTGTCGCTTCTCTCCTGCACAAAGCGCTCGGCAGCCAGGGTGCGACCATGGCCGGCTCGCGTTCTCTCGTCGAAATTCTCAGCGACCGCGAATTGGAAGTTTTCGAACACATCGGCACCGGCAAGGATACAAACAGCATCGCCGCCTTGATGGGCGTGAGTCCGAAGACGGTCGAAACGCACCGCATGCATATCAAGGAAAAACTCCAAGTTTCCTCCCTCCCAGAACTCATCAAACAGGCGGCGGTTTGGATGAATCGCGAATATTCTGGCGAAGGCGGAATGTGATACCAAGCAGGATCCCGCGTATTAGCGCTTTTCCTGAAATGACGCAGTTTACGGCTGAACGACCTCGATTTCTCCCGCGATGCCGTGAGATTTCAGTCGGCGGTCATACATGCCCTCGGCAAACGCAGGCGGGACGACAAATGTCCCCTTGCTCACCGGCCGCAGCTGCCACGTCCACTCGCGGGCTTCGCGGGTGAGTTCGCCGAACAGGACGACCCGATCCTCGCGGACCTCGACAAAATCAACCCCCGGAAGGTCGGAGCATCCGGGCTTGATTGAATCAGTCACGACCTCGAATCCGCCCGGAACGAGATCGATCACGGCGACGTTGGGAATGCGTGCCTTGTCCTTCGACCTCGCCACCACCCGGACGGTCACTGGTTTGCCAAGTTCAATCTTTGTGACCTTGGCTCCGTTGTCATCCACGAGTTCGTGCCAGACTTCCATGCCATCGTTCACGGCAGCTTTCGGCGGCTGGATCTGGAACCCCGCTTCCATCGATTGACCGAAGACACCGAACGGTCCGGGCTTGCCCTCGACTCCGAAGAGCAGCTTCGTGAAGTCGATAGGAATCTTCGCGCGCTGGACCAGTTTTCCTTCGAGCGGGAGCCCCGAGATGCTGAGCTTCGGAGGGTTCAGGGAAATCATCTGCGCGTAGCTTTTCAAGGCGAGCACGGCATACGCGGCGGACAGCGTGTTGTATCTTCCCTCCCCGATCGGCGCGAGGATGCGCTCGTATTGCTCGGTGGTGACTTTGCGCAGCAGGTCCGGGAAATGCCGCGCCAGCAGGGCCAGATAACGCGAGTCGGCGGAGAAGTTATCGTAAAAATCTCCGCACTCCGATTTCGGCACGCGCTCCCATTGATAGCCTCCGATCAGCGATTTGGCGGTGTCGGATTTTTGGAGGAGCTGCCAGCTCGCCGCGAGATAGGCGGAGGTCAGGTCCGCGTTCCAAGCCTTCGCCCAGGAGGCACGCTTCAGTGCGTCCTGCAGATTGAGCAGATAGTTTGTGGTCACCGCCTGTTCGCGGGTGAGCAGGTAAATGGCATACGCAATCGTTCGGGCGGATCCCATGTCGTGAGGCTCCGTCCCCGCGATCTCGGCGAGATGCTTCAGACCGGCCTGGAGCATATCATCCGGCGGATTGAACCCGGCAGCCTTCGCCTCGATAAGGAAATGCATCACATAGACGCTGATAAAATCGACGCCCTCCGTGTCCGCCGCGGTCCAGTATCCGAACGCCCCGTTGCCGCCCTGGCGCGTCCTCTGCTTCGCGAAGACCGAATCCATCTGATTCTGCACGAGACTGCGCGGCTGGCCGAAATCCGCCTCGTCCGACAAGGCCATGCGGGCGAACGCCGCGCTCGTGATCTGCTCGCTGCAACCGTAGGGGAAATTCTTCAGGTAAAACTCCAGCCCCGCCGCGAGTCCCAGCGGCACCGCGGAAATGGTCGCCGTGCCCTGGCGGTATTCCTCGTGCCACCCGCCGAGCAATGGCAGTTCCTTGGTCCCCTTCTGGAAGTTCACGGAACGCAACTCCACCATGAACGGCGTCGCCGGCCGGACGCTCAGCGTCGCGGTGAGGTGGCTGGTCTCAGCGCCGCTCGATGCTGAAAACTTTAGGCTCGCCGAGCCCAGCAGATTTTTCACCCGGACGCGCACCGATGTGCTGACCTCGTGGTTCTCAGGAATTTTCAGCTCCTGCACCGGATTTCCGACAACCTCGAGTTGCGGCGAGGGCTGCGCCTCGAACGAAACGGCGGCATCCGGGCCGGAGCCGGCCAGGTTGTTCGCGACCGTCACGCCCGCCTCAAACTCATCGCCCGGCACCACCGAAAGCGGCACTCCCGGCGTGATCACGAACGGCCCCCGCACAAGCACCGGCTTCTCCGCAGAACCAACGACGTCCGCTGCGATCGCCACCGCCATTACCCGTAGGGTGCCATTAAAATAATCCGGAACGTCGTATGTCGCCGTCCGTTCGGCGGCATCGGCATCGAGGATGCCCGACCACCAGACGACAGGCTTTTCGGTCACCCGGCGGAAGGGGTTCAGCTTGGCCTCTTCACCACCGCCTGGCGCGGATAGCTCGCGAACCAGCGAAAATTCCGGGATCAGCAGATCCACGATCTGGGTGGTTCGCGTCTCCAGCCGCGTCTTGCGGAAGAACCACGCGAGCGGATCCGGAGTTTCGTAGCCGGTCACCTGCAGGATCCCCTCGTCCACCGCGAACACGATGATCTTCGCCTGGTGATCTGTCTTGTAATGGATGTCGAGCGGTATGCCCGGGCGGATCAATGCGGGAACCCCGAGGTCGATGGCCACGCGCCTCTTTGCAAAATTCGCCTTGAACGGAGCCACGCCGTAGCTCAGCGGCGACTGGAAGATTTCCTTCGAGTCCAGCGAGCGCACGAATGCCACGCTCACGTATCCGGTCCCCTCGAAATCCGGCGGCAGCGTGATCGTTTGAACGCTGCTCGTGGAATCAGCCTTAAACCACGCGTAGGCATGGACGCGGTTGCTCTCGATCGTGATGAGACCGCTGCCGGTGTAGGGGGCGCGGATGCTCACCTGCATCGTGTCGCCGGCATTGTATTCGAGCTTGTCGAGTTGGATTTGCAGTTCGGAGTTGCGGTCCAGCGAGCGGGTCACTTCGCCAACGCCCACCACGCGGAACCCGACACTCGCTACGCGGAGGCCGTCGCTGTTCCAGATTTCGTAAACAAAATCCCCGGGGCTTTTTGTCGGCACCGTCCAGACGAGCCCGTCGGCGGGAATTGCCACTGGGGAGCGGTCCATTTCCTGAAGCTCCTCGACCGACTCATAGCCGTAGTTGCCGTTCGGCTTTTTGACGAGCATCGAGAGGTGGCGGCGCTCGATCAGCCGGCCCTCGAGGTTCTCCAGCGCGATTTGTTTGAGTGCCGGGTCCACGGCGACAAAGGAAACCGTGCGGGTGCTGCCTGTTTGGATGAAATCCAGATCGCCGTCGCCCTTGTGGCCGATCAGCCACGGCTGCGCGGAGACCAGCGCGGAGGCCTGCCCGGTCACGCATCGCCCGCTGTTGCCCTCGAACGCCTCTGCGTAATAGTGCAACAGCCATCTGGATTTCGCAAATTTGTCCAAGCCGAACGGAACCTCCGCCTTGCCATCCTCGCCGGTTGTCTGCTCGGCAAGTTCGACGTTTTGCTCGCGCGGATGCTTTTCCTGATCGAGGAGGCGGTCGTAAAACTGGTAGCCGGGAAACGCGTCGAATGAGAATCCGGTCGGCGAGAGCGTCAGCGTGCTCGTGATCCTCCGCCCGCTTGCTGGCGTGCCGTAGAGGTTCTGCAAGATCAGGATGGCTCCGAGATCGTCCGGGCTGATCCAGCCTTTTTCGAAATCCTTGTTGAGCTTGGTCTCCAGCTTCATCCGGTCGGGCTGGAATTCCTTGACCGTAAAACTGGTTCCGCCGAGGCGGATGTCGCGGTAGCCGTTCTTCACGAGATACACGTCGAAATTGTATCGGCCGGAGGGCGACTCGTATTGGGTGTCGAAGTCGATCGCCGAAAATGCGTCGCGCGTGAGGTTCAAGCGCTTTTTCAGAGCAGTTTTTCCGCGCGCATCGGTCACCTCGACCTCGATCGGCAGGCCGTCAAGATTGCCCTGCCAGTTCCGCTGTTTGACCGCAAAGGCCAGGTGGACGGTATCGCCCGGGCGGTAAATCCCCCGCTCGCTGAATGCGAAAGCATCGAGCGCCTCCGGGTTGATGTTGCTGACGCCGCCGGTGTCGAAGCGCGAGAAATCCAGCTCGCGATCCCCGCGATCATACGGAAGAAACGAAACGTCGTCCCCGAGTCGCGCGACGAACGCCACCGGCTGCTTCTCGCGGCGGTCATCGGTCAGCTTGGGAAGCGCCACGTGGCCGTCCTTTCCGGTCACACCTCCGGCCAGGGCGATGCCATTTTTCCCGAGCAGATCCACGCGGACTCCCGCCGCCGGGATTCCGGATTTGACCGAGACGACAAAGATGTCAACGCCACCCGTCGAGTCGAACTTCGCGAGCAATCCCAAGTCGGTCACAAGGATGAACCGCGCCGAGGTTTCGGGCCCGTCGAGCCGGTTGGTTTTCGGGTCCCAGGATTTTGCGCGCAGAAAGAAAAGCCCGCGCTCGGAGTTGCCGTCGGCGGGAACCGCAAGGTGCGAGGCAAAATCGAATGTCGAGTAGTTCGCCGGAAACCGGCTGCTCATCGCGATCGGCTGCTTCTCCT
>Ga0194053_10002607_pt1 | contig 10550 bp, 9 predicted proteins | sample SepL228m_MetaG_FD_161684 | JGI IMG/M metagenome (GOLD analysis project Ga0194053, IMG submission 161684) | Anoxic zone freshwater microbial communities from boreal shield lake in IISD Experimental Lakes Area, Ontario, Canada - Sep2016-L227-8m | ecosystem: Environmental > Aquatic > Freshwater >...
GTGCATGGATCGAGCGATCCACGTGCGACTCGGCCGCAAAATTCACGATGGCACGCGGGCGGTGGGTTTCGAGCAGGGTGGCCAGCAGCGCGGCATCTCCGATATCGCCCCGCACAAAAATGTGGCGGGGATCCGCCGCCACCGGTGCCAGGCTCTCCCGGTTTCCGGCATAGGAAAGGATGTCGAGGTTGACGACCGGAGTTCCCACGACGCGGAGCCAGTCGAGGACGAAGTTCGCCCCGATAAATCCGGCTCCGCCTGTCACGAGGATCGCGTTGCTCATGGGCGTTTCTATTCCGCTTTGCGCCCGGGATTTTTGTGGGCTTTTCCAATCGGGAAGACCCGGAAGCCGATCGCCCGCAGGTCCGCGTGAGGGAGGATATTCCGTCCGTCAAAAATGCAGGCCGGCTTGGGCATGTTTTCAAAGATCTCCGCATAGGGAAGGGTCCTGAACTCGTCCCATTCGGTGAGGATCGCGATGGCATGGGCGCCGGCGGCGGCCTCTGCGGCGCTGCCCGCGATTTTCAGATTGTCGTTCCTCCCTTCCCCGAGCACGTCCTGCCGGATATCGTGTTCACGGACCTTGGGGTCGTAGACGACCACCTCGGCCCCCTCGGCCAGCAGATCCTGACAGACGCTGATCGCCGCCGTTTCGCGCGTGTCGTTGGTGTCTTTTTTGAAGGCAAACCCCAGGATCGCGATCCGTTTCCCGGTAACCGTGTTGAAGAGCTCCCGGACGATCCGCTCGGCGAAGCGGTGCTTCTGCCAGTCGTTGATTTTCACCACGCTTTGCCAGTAGGCCGAGACCTCGGGAAGCCCGAAGTGCTGGCAGAGGTAGGCGAGGTTGAGAATGTCTTTCTGAAAACACGAGCCGCCGAACCCGACCGAAGCCTTGAGAAACTTCTGGCCGATCCGCGAATCTTTTCCGATCGCGTTCCCAACCTCATCCACATCCGCTCCGGTCGCCTCGCAGAGGGCGGAGATCGAATTGATCGAGGAGATCCGCTGGGCGAGAAAGGCATTCGCCACCAGCTTCGAGAGCTCGGACGACCAGAGATTCGTTGTGAGGATCCTCTCGGCGGGAATCCACCGCGCGTAGATGGCCGCGAGTTTTTTAACCGCCGCGCGCCCGTCCCCGGTCTCCTCCCCGCCGATCAGCACGCGATCCGGGTGCAGGAGGTCTTCCACCGCCGTGCCTTCCGCCAGGAACTCCGGGTTCGACAGCACCTGGAACTGGCCGGACTTCGAATTCGCGCGAAGGATCGTCATGATCGCCTCGGCGGTTTTCACCGGGATCGTGCTTTTTTCCACGATGATCTTCGGGCCTTCGGCGAGCGCGGCAATCCGGCGCGCGGCACTCTCGACATAGCGCAGGTCTGCGGCGCGCCCCGCCCCGATCCCCTGTTTTTTTGTCGGGGTTCCCACGCACACAAAAATGATCTCGGAGTCACGGATGCCTCCATCCACGTCGGTCGAGAAAAAGAGGTTTCTTCCACGCGACTCCCGGACGATTTCGTGGAGGCCGGGTTCGTAAATCGGAAGCTCGTCGGAGTTCCATTCCGCAATGCGGGCGGCGTTCGGGTCAACGACAGTGACTTTGATGTCCGGGCACTTGGCCGCGATCATCGCCATGGTTGGGCCGCCGACATAGCCGGCACCGAGGCAACAGATTTTCAGGGTGGTTTTCATGGAATCAGGAATGGAGAGAGGCGCGGAAGTAGGAGATCGTGCGTTCGAGGCCTTCTTCCAGCAACACCTTCGGCTCCCAGCCGAGATGCTGCCTGGCGAGCGAAATGTCCGGGCGGCGCTGCCTGGGATCATCGGACGGAAGCGGCTTGTGCGTGATGCGCGAGGCTCCGCCGACCTTCCGCAAAACCAGTTCCGCCAGCTCGAGCATGGTGAACTCTCCGGGATTTCCCAGATTCATCGGACCGATGATCTCGGTCTGGTTCATGAACCGGATGAATCCCTCGATGAGATCGTCCACATAACAAAACGAGCGTGTCTGCAACCCCTCGCCGTAGACGGTCAGATCCTCGCCGCGCAGCGCCTGCACCACAAAATTCGAGACCACGCGTCCGTCGTTCGCCAGCATCCGCGGGCCGTAGGTGTTGAAAATCCGGATCACCCGGATGTCCACCCCGTTCTCGCGGTGGTAATCAAAAAACAATGTTTCCGCGCAGCGCTTGCCTTCATCGTAGCACGAGCGCAATCCGATCGGATTGACATGTCCCCAGTAGTCCTCGGTCTGCGGGTGGACCTCCGGGTCTCCATAGACTTCGGAGGTGGAGGCCTGGAAGACGCGGGCCTTCACCCGCTTGGCGAGGCCCAGGCAGTTGATCGCCCCCATCACCGACGTCTTCGTCGTCTTGATCGGGTTGTATTGGTAATGAGGCGGCGAGGCCGGACAGGCGAGGTTGTAGATCTGATCGACCTCGACTTTGAAAGGATCGATCACATCGTGCCGCACCATTTCAAACCGGGGATTTCCCAGCAGGTGCTGGACGTTCTCCTTCCGGCCGGTGAAAAAGTTGTCCAGGCAGATCACGTCGTGACGCGCGTCGACGAGCCGTTCGCAGAGGTGGGAGCCAAGAAACCCGGCCCCGCCGGTAACAAGAATTTTCATAAGATAAAAGCGGTCAATCCCGCCGAAAAGATTTTTGCGAAAGGCTGTCCCCTCCTGCCGAAAATAGCAAGAACTTGAAAAAGCGACAGAACTTGAAAGAGCGACCCCCTTTCCTTTCCAACTGGCAATCCCGAAGGAATTTGATGGAATGATCCGCCTGACAGAGGGGATATCCGGGGCGCCTGAAAAATCCGGGTTGTCAAAACGTCCGCCCTGCCTACGTTGAACCGGATGTTCCGACCATTGATTTTTGCCGTGATCGCCGCGGGGGTTGTCGAGGCCGCGCCTGTTGCGAAAAGTCTTGTGCGGATCGAGGCGACCTTTCAGGAGCCGAGCTATAAAGCGCCGTGGAACCCCGGCGAGGTCTCGGGCGGGGTCGGCGCGGGGTTTGTTATCTCCGGCAACCGGATCATGACGAACGCCCATGTGGTGAGCAACGCAAGGTTCCTGACGGTTTCGAAGGAGGGGGATTCGAGGCCGCATCCCGCAAAGGTTCTCTACATCGCACACGACTGCGACATGGCGGTTCTGACGGTCGAGGAGCCGGATTTTTTTCGCGGCACGGTCGCGCTGGAATTCGACGGCATTCCCGCGATCGAGTCCACGGTGTCGGTTTATGGGTATCCCATCGGCGGCTCCCGCCTGTCGGTCACCCAGGGGATCGTCTCGCGGATCGATTTTCAGGCGTATTCGCACTCCGGCGTGGACTCGCATCTGACGATCCAGATTGACGCCGCGATCAACCCCGGCAACAGCGGCGGACCCGTCCTGCAGAACGGCAAAGTCGTGGGCATCGCCTTTCAAGGATATAGCGGGGATGTGGCGCAGAACGTCGGCTACATGATCCCGACCCCTGTGGCAAAACGGTTTTTGAAGGATATCGAGGACGGTCACTACGACCGCTACGTGGACCTCGCGCTGAGCTACAAGAACCTCTTCAATCCCGCCGCGCGGCGTGCGCTCGGCTTGAAAGACGACGACCGCGGGGTTCTGGTCGGGAGCGTCTACGGAGGCGGGTCGTCCGAGGGCATCGTAAAACCGGGCGATGTTCTCCTGGCGATTGACGGATTGCCGATCTCCAGCGACGCCACGATCGCAATGGACAAGGATTCTGTCCCGCTCGCCGAGGTGGTCGAAAGGAAATTCAAAGGCGACACGGTGACGCTCGACGTCTTGCGCGACGGCAAGCCGCTCCATCTCAAGATCCCTTTGAACGGCCCCTGGCCGTTCACCCTCCACAGCAATGCCTACGACGAAGACCCGCGGTTCCTCCTCTTCGCTGGCCTGCTTTTCCAGCCGGCGGATCAGAACTGGATGTCGGAATACCAACCGGACGACCTCCGGCTGCGTTATACTTTTGACTTTTTCATCGAGGACAAGATCTACAGGGAACGCCCGGAAATCATTGTCCTGAGCGGGATCCTGGCCGACCCGGTCAATGCCTACGCGGCCGATTTCCGGTATGGGATACTTGATGAAATCAACGGTCGGAAAATTCTCAAACTTGCGGATGCGGCCGAGGAGTTCGCCAAACCCGCGGAGTATTATGCGATCAAGATGGCCGGGAGCGGACGCCCGATCATCCTCGAGCGCAAAGCGGTTGGGGAAGCCCGCCAGAGAATCCTCTCCCGATACGGGGTGACCAAGGAGCAGAACCCATGATCTTCCGCATCCTCCCTCTCTTCCTTGCGCTCTGCCTGCCGGCCACGGCGGGAGTCTTGCCCCAGCCGCAAAAAAGCAAGCCGGAAGCCGCGCCGAAAACCCTGTCTGTCCTGCGTGTCAATTCCACGTGCCAGTCGTATGACTTCGTGCGCCCGTGGGCGAAAAAACCTCCCGTCACGAAGCGTGGGCTCGGAACTCTGATCGGGGGCGGAAGGCTCCTCGTGACGGCCGAACTGGTCGCGAACCACACGTTCATCGAGCTGGAAAAAGCGACCACCGCCGAGAAGTCGTCGGCCGAGGTCGAACGCGTGGACTACGAGTGCAACCTGGCCATTTTGAAGCCTGCGGATCCGGCATTTCTTGAAGGGATGAAACCGCTCGCGCCCGACACCGGGGTTCGTGTGGGCGACCGCGCCACGGTTCTCCAGCTCGAGCCCAACGGAGAAATCGCCCAGACCCTTGGCACGGTCACCTCGATTTCCGTCGGGGGATACCCGCTCGACAACATGGGGCTTCTCCTCTTCCGGCTCAGCGCCCCCATGCAGCAGCGCGACGGCAGCTTCACCCTGCCCGCTGTGCGCGATGGAAAATTGCTCGGCCTCCTCATGAGGTATGATGCCCGCAGCCAGACGGCCGACATCATTTCCACGCCGGTCATCGAACACTTTTTGAAGGAATCGGCAAAGCCGTCCTACGGCGGGTTTGCGCGGACAGGGCTCGCGTTCTCCAGCACACGCGACCCCCAGCTCCGCCGCTACATCGGCTTGAAAGCAGCCGGCGGGGTCTATGTCACGGAGGTCATGAAGGGCGGAGCCGCCGACAAGGCCGGGCTGAAAATAGCCGACGTCATCCTCGCCGTGGACGGACATGCGGTGGATCAGGATGGCAACTACGAGGATTCCGCCTGGGGGAGGATCGCATTCAGCCACCTCACGAACACGATCTTCCATCCGGGCGACACCGTGCCATTCCGGGTTTTTCGCGACGGCAACATTCTGGAGGTTCCGGTGAAGCTCGAAACCCGCGACCGGTCGAAGATCATCAGCGAGTCGTATGTGGTGGACCGCGCGCCGCGCTACGTCATCCTCGGCGGAATCGTCTTCATGGAGCTGTCACGCCCCTACCTGCAGGAATGGGGAGGCGACTGGATGAAGCAGGCCCCCCCGCGGATGGTCTTCCTCGATGCCTTCCAAAACGAGCTGCCGAAGGACCGGGGGAAAATTGTTTTCATTTCCCAGATCCTCCCGACGCCGGACACTCTCGGCTACGACGAACTCGACAACCTTGTCGTCTCGAAAGTGAACGGCAAAGAAATCCGCTGCCTGGATGATGTGGTGGAGGCCGCAAAATCTCCTGTGGACGGATACCAAAAGATCGAGCTCAACGAGGATCCCGGCCTGATTTTCCTGGATGCGGCCGCGATCGAGGCGAACCGGGATGCGCTCATCCGCAAATACTCGCTGCCCGCGCTGCAGCGGCTGTGATGCGGGTCCTCTTCTCGCCGTTCGGAAGCGAGGGCGACGTCAACCCCCTCCTCTGGCTGGCCGGGCTGCTGGCGGAGCGCGGACACCATGTGGAATTTCTTCTCACCCCCCACTACGGACATCTCGCCGATCAGCGCGGGTTCGCATGGCATCCGATGGGAACCGGGGAGGATTTTCTGCGAACGGCAAACGATCCGGCGCTTTGGAAACCCGGCATAGGAACCTGGCTGGTGGCCCGGGTGATGTGCGGGTCGCTGCCCGCCTATCAAAAGGCTTTTGAATCATCGGGAGGAAAGTTCGATCTCGTCGTGACATCGTCGTTCGGCCTGGCGGCAACCGCACTGGCCGAGGCCCGGGGGATTCCCCGCCTGATGCTCCACCTGCAACCGATGTGCCTGAGAAGCCATCGCGATCTGCCGGTGTCAGCCGTCGGCTGGGCCTGGCTGCGCCACGCCCCGAAGTTTCTCCAGGATGCGGTGTTTTTGTGTGTGGATGGGATTCTCAACACAGCCCTGCTGCCGCCACTGAACCGGTTTCGCGGGAGCCTCGGCCTCCCCCCGCTCCGGGATTTCTACCGCGATGCCCTCATGCGGGCGAACGGGCTCGCATTGCTCTCGCCGGAATGGTTCGCGCCGCCGCAGCCGGACTGGCCGAAGGATCTTCGGCAGTTCGATTTCCCGCCGGGGGCCCCATCGCCGCTTCCACCCGATCTCCTCGACTGGCTCGGATCCGGAGAGCCTCCGGTTTTGTGGACGCACGGATCGGCGAATGTCCACCTCGCAAAAGCGCACGCCTTGGCCCGCGAAACCACCCGACAGATCGGGGGACGCGCGTTGCTGGTGGGAAAAACGGCCCCGGCTTTCGCCCTGCCGGACGGTCTCTTTTATTATCCGCATGTCGCGTTCGAGGATGTCTTCCCCCGTTGCCGCGCGGTCGTCCACCACGGCGGGATCGGCACGACGGCGAAAGCCTTTGCCGCTGGAATTCCGCAGCTCGTCCTTCCTCTCGCCCACGACCAGCACGACAATGCCGCCAGGGTCGAACGGCTTCAAGCCGGCCTCGAGGGGCGGCCCCGTGACGCCTCCCGCAAATTGCGCGCTCTGCTGGCCTCGTGTGAAATCGCAACGGGTGTGGAAAAATGCCGTCTGCTCGCCGCGCCATCTCCGTCCCGCGCCGCCTCGCTCGCCGATTGGGCGGAGGAACTCGCCCGTTAATCGGCACCCCCTCACAAGGCCCGGAGTGGCACCGGCAGACCCGCGTCCCCCAGCTTCCGCCCTTATTCCAGGCGCACCCGGGGGTCCACGACGGCATAGAGGATGTCCGAAATCAGATTCCCGATCAGGACAAGTCCGGCAACGATGAAATTCAACGCAACGAGCGTCGGGTAATCCCGTTCGAGAACCGCCTCGTATCCCAGGCGCCCCATTCCCGGATACGCAAAGATCATTTCCACGATCACCGAGCCGCCGATCAGCGCCGGAAGAAGCCCGCCGATGCCGGTGATGAGCGGCCGGATCGAATTCCGCAGCGCGTGCTTGTAAAATACGACGTCCTCCTCGAGGCCCTTCGCCCGCGCGGTCCGGATGTAATCCTCGCGAAGCGTCTCCAGCATGCTGGCGCGGATGTAGCGGGACTGGACCGCAATCCCCCCGAGCGAAAGGATGATTGCCGGCAACGCGACGTGCCACACCCGGTCGAGCCCGGCCGACACGAAATTCGGGAAGTCGATCCCGAACGACTGGGTTCCCAGCACGGGCACCGATGTCCATTTGACCAGCCCGATGATCGCGAGGTTGGCGATCCAGAACGTGGGCACGGCGATGAAGACGAACGCCCCGAGCGATGCCCGGAAATCCTGCGGCCGTCCGGCATTCCGCGCGCAATAAATCCCGAGCAGGAGGCCGAAGGCCAGCGCGAGCATCATCGCGGCGATGTTGAGCGTGATCGTCGCGGGCATCCGCTCAAAGATCCGGTCGAGGACCGGACGATCATCCTTGATGCTCTTGAGCCGTCCGCTGAAGAGATCCCGCATGTTCAGCCAGTATTGTTCGTAAATCGGACGGTCGAGATGGAATTTCTTGCGGAACATCTCCTTCACCTGCGGCGTGATCCTCGGGTTCAACTCGCCCCAGGGATACGGGCTTCCCGGCGCCATCGTCATCATGAAAAATGACACGAGGCTGATCCCGAAAACCAGCACGAGGCTGATGAGAAGCCGCCGGATGATGAAAGCAACCACGGCGTCTTATCCTGCTGGGCAGGCCGCGATTTTCTTCATGCCATCCACCCCGCCGCCGGCCTCGTAGCAATCCAGCTCCAGGATCCGGCGCGCGTGGCGTCCGCCATCAAACGGGGTCTTCAGCCAGATGTCCACGACCTGGAGGGCGATTTCGATCGAGAGCATGCGCTGGCCGATCGAGAGCACGTTCGAGTTGTTGTGCCGCCGCGAAAGTTCGGCCGTCTCGTCATTCCAGCAGAGCGCGCAGCGGACGCCCCTGACCTTGTTGGCGGAAATCGCCTCGCCGTTTCCAGATCCTCCGAGCACGATCCCGCGCTCGGCTTCGCCCCGCGCCACCGCCTCGGCCGCCGGAATGATGAACAGCGGATAGTCGGTGCTCGCGGAAGAGTGCGTCCCGCAATCCACCACCTCGTGGCCGGCTTCTTTGAGATGCGCGATGATCCGCTCCTTGTAGGCGAATCCCGCATGGTCGCTGCCGATGCTGATTTTCATGGGACGGGGACGGGTTGGTCGGAGTGGGGCGCCTGGGCCACGAGGCCGAGATCTTTCAACAGCCTGCGGTCTTCATCCACCCCCGGATTCCCCGCGGTGAGAAGTTTGTCCCCGTAGAAAATCGAGTTCGCCCCGGCGAAGAAGCACAGGGCCTGGGCCTCGCGGGTCAGGCGGGCGCGTCCGGCCGAGAGGCGGACTTTCGCTTGCGGCAACACGATCCGGGCGGTGGCAATGAGCCTCACCAGTTCAAAAACATCCACCGGCGGCGAGTCTTCGAGCGGGGTCCCGGGCACCGGCATCAGGCAGTTGATCGGCACGCTCTCGGGCGGCGGGTCGAAGTTGCAGAGCACCTCGAGCATCTTCAGCCGGTCGGTGACCGTCTCGCCCATCCCGATAATCCCTCCGCAGCAGACGCTGATCCCGGCGCGTTGCACCGCTCCGATCGTGTTCAGGCGGTCCTCGAACGTGTGGGTCGTGACGATGTAGGAATAATGCTCGGGCGAGGTGTCAATGTTGTGGTTGTAGGCGGTGAGCCCGGCCTCCTTGAGATCCCTCGCCTCCTCGTCGCCGAGCTGCCCGAGCGTCACACAGACTTCGAGCCCGAGCCGGCTGACCTCGCGAACGGTTTCCAGCATCTGCTCGAATTTCTTGTCTCCTTTGCGGATCCCTTTCCAGGCCGCCCCCATGCAGAACCTCGTCGAGCCGTTGGCTTTCGCCATCTGGGCCACCGGCAGCACCTCGTCCACCGTCATAAGCGTCTGGCGCTCCAGATCGGTGGCGTACCGTGAGCTCTGCGCGCAATACCCGCAGTCCTCGCTGCACCCTCCGGTCTTCACGCTCAACAACGTGCAAAGCTGGACTTCGTTCCTGTTCCAAAATTCCAAATGCACGCGCCGGCTCTCGTGAATGAGATCGAAAAGCGGACGGCTGTAAATGCGGGTGAGTTTTTCGAGTGTCGGTGTCACAGGCTTGCATTCTCTACCCCCCCGGACGCTCCGAGTCAACCGGCGCGTTCGCACAACAAATCCTGTCTCCAATCTCCTATCGTTGCGCTTCCTCATGATCTCCCGCCGAATCCTTCAATCGCCGCGTCGTCGAAGCGCATCTGTCCGGGAGGGGGAGCGCGGGCTTCCAGCCTGCACTCTCCGGCATCCTTGCCGGAGAGATCGAAGCCAAACGGGGAAAAACCGTTCGGCAAGATGCCAAACGGAGCAGGCAGGATGCCCGCGCTCCCGTGCAGGATGCCCGAGACCTCCCCGACGCCGACCTTGCTTGGATAGATTTGTCCATCTTGTTTGGAGTGGTTTCCCTCCGTGTGCCTGACCTCTGTGGCTGAAAAACCGTTTTCAGAGTCAGAAACCTCCGGCAAAGCCGGAGGCTTGTGATGAGAGCCGCTCAAAGCGGCTTGCTCTATGCGGGTGCTCCTTTGTCGCCAAGGAGTGTCTTCTCGACCAACTCCCGTGGCATGGGCATCTTGCCTATCGACTTCATCCCCATGCCCATCTTATTTTCCGTAACAGTGACGAGGAGAACGAATCTGCCCTCATCTGGAACCGTGACCAGCTCGCCGAAATGCAAGGCATGGAATGGGTGTCGGAAATCACAAAAGAAGATTTTCCATTGAATCTGGACGGTCATGTGGCGAACCCAGAGGGAAGGAACGGGTATGCCATACCCGCATGCGTTGTTAGACGCATGGAAATTGGCAACAGCAACAATCTCAGAACTCGAAAATTATGAAACCGCAAATATCTTCACCAACGGCCGCCATTCTTCAAATGGTCAAACCAAATCTGTCACCTTCTGAGGATTTGAGGAACGAGAAACGCAAGAGTCTCCCGCGAGGTTAGGGAGGTGGGGGGAATCGAAAAACCTGCTGTATGGGCTTGAAAAGCCGTCATGGGAATTCCAGCCATCGTGCCCGACCGGAGCCCGTAGTAGGGCGGCAGGTTCCGAGAATGGGCCACACGGCAGCTCGTCGGAGCATTCCCACAGCCCCGATCGCGACGGCTTCGGGCGGATACAGGAGAGAAGCCAACCTGCTTGC
>Ga0194053_10002608_pt1 | contig 10549 bp, 5 predicted proteins | sample SepL228m_MetaG_FD_161684 | JGI IMG/M metagenome (GOLD analysis project Ga0194053, IMG submission 161684) | Anoxic zone freshwater microbial communities from boreal shield lake in IISD Experimental Lakes Area, Ontario, Canada - Sep2016-L227-8m | ecosystem: Environmental > Aquatic > Freshwater >...
GCCCTATCTTCACCGGGTTCTGCCGTGGATCGCGGGAGCACTGACGGGCGAACGGGGCGCTTACGAGTATCTCGGGCAATCGATTGAGCGATTCCCAGCCGGCAGCGCCATGTGCGAACTACTCGAAGCCGCCGGGTTCACCCATCCGTCCGCGGAACCGTTGACCGGTGGAATCGTCTCGCTTTATACGGCCTCAAATTGACCCGCGAGCGAGGGGGTCAGCCTTTGAATTTCGCAGGGTTACAACCAACGAATGCGCTCCAGTGATGCGCAAAATTCACAGACTGCCCCCCTGTTTTCTCTGTTTCCCCGCCCACGGGTGGCGAAAGCCGGGCCGCTCACAGCGAAACTGCGTGCGCGCTTCCGCATCATCCCCGGCGTAGAGCGCGTATTCAATCGGCCCGCTCGAATATCCCCCGGCCAGCAGCTTCTCCAAATGCCGGATCTGCCGGAGCAACGGGGCGGCAGCCAGCGCCCAGCCCGGAGTGATTGCCCGGAGCCGGCGCAATTCCTCCGTGCGATCCGCCCGAAGACTGAGGTTCGAGTCCAGGATGGTGAACGCGGCAAGATACTGCCTCACGTAGCGCACCCGCACGCCGGTGCGCAAAAGGCGGGCCACAAAATCGGCGTCGCCGGCCGCCTTGTAGTCCGGATTAAACCGCACGCCGCGTTCCAGCAGACGGCTCCGGAAAAACATCGCGCAGGTGAAGTCGTAGAGGTGATCGGTGAGAATCATCGAGGGCCTAAGCGGGGTCGCGCGGCGGAACGCGAGCAGGTTCAACCGGGGATCGACCAGAAGGAAATCGCCGACGACCAGGTCGGCTTCCGGGTGGGCCTCAAACTCGGCCTGCACCCGGGCCAGCGTGCCAGGGAGATATTGTTCGTCGCAGTTGAGGATGCCAAACACGTCGCCCGTCACCCGGCGCAGCGCGTAATTGAGCCCGTCATAAATCCCGCGATCCGGGACAACCATGAGGCGGGCCTCGGTGTTCCAGCGGACCCAATGCTCCAAATCCAACCCGGTGCCGGCATCCTGAATCAGGTGTTCCACCGCCACGCCCTGTTGATCCGCAACGGAGCGGATGCACCGCTTCAGCCAACCGAGTTGGTGGAAGCTGGCCGTGAGAATGGAGAATTTCATCGGATATTGGAGAGTTCCCGTGCTTGAATAACGAATCGCACCTGTATATCTCTGGTTGCGTCCGTTGGCTCCCACGAATTGCGAGAAATTTTCGAAACGGTCACTCGCGTCGGGGCCCCCCCGCTTTATGAACTTCAATGCGCTACTCCGCAAATGCAGGGAAAGGTTCGGCTTGACCGTTCTCAATTTCCCCAATCGCCGTATCCAACAGAGTGGAGGAAGAATGATGCCCAAGGCGCCGAGCTATTCGGAATTCGGCGAGGATGTGGAAATTTTGAAGTATTTCCCGCGAGGGTACGCCGGTTATTTTGTGGAAGTCGGCGCCAACAACGGCGTGCGCGACAGCAATACGCTCCTGCTCGAAGAGAACGGCTGGGTGGGGATTCTCATCGAGGCCAATCCGGATCTCATCGCCAGCGCCACCAAGAGCCGCCCCCGCTCGGTGGTGGTCAACGCGGCAGCCGGTGCAAAGGATTCTCCGTCCACTCCTTTCCTCAAAGTGTTCCGGGAACAAAGCAACCTCGACGGGCTTTCGGGCGTTTCCCTCGATGAAGAGGAGCGGGAGCGAATCCGCAGCCTTGGCGGCGTCATCGAAGAAATCACAATCCCCTTGCGCAGTCTCGACAGCATCTTGAAAGAGCACCTGGGCGAGGGGCGGTCAATTGATTTCGTTTCCATCGATATTGAAGGCCATGAATTGGAGGCCCTCAAAGGGTTCGATCTCCAAACCTATCGTCCGAGGCTCATGCTCTTCGAGGATAGAAGCCGCAGCGCCGATCCCTCCGTTAAAGATCACCTTTTCCGCAACGGCTATGCCCGCGTCCACCGCACCGGATGGAACGACTGGTATGTGCCTGTCGCCGATCGAAACCGGTTCTTGATCCAGCGCTTCAAACTGAAACTGCGTCTAATAAAATGGGCCCTCCAGCGCCAGGCACGCCAACTCCGATCCAAGATAAGCCCATGAGCCAGCCCTCCATCTTTCGAAAAGCAGCCTGGAAACTCGTATGGACCCTGGGAACCATCTGCCGCGGAGGAGGGGAAGTCCGGACCTCTTCAAAACTGCTCGCAAAATGCGCGCCTCCCGGCACGGACATTGTCTATGAGGGGTACCTCGAACGGTTCGCCGTTCTCATCAACAACAACCGCTTCATTGATCAACAGGTCTTGCATACCGGCTACGAACCGTGGATGCAGCGGGTCATCGATGCCTGCGTCCCCACCACCGGCGCTGTTTGCATGGACATCGGAGCCAACGTCGGCCTGATTTCCCTTAAGCTCGCCAAGCGGGCCGAAACCGGGGGAACCGTTTACGCCTTCGAACCTTCCCCAGCTTTTTTCAAGCGCTTGAAGCGCAACCTCGAACTGAATCCGGGACTGGAACTCGTCATTCAACTCTTCAATACGGGCGTCTCCGAGCGGCCTGGCACCTTATTCTGGAGCGAAGACCCCACCCAACCCGGCAACGGCATGCTGCATTCGGAAGGAGAAACACCCGTCCCCGTGATTGCCATCGACGACTTTGCGGAAGAGCAACGGCTGACCCGGCTCGATTTCGTCAAGATCGATGTCGAAGGAATGGAACAAGCGGTGCTCAAAGGCGGAATGAAAACCTGGGAGAAGTTCCGGCCCGTGATCCTGTTCGAGACCCTGCCGGAAACGCCCCGCGTCGCAGGCTATCCCGTCTGGGACGAGATCGTCCGGGAATTCAAGGCGCTCGACTACGAACTCCATGCCATCGATCCTCACGGAGCTTCGTATCCGGCCCCCACCACAGCCCTTGACCACAACTCGTTGCTCGTTCCGCTTTCCCGCAGATAGTAGCACGTAACAATGAAAGTTTCGCGCCAAGCTCGCCAAGGACGCAAAGGAGAAGAGGGACATTCCCGGCCGTTTTCCAGACTTGGCGTCCTTGGCGCGAGCCCTCTTCTGAGATGCGGAACTGTTTCTGATTCAGGATACTAGACTCTGCTCATGCGCGCCCTCATCCTTCGCACCGACCGCTTGGGCGACCTGGTTCTGACCACCCCTCTCATGCGAGCTTTGAGCCGCGCCGGGTATGCGGTGGATGTCGTGGCAAAGCGCGCCTTTTTGGAAGTGCTCGATGAAAATCCGCATGTCTCGAGCACCACTCCCTTTGAAGAGATCTGTCCGCGATTCCCGGAAGACTGGCTGGCGCTTCGCCGTTGGATCTCCCGTCGGAATTACGACCTCACGATCGTCGTCCCGGCCCAGCCCAAGCAACTCGTCTTCGCTTCTGCCTTGACCGGCGTTCCCAAACGGTTCGCGATCTGGGGCGGAAAATGGGCGAGGCTCACCCTCCACAAAGTCGTCCATTCCAGCATCCTCGGCTCGGAGATTCATTACGCTGAAAAGCTGCTCGTTTGCGCCGATCAACTCGGAATTCCCCGTTGCGGCGCCAAGCCGGATCTGGTCCTTTCGGTCAGCGAGCGGGAATGGGGAGCGAACGAACTCTCCCTGCGTTTCCCTCAAGGCTCCGCAATCGTCTTGCATCCCGGCGGCGGCGGGATTGCCTACCGCGGCAGCGCGAGCACTTGCAACTTGCCGATGGCTGAGTACGCCCGTTTTCTCGAACGGGTGCTCGCGGAAACAAACTGGAACGTGGTGATGACCGGCAACCCGGTCGAAAGGAAGCTCATCGAACAGTGGGATCGAAGCCTATTGGAGAATTCCCGCTGCTGGAATGCCGCCGGGGCGCTTTCCATCCGCCAACTCGCATCCATTATCTCGGCGAGTTCTCTGACTGTGGTATGCAGCAGCGCGCCGCTGCACATCGCCAATGCCGTGGGCGCGGCCACGCTTTCCCCCTTCTGCCCCGGCTTCAACGTTTCCGCGAAGTGTTGGGGGAATACCAACGGCAAAGGCGCGGTTCTCGAGCGTTCCAGAAATACTTGCCCGCGCATGGCCCAGCCTCACACCCTGTGCAAGGATTTCGAAGGCGAACTCACCGGCTCGCTGCTCTTTGAAAAAGCGGTAAGTTTGGGGATTCTGGGCTCGAACGAACATAGTCACCACTGATTTGGTTGCTTGCTGTCAAAGCAATGTCTTCTCCCAAAGCGGCGGAGCACCGCACGCACCCTCCCTGCGCGCTTCCCTCCTGCGCGCTTGGAGGGCAGCGGGAGCGCGCGTTTCTCACAGCTGGCTCATCGTCAACCCCCGCATCGCCTCAATCAGCTCCAGCGTCGGTCGGACCCGGTAGATTCCGCGCTCGGGGTTGTCGCGTTCCACGCCGCGCAGGAAGAGGTAGAAGACGCCGCCGAAGTGTTGTTCGTAATTGTAGTCGGGCAGGCGCGCGGCCAGGAAGCGGTCGGCGGCCAGCACGTAGAGGTGGGCCTGGAGCGCGTAATGATGGTGGCGCATGCTCGCTTGCACGCCTGGCAGATCGTAGTTCTCCGGCGCATTGCCCAGCCAGTTCGATTTCCAGTCGAGCACGTAATAGCGGCCATGGTGCTCAAAAATAAGATCGATGAAGCCGCGGAGAAATCCGTCCACCGGCGAGAACCGCAGGCGGCTGAGTTCATGCGGATCGAGCGCCGGCGTGGCGTGGCCGGAAAAGAGCGCGCCCAAGTCTTCCGGGCAGAGCGAGTTGAGCCGGAACGCAAACTCGACTTCGGAAAGCCGCTGGGCTTTGGCGATCTGTTTCAGTTGCAGACCGTCGGCGAGTTCGATGTCGAGCACTTCGACGAGCTTTGCCTTGAGCGCGTCAACCATCGTGGCGGACGTGCCTGCGAACCCATGCACCGTCAGTTTGCGCCGGATGAGGTCATCGAGTTCGGCTGGATTTTGGAAATCGAGATGCTCCAGAACATCGTGGAAGAAATCGCCCGCGCGCGCGCCTTTCTCAAAGCGGAAAATCCCGCCGAAGTCCTCGTTGGTCGGAGCGGGCGGCACAATCTGCGGGGCTTCGGCGGGCCGATCCCGTTCCGGTTCTTCCGAGGTGGTGCCGGCAGTCAGGCCGGAAAAGCTGGTGATGAAAGCGGTCTTCGGGAGACTGCCGCCAAAGCGCCTTGCGACAGGGAGATGGTGCGGGCCTTCAGCCCTCGACGGCTCTGAATCGAAAACCTGGGGCGATGCCCCAGGCTGGTATGGGGTCGCGCCGTTGGCGCTCAGGAGCGAGAAGCTCACTGACTCCGGGTGCGCCGCCGCGAGGGACTCCATGCCGGACCGGAGCTCGCCGGTCCCGAGCATGTGGGTGAGCGTCGATCCGGCAGTTTCCTTGAAGTCGCCTCCATAAATAACGCAGCGATGTTTCGCGCGGGTAACCGCGACATAGAGCAGGCGCGCATCTTCCGCCGCCACCTCCTTGGTATGCTTCTCTACATATTCCTCCGGGGCTCCCTTCTTGCCGCGCAGATCGATCGTCAGGCGGCCCATTTCGTCGTGGAACTGCACCGATTGGCGATACCTGGAATCGAATGGAATCCAAAGAAACGGACAGAATACCACCGGGTATTCCAGCCCTTTGCTCTTGTGAACCGTGACGATGGTTACCGCGTCGCCGTCGCTTTCAAGCCGGAGTTGCGCGGCGTCGCTGGAAGAGCCGTCGTCGTGGCGCTGTTCGCGCAGCCAGTCGCAGAGCGCTTCCGGGGTGAGCCGCCGCCCGGTTTCTTCGCTGTGAAGAAGTTCCGAGAGGTGCAGCACGTTCGTGAGCCGGCGCTCGCCGCCGGTCGATTCCACCAGGCGCTGACGCACCCCGGCTTCGGTCATAAGCCGCCGGAACATGGCGATAAAGCAGCCGTTCTCCCATAGGTGCCGCCAATTAAAAAAGCGCTCCAGCCACCGCTGGCGAAGTGGCTCGTCGGTGTTGAGCGCGGCAAGCGCCGCCGCATCGCAGCCTAGCAGGCGGGTGCAAAGGGCGGCCTTGAGTTTGCTGTCGTTGCGGGGATCGATCACGGCATCGAGCACCCGTTGCAGATCGCAGGCGTCATCGGTGTGCAGCACGCTTTCGTCGGTCTGCAAAACGCTTCGGATCCCGAGTTCGCGGAGGGCCTTCTGGACCGCGCCGGCCTGCCGATGGGTCCGGACCAGCACGGCGAGATCCTGCCATCGAAACGGTCCCGAGCGGTGGAGCCCGGCAAGATCCGCCGCCACCGTTTGCGTGATTAACTCTTGCGCCTGCTCTTTGGTATGGGCGCTGCCGTCCTCGTTGCGGCTGGCAATATATCGGAAATTGAGTTGAGGGCCCGGCATTGGCGGCGCAGGCGCTTTTGGGCGAACCTGAACCGGGAGATACTTAATCTTATCGTCCACAAACGCTCCCGTCTTTTCAAAGAGCGCGTTGTATCCGTCGAGGAGCAGTTTGTCCGAGCGCCAGTTGACCTCCAGCGTGTATTGGCGTTCCGAGGTCGTGTCTTCTCTTGCGCTGAAATAGGTGAACACGTCCGCGCCGCGGAATCCGTAGATCGCCTGCTTGGGATCGCCAATAAAGTAGAGCCAATGATCCCCGGCGCCGAAGAGTCGCCGGAAGATCGAGTATTGCAGCGGATCGGTGTCCTGGAATTCGTCGATGAGCGCCGCCTGAAACTTGCCGCCTAGTGATGTAACCAGTGCCGCTCCGTGCTCGCTGCGGAGGGCGGTGTGCAGCCGGGTTAGCAAGTCATCGAAGTGCAGGATGTTCCGATGCAGCTTGCGCTCGGCCATCTGGCTTTTTGCGTAGTCGAGAGCCTCGTGAGTGAGTTGCCGGAAGTAGCGAGTTGCGGCTTCGCAGAACTCTTCGCAGAGATCGAAGAAGCGATGCTGGGGAGTGACTTGTTTCTTCAGCGTGTTCTCGGCCAGAAACGAACTGCACAACCACGAAAGCGCATCGAGGCTGTCGGGAGCGATCAAAGGAACGTGGGCGTCCCGCCCGCGTTGTGTCAGCGCCAACGGCGCGGCCTCATACCAGCCTGGGGCATCGCCCCAGGTCTCCGATTCAAAGGAGTCCAGGGCTGAAGGCCCGCGCGATGGCCTTTCTTGCGGAATGGCACGGGCCTTCAGCCCTGATATGTTTTTTTGTGTCTCCTGGGGCGCTGCCCCAGGCTGGTATGGAACGGACCTTTGGTCCTCAGCAAGAGAGAGCTTGCCCAGCGACTTGAGGAGTTCCTCGACTTTATCCTCGCCGAACGCCTTGCTCTTGTTCCGGCTTAGCGCGGGGCTTTCGCGCAAAATGCGTTCGATTTGCTCCTGGCTTTCCGCCCACTCGGTTCGAATCAGTTCAAACGCCGCAGCCAGTTTCGAAGCGATCACGGCGCACGATTCCGAGTCCGGGCCCGGCAGAATGCAGAGGTCCGGATGGTTTCGCGTCCGCTGAATGAGATCGATCAGCGGCGCGGGGGATTGCGCGTTGGAGAATCCGCGCGTCAACGCAAGCGCTGCAAGAAACGGGCTGGCTTCGTAAAACGTTTGGCGCCAGAAATCCTGGGCGACCTCTTCGATAAGCGGCAGCGGATCGGTCACCAGTTCCGCCTCATACCGGGTGCCGCTTTCAAAGGCGTGGTCGCGCAGTGCGCGCTGGCAAAATCCGTGGATTGTGAAGATCTGAGCTTCATCGAAGCTCTGCACCGCGAGATCGAGTTCGCGGATGGCTGGTGAGGGCGGACCGCCTGCGGCTTCGGCTTTCAGCTCCGCGAGTTTTTCGCGGAGCCGTTTGCGGATTCGGTCGCGCAACTCCTGCGTGGCTGCGTCGGTGTAAGTCAGCGCCAGGATTTTCTGAATCGGGACGTGTTGCTCCATGACAAGTCGCAGGAACAAGCCGGCAATCGAATACGTCTTGCCGGTGCCCGCGCTGGCCTCGATCAAGGTTGCGCCGGTTTCAAGCGGCACGGTATCGATGTTGAAGGGTTTCATGAAGGATTTTGCACGGCGTCGAGCATGGGGCCGATCACGCGCACCGCGAGTTCCTCGAACTCCGGAGTGAGCGGATCGCTCTCGCCGAAGCAGAGTTGGTAGGCGGGATGATCTTTTTCGGCCGACATATTAAATCCGCCGAACCATTCGCGCCGGGCGACATCGAGCGGGGTGCGCTTTCGTTTGTTGGCAGGCGGCAGAAGCGACTCTTCCACAAACGCCATCGCGGAGGCGGGGAAGAAAGGAACCGGCTGTCGAAGTCCGGTCCAGTAGAGTTTCAGCAGCGATTGCAGAAGCGCGGGAGCGGGCGTGAGCGGCTGGGCAAAGGCGACGATCTGATCCTCGCCGGCAAGGGCGGTGATGGGAGGCGGTGAGTCGGTTCTGCCACTGGCTGCGGGGGCGGAACTGCCATCGGACGGTTTTCGAATCGGAGATTCGCAGACAAGTGCGTTCCCAATCGGAAGATTTGGAACGAGCGCGCTGGTGGGGGGCGCGCTGGGAGGGAGGCTCAAGGCAGGATGCGCGGCGCACCAAGCCAGATGCTTGATCCAGGCGCTGAGCCAGTCTTTCGGCTTCAGCTTCGCCGCCCGGAACTGCACGAGTTGGCCGGCGTAAAGGTTATCGAGCACTCCGCTCAGGGTGAACTCGCCCAGCGAGAGATCGATCAGGAACGGCTCATCGCGTTTCCGATCGCCGAGCAGCGGCAGGATGCTGTCGTGGAAGACGTGGACGGCCTCGTTGATTTTCTCAAAATGCTGCACGCCGATCATTCCCGGCGGCAGGAACGCCCGCGCGGCGAACGCCTCCGTGTCCGGGACGGCCGTGCCTTTCAGCAGCGGCTCGAAGAGTTCCTGTTTTAAGCCGTATTGCGCCAAGCCATCGAGTTCCATCGGCTCGCTTTCAGGGAGCGTGTCGTCGCTCTCGTCCAGCCGAAATCCGAGCCGGCGCTGGAGGAAAAAAGCGGCGGGGTTTGAGAAGAATTCGATGAGCGAATCGAGCTCCACCTCGCGCTCTTCCGCCTCGGGTTCCGGGACTGGGCCATTGGCGAAAAGCGGCTCTCCGCGCAGCGGTTGCGCGCCACTGGCCGCGGCATTGGCCTGCGAGTAACTGAAGAGCTTGGAGCCCGGCTTAAAGTAGTGCGGGCTGAACGCCTGCAACCGGTGTTCGGAGACGATTACGTCGCGGACCTTCATGCCGTCCGGAGCGACTGCGGTTTGCTCGACGTAATCCAGCAACTCGCTGACGACCACCGAGGGGATCAGCTCCTTGTTGGTTAACGGCGAGCGCCCAAGATAGCTGATGCAGAGCCGGTCGCGGGCTGAGACAAGCGCTTCCAGGAAAATATAGCGGTCGTCGTCGCGCACCGAGCGATCCCCCAATTTCCAATTCCGCACCATCAAGTCGAACTGAAGCGTCTGCGGTTTCCGGGGAAACGCGGCGTCATTCATGCCGAGCAGCCAGATGACCTTGGCCGGAATGCTCCGCATCGGTTTGAGAGCGCAGAACGTCACGCCGCCCGTGAGAAAGCTCCCCTGTTGTGCGGATTCGCCGAGCAGCCCATTCAGATGCTCGCGAATGACTTCAAACTCCACCAACTGCTCCGGTCCCGCTTGCAAAGCGATCTTCGCGAATTCGCCGTGCGTTCCCAAAAGTTCCCGCAAACGGGTGAGCGCTTCCGCGTCTTCGTCGCCGTCGAAAAAGCGATTCACCACAGCTTCCAATGCGGTCGGCCAGTCGCCGAGCGGCCGTGGACGCTTCAATTCCTCGACCGTCGCGAAGAGCCCTTCCAACGCCGATGCCATCCGGCCCAGCAATTCCGCGCCAGTCCCCTCAACATCGTCGTGCGGCAGAATCCCTTCAAAGAGCGTGCGGTTTTCTCCGGGCATCGCGTAGCCGAGCAGCAGCCGATCCAGCCCATGGCGCCAGGTGTTCTCGACAAAGGCCGGCAGGTTCAATTCCGCCCGGTGCGCGCCATCGATGCCCCAGCGAATGCCGCTCTCGTGAATCCAAATGCGGATTTGGTCGAGGTCGCGTTCCTCAAAGCCAAACTTGCGGCGAAACGGTCCGCTTTGAAGCAGGGCGTAAAGCTCCGGGGCGGTGCAACGGCTGGCCGGGAGCTCCAGGAGCCGGAGAAACGTGTCGATGCTCTCGCTCTCGCTGCGGGGCTGGCGATCGGCCACGCTAAAGGGGATCCGGAGCGCCGGATCTTCCGGGTAACCGAACACCGCGTGAATGAACGGCGCGTAACTCTCGATGTCGGGCGCCATCACCAGGATGTCCCGTGGCCGCAGCGCTGGATCGGCATCGAACATCGCCAGCAGTTGATCGTAGAGCACCTCCACTTCCCGCATGGGCGAGTGGCAGACATGGATTTGCAACGAGCCATCCGCCGGGGAAAGTCCGCTGGAGGAGCGGCTGGAAGCCGCTTCTACCGTAGAAGCGGCATCCCTGCCGCTTCGATCCTCTTCTTCGTCCTCAAGGTCCGACGCCGAAGGATTGCGGGCCAAGAGAATATCGCGCTGGATCTGATGGAGCAGCTCGCTTCCGGCAGCGGCAACGAAA
>Ga0194053_10002609_pt1 | contig 10542 bp, 9 predicted proteins | sample SepL228m_MetaG_FD_161684 | JGI IMG/M metagenome (GOLD analysis project Ga0194053, IMG submission 161684) | Anoxic zone freshwater microbial communities from boreal shield lake in IISD Experimental Lakes Area, Ontario, Canada - Sep2016-L227-8m | ecosystem: Environmental > Aquatic > Freshwater >...
CGGGCTTCCAGCAGCCCTGGGAGGTCTTCAGCCTGCTGCGGGAGCCGCTGCAGGGCCTGGCCTACCTCGCGGGGCTGGACCGCATGGCCGAGAAGTCCGCCCAGAACCTGCTCGCGGGTCTGGACGCGGCGCGCACCAAGCCCCTGGCCCGGTGGCTGCACGCCCTGGGTATCCCGATGGTGGGCGCTCGCACGGCCGAGCTGCTGGCCGAGGCTCATCCCTCCCTGGAGGCGCTCTGGACCGCAGATGAGCCGCGGCTCCAGGCCGTGGAGGAGGTGGGCCCGAAGGTGGCCTCGGCCCTGCTGGCCTTCCGCGCCCTCCACCCTGAGCTGCCCGGCCGCCTGGCGGAGCTGGGCATCCAGCCCGTGCCCCCCGAGGTCCGGGACCGGGGCGGCCTGCCGCTGTCCGGCGAGGTGGCCGTGGTGACTGGGACGCTGCCGGTCCTGTCCCGCGAGGAGGCTGAGGCCTGGCTCAAGCGGCTGGGTGCCAAGGTGACCAGCGCCGTGTCCCCGAAGACCACGCTGCTGCTGGCAGGGGAGAAGGCGGGCAGCAAGCTGACCAAGGCGGAGGCCCTGGGCATTCCTGTACGGGACGAGGCCTGGCTGCGCGCGCTCGGGGGCTGAGGAGAAAGCCCTGGACGACGGCTGGACGCGCGTCGGATGATCGGGAGACACCGCTCCGGAAGCCCCCGTGCTGTCGCATCTTGGCAAGTTTGAAATCGTTCGGCTGCTCGCCCAGGGGAGCATGGGTGAGGTCTATGTGGGCTGGGATCCGTCCATCGGCCGGGAGGTGGCGATCAAGGTCATCCACACCTCCTCCGGGATGGGGCCCGAAGCCCGGGAACGCTTCGCCACGGAGGCCCGCGCGGCCGGGGCGCTGAATCATCCGAACATCGTCACGGTCCACGAGCTGGGGGAGGAGCAGGGCGTGCTCTACCTGGCCATGGAGCTGGTGCGGGGTGAGGATCTGGCGACCCTGATCCGGGCGGAGACCCTGTCGCCCCGGGACACCCTGGAGGTGCTGGCCCAGGTCTGCGACGGCCTCGCGGTGGCCCACCGGCACCAGATCCTGCACCGCGACATCAAGCCCTCCAACATCCGCGTGGTGTGGGACGGCAAGCTCCTGCAGGCCAAGCTGCTGGATTTCGGGGTGGCCAAGGTCATCAACTCGGACACCACAGACGAGGGCACCGTGTTCGGCACCGTGAACTACATGGCCCCGGAATACCTGCAGAGCGGTCGCCCGGACGCGCGAAGCGACCTGTTCGCCATCGGCGTGATCCTCTACGAGGCCCTGGCCGGAGGGCCGCCCTTCGACGGGCCGAGTCCCGGCTCCGTGATCTACCGCCTGTTGCATGAGCAGCCGGCGCCCCTTCCTGTCACCGCCTTGCAGGGCATCAGCCGGGACGTCCAGAGCCTGCTCAATCAGGCCCTGGCGAAGGACCCGGGCAGCCGCTTCCAGTCCGCCGAAGAGCTGGCGAGCAGCCTCCGGGCGGCCAAGGATCCCGCCTGGCGCTGGAATCAGGGGCAACCCGCGCCGCCGAGCCCGGGCCGGCCAGCTCCGCCGGTCCAACGGTCGAAGTCCCCGATCGGGTCCGGCCCACGGCTCGCGGCCCCGGTGCATCCGGGCAAGTCGAGCAGCGGCCCCCGCGCTCGGACTGAGGTAGGGCAGGATGTGCTGGAGACCACCCGGCGCCAGCTGCTCCGGGCCCTGGAGATCGATCCCACCAGCGCCCGGACCTGCGCCATGCTGCTGGTCACCTGCTACCGCCTGGGGCGGCTGGACGCCCTCATGCAGGCCCTGCGCCAGGCCCGCCACCACGGCATCTCCGCCGAGCAGATGCGCGGGGTGCCCCGCTGCGAGCAGATGGTGCGCGAGGAGCGGGAGCGGCACCGACTGCCCTTGGGGCTCCGCAGCGAGTTCATGGCGTACTTCGAGAGCTAAGAGTGCCTAACAAACCCCCAGCCCCGTGGGGGTTTTGTTTGGCGCTCTAAGGCAGCGCCTCCAGCTCCAGCAGGCGCCAGCTCCCCGAGACCCGGCGCCAGCGCAGGCGGAAGCCCCGGCGAGAGGCCTCCTGGGGCAGCAGGCCGCCCCCGCGAGAAGTGAGGAGCAAAACCAGGTCCTGCCCGGCTTCGTTGCCCCGCACCTTGATCTGGTCGTGCATGACGGTGACGCCGACCTGCTCCTGCCGGAAGGTGCCTTCCAGGAAGAGGCGGGCCGTGGCCTTGTTCATCCCCTCCGGCCCCACAAAAGCGGGGTCCAGGGGGCTGGTCGCCCCGGCGGCGTCACCCGCCTCCACGGCGGCGCGGCAGGCTTCGAAGGCCGCGTGGATCTGCGCCTCGGGCGAGCGGGAGCCGCAGGCGAGCAGGCCCGCAAGCAGGGCGGGCACGAGGCCCAGTCCGCGGGTCACCGGACCTCCGGAGCTGCCCCGCCCAGGCCGTGGGCGACATAGAGCTCGGGGTAGCTGCGGGTCTCGGCGGACGCCGGGCTGAGGCCCAGGCTCGCCAGGGCCGCATGGATGGCCGCGGCCTCGCCTTCCAGCTCGACGAAGCAGCCGAATGGCGCTTCATCCAGGCAGACTTCCAGGCCCGCTCCCTCCCAGACGGCCCGGACCTTCTCCATCCGCAGGATGGGCTCGAAGCCCAGGGCGCGGAGGATGGCCTCCAGGGCTTCCCCGCTCTCGACGGCGGTCTCCAGCTCGGGGCGGATCTTCAGCAGGGCATCGGGGACCTTGGGTCCCTTCCAGGTCAGCCGGGTGCCCCCCGCGTAGCGCCGAGTACGCAGCGCCGAGCCCTGGGTGCGCAGGGCGCCCTCCCGGTCCCAGAGGACGCTCTGCTCCGGCTGGGCCGGGAGGACCTCGCGAAAGCCCTGGGCCGCGAGCCGGGAAGCCAGGGGCGCCGTGGCCGGGATGCGCAGCTTGAGCTCGGTCTCCAGGGCGGATTTCTGCTGCATCGGGAACCGGCCTCCAGCATGGGATGGGGCATCATGGAAACAACCGTCCCGGGCGCCCCGTGATTCCCCAACGCTACATCATCGCCTCTCTTTTTATCGCCGCCATGCTGCTGCTCTTCGCGGTGGTGCAGGCGCCGCGTCCGGTCAGCGCCGGGGGCGTGGGGGCGGAGACCGCGCCGGCGGTCATGAGCCTGGGCGGCTTCGAGTCCCTGGCCGAGCTCCGCATGGAAGAGGGCTGGTCTCCTCGCTTCCAGGGCGCGCAGGACCCGGATCAGCTGGAGGCCTGGCCCTTCGAAGGCGGCTTCGGCACGCCCTGGGAGCCGGCCTCGCCCTACCTGGCGGACCAGGGGCTGGCCCTCAACGGTCCCCGGGGCCGCAGCGAGGTGGTGCTGTGGCGGGGGCTGGAGTGGCGGCACTACCGCTTCGACGCGCCGCTCTGCTCCGCGCGTCTGTCGCCGGGCAAGGGCAGCCGCCTCCTGGTGACGCTGCTGATGGGCCCTAACCGCTTCGAGACCCGCCTCCTGGAGGTGCCGGAGGGCCGGGTGCTCTGGTCCACCCAGTCTGGCCCCTGGAGCCGCTTCAGCTGGGACGGTCGGGCGGTCCTCCTGGGGTTCTTCGAGGCGGGCGAGGGCAAGGCGGACACCCGCCTGCTGCTGAGCCAGCTGCCCCTGGAGGGTGAACCCGCCGAAGCCACCCTGGCCGCCTGGAACGAGCCGGGGCTGCCGACCGCCCCTCGGGGCTTAGCCACCAAGGAAGCGGCCCTGTCGGAGGATGGTCAGGATCTGCCGGGGGCGCGGCTTGAGCTCCCCTGGCACCCCGGCGACCGGCTCTGGTTTCCCCGGGGCGACCGCCTCTGGCACGGCGGCTTGCAGGGTTGGACCGCCTGGTCGCTGGAGGACGGCCGCTGGGTCCGCCAGGCTACGGGGATGGGCCTGCTCACGGCCCACCCGCCCCTGCGGATGGGGCTGACGGAGCCACTCCCCCAGGAGGGGATGCTGCGCAAGACCAGCCCCCCGGACCAGGTCGCTTGGACACCGGTGGGGGCTGACGCGCCGCCCTGGCCCGCCTGGGATGCGGCCTGGGTCTGGCGGGAGAGCGCTGCCTTCGACGCCTGGGACCAGCGCTGGAATGAGACCGCCCTGCCTCCGGAGCGTCAGCGGCAGGCGCTGTCCCTGTCCTACCGGCCCGAGTGGCGCGCGGCTCTGGGTCTGCGCGTCTCGGTGAAGGGGTGGCTGCCGAAGGGTCCCGAGGTGGCCCTGCGCGAGCCGCTGGGGGTCGCCTGGATCTGGGTGGGGGACCGCGTGCTGCTGGTCCGGCTCGTGGAGGTGGAGCGGCTGAGGACCCTCCGGAAGCTGCTCCACTGATCGATTACTTAGGGATTAGATATTTCTGGTAGCGTTGTGCGCAGCACTCTTTCTTCCTCCTGGCTTCCCGAGGTACCCGATGTCCCGTCTCCTCCTCGTGGACGACAATCCCAGCATCCACCGCATCGCGGAGTCCCTGCTCGCACCCACGGACATCGAGCTGGTGTGTGTGGACTCGGCGGCGGAGGCCCTGGACCGGTTCGCGCGGGGTGAGCGGTTCGACGTGGCCCTGGTGGACACGGCCATGCCGGGCATGGACGGCTGGACCCTGCTCCAGCGACTGCGGGCCATGGAAGAGACGGCGCTCATGCCCATCGCCCTGATGGCCGGGGTGCTGGACCCGGTGGATCCGGCCAAGCTGGCCAAGGCCCCGATCCAGGGCTTCCTCAAGAAACCCATCGAGCTGCGGGATCTCGGCGACCGGGTGAAGGCCCTGCTGGCGACCCCGGTGGTTCCCCCGACGTCGCCCTTCAGCACCCTGCCTGCGACGCCCGCCCGGGACCTCCTCAGCCGGGCCGAGATCCCCCTGCCCGAGTCCCGATCCGAGGCTCTGACCGAGGTCCCGGTGGAGGACGACCTCCTCATCCTCACCGCCGAAGATCTGTGGCCCGAAGAGGCCCCGATCGTCACGGTGCCCGAGGCGCCGGAGGAAGTGGCCACCTATCCCACCTCGGTGTCCGAAGTCCACCTGGAACTGGAGGAACTGGACCTGGACAGCCTGCAGGACCTCTCGGATGTGTTCCTCGGAGAGCCTGAGCTGGAGCTTGAACCTCAGCCCGAACCTGAACTTGTGCCCGAGCCTGAGCCCAAACCTGAGCTTGAGCCCGAGCCTGAGCCCGAGCCTGAACTTGTGCCCGAGCCTGAGCCCAAACCTGAGCTTGAGCCCGAGCCTGAGCCTGAGCCCGAGCTGAGGCTGGATCTGGAACTGGGGCCCTTGCCTGACTTAGGGCCTGCGCCCGACCTGGAGCTTGCCCCGGAGCCTGTCTCCGAAGCTGCCCCGTCGCCGGAGCCTGCCGAGGCCTTCCTGGAGGAGTCCTTCCCCGCCTTCCCGGACCTGGACGTCCTGGACAGCCTGCCTGCAGACTGGTCGCTGCCCGAGGGCCCCGAGGCCAGCCTGGAGGCTGACCTGGGCGAGCCGGCGAGGCCCGACCTGACTGAACCTGAGCCGGCGCCCGTTGCGAGCGCCCTGCCTGACGCAGAGGGGCAGGCTGCTGCCGCCCCCGGTCCGGTCCCGGCGGTGTCCCCCGAGCTGGTTCAGGCCGTGCTGCAGGCGCTGCAGACCGAGCCCGCGCTGATGGACGCACTGGTCAAGGCCGTGGTGGCCCGCCTGGGGGATCAGGTGCTCCGTGAGATCGCCTGGGAGATCATGCCGGAACTGGCGGGAAGATTGCAAAGCCAGGCGCATGACCCTTCCTGAGTTCCTGTCCGCTGGGCGGCGCCCATGATCACCGGCTACAACACCGACGTCCGCCATGGCAACCGGGTGTTCCACGTCCAGACCGAGGACAAGGGTCTTGCCAATCCCAAGATCGAAACTCTGATCTACGTGGGTGGTGAAATTCTGGACAACTACCGGTCCGCCTACGAGGACCTGCTGGTGGCGGCGGTGATCTCCGAGCCGATCATCCAGGAGCGCATGGATGAGCAGCACCGGGCGGTCATCCGGGACATCAAGAACGGCAAATATGACCTGACCCCCCCGGATCTGCTGGAGCAGCAGGCCTTCAATGACCGTCCCCTGGACCAGGCCATCCTCGAGTTCCTGCAGCAGGAGGGCGATGTCGACACCATGGAGATGGTCCTGGACCAGCCGATGAGGCCGGTCTTCGGCAGCCCTTTCCAGGTGCAGTTCCGGGCGCGGCTCTGCCAGAGCCAGGCTCCCGTGGCAGGCGCGGAGGTGGCTGTGAGGCTGGTGTCCAGCCTCAAGAAGGCCTCGGGGCTCCTGGCTGGCCGGACGGATCCCAGCGGTCGCTTCGTCGGGGAGGTGTCGATCCCCCCCAGTCAGCCCGGGCAGTGCGCGGTGGTGGTGAGTTGCACCAGCGACCAAGGATTTGATGAGGTAAAAGCGGTCGTAGTCATTTAATTAGACCGCAAAGTCTAGATTAAAACTCAAGCGTGGTTTTCCGCTACGTCCTACATTATTTGCCTTAGGTAAGGCGGGAATGCATGACTAGCGATGAAGCCAAGCTCTTGAGCATCGGTGATGTGCGTGCAGAAACAGGGCTTACGGCAGATGTGGTCCGGGTCTGGGAGCGCCGCTACGGCTTTCCCACCCCTGTGCGCATGCCCTCGGGTCACCGGCGTTACCACCTTGATGACCTCCGCCGCCTGAAGCTCATGGCCGAGGCTGTGGCCCAGGGACACCGGCCCGCGCTGGTAGTGCGCTCCGACGATGCCTCGCTCAAGCAGATGATCCTTCCCGACGGCAACCAGCGGGTGGATGAGCTCTTCGAGGCTGTGTTGGTCATGGACACCGATCAGATCCGGAGTCTCCTGCACAAGTATCTGGGCCAGCTGGGCTGGCGGCTGTTCCTGGTGCAGGTGGTCTCACCGCTCCTCGACCGGGTGGGCATCGCCTGGGCCGACAACACCATCGGCGCCCACCACGAGCACCTGCTCTCGGAGGTGCTGGAGGACTTCCTGCGCAAGCTGCGCCAGGAGTTCCACATCCTGCCCGGCCGGGGTAAGGTGCTCCTCTGCACCCTGCCCGGCGAGCGCCACCGGCTTGGCCTGCTCATGGCGGCCCTGGCCTACGCGGCCTACGGCGCCCGCACCGAGATGCTGGGTGTGGACCTGCCGATCAACAGCATTGCCCAGGCCGCCAAGATCCTGAAGGTGGACAGGGTGGCCGTGAACCTCTCGGTCCAGTTCACCGGCGAGCCGGTACGGCGGATGCTCCTGGAGCTCAAAAACCGCCTGCCTCCGGACTGCAAGCTGCTGATCGGCGGCAAGGGCGCCGCCCGCACCCGCCGGGTCGATGGTGTCGGTCGGATGATCGAGCTGGAGCTGAGCTGAGGTTGGGGGCCTAGGAACCTAGGGACCTAGGGACCTTCAGGACTCCACTGCCGCTTCAGGCGGTGCAGCAGGAGCCGCAGCTCCAGCAGCAGGGGCCTGGCCGCGAGGAAGCAGAGGAACCCGGCCAGGGGCACCGTGACCTTGAAGCCGATGTGCTTGAACCCCAGGGCCCCTGCCACCCCTCCACCCAGGAAGGAGGCGAGGATCAGCAGCAGCAGGGTCAGCTTCTGGCGGTTGGCGACGATGCGCTCCCGGCCATGGCGCTGGTGGACGTTCACATAGGTGAGCCGACTCAGCTCGATGCCGATATCCGTGACGGTCCCTGTCAGGTGGGTCGTGCGGACGGCCGCGCCGGAGATGATGGAGGTCACGGCGTTGTGCAGGCCCATGATGAAGCAGAGCAGCATGACGGTCATGGGCAGCGTGAACTGGATCTCCTCCTGGAGGCGATTCCCCATGAATCCGAAGATCAGCATCAGTCCCGCCTCCAACACCAGGGTGATGGCGTAGCGGCTGCGCATCCGGCGCCGCTGGCCGAAGCTGATGAGCGAGGTGCACACGAAGGCCCCGGCGAAGAAGCTCAGCATCATGGCCAGGGCCGCCAGGACCGTCGTCATATCGCCCTCGGCCGCCTCGTCCGCCATGGCGGAGACCACGCCCGTCATGTGCGAGGTGTAGTGCCCCACCGCCAGGAAGCCGCCCGCGTTCACGGCGCCGGCCACGAAGGCCATGGCCCAGGCCAGCTGGCGGTTGAGGGACTCGGAGCGCAGGGCCCCCTCCCGCACCAGCAGCTTCTCCTGGATGGGCAGCGTGGCCAGGGCCGACTCGATGGCGGACTGCAGCTGCTGGCCGTCCAGACGGTTCCTCAACAGCCGCCGGAGATACCGGGCCACGATCAGCTGAATCGCTCTGGGAATGCGGCGCATCTCTTCCAGTCTACCGGGCGGACGAAAGGCTGCCGTCAGCTTGTAGACTAGCGGTCATGAGAAAGATCATCCTCCTCCACACCGGTGGCACCCTCGGCATGGCGCCCAGCGGCGATCCCGTGGCCCTCGCGCCAGGGCCCTTCCTGGACCATCTGCTGGAACAGGTCCCCGAGCTGGGCCAGCTGGCGCAGCTGGCCGTGGAGGTGCCCTTCAACCAGGACTCCGCCTGCCTCGAGCCTGCCGACATCCTGGAGCTGGCCCGGCGGGTGCGCGGCGCCGGCAGCGACTTCGACGGCTTCGTCATCATCCACGGCACGGACACCATGGCCTTCACGGCCTCCGTGCTGGGCTTCCTCCTGGCTGACCTGGGCAAGCCCGTGGTGCTCACGGGCAGCCAGCGGCCCCTGGCCTTCGTGCGCAGCGACGCGCGGAGCAACCTGGTCAATGCCGTGGATCTGGCCTGCCGGGCCGTCCCCGAGACCGGCATCTGCTTCGGCACCCACTGGCTGCGCGGCGTAGCCACGGACAAGCTGAGCGTCAGCCTGTTCGAGGCCTTCCAGAGCCCGAACCTGGCCCCCCTGGCAGAGATCGGCGCCGAGATCCGCCTCCACCCCGACGCGGGGCAGTTCGAGCGCCGGGTGCCCGCGGGTCTGGGAGCGGCCCTGGAGCTCGGCATCCACACCCTGACACCCCACCCAGGCATGCCCTGGAGTCCCGCCCCCGCAGGCGCCAAGGCTGTGCTCATCCAGGCCTTCGGCGCGGGCAACCTGCCCATGGACCGCCCCGACCTGAGGAGCCTGGTGGAGGACTGCGCCCGGCGCCGAGTCCCCGTGGTGGTGACCTCCCAGTGCCCGCATGGGGGGGTGGACCTCTCGGCCTACGAGATGGGCCGCAAGATCGAGGGCCTGGGCGCTATCTCGGGCGGCCTGCACACCCGCTGGACCGCCCTGGCCAAGCTGGGCCTGGTGCTGGGCGCCGGCGGCGGGATCGACGAGGTCCGCGCGGCGTTTGGGGTCGCTTGGGCGGGAGAGCCCATGCCGGACGGGGCCTGGCCGCTGAGTTAGGGCTGCTGTCTCCCTCCTCTCCAGGTCTGCCGCAGGCTGACCTGGAGCCGGTAGAATGGAGGTTTCCGGGATTCCCAGATGCTCGACGCCAACCTCCTGCGCAACGACCTCCACGCCGTGGCGGCCCGCCTCGCCGAGCGGGGCTACACGCTGGACGCAGCCCGCTACCTGGAGCTGGACCAGCGCCGCCGCGCCGCCCTGCAAGAGGCCGAGGCCCTGAAGGCCGAGCGCAACCGCGTCAGCGAAGAGGTGGGTCGGCTGAAGCGGGCCAAGGAGAACGCGGACGCCCTCATCGCCCAGCAGCGGGAGGTGGGTGACAAGCTCAAGGAGCTGGAGGCCGCCGAGCGAGAGATCGAGGCCGCCTTCAAGGACTTCCTCGCGGGCATCCCAAACCCTCCCCACACCAGTGTGCCCTCGGGTCGGGACGAGCACGCCAACGTGGAGATCAAGCGCTGGGGGCAGCTGCCGGAGATTGCCGCGCCCAAGGACCACGTGGAGCTGGGCACGGCCCTGGGCATCCTGGACCTGGACCGCGCGGCCAAGCTGAGCGGCGCCCGCTTCGCGGTGCTCAAGGGCCTCGGCGCCAAGCTGGAGCGCGCCCTCATCACCTTCATGCTCGACCGCCATACCGGTGCGGGCTACACCGAGATCATCCCGCCCTACCTGGTGAACCCCGAGAGCATGTACGGCACGGGGCAGCTGCCGAAGTTCGAGCAGGACCTGTTCAAGGTGGCCCACGGCGACGGCGCGCTCTACCTGATCCCCACCGCTGAGGTGCCTGTCACCAACCTCTACCGGGACGAGATCCTGCCTGCGGAAGCCCTGCCCATGCGCCACTGCGCCTTCACGCCCTGCTTCCGCAGCGAGGCCGGCAGCTACGGCCGGGACACCAAGGGGATCATCCGCCAGCACCAGTTTCACAAGGTGGAGCTCGTCACCTTTGCCACCGCCGACCAGGCCGAGGCCGAGCTGGAGCGCCTCACCGCCGACGCCGAGGCCATCCTCGAGGCCCTGGAGCTGCCCTACCGCCGGGTGCTGCTGTGCACGGGCGACATGGGCTTCAGCAGCCAGAAGACCTATGACCTCGAGGTCTGGCTGCCGTCCCAGAACACTTACCGCGAGATCAGCTCCTGCAGCTGGTTCGGGGACTTCCAGGCCCGCCGCGCCAACATCCGCCAGCGCGGCAAGGAGGGCAAGCCCGCCTTCGCCCACACCCTCAAC
>Ga0194053_10002610_pt1 | contig 10531 bp, 1 predicted proteins | sample SepL228m_MetaG_FD_161684 | JGI IMG/M metagenome (GOLD analysis project Ga0194053, IMG submission 161684) | Anoxic zone freshwater microbial communities from boreal shield lake in IISD Experimental Lakes Area, Ontario, Canada - Sep2016-L227-8m | ecosystem: Environmental > Aquatic > Freshwater >...
CGATTCCGAGGAAGGCCACATTGTCCCCGCTCCGCAGAACACCGCATTCTCCCGCCAGGGCTGCGGTCAGGGGAAGGGAAACCGTCCCGATGTTCCCGAGGTGCTCATAGGTGGTGAAGTCCTTCTCAGGGGCAATCCCGAGGGTCTTGAGGATTGCAGCCTGGTGCCCGGAACCGACCTGGTGACAGATCACCCGATTCACATCCCCGGCCGACCACTTCATCTCGGCCAGGAAATCATTCCACGTTGCCTTTCCGAGTCCTACCCCGTGCTTGAGCACGGCAACGGAGTCGGTGGACATGAACGGGCGGTCCACCCCGCCAACCTTCTCGAGGCCCCAACGGCAGAGTTCGTGATGCTCGGGGGCGACCCGGGTGACACCGCCCAGAAGCTGGTGGCCGGAAGGGTTCGGAAAGCTCCCGTCGGTAAGCAATACCGCCACGCTCCCGGAGCCGCCGGTCAGTGTGGCCAGGGCGAGCGTGAAGAGCTTCATGTCCTCAAGCCCCAGCATCCGCTCGATCATCACTTCGTTGATCTCGCGGGCCGATTCACACGAAACCACGAGCCCGGCACGAATCTGGCCGAGTTCAATTCGGTTGGCCACCTCCAGCATGCCATTGAGAACCCCGAGGCAGGCGTTGCTGATATCGTAAACGGCGGTGGAATTCCTCACCCCGAGACCATCGGCCACGTGGCAGGCGGTGGCCGGTTCGTACAATTCCCGGCAGACGCCGGCATAAATCAGGGAGCCGAGCGCCTGAACGGGCACACCCGATGCCGCAAGGGCCTTGCGCGCCGCAACCGTTGCGCCCCGGGAAACCGGGGTGTCGGGCATCCACCAGCGCCTCTCGGAAATGCCGGTCAGGAACTCCAACTGGCCGTCCGCAATATGCAGCTTCTTGCGCAGCGGCGCCAGGCGCGCCTCCAGCTCTTCAGAGGTCACAACCACCGGCGCCAGCTCGTAGCCGATGGCTGTCAGTTCTACTTTCTCGTATCTCATCAGTCGTCGCGGCAGGCAGCCGTGAAATTCTTCATCGCGTATATGATCCGGCCATCCACCGACAGGTAGCCGTCCGCCCGTATCAACCGGCTCGACGGGTCAACCCCGGTGATGACCGCCTCGACCGTCACCACGCCATCGGTGGGGAGTATCTGGCCGCGATAAACCCACTCGTGCGGCTGGCCGACGGCAATGGCCTCCATCCGCCGCGTGTTGGATGCCCCGAAGCGTTCCGCCATCAAGACCTTCAATAACTGCAGGAACGATTCCAGCCCCAGGGACCCGGGACAGACCGGGTCCTGGTAGAAGTGCGCCTTGAAGAACCATTCGCCGGGGTTCACCTGCTTGACGCCTTTGATGTAACCCAGGCCGTGCTTTCCGCCATCTGCCACGCAGGCCACGATACGGTCAATCATCCGCAGCCGGACGCCGGGGAACAAGCCGGTCTGCGGATAGTCGAAGCTCTTGGCCAGGCCGGACTCCCTCGGTGTGGGGGCATAGAGGCTGGCCTCGCGAATGCCGATCTGCTGGGCCAGGGCCTGTTTCGAGAAGAAGCCGAAATAGGTGTTCCCCTGATAGACAACGCCCTGCCGCGAGCGCACCTCGTAATCGTAGTGCTGGATGATCATGCCTCCGGAACGGGAAGCCTGCGTCAGGTGCACGTGAATGGAGAGGGTTCCTATGTCCGGCCGAACGGCAATGAACTGGGTTGCCTTTCCACCCAGGTTCCGGAAGGAGATGTCAATGTCGCTGGTAAGCGCCGATCCGATATAGGCTGCCAGCCAGCCACAGGGCTGGAGTGCAATCTCCAGGAGCACGGCGAAAGGCATGTCTCCCTGCCTGTTCTCGGCGAAGTACCAGGCGTCGGGGGGAACGTCATACTCAGCCACAATCTTCCCGCCCGCCTTCATGATCCAGGGCTCGCATTCAATGGCGACAATGCGATCCAGAAACTTGTAGGGCGGTCCGGGGAGCCGGGCGATGACGCGTTCCCGGTCAAAAATGCGGTAAGGCTCGCCAAATGCCTCGGACGGCTTGCCCACTGCGAAGGCCAGGATGCGGTCGTTGTCGAAAAGCGGTGGCCTCGACGCGGGAATAACCCCGTTGGCTGACCGAGCCTGCCAGATCGCCTCTATTCCTTCGCGGGTCCAGCCCTCGAACCGGATAGACATATCGTACATCTCGACGATCGGGCGCCCGTCGGCATACATCAACGCGTCGGCCACGGCATACGGTTCGGGGCGGTAGCCCAGCTCCTTGAGGCTGATTTCATAAACCACCTTGCGGGTTGTCTCGGTCACCTGTCCGCGGCATTTCAGCTTCCCTGTTATGCCCGGGACAGGGCCGTGGTTGAGGTCGTCGGCTTCTCCCACCCAACCCATCCGCAACAGCAGGATCCGGAGCGTGTGCAGACAGCACTCGTACATCAATGTGCCCGGCATCACCTTGTCATCCACAAAGTGGCAGGTAAGGAACCAGTCGTCCGGGTGAATATCGGCCTCGCCGCGAATCAGGCCCATGCCGAAACGTCCGCCCTGCGGATCAATCGAGAGCACCCTGTCCACCAGGTTCATGCGACCATCCGGCAACGCCAGGGGGTTTCGCAGATTCAACCCGCGAAACGACTCGCCAAAACACCCAGCAAGATCCCCCTTGCGCAGGGCGGTCAACTGGCTTTCCGAGATGGACTCGTTTCGAAGGACGGCCAGGTCACGCCAGTCGGCAGGCTTCTTTCCGGGCAGCGGGCGCTCGTCAAGTTTGGTATGGACAATCCCCTTGCCGGCAGCCAGCTCCTGCCGGGTGAAGAACCCGGCGCAGCCATTGCGCATGCTCAGCAACGGCACGCCGCCGACACTCCCATCAAAGCGAAAGCGGAACAGCCAGGTGGAACTCTGCTGGAAGAAGTGGTCAATATGAATCTCGTATTGAATCACCGAACCCGGTTCCGGCAGGGAACGGTGAAAGGTGATCTCCGCATCCAGCAACCGGTACACCGCGAGCCCCCTGGTGTGAAAATCAATTCCCAGGTAACCGGACAGGAACAGGTCAGCCTGTCCCGCTTCGACTGCGATGCAGGTCGGAATCCGCCCGCAGTCGAGGTACCACGCGCCGGGATGGATGTCATGCTCGGTGACGAGGCTGCCGTGAGTCATCGAGCGAGGTTCCCCGGAGATCCGCATGATTCGGTCAACCAACATCAGGGGCTCAGCCGGCAGCCGCACCCGGGTGGGATTCTGGTCCGCCTCAGCAAACTCGCTTCCCAGGACATTGGCCAAGCGGCCGGTTGCAATTTCGAGGCAGGCTCCACGATTGAACACCGGCAGGCGAGTCTCGCCCGCTTGCAGGACCGTGGGCTCGGTGTCTGGGTTCGAAGGCAGCAGGCAGACCGGAGCGGCTGGATCGCAGGCCGATCGCTGTGTCTGCAATTCCATCTGTTCGGAGACTGCCAGGGTCATCGCCTGCTGCAGATGCCCGGCGAACACCAGGTACTGCTCGTGCGCCCGGATTCGGGCATGGGCGGCCCGACTCATAGACTCCACCAACGAATCGTCGCTTCCCGGAACCGGGATCAACGCGGGCATCCGGGCAACCAGGGTCGCTGGGTTGGCGGCTCTTGCGACCACCTCCGCCTCATGGGCCTCGGCAGGAACGCGCTCAAGATCCGAGGGAGAATAGTCGGGCAGGGCGACATCTTTATGACCCGTCCTGGGGAAAGGCACTTTGAACGCTTTACCCCCAAGCGGAATATCCACCACGGGCACGTTCCCCTCCATCGGTGGCGCTTGAGGCTTCGCCAGCTCTCCGCCGTAAAGGAAGTCGAGGCTGATCGAGAACTGGTGTCCGATGAGCCTGCCTAGAAAACGGAGGAAGGTGTTGGTCTCGCTTTGGCCCGGGAAACAGGCGGAGATAGCCAGATGGGGGCGCTGGTCCAGGATCTTGGGGATCATGCGGCTGCAGCTCGCTCCCGGGCCCATTTCGAGGAAGGTGCGGATGCCGTCATCGTAGGCTGCGTTGATGACCTTGGGATAGTTCACGCCCTCCAGCGCCTGGGCGAGAATGGAGGCTGCAGCCGTCTCCCGGCTGACATCGTAGGACTTCCCCCACGCGCCGCTGTAGTATCGCACGCCCGCGGGGGGATTGGTTGGGAAGAGGTGCAGGTCATGATACTCCCGCGCCACCGGCTTCGCGACATCGCAATGCACCGTCGTGACCCCCTCGATGGGATACCAGAGGCAGCCCAACCGCTTCACCACCTCATCCACCTTGCCGGCATCCCCGCCGATAACGCATTCCTCTGGCGTGTTAACAATAAGCAGGTAAACCCGGGAGTAATGACTTAGCAGAGCGCCGACCTTTTCCGAGGAGCAGGCGACCACGCCAAGCTTCCACCGGATGGGTTGGGATTCCGGGATGCCCCACACCTGGCGGGCTGCCTTGCAGGGGCCGGCCAGGTCGGTACTGAAGAGGGTGCCAGCCTTCATGCGCCGCCACATTTCGTCCCGATCCTTCCAGGCCCGGGTAGCGAAGAGCCCCGCCGACTCCCCAAGGCTGTAGCCAATCACCGCATTGGGGTGGATCCCGCTTTGCTCGACAATGTCGGTGACCATCGTGCCCAGGGCGACCTGCCCATAGATCATGGCATGATGATCCTGATTAATGGACTTCAAGCCCTGCTCGTTCCAAAAGACATCCGGAACCATCTGGCTGGCCAAATGGTCATTCTCCCGGTCCAGGCGGCGGATGACCTCGGGGAACTGGAGCCCCAGCTCGCGCCCCATGTTCGGGTAGTGATTCCCCGAGCCCGGGTAAACAAAAGCGATTCCGTAATCAGGAAAGATGGACTGCGGATGGAAGAAGATGCCGTTCCGCTCCCGCTCGTCGGCATCCGCTGTCGGGCCGTCTGAAGACCAGAACGTCGCAATCCGATCCCTGCATGAATTGATCTGCGCGGCGAGTTGCTCGACCGACTCGGAAAGGATGCCGAGCTGTTTGCCATCCTGGTCGGCCTGTTCGTGCGAGCGGTGCCAGTCGCGCGCGAGGATGTCAAGATGCGGTCCGGAGAACTCCTCCACCCGCTCAGCAAGAAGATCGAGCTGTTCCTCGAGCGCGGCGGGGTTGGCCCCGGCGACCACGAAGAGGGCGGCCCGGCTGCGTGCGAGCGGCTGGTATCTCTCGCGCTGGAGAACCGGCGCGCGCTGGTTCTCGTAGGCGTGCAAAACCAGGTGCATGCAATTGCCGTCAACGCTGAAGGAGCTTACGCCGGCGCGGCGCTGCTGGCGCCGGCGGTCGCGAAGCCAGTAGCGCGCCTTGGGGGACGCCGCAAGGCACCCGGACGTTTCGAGGTGGGAATGGGCACGGTCGTGGCCGGGAAGTCCGGGGATTACCTCATGATAAAGGCTCAGGCTTGCCTTAACGACCGAAGCGAGGCCGGAGGCGGCGCCCGAATGGCCCATGTGGGCCATGCAACTGCTGACGCGGATGGGGGAATCAAGGGAATGCCGGTTGAAGAAGCGACCCAGGGCGCGCACCTCGGCTTGATCCTCGATCTCGTTGCCACTGCCATGCGCCTCGATATAGCCGACTGTCGCCGGATCCACCTCGGACTCCAGATACGTTCTCGTCAGCGCTTCAAGGTAGGTCTGCTCCAGCGGGCAAACTGCCTCGCTTTCGCCGCCAATAGCACCGGCAATCCCGTCTATGACGCTGTAGATTCGATCCCCGTCCGCAATGGCATCCTCCAGCCGCTTCAGGATCAGCGCAACAGCCCCTTCTCCGGGGATCGTGCCGTCGGCCTCATGGCTGAAGGGCACCATGCCACGGGAACGGGAGTAGGGTCGGCTTCCGTGAGTGCCGAGCACAGCGCGTATTTCGCCGGCCAGATCAACCGCGCCGACCAGGACGTGATCCAGCTCCTTGTTTTGCAAGGCCCGGATTCCGACCTCCAGCGCGCGCAGGCCGGAGGCCTCCTCGCTCTGGACTGTATGGGCGGGTCCGCCGATGTGAAACTCGCGCGCAACCCTGCCGGCCACAATGCCGCCCAGGGCTCCCATGGTCCGGTTGGCGTTCAGGGCCGGGCCGGCAGCATCCCGCAAGGACTTGACCCATTCATTGAGATCCGATTCCCCCAGGCCAAGGCCCATCTCCCGGTTCCACTGCCGGGCCATCTCAAGCAGCGACCAGCGGAAATGAAAATGCGTCGTCCCCAGGTCAAGGCCGACGCCGACGAAGACGCCTGTTCGATTCGGCTGCCGGGTATCGGACTGCAGGTCGGCGAAGGCACCGCTGGCGACCTGCAGCATCAGCAATTGCTGCGGCAGCATCTCCATCAGCTCCCGCGGGGGAATGCGGAACCGGTTGATTGGCACCCTCAGATCCCGCAGGTAGTAACCGGCGAACGGATGCCTGCCGAGGTCGGATCCTGCAAACCATCGGGAATCCTGCAGCCCCCACCAATTATTGTTCGGTGCCGGCGCCTCATCACGCTGTCCGAAGATCCGTTCCTGGAAGGCGCAGAGATTGTCCCAGGGGCCGAATGCCGCATCCATCGCGACAATCGCCACCTTGCCTGCCGGCCGGGATGGTTGCCCGACGGACTGGGAAATGACCTTTGCCGCGCTCTCTTTGCGCCACTCCTCGATTAACAGGTGGGCGTTGATGCCCCCGAATCCGAAGGCGCTGACTGCGGCCCGGCGGGGTGTGCTGCTGGAGCGGCGCTGCCACTCGCGAGAATGCGTGAGGATGGTGAAAGGGCTGTTATCGAGGTCAATTCGTCCCGCAGCTCTTGAAAAGTTGGCGATCGGCGGCTGGATGCCGTGCTTCATGGCGAGGAGCGTTCGAATCAAGCCGACCCCGCCGGCGCCCGTGAGGAGATGCCCGAAATTGGACTTGGCCGCGCCGAGCACACACTGCCCCGGGACCCACTCGCTGCTGCTCCAGAGTTCCCGCAGGCTGTCGAACTCCACGGCATCGCCGACGGGCGTGCCCGTTGCGTGGCATTCGATCAGGTCCACCTGGTTCGGATTCCATCCGGCATTCGTGTAGGCCATCCGCATGGCCCTGACCTGCCCCTCGCTGCTGGGCGCCAGGAGGTTGCCCTCAAGATCGGTGGACAGGCCAATTCCCCGGATCGTCGCGTAGATCCGGTCGTTGTCGCGAAGCGCATCGGACAGCCGCTTCAGGACCACGATTCCGGATCCCTCGCCTACAACAAGCCCGTCGGCCTCCGCGCCGAACGGCGTGCATCTCCCGGAGCGGGACAAGGCGTGCAACTGGGAGAACCCCATCTGCGTGTAGAGGCAGTCCGGGCGCGAGAGCCCGCCGCTAAGCATCACGTCGGCCCGGCCGCTGAGCAATTCATCGGCCGCCAGCTTGACCGCATAGAGCGACGAGGCGCAGGCGGCGTCCAGGGTGAAACTGCCCAATCCAAGGCCCAGGGCACGCGCCAGAATACCCGCAGGGAGGCCCGTCACATAACGGTTCAGCGGCTCCACAGCGGGCCGGGGACGGCCCTTGGAACCGCCGCTGAACTGCTCCTGGAACTCCGCGCCGAAGATCTCACCGCAGAGAGCCGAGGCGCCGTTGGTGGGCAGGGCTATGTTTCCAATGACAACCCCTGTCCGATGGCGGTTGATGGATTCGTGGCTATGCGTGTCGAGCCAGGCCTGACGGCCGGCATGGAGCAGGAGGCGATAGACTTCATCGAGGCGATGGGCGAATTCGCGGGATACCTGGAGCCCGTCGAGGTCCAGGGGACAGTCCTGGATGAAGCAGCCGCGATCGGTATAAACCTTGTCGGGAAGGATGCCGGACGAGTCCACCACGTCCGACGGGTTGAGCGCCCAGCGCCCGGCGGGAACGGTCGAGGAGGTGTCAACGCCCTTCTCGATGATCTCCCAAAACGCATTCAGGTCGGCCGCCTTTGGAAACACTCCACCGAGGCCGACGATGGCGATGGACTCGGCGTTCCTCATGCCTGCTGGAGCCGGGGCAGCCGATTCCTGGTGAAGGCAACCTTGAGCGACGGCTCGAGCACACATTCATAACCTTCCACCAGCGCGAGCACCTTCCCCTTCCCGTCCAGGCATTCGATCCGGGCACGAACCACCTGCTGTTCGACGGAGGTGATCTGGATGCGGACGGTCATCGGTTGCTTCGGAAAGCGGCGAACGAACTGGCGATACCGGGCCAAACCTGTGGGGAGTGAATGGGCCCCCTGGTGCTTCAGGGTCCACAGGATCATCAACTGGAAGCCGCAATCGAGCATCAGCGGCTCGGTAATCCAGGTCTGCCTGAGAGGCTCCCTGATCCAGGCGGACGGCTTGGGTGATGGCGACACCTCGGCCGAGATGCCGCTGGCGTCAAGGCCTGTAATCACTTCAATGCCTTCCAGGTCGCTTCCATGAAAGAGAAACTCGGGAGTGTAGATCTCGGCCCGGGTGCGCCCGTCCGGTTTGCCGGATTTCGCCGTTCGGGCAGCGGGTGAGGCTGGAACTCCATTGCCCAGCAATACCCGGGCGCGGGCATGAACGCGATGGCGGCCGCCCTGCTGGCTGACGAGATGAACCGGGATCAGAAGCCCCGCATCAACGCGTGTCAGGGGCAGAACATTGACGGACAGATCCACCAGGCTATCCTCGCCCAGGATGATTCCCTTGAGAACGGCGAAGTCGTCCAACCCGTGGAACGTCATCCCCGGATGGCCGTGCATGGCGCCCTGGGCCATCCATTCGACCATCAATGCCGCCGGAACCACCGCCTTCCCGTTGACCACGTGCGATTGCAGAACAGGAAACCGGGCCACGGAAACGCCAAGCTCCAGCGCAGGCTCCCCATCCAGGGCCTGCAGTCCGCCCGCCTCGACGGCGGTTGTCTCTGCTGCGGGCCGCCTCAGATCGCCAAGGCCGGGCGAGGGCGCCACCACCACCACTTCCACCGGTCCGCTGGAGCCGGCCGAAAGTTCCCGCACCAGGTAATCAGCGCCGGCCTGCGGCTCGATCAAACCCACCCCCTCCGCCTCGAACATCGTCCTCAGCGTTGCATTGACCATGCCCCCATTCCACGGACCCCAGTTCACCGAAACAACCCGGCACCCGGGCCGGCGACGCGACTCAACCTGGGCAAGCTTGTTCAAAACCTCATTCGCGGCGGCATAGCTGACCTGCCCTTTCCGGCCATAGCGGCCGCTGAAGGAGGAGAACATCACGAGGATCTTCAAATCGTCACTCCGGGTGCCCTTGAGGAGCGCCTGCAAACCTGCAACCTTGGTCGAGTAAACTTGCGCAAACTGTTCGCCGGTATTGTCCTCGATCTTGCGATCGGCCAGGACACCGGCGCCATGGATCAGGCCTCGAATCGGCCCCAATTCCTGCCGCAGCTCCTTGAACAACTGCTCAACCGGGGCACCGTCACGGATGTCCAGCGACCGGTAGAGAACCTTCGCCCCGGCCTGCTGCATCCGGCGAATGTTGGCAGCGACCTCCCGGTTCCCTATCCAACGGCGGTAGCGATTCTCAACTTCGTGCAAGGATACCGGCTCGCTCATCTGGGAGAGGATCGCCCTCTTGATATCAGCGGCGTCGGTGAGAGAAGCCAGCCAGTCCGGCTCCGCCTCCGGGGCGGGGCTGCGACCGAGCAGCACGAGGGTCGGCCGGCACGCCTGCGCCAGCGCGATGGCCGTGTGGGCGGTGACTCCCCGGCCGCCGCCCGAGACAACCACGACGTCGCCCGGGGCCAGGGGCACCCGGATCGGATCGCCGTTGAAGGGATGTGATTGCAGGTCAACCGTGCATCGCCCCTGGTCGCTCAGCCCGACTTCCACAGGGCCTTTCAGGAAGACCTCGCGCACGATGGCGCGGGCCGCATCGGATTTATCCTTCGAATGAGCATCGAGATCAATTGCTTTGCAATGCACCTCGGGCCACTCGTGCCGGGCGGTCTTGGTTATTCCGGCAAGGCCCCCGCTGAGCGGGTTCCCCTGCCCGTTCAGCCCCAGGAGACCGAATCTGCCGTCCATCCGGGAAACGGTGGCCAGCACAGATCCGGCGGACCTGGCGGCCCGGCGCAAAGCCGGGCCTGCCCGTTGGATAACCGCAAAGGAGGCAGCAATAGTATCCGGGTGGGAAGATCCCGGAGCGGCGAGGACAATGAGGGCGCCCAGGCGTTCCGGCACCTCGCATGAACGCAGCGCGGCCAGGCTCTTCCGGGACACCTGGCAGCCGAGCTTCACGAGCTCCTTCTCAATCTGGCGGGCAAGTTCCGTCTCGTCATCAACCAGCCAGACATGGGCGCCAGGCTCGATCTGAATCCGCCCCGCAGTTCCATCCGCGGCAACTTGCGTCGGCTTCACCACCAGGCGGTCCAGCGTCTGGGCGGGAGAACTGGCGGCCGGCGCAATCGGTCCTGCGGGGGTTGCTGCCGGGGGAACCGGACGAGCGGCCGCGACGGGCTCGCTGGCGCAGAGAAATCGCACAACATGCTGAAGCGTCTGGAATGTCCCCAGGTCCTCGGGCTTGATCTCGGGCAGGCCACGGA
>Ga0194053_10002614_pt1 | contig 10525 bp, 12 predicted proteins | sample SepL228m_MetaG_FD_161684 | JGI IMG/M metagenome (GOLD analysis project Ga0194053, IMG submission 161684) | Anoxic zone freshwater microbial communities from boreal shield lake in IISD Experimental Lakes Area, Ontario, Canada - Sep2016-L227-8m | ecosystem: Environmental > Aquatic > Freshwater >...
ACTTGGCGCTGCTGGAGGTGCGCGATCTGCTTTTCGCGCGGCTGCTGCAGTACCGGGCGTTCAAACACGTGGCGGAGATGTTCGCCGAATTGGAAGCCGCCGCCCTGCGCAGCTATCCGCGCGCGGTCTCACTGGAAGACCGGTACTCCGACCTGCTGCCTGAAGTGATGATCGGCGTCGACGCCCAGAGCTTCGCCGAGATCGCCGCGACGGCGTTCACGCCGCGGCCGGTCCCAATGGTGTCAACCGAACATCTGCATGCCCCGCGTGTGTCGGTGCCCGAGCAGGCCGAGCAGTTGCTGGCCATGCTGGAGCGCCGCGGTGTCGGGCAGTGGGCGTCCTTCCACGATCTGGTGGCCGACTGTTCGGAACCGATCATGATCGTCGGGCGCTTCCTGGGACTGCTGGAGCTCTACCGGGCGCGGGCGGTGGTCTTCGAACAGGCCGAACCCCTCGGGGTGCTGCAGGTGGCGTGGACCGGCAATCAGCAGATCAACGAAGATCTGGTCAAGGCGGAGTGGGAAGAGTGATGAGCGAGCAGACAGGTGAGGCCCCTGAGATCGAACTCGACGGCGGGGAACTGGCGCACGTCCTGGAGGCACTGCTGCTCGTCGTCGACACCCCGGTGAGCGTGGAGAGCCTGGCGTCGGCGACCGATCAACCCGTGTACAAGGTGACCGACGCGCTGAACCGCATCGTCGAGGACTTCAACTCCCGAGACAGCGGCATCGAACTGCGCGAGACCGGAGGCGGCTGGCGGATGTACACCCGGTCGCGCTACGCGCCGTATGTCGAGCGGCTGATCCTCGACGGCACCCGCTCCAAGCTGACCCGCGCGGCGCTGGAGACGCTGGCGGTGGTGGCCTACCGCCAGCCCGTCACCCGCGCCCGGGTGAGCGCGGTGCGCGGTGTGAACGTCGACGCGGTCATCCGCACCCTCGTCGCGCGCGGGCTCATCACCGAGGCCGGCAACGATGCGGACACCGGTGCCACGACCTTCGCCACCACCGAGCTTTTCCTCGAACGCCTGGGGCTGGCCTCGCTGGCGGACCTGCCTGACATCGCTCCGCTGCTGCCCGACGTCGATGTGATCGACGACATCAGTGAAACCCTCGACAGTGAACCCCGCTTCGTCAAGCTCGCCGGTGGCGGTGGGCCCGACAAGCCGGTGTCATTCGATGTCGACACCGATGGCTGACACCGACGGCGTACGTCTGCAGAAGGTGCTGTCCCAGGCCGGGATCGCCTCGCGCCGGGTGGCCGAGCGGATGATCACCGACGGACGGGTGGAGGTCGACGGTCAGGTGGTCACCGAACTGGGCACGCGCGTCGACCCCGACACCGCCGAGATCCGCGTCGACGGTACCCGCGTGATGCTCGATGACTCGCTTGTCTATCTGGTGATCAACAAACCCAAGGGTATGCACTCCACCATGTCCGACGACCAGGGCCGGCCCTGCGTCGGTGATCTGGTCGAGCACCGGGTCCGCGGTGAGAAGAACCTGTTCCACGTCGGACGCCTCGATGCCGACACCGAGGGCCTGCTGCTGCTGACCAATGACGGGGAGCTGGCGCACCGGCTGATGCACCCCTCGTTCGAGGTGCCCAAGACCTACCTGGCAACGGTGGCCGGGACCGTGCCACGCGGCCTGGGCAAGACACTGCGCGCCGGGATCGAACTGGACGACGGACCGGCCTCGGTGGACGATTTCGCGGTGGTCGACGCGGTGCCGGGCAAGACCATGGTCACGGTGACTCTGCACGAGGGCCGCAAACGGATCGTGCGCCGACTGCTGGCCGCCGCCGGGTTCCCGGTCCTCGAACTGGTGCGCACCGACATCGGTGAGGTCTCATTGGGTAACCAGCGTCCCGGCAGCATTCGCGCCCTCACCCGCAAAGAAGTGGGCACGCTGTACCGGGCGGTGGGACTGTGAGCGCCGTCGTCGTCGCCATCGACGGCCCCGCCGGGACCGGGAAGTCCTCGGTCGCCCGCGGTTTGGCACGTGAACTCGGTGCGCGCTATCTCGACACCGGTGCGATGTACCGGATCGCGACGCTGGCCGCCATCCGCTCCGGCGTGGACCTCGATGACCCCGACGCCATCGCGACGGTGACCGATGTCCCGCTGTCGGTGGGGTACGACCCGGTCACCGAACAGGCCTACCTCGGTGACGAGGACGTGTCGACGGTGATCCGCGGCGACGACGTCACCCGCGCGGTGTCGGCGGTGTCGGCGGTGCCTGCCGTGCGAACCCGGATGGTCGCCCTGCAGCGTGAGCTGGCCACCGGCGCCGGCAGCGTGGTGGTCGAGGGACGCGACATCGGCACGGCGGTGCTGCCGAACGCCGATGTCAAGATCTTCCTGACCGCCACGGCGGAGACCCGCGCGCAACGTCGCAATGCCCAGAACGTCGCAGCCGGACTGCCCGACGACTATGACGGGGTGCTCGCCGATGTGCGCCGCCGGGATCACCTGGACTCGACCCGGGCCGTGTCACCGCTGCGGGCTGCCGAGGATGCGATCGTCGTCGACACCAGCGAGATGGCCAAGGATCAGGTGATCGCGCGACTCGCCGAACTCGTCGCACAACGCACCGGGGCGTCACGGTGACCTCCTCGAACGAGACCGACGCCGCCGCCGACGGAACCTGGTCGGATGAGAGTGACTGGAATCTCGCCGGGGGCCAGTTCGCCGACGAGTCCGGCGAAACCGCGGTCGGACCACCGCCCGTGCTGGCCATCGTGGGGCGGCCCAACGTCGGGAAGTCGACCCTGGTGAACCGCATCCTGGGCCGGCGCGAAGCCGTCGTCCAGGATCTGCCCGGCGTTACCCGCGACCGGGTCTCCTACGACGCCTCGTGGAGCGGCCGGCGTTTTGTCGTTCAGGACACCGGCGGGTGGGAACCGGACGCCAAGGGGCTCCAGCAACTGGTGGCCGATCAGGCTGCGGTGGCGATGCAGACCGCCGACGCAGTGATCCTGGTGGTCGACGCCGTCGTCGGTGCCACCTCGGGCGACGAGGCGGCCGCGCGGATCCTGCGGCGCTCCGGCAAGCCGGTGTTCGTCGCTGCCAACAAGGTGGACAACGAGAAGGGCGAGTCGGACGCCGCAGCCCTGTGGTCGCTGGGGCTGGGGGAGCCGCACCCGATCAGCGCCATGCACGGTCGCGGCGTGGCCGACCTGCTCGACGACGTTCTCAAGGAACTCCCCGAGGTGTCGGAGACCAGGGGAGCGGGGGGTGGTCCGCGCCGGGTCGCGCTGGTGGGCAAGCCCAATGTCGGCAAGAGTTCGCTGATGAACCGTCTCTCCGGTTCGGAGCGTTCGGTGGTGCACGACGTCGCCGGCACGACCGTTGATCCGGTCGACTCGCTGATCGAGTTGGACGGACGGACTTGGCGTTTCGTCGACACCGCCGGGCTGCGGCGCCGGGTCGGACAGGCGAGCGGACACGAGTTCTACGCCTCGGTGCGCACCCACAGCGCCATCGACGCCGCCGAGGTCGTGATCGTCCTACTCGATGCCTCCGACCCGTTGACCGAGCAGGATCAGCGGATTCTGTCGATGGTGATCGAGGCGGGCCGGGCCTTGGTGATCGCCTACAACAAGTGGGATCTGGTCGATGAGGACCGGCGGTATCTGCTGGATCGCGAGATCGACCTGCAACTGGCTCAGCTGTACTGGGCGCCGCGGGTGAACATCTCCGCCAAGACCGGCCGTGCCGTGCAGAAACTGGTGCCCGCCATGGAGACCGCGCTGGCCTCCTGGGACGCGCGGATCTCCACCGGACAGCTCAACACCTGGCTCAAGGAGGTCGTCGCTGCGACGCCGCCGCCGGTGCGCGGCGGCAAGCAGCCGCGAATCATGTTCGCGACGCAGGCCACCGCGCGGCCGCCGACCTTCGTGCTGTTCACGACTGGGTTCCTGGAGGCGGGCTACCGCCGATTCCTGGAGCGCCGGCTGCGGGAGACCTTCGGGTTCGAGGGTTCGCCGATCCGGATCAACGTGCGGGTGCGGGAGAAACGCAAAGGTAAGTAAGCCGACGGCCGGCGCGCAGGCCGCATCCGGTCGCCTTGGTTAATTTCGTCACTGTGACGATTTCGACCGGCGGACCGGGATGTGGGGAGCGCGGTCGAACGGTCGGCCAGGCCGACCCGGCGGGCCCGCGCCTCGAACGACCCCGCCGTGCCGTGTCCGCGCGACGCCATGAGTGCCGACGGGCCGCCACACGGGTGGACCAGAGGACAGGCCGGGGTCGGCAAGCCGCGAAAGGACCGCCGGCGCGACAAGCCCGCGGAAGCGATACGGCGGGCTGCCCAGCCAGAGTCTTTGCCGATAAGCCACATTATGTCAACTAGTGTGGAGGTTCTGAAACCGGCCCTGACCTGCTCCTACCCCTCCGGGTCGAGGGTGAAGTCGGCGAAATCGAAGCCGGGCACCACGATGCAGCTGACCAGCGCCGGCTCGGGATCCAGTGGCCGGGCGCGCTGCCAGTGACCCGGCGGAACGACGAGTTGCGGATGCTGGCCCACCGCCACATCCGGCCCCAGCAGATGGGTCCGGGCCGCGTTCTGCTCGGGGCCGAACTCCAGCACCACCGGGCTACCGCGGTGATGCAGCCACAACTCGGCGCCGCGGACCGTGTGCCAGGCGGACTGCTGATCCCCCATCAGTGCGAACAGGATCGCCGTACCGGCGCTTCGCGGCCCGGTGTATCCGGGCGGCAGGACGGATTGGTCAAGGGTGTGATCGCTGCGCCAGGTCTCCCGGAACCAGCCGCCCTCAGGGTGTGGCGCCAAGCCGAGCCGGCCGACCCACTCGGGCACGTCCTGTGCGGTCACGGTGTCGAGCCTAGGCCCGTCGAGCCCAGGCCTGTCGAAACTGACATAAGTTGCGCGCCGTGTAGCGTCTCGTCCGTGAATTCCTCCCCCGCGCGCACCGCCGTCGTCATCAGCACCGCCCTGCTCGCCCTCACGGCCACAGGATGCAGTTCCAAGACCGAGTCGGCCACGGCAAGCTCGTCGGCCGTCACCGATATGGCCACTACCCCGGCCACCCTGGCGTCGGGTTGCCCGACCGCCGCACCCGCCGGCGGCGGCACCCCCGAGTGGACGCTCAACGGGACGACCGGCAGTGTTGCGGTCACCGGATCCACCGACACCGCCGCGCCTGCGGTCACCGTGACTCAACCGTTCAGTGTCACCGAGACCCAGGTGAAGACGCTTAAGGCCGGCGATGGCCCGGTCGTGCCCGCAACGGCGACGGTGTCGGTCTGCTACATGGGCGTCGACGGCCGCGACGGATCGGTGTTCGACAGCAGCTATCAGCGCGGAGAGCCGGTCGAATTCCCGCTCACCGGTGTGGTGCCCGGCTTCCAGAAGGCGATCGCCGGTCAGAAGGTCGGCTCCACCGTCGCCGTCGCGATGACGTCGGCCGACGGTTACCCCAACGGCGAGCCGAGGGCGGGAATCCAGCCGGGTGACTCGCTGATCTTCGCGATCAAGATCCTCGACGTCACCGGCTAGTCACTTGGGGCGGGTACCGACCTCCAGGGCCGCGAGTTCAGAGGTGCCCTCGAACAGCAGCCGACCCGATTCGCGCACGGTGGCGCGCAGCCGTGCGCCGAGGTGTTCGAAGTCGGAGTCGATGTTGCGTCGCTCCGCCGGCAGCGGCACGGGTAGCACATGCGGCGGCAGATGCCGGCCGTCGCCTTCGAGTTCGATCTCGTAGCGGGGTGAGCGCCCGCGCAGGAACCACTGGTTGTCCCCGATCTGCGATCGCACCAGCACCGGCGGCGTCATCCGGATGACCTTGGTGCCCACCCGGACCACGATGCCGTTGACGTCGCGCGCGATCGGACCGAGCGACAGCAATCCGCCGGAGAACGCGACGCAGACATCGGCTTCGCCGAAGTCGTGGGCCTGACCCCACCACCATCGAAGCGGGAACCCGGCGCCCCAGTTGCGTTCGGCGTAGAGCTTGGCGTTGTCGAAGGTCCAACTCTCCGGACCGTTCGGACCCGTGTACCGCACCGTCCCGCTCGCCCGGCCGCCCAGGTAATACGGATGCCAGTACTGGTTCAGGAACGGGATCGCCGAGAACATCCCGCCGCCACCGAATGCCTTGGGCCACAGCACCCGGTCGCCGAACTCCATCTCCAGGGTCAGATCGGCGAGTTCGAAGCGGACGCGGTCGGTGCCGACGGTGAAGTTGCCCGCCTCGTCGCCCGCGGTCACCGAGAACGGCTCGTGCTCGGCGCGCGCTCCGGACAGCGCCGCCGAGCGCACGACATCGCCCGGGTGGACGGCCACCGCCGTCGTCGACCAGTCCCCGGAAGGATGGCGATTGACGCTGCAGAGTGCGATGAGCACGCGCCCGGAGGCCTCGTCGGAGACCCGCCAGAACCAGCCCTCCATCTCGGTGCCGTGGGACGGCAGCGGGTTGCCGAACGGCACGTCGGCTCCGGTGCGGCGGTAGAGGTTGATCGGGTTGAGGTCCATCGGGGCCAACATATCCCGGCGACTGCCACGGCGCCCCCGGGGTGCGGTGACCTTTCGGTGACCGCCCAGGGGCCACCGCTATCGTGAGCCCATGCCGAGCTGGATCGCCGAACTGGTTCGGCTCGAGGGAGCAGCGCCGGTCTTCTCCACCTCGGTGGCACTCGGCTCCCACGGACGGCTCTTCGGCGGCCTGATCGCCGCGCAGGCGCTCGCCGCGGCCGGCGCCACCGTCGAGTCCGACCGCCTCCCCCAATCCCTGCACGCCTACTTCATCAAGGGCGGCCGGGTCGGGGTGGATGTCGAGTACACCGTCGAGCCGACGCGCGACGGCCGGTCGTTCGACACCCGGCGCGTGACCGCCGGCCAGGACGGCGTGCCGATCTTCGAGATGCTCGTCTCCTTTCACCGGCCTGAGCCCACCCTGGACTGGCAGCGGCCACAGGAGCACCGGTTGCCCCTCGAGGAGGCCACCACGTCGATCACCGCGCCGGAGGACTGGGCTGATCACTTCGAGACCCGGGTGGGTGCGCCGAGCCCCGATGGCTGGCCCAAGCAGCCGTTCTGGTTCCGGTCCCGCGGTGCGATCGAGGATGATCCCCTGCTGCGGGCCTGCGCACTGACCTTCGTCTCCGACCTGGGCATGGTGTCCACCGCGCGTCCGCCGGGACATCTGCAGCCCGGCCCGGGCGGTGCGGCGAGCCTGGATCACGCGCTATGGCTGCACCGGCCGGTGGATCCCAACCACTGGCACTGCTACGACGCCGTCGCCGTGAGCCACGCCGACGCCCGTGGCCTGGCTTTCGGCGCGATCACCGACGTCAACGGCTGTTTGGTGGCAAGCGTGGCCCAGGAATCGCTCTGGCGGGTTTAACGGGCGGGTTTAACTGGCGGCGGATCCGGGAATCAATGGGCATTCGGTCGCGTTCTTCGGTGACCGGAGGTCAACCGACACCGAAAGGACCCGCACCCATGACCGTTGACTACGACGCTCCCCGTCGCGCCTCGGTTGAGGCGCAGGACGACTCGCTGGAGGCACTGGCGACGCGACGCAACGAGGCATCAGCGTCGGCTCTGGACCTCGACGAGCCCGACATCGTCGATTCCTACGACCTGCCCGGAGCCGACCTCTCCGACGAGGAGTTGACCGTTCGGGTGGTCCCCAAGCAGCCCGACGAATTCACCTGCTCGAGCTGTTTTCTGGTGCAGCACCGCAGCCGGCTCGCGCGCGGCCACAACGGCCACTCGGTCTGCTTGGACTGCGCCTGAGCCGGATCAGGAACCCGCGATGATCCTGACCAGGTAGGGCGCCATGTCGGTGGTGCGTACCGGTGAGACGACGACGCCGGCATCAGTGACCTCGAGCATCTGGTTGTTGCCCAGGAACATCGTCACGGTGGTGGTGCCGTCGGGCCCGTAGAAGATCAGGTCGGCGGGCAGTGCCTGAGCCGGGGTCACCTTCTGCCCGACGTTGTACAGCGCGCCCGAGGAGCGCGGCAGTTTGGCGTTCACGCCGGCGTAGATGTACTGCATCAGTCCTGAGGAGTCGAAGCCCACGGTCTCAGCGCCCGGGCCGTTGCCCAGCGTCGGTCCGGTGATGTCGCCACCGCCCCACGAGTACGGCACACCCTTCTGTGCGAGACCACGCGCGATCACGAGGTTGACCGCCTGATCACGGCTCACGGGAGCCGCGGACGCGGTGCCCGGCCCCACACCCGGTGCCAGCAACAGCATCGCCACACCGATCAGCACAGCGAAGACGCGCTTCATGTCAGAACCCTCTCTCCGCGACGAATGACGACGGACGTCGCTGATCACAACAGTAACTACTGTCACTTCTACACCATCGGTTTCACAGTTGCTACCTGGCCTTCGGCCCTGATCAGGCCTTTTGCCCAACCGTGACGCAACGGTGTCCGCAGCGGGGCCGGTTCTTGGCCCAACCGTTGCCCGGTGAGCTGGGCGTAAACTTCGCGGCCATGACGACCACTGAGACCGCTCTGCCCAGCGGCCAAGACCTCGACACCGCGATCGCCGAAGGGCGGCGCGCCTACGACCTCGACCGCAAGCACGTCTTCCACTCGTGGTCGGCGCAGGCGCAGATCACGCCGATGACCATCGTCGCGGCCGACGGCTCCTACGTGTGGGACGGTGAGGGCAATAAGCTGCTCGACTTCTCCGGGCAGCTGGTGTTCACCAACATCGGCCATCAGCACCCCAGGGTCATCGCAGCGATCACCGAGCAGGCGGCCAAGCTCTGCACGATCGCACCGCAGCATGTCAACGCGGCCCGCTCCGAGGCGGCCCGGCTGATCGCCGAGCGCACACCCGGGGACCTCAACCACGTGTTCTTCACCAACGGCGGCGCCGACGCCGTCGAACACGCGGTGCGGATGGCGCGGCTGCACACCGGCCGGCGCAAAGTGCTCTCGCGGTACCGCTCGTATCACGGCGGCACCGACACCGCCATCAACCTGACCGGCGACCCGCGCCGCTATCCCAACGACTACGGCGCCGCCGGCGTGGTCCACTTCAACGGGCCCTTCCTGTACCGCTCGTCGTTCCACGCCGAGAACGACGAGCAGGAATCCCAGCGCGCACTGGACTACCTCGAACGGCTCATCGCCCACGAGGGCCCGGACTCGATCGCCGCGATCATCCTCGAATCGGTGCCGGGCACCGCGGGCATCATGGTTCCCCCGCCCGGTTACCTGGCCGGTGTGCGGGAGATCTGCAACCGGCACGGCATCGTCTTCATCGCCGACGAGGTGATGGCCGGCTTCGGGCGGACCGGAAAGTGGTTCGCCATACAGAATTTCGATGTGGTGCCGGATCTGATCACTTTCGCCAAGGGCGTCACGTCCGGTTACGTGCCGCTTGGTGGCGTCGCCATCAACGACGCCATCTTCTCCACCTTCGCCGATCGCGCCTACCCCGGCGGCCTCACCTACTCCGGGCACCCGCTCGCCTGCGCGGCCGCCGTCGCGACGATCAACGCGATGGCGGACGAGGGCATGGTGGCCAACGCCGCGCGCATCGGCGAGAAGGTCCTCGGGCCCGGTCTGCGCGAACTCGCCGGACGTCACCGGTCGGTCGGCGAGGTGCGCGGGCTGGGTGTGTTCTGGGCGATCGAATTGGTCTCCGACCCCACGACGCGCGAACCGCTCGCGCCCTACGGCGGCTCGAGTCCGGCGATGAACGCGGTCATCGCCGCGTGCAAGTCAGGCGGTCTGCTGCCGTTCGCTAACTTCAACCGGATCCATGCCTGCCCGCCCTGCAATGTCACCGACGCCGAGATCGCCGACGGCCTCACCGCCCTGGACGCGGCTCTGGGCGTCGCCGACGAGCACGTCTCCTAGGGCCGCACCAGAACGTGGGGCCGCGCTAGAACGGCGATATGTGCTCGGCCATCAGGAAGAAGGTCAACCCGAGACCGAGCAGGATGGTGAGCGCGACGACGGTGCCGCCTATCACGACCGCTGAGTGAACGCACCGCCGTTTGGCTCGGCCCCGCCTGGCCCGGCGAGATTCGGCCAGGATGCGCGTGGCGGTCTCGGCGAACGCGACATCGACCCGCTCCCCCTCGGTGGCCGGGTAGCCCGCGGCGATCTGGGCAAGCCTGTCAGCGGAGACATCGACCCCGACTCCGCCGTAGCGGCGGCTCAGCCGGCGCAGCCTCCGGCGACTCGGCCGCCGTCCATCGAGGATGGGCTGTGACAGTGCTTTCATGGCGGTGACGACGTTAGTCCGGGATTGGCTTCCTCCGGGGCGGAATACCGTCCTAGGCTCGTGGGTACACCGGCAAAGGAGCAACCATGACTCGCACCATCGCACACGGACACCGCACGGGGTACGCCTCACTGGGGGCGGGCGGGCTCAACATGGACTCGTTCCCGATGAAGCTGTTCCTCAAGGGGAACGCCAAGCAGTGGGATCCCGCCGCCATCGATATGACCCAGGACGCCCGTGACTTCGCGGCGATGACCGACGACGAGCGCCGCTACACCACCATGCTGGCCGCGCAGTTCCTC
>Ga0194053_10002618_pt1 | contig 10514 bp, 8 predicted proteins | sample SepL228m_MetaG_FD_161684 | JGI IMG/M metagenome (GOLD analysis project Ga0194053, IMG submission 161684) | Anoxic zone freshwater microbial communities from boreal shield lake in IISD Experimental Lakes Area, Ontario, Canada - Sep2016-L227-8m | ecosystem: Environmental > Aquatic > Freshwater >...
GTATAGGGTATTACATAACTAGAAAATACCAAACATAAAGTTTACAAAATAATTTAAATGAAACACAAAAAAGCCTCTTATAACAGAGGCTTAATGCATAACTTTATAAAAGTAGATTAAGGTGACTCCTAGAAAGGAATATCGTCATCATAAGGCGCATCAAAGTTTTCATTACTGGTTGTTTGCCTGGCAGGTGCCTGCTCGCGTGCTCCAGATCCGGAAGACTGATAGTTTTGTTGTGGCTGGCTGGACTCATTTTTCTTGCCGATTAAATCAATAATATTGGCGTTAAGTTCCAGACTGGTTTTAGTCGTGCCATCATTGGCTTTATATTCGCTTTGGGTTAATTCACCCGATATAAAGACTTGCTGACCTTTTTTTAGATAATCTTTTAGTGATCCTTCAGCGCGTTTTCCAAATAAAGTTACGCGAATCCATAAGGTTTGTTGTTTCTCCCCAAAGCCAATATTATTGGCGACGGTAAAGTTTAATACGGCCAATCCGGACGGTGCGAATCTTACTTCGGCATCTCTACCGATAGCCCCTGTAAATGAAAAGACGTTTGACATTTTTTATCTCATGATTAAGTTAACAATAGAACTATTATCTGTTGATTTTGGATTCTCTCCAAAGGAAAAAGTTAGCGACCGGCAAAATCCATTTCAACTTTACCGTCAACCAGCTTTAGGTTGACTTCAAACTCGGTGCCTTTAGTGGATTTAAAGCCTTTTAAAACGCCGGTTTCGCCTTTACTTAACAGTTTTTTGACCATAGATTGGGTTATTGTTTTATTCGCAATGGTTTTCCAAATAACCACTTTGCAGCCGTTACGCCATTCACTACAGCTATAAGCTTTGCTGGTTTCGATAATCTTGCCGTTACATAACGGACAATCGGCAAGCGCGTCAGTTACGTTTTGCACCGGCTGATTTTGCAGTTTGTTATAGCCCATCTCGCCCAAGGTATTCAGCGTTAGTTGGGCATTAAATACGTCATCGTTTATTTTAATGGCGTAAGCATTCAAGGTTCGACCATTTTGCAGTAATTGACAAGCCATGTCCCGAGTAATCGTTAAATGGAAGGTTTGTTTCCATAAAACAAATTTACAACCCGCTTTCCATTGGCTACAGCCATAACCTTGTCTGCCTTCAATAATGGGATGCTGGCAGAGTGGGCAGTCGCCTAGCTTGCTGTCATCATAAAGCGGCTTGGTCGACTCATCTTTTAATTCTTGGGTAAACTGAATAATCTCGGCCATAAATTGATCGGGATTGTAGGTGTTATGTTCTATTTTTTTTAGCTTGGCTTCCCATTCGCCGGTCATTGCCGCCGACTTTAAACGGTCATCCGCAATAATTGAAATAAGATGCTGTCCTGATTCGGTGCTGAGTAACAGTTTTTTTTGCCGCTGGATATAGTTTCGTTTGATAAGCACTTCAATAATAGAAGCACGGGTCGCCGGTGTACCCAAACCTTTTTCTTTTAAGGCTTCTTTAAGTTCTTCATCGTCACATGTTTTTCCGGCGGACTCCATCATGCCCAATAAACTGGCTTCATTATACGGTTTTGGCGGCGTGGTTTTACCCTGATTAATCCTGGGTTGATGGGGCCCCGTTTCGCACTGTACAAAGTTGGGCAAAATTTTTGTCTCGTCCCCTTTTGATGATTGACCGGGCGAGTCGTTTTTATACAGTATCTGCCAACCGGGCGCTTCGATAATCGTGCCGGCGGTTTTAAATTTTATGTGCTTAACGGCACCCAATACGGTCGTGATCTGTTTGACACAAGCCGGATAAAAAGCCGCAATAAAATGCAAGACAATCGCTTCATACACTTTAGCTTCATCATTGGCTAATGATCCCGGCAGAGTCGTCGTAGGAATGATGGCAGGGTGATCACTGACTTTGGCATCATTAAAATAACGGCTGCCCAAGGGCAACTTGTCAAAATCCAGCACGGCTATTTGTGCTTCAAAACGCAGGCGTAATTTTTCCAGCAAGGGCTTCATGCCGGGCTTCATGTCGTTGGTTAAGCAACGACTATCGGTACGGGGATAAGTGATATGCTTTTTTTCGTATAATTGCTGGGCGCACGTTAAGGTTTGATCGGCCGTCAAACCATAACGAATACTCATGTCTTTTTGCAATTCCGTTAGATCATACAATAATGGCGGATTGACCAATTCACGCTTGCCTTTGACTGAAGTAATCTCAAAATCATGACCTTCAATCTGGCTTAATAATGTCTCGGCATCGGGTTTTTGATCAAATCGCCCACCGACATACTGAAAATCAGCCGCTCTATAAAGGGTATGTAATTCCCAAAAATCCTTGGGAATAAATTTGGCAATCTCCAAATCTTTCTGCACGATAAGCGCAAGCACCGGCGTCTGCACACGACCGATTGTCCATAATAACCCCTGCTGACCAAACTTAAGGGTATACAGACGCGTCGCATTTAACCCCACGATCCAATCCGATTCACTGCGGCATTTGGCGGCTCGATAAAGCCCGTCATAGACACTGCCATCTTGTAATTGGGCAAATCCTTTGCGGATGGATTCATCCGTTAACGAACTGATCCATAAACGTGTAAACGGTTTTTGCAAGCAGTGTGTCCACGCCAAAATATATCTAAAAATCAACTCACCTTCGCGTCCGGCATCGGTCGCACAAACAATTTCGTCGGCCGCTTCAAACAAGCGCTTGATGATATTTAATTGTTTTTGCGCAGACTCATCACCGCGTGCTTTCAGGCCAAATTGTTCAGGAATGATGGGTAAGGCATCTAACGACCAGCGTTTCCATTCGGGATGGTATTCATCAGGTTTTTTTAGTTCAACCAAATGACCAAATGCCCAAGTAATTTGATAGCCGTTGCCCTCAAAATAACCATCACGTTTAGTGTTTATATTTAAACACTTGGCGATGTCTCGAGCAACGGAGGGCTTTTCGGTTAAGATGACTTTCATGGAATAGTAAGCAAACAGCAAATAACCGATTATTATACCGCAATTAGGCACCACCGACGTCGACAAGCCTGTGCCAAGCAGGGCAAACGTATTAAAACCATCTTATAAACAGTCGGTTACCAGAAGGCTAAGCAGATGTTTATGGTGAAATTAAAGATGACTTGCGATAGCTGTCATTTGCCTGTTGGGTGGAAGCAACTTTATAGAGATCTTCGTTGATTAAGCGACATTATTTTCTGTAGGGCGTGCCGTGCGAGCCTTGAAAATTAAGGCGCGCACGGCACGCCCTACGTACTTAATTAATTCAGGGCCCTATATCATTGGTCACAAACCAGTAAACGCTTATAATAATTAAAATAAACCGCAACGCGATACCTTTAAAGCAGAAATATCTAATGGCTGAAGCTGACAATTCATTAACCCCGTTAAATTTAATCAGCCGTTTTTTTTCAAAAAAAATAAGAACAGTTTATTACAGTGCCAGAGAATCGATTGGTGAGCATAAACGGGAAATTGTTGTTTATCAGGTTGAGCAAGCGTGTATCAGTCTTAAAGAAACCCGGGATGAGTTTGAAGATGCGCTGGAGCGCTTTAAAAATCTGGTGCATGTTAATGAAGCAGGATTGGAACATAAATATAACCGGCTCAACAGACAATATCAGTTCTGCCGCTCAAAATCCGATGCGGTCAGTGCTAAAATAAGAGCGATACAAGAAGTCAGTGAGGCGTTATTTGTGGAATGGGAAAGTGAATTAAATGAATACACCAATCGAGCTTTACGTAACAGCAGCAAGCAACAGCTAAAGTTAGCCAGAAAAAATTATGCCCGACTGATTAAGGCGATGCAACGTGCTGAAAGTAAAATTCAGCCGGTGCTGGCAGCCTTTAAAGATCAGGTCTTGTATCTTAAACACAATCTCAATGCGCGTGCTATTGCGGCTTTGCAGCATGAGTTTATTGAAATCAGTATTGATATTTCACAACTCATTCAGGCAATGGAACAAACCATCGCCGAAGCCAGTCAGTTTGTTTCTGCTTTGGTCGATCAAAAAATTATCAATCAGAAAGCCCTGTCTGGTCGTTGAAGTAATAAAAACCCCTTGGCAATTATTTAATTACAAGGGGTAATTTAGTATAGCGAACTCACATAAACCGGTTTTTTTTTTTAGAATTTTACTTTTTTATGCCAGCTAAGTTTTATTCAAATGTGGCGTTATTTTAGAGCTTGTATAACACATCATTGGCTTTATCCTCTTCTTTGGATTTACCTTTCCGGTTATCCTGATCCATTCTTTCCTTGTTAAATTTGGCAATCATTTCTTCCCAGCTTGAATACTCCTCATAAGCTTTAAAGCCGGCTGCTTTACGTTCTTGATAGATTTCCTTGCCTGTTGCAATAATTTCCTCGGGTGTTTTACCATCAACGACATCCAAGAATTCTTTATCATCTTTTTTTGCATCCCTAATCGTCCAGAAAGAGACTTCAAATTCAATACGATTATCCGGAGACAAGCGGTTTTTAAGTGCCTTTACTGATCGATAAGCAGTAGAGGTGTTATGACCGTTTATCTCTTGCCCTTTACTGCAAGCCAGTAAAGTGGTGCATATGAGTATAAGCAGCAGTACAGGTAGTTTCTTCATTAAAGATAACCTCGAAGTTAAGTACGGGTTCATGTTATGGTATTTTAACGCCATATCACCAAACAAAGTAAAATGGTCAATTATTATAACCCTGAGCTACGCTTATATGCTGCAATTTATTCAACTGCTAAATCAGCGTTACCAGTCAGTTTTAAATCAACCGGGTAACGAGTCTGGCAAAAGTGACTATCAACAACGCATCGACCAGTTAATTTTAACGGAAGCTTTTTTGCGCAAAGGTCAGCTTAATAATGCCTTGCCTAAACAACCGTTACAGATTACGGTCGTAGGCCCGACGCAGGCAGGCAAGAGTTCACTGGTTAATGTATTGCTTAATGGTGATGTTGCAGGGGTCAGTCCTTTAGCGGGTTATACCATTCATCCGCAGGGTTTTTGCTTAGGCGTAAATCTGGATGATTGCAGCGGTTTGCAGCGCTATTTTGGCCGTTTTCAACAGTTGCAACAGGCACAGATGCCACGAGACCGACATGATTGTTATTCCTTGACTGAATCAACGTTGGCGTCAGCGCTGTTACCGCACGGTGTTTTATGGGATACGCCGGATTTTGATTCAATCGATTCGGCTGTTTATCGGGAAGGGGTCATCAGAACGATGGCGTTGGCTGATATTATTATTCTTGTGGTCAGCAAAGAAAAATATGCCGATCAATCCGTCTGGGACATTATGGCGGCGCTTGAACCGTTGCATCAGCCAACGCTTATCTGTTTAAACAAGTTGAGTGAAGGCTCGGAAGCGTTACTGATTCAGTCCTTAAAAGAGAAATGGCAACTTGCCAGAAAAGATGATTTTCCCGACATCGTGCCGTTGTATTATCAAAAACAAACAGGCTTGCCAATCTGGCCGGTCGCGAAACAGGGTTTGCTTAAGCAGTTAGCAACTAAAGTCGCGGCTAAAAATCAGGTGCGTTATGAACAGGATTTACTGCAAAAACATTGGCAAACCTGGCTGGAGCCGGTTATTGCCGAGCATCAAGCTTTAAATAATTGGCAGAGATGGGTTGATGAGGCAATCAAGCAGGCCTTGGATAACTATCAGCGTGATTACTTAAATCATCCCCGCCATTATGAAACCTTTCAACGGGCGTTGGTAGAGTTACTGACGTTATTGGAAGTCCCCGGCTTGGCAGGTGTTTTAACCGGTGCGCGTAAAGTGCTTACGTGGCCGGTACGGAAAATGCTTAAGCTGGGGCGTAAAAGAGGGCAGGTTATCGATAGCAGTCAAGAAATTATTTTATTGAATCAAATAGCTGAACATTTATTGATTCAACTGGCAGACAAGCTGCTGGATAAAACTGAAGAGGGCAGTCAACGACTTTGGTGGAAAGAGTTTGGCAGTTTATTACGCCGTCAACGACAGGGTATTTTGCAGGATTTTAGTGGGGCGGCAAAAAATTATCATCTTGGTTTTCAGCAAGAGGTTGAAAAAACCGCACAGCGATTATATGGCAAACTACAAGAACAGCCCTTGGTTTTAAACAGTTTACGCGCCACTCGCGTAACCACCGATGCAGCGGCTATTGCGCTGACGATACATATCGGCGGTATTGGCGTGCATGATTTGATTTTTGCCCCGGCGATGTTATCAATTACGTCGTTATTAGCCGAAAGCGCTATCGGCAGCTATATGCACAAAATAGAGCATGAGCTAAAACAACAACAACTGCATACGGTAAAACAAGCGCTTTTTGTTGAAAGTATTGGTTTAATGCTGTTGGCGCTGCCTGAGCAATTATCGACTCAGGCGCATTTTAATATTTCTCCCGAGCAACTACAGGCGGCTGAACACCAACTTACAGAAAAGCGACATGGCTTACGATTACTCTGATTTAGTAGAAAAAACCCAACGCTGGGCTCAACAGGCGAGCGCGTCAGGCTGGATTAATGCCGACGTTGCTGCCGGTTTAAGTCAATTGGATACCCGAACCCCTGAAGCCTTGTTTTCAGGTTATGGTGTAGAAACGGGCAGTGTTGCAAGACCTCTTATCGTGGCTTTTATGGGTGGCACCGGGGTGGGTAAAAGCTCTTTGCTTAATCGTCTGGCTGGCAAGGCCATAGCCAGGGCAGGGATAGAACGCCCCACTTCGCGGGAAGTGACTTTATATCATAATCACAGTGTTGCCCTGCAAAATCTGCCGGAAGCCCTGCCGCTGGCTAAAATTAATATCTCGCAACATGACGATGAGAGTAAAAAAAATATCGTCTGGATTGATATGCCCGATTTTGACAGTACCGAGCAACGTAACAAGCACCTGGTTTTGCAGTGGTTACCCCATATTGACGTCCTTATTTATGTGGTTAGCCCCGAGCGTTACCGCGATGAAAAGGCGTGGCGATTACTGCTTGCAGAAGGCGCAAGACATGCCTGGCTGTTTGTGTTAAACCAGTGGGACAGAGGGCAGTCAGCGCAATATGAAGATTTTAACCGGCAGTTACATAAAGCGGGTTTTGTCGCGCCCATTATTTTTAAAACAGTGTGTGCGGAAGGGTTGCAAGTCGATGAATTTTCCGCCTTGGAAGCCACCATACAGGCTTTGGCAACAGCGCATATTATTGAACAACTGGAACAAAGAGGTTTGCAGGTACGCAAAAACGAGTTACAGAAAAAACTGCAACAAGTTGCCGAAGCGTTAGGCTCAGAACAAACGGTTCAACAAGCAGCGGCACTGTGGCACAAACAATGGCAGCGAACCACCCGGCAGTTACAAGCAGGTTTTGCTTGGCCCATAAAACAGATTGCCGCCTATTATGCAGAACACGCCGCCGATTTAATGACCCATCGGGCCACCACTCATCATTCATTATGGGATGCCTGGGCGCAAGCCCGTTTTGACGATGCGCTGGATGAATTTATCAGCAATATCGACCAGTCGGGATTGCCTGCCTTACCGTTTAAACAACAATCAGCTCTGCTCCGGGAAAAAGCGCCCAACATCATGCAAACGCAAACTGAACTGGCAACCCGCGTGGCGTTGGCTAATCCCGGCAACGCCTTGCAACGGGGCTTTTTAAAAGGCATGCGGTTGTGTGAAATAGTGCTGCCCTTGACTGCCATGACGTGGGTCGGCTATAAAGTATTTATGGGCTATTACACAAGCAACATGACGGACAATCATTACTTGGGTGTTGATTTTGCCATCCATAGCAGTCTGCTTATCGTATTGACCTGGCTAATCCCGTTTTTTATTCTAAAAAAATCGCAGCCGTCTTTAAAAAAAACTGCATTAAAAGGCCTGAATAAAGGCCTGCACACTGCCTTTAGCCTGATAGAAGGGGAGGTTGTAAGTACCATCGAAAACCTGGCCCAACAACATAAAGAACAGGCAAGTCAACTCTCGGTTCTTATGGAACAATGCGCCGAAACGGATGCCGATAAACTGTTATCCGTTGCTAGCGACAGTCCTCTAACACGCATGCTGATTAATTGACCTGTCATTCCCTGATTTTTTCGTAGGGGCAGGCTTTACGTCTGCCCTTTAATGCCACGATGTGATCAGGGCAACCGCAAGGGTTTGCCCCTACAGAACACTGGCATCGTTACATGAAAGCAACCGTATTTGGGAAACCGGGGCGGTTTTTTCCGGCATCCCTGTCGGAATGGCGAGTGCTGGGTGCCCTCACATACTTGTGTATAACGACGAGAGCTGCTGCTTGGGAACCAGCGCATTTGGGAGCCAGCGCAAAACGAGAACATGCTTTCGAATACCAAGGTAACTGATTTTTTTAGTTAGTGCGTATAGGTATTCATACGTATAGTTTTTTTAGTTTGAAGTGTTAAACTTTCGCTCGGTAGTTGGAAACATGAGTGCTTTATATATTCCCATTACTTGGGGCTGGTTGTCCGTCTCCAATTCCATGCAGTGGGCTACCCACTTTAGTCGGGTAAACAGCAAGGCTTAACCGTTCGCCTTGAGCTTGTTTAAGGATCGTTAATGGTTCGACAGGCTCACCATGAACGGCTTAACTTTAAATTGTCCCGCCTTAGTGGGTAGCCACAATTCGCAATTTAACCTGGATTAACGATAGGTAAACCATGAACACAAAATTAACAGCAGCATTTGTATTAAGTCTCAGTGCCAGCACCGGTGCTGAGGCGTCCTTGGTGGCACGTACCGGTGGCATGGTTTATGACACTGTTAACAAGATCACTTGGGCGGCTGATGCCAACTTGTTTCAAACCCAAGCGGCGGGTAATGCCAATCTGGTCAGTCAAATCATCGCGGGTAACGGCGGGGTTATCCATGAGACGCCCAATGCTTTCGATCTATTGGGCATCTATCACCTTACCAGCAGTGACTTTAATACCGGCACTGGCAAAATGTCTTGGTGGGGCGCAGAAGCCTGGGCTAACAACTTAACGCTGGGTGGTGTTAAGAGCTGGAGCTTGCCTATCACTATTCCGGCGATTAGTGGTTATAACCGATCCGGCAGCCAAATGGGCGATTTGTTTTACAATCAACTAGGTGGTGTAGCAGGTTCAAGTATTGCAACGAGCCATAATGCCAACTATAATCTATTCACTAACGTCCAGACCTATGCGTACTGGTCGGATAGTGAGTACGCGCCCGTTCCAAGCTTCGCGTGGTACTTCCGTACCGGCAATGGCAGCCAAGGCTACAACGAAAAATACGGCCTGCTTTCCGCATGGGCTGTTCACGCGGGCGATGTTGCCGCCGTTCCTGTACCTGGTGCGTTTTGGCTCTTCAGTAGTGCTTTGGTAGGGTTGATGGGCTTAAAGCGGCGCGGTAGCATCGAGTAATTCGACACTTTGGTTTATTGGGTGTTTTTGAGGGGTTGACCCGCAAGGGCACTCTCGTTGGTCACAGAACTGATAACTCCCTGCGATTTTGAAGTTGCACCCAAGCCTTTTGATTGGTAGGGGGCAGAAAATCTGTACGGGCAGAAAATTTTCTGCCCGTACTATTTGATGTACAGAAATAATACCTTGTCTTATAATTTGTTCCTTTTTATAAGCATCTGGAATTATCATGCAAACGATGAGTTACACCGCGTTAAGAAACAATCTGTCTGAAGCCATCAACAAAGTTAATGACGATCACACCCCGATTTTAATAACCCGTCAAAATGGCAAGCCTGCCGTATTAATGAGTCTGGAGGATTTTCACGCCTATGATGAAACAGCGTACTTAATGGCCAGTCCGGCCAATAAAAAAGCACTGGATGAGGCCATTGCCCGTGTCAAGGCTGGCAAGTTTGAGGCGCATGATTTAATTGAAGATTTATATGCTGTCTTTTGATGATTCAGCTTGGGAGCAGTATTTATATTGGCGGGATAATGACAAGAAAATGCTCAAACGCATTAATAGCTTAATCAAAGATATTAAACGAAAACCGTTTGAAGGGATAGGTAATCCAGAGCCGTTAAAGCATAATTTGGTCAGGATTTTGGTCGCGACGTATAGACCACGAACATCGTCTGGTTTACTAGGTCAATGAGGATACTATTATTATTTTCCAATGCCGCTATGATTATTAATCAAAGCTACTTGCTAAAAATTGGTAGGGGTAGAAAACTTTCACCTCTACACAGGCTCGGTTTTTCTTAACATCCCCAGCGTAAAGCAGCGGTATGAACGGGAGCATTCCACAGTTTCAGTAGCTCTTCGTCAAGTACGCTCAGGGTTATTGAACAACCGGCCATATCAATGGACGTGGTGTAGTTGCCAACTAATGAACGGGCTATGGTGATGCCGCGTTTTTCCCAGAATTGGGCTGCCAGATCATAAATCAGATACAGTTCCATTAATGGCGTTGCCCCAAATCCGTTCACATGCAGTAACACCGGTTGGTCTTTTTTCGGTTTTAATTCCTCATCAATAAGGCTGGCCAAGTGCTCGACAATTTCTGTGGCACTGCTTAATTT
>Ga0194053_10002619_pt1 | contig 10514 bp, 8 predicted proteins | sample SepL228m_MetaG_FD_161684 | JGI IMG/M metagenome (GOLD analysis project Ga0194053, IMG submission 161684) | Anoxic zone freshwater microbial communities from boreal shield lake in IISD Experimental Lakes Area, Ontario, Canada - Sep2016-L227-8m | ecosystem: Environmental > Aquatic > Freshwater >...
GGCTCCGGCGGCGTCGTCCTTCGACGCCGCCGGAGCCCAAAGCGATCAGGCCATTGTACTGCTGGCCACCCGCGCCCTCCTTGTATTTTTCGAGGTCCCGGAAAGCGATCAACCGGCTGACGCGCTCCGGAATTTTATAGGCGATGAAGAGGATTCCTCCGACGCCCAATGCAGGCATGGGCAGCAGGTAATAGAGCCGGACGCCCGCGATGAACAGGACGAGAAAGGCGGTGCCGCCAATGAGAGCGGTGGTTCCAAGGTCGGGCTCTTTTGCGATCAGCCCCATAAGCACGCCAACGATCAACAGCGGAAAAAGAACGCCCTTCAAAAACTCCCGCGATTTTTCTTTCTGTTCAGCAAACCAGGCCGCCAGGAAGGCGACGGCTGCGAGCTTGCCAATCTCCGACGGCTGGAAGGAGAACCCGCCCAGTTTCAACCACCGGTGGGACCCATTGATTTTGTGGGTGAAAAAGCAGAGAACGAGGAGGACGATGGCAACGCCAAACCAGTATTTCCAGGTCTTCTGCCAGAACTGGTATTCGACGCATGCGCCGACACAGCAGGCCACCAGCCCAACCGCAAGCCACATCAACTGTCGCTTGACGAAGAAGAACGGATCGCCATGGGCATCCTGCGCGAACGCACCCGTGCTGAAGAGCATGACCACCCCGGTGACCACCATGGTAGTCACCGAAAGCAGGAGACCGAGGACGGCTTTTTTCATGCCATGCGCCCTCCGTGAAAACCGGGAAAAGTCCGATGCGATGTGAACGCGATACAGGCTTCCAGCCTGTTATGTGGGTGCCGCGCGCTCTGCATCGGAACAGGCTGGAAGCCTGTGTCACGGTCCAGTCCCCCCCGCGTGCGCTCGTTCCCAATCTCCTGATTGGGAACGCACTTGTCTTCGAATCTCCGATTCGTGAACCTTTCGCCAGCGATGGAGCGTAAGGAGTCCACAGTCCCCGCTTCGCGTTTTGCGCCCCACGCGTCCTCGTTCCCAAGTTGCACTTGAGGACGAGGGGGAATTTTTAGCGCCAAAGGCGCGACCCCATACCAGCCTGGGGCAACGCCCCAGGTTTTCGATCCAGAGACATCCAGGGCTGAAGGCCCGAACCATCGCATAGCGCACGGAATAGCACGGGCCTTCAGCCCTAATTTGATGTCCCAACTTTCCTGGGGCGTTGCCCCAGGCTGGTATGGGACGGACCTTTGGTCCTCAGCGCGTTCCCAATCAGTTCCGCCCCCGGCGGCGTGCCTTGCCGGACCATTCGTTGAGAAAACGTGGAGGTGGCAATAGACCTCTGGCGTTTCCGGTGCGCCATCTAAGGCGGCAGAGGACTGCCGCACTCCAAGGCGCTGGCGCGCTCCCGACGGCGATGCGCGAAGCGCCTTTGAGTGCGCTAGTCCTCTAGCGCCTTGCGAAGCGCCTCGATACACAAGGTTTCCAGTCACTCCCAAACCAAGTTTCAAGTCAGTCCCGCCCCCGGTTGCGTGTCTTGCCGGGTCATTCGTTGAGTAAACTATACACCTGAGCACCGCGCGAAATTTAGGCTCCGTAGTAGAAGCGGCTTCCAGCCGCTTTCCCCGGGAACGAAGCGGCAAGGATGCCGCTTCTACTACCCGGCGAGACTCTCGCCGCAAACCAAGTTCCCAATCAGGAGATTGGGAACGAGCGCGCGTCGTGTGTGTCGCGCACTCGGGTCTCGCCTCTAAATTTCCGAAGGGCATCCGGGTAATGAGTCAATTAGTTGACTGATGCCCTGAACTTCGCCGGCACATGCAGCTTCTGGCCGATCTGAAGCTTGGTCGGATCGTCGATCCGGTTGAGCTTGATCAAATCGTTATAGGCCACATGGAGCTTCTTGGCGATGCGCTCCGGGTTGTCTCCTTTGGCAACGGTATAAGTCGTGCCGGAATCGCGCGGCCCATCCTTTGCCGCAATGGGTGCGGGCGCAGGTTTTTGGTTCACGACAGGTTCCACGGTTTTTGCCGGAGTCTGGACCAACGCAGCGGCTGTGGCCGGAGCGGCGATAACCGGCAGCGGGGCTGCTTTCGGCGTGGCGGTGGTCACCGGCTTTTCAGCTTCCTCCACAACCGCGGGCCGGTGGGCCTTGACGGAGTTGAAAGCGTAAATGCCGCCGACGGCGACCAAGTGCAACACCAGCACGACGATAAACGCGCTGGAGAGCTTCATGGTCGGCTCCTCCTCTTCGAAGTCGCTCGGTTGAGCGCGCCGGGCAGTAGCCGTGGCACGCATTTTCTGTTTGGGTTTCAACAGGGGCAGTTTCATAAGGCAGCTTGCTAGGTTAGTGACTGGACCAGGTCGCGGAATTGGCCGCCGCGGTCGGCGTAACTTTTGAACATGTCGAAGGAAGAGGTGCCGGGAGAGAAGAGGACGACATCCCCGGCGCTTGCGCGGGAATGCGCGAGTTGAACGGCTTCGGCCAGGGTTGTGGCGCGTTCGCAGCGGACCGCCGGCTCCCAGACTCCAGCGATTCGCGAGGCCATTTCGCCGATAAGAATCGCGCATCGGGACTTGCTGGCCACGAGTTCGGCAAGGGTGTCGAATTCAAATCCCTTGTCCTTCCCTCCGGCAATCAGCACCACGGGGCGGGTCTCCGACAGCAGCGCTTTTTCCAGCGCATCAAGGTTGGTCGCTTTCGAGTCGTTCACGTAATCGACTCCCGCGAGGGTGCGCACCAGCTCGCAACGGTGCGGCAAGGCTTTGTAGGAGCAGAGCGACGCGATCATCGGCCCGTATTCCAGGCCGCGAACCATGCCGATCGCCAGCGCGGCCATCAGGTTTTCCGCATTGTGCAGACCCCGCAATTGCGTGTCGGCCATCCGCAGCACGGGCTGGCTCTTGAAATGGATGACCCCGTCGCGGAAATCGAAATCGCCGCCGGTTTCATACGCGCTGAACGTGATCTTGCGCGCCTTGATCGGCGGCAGCTTGTCGCCGAGTTTGACGATCGCGATGTCTTCCTCGGTCTGGTTTTCGAAGATGCGAATCTTGGCCGCGTAGTATTCCTCCATGGAGGAATAGCGGTCGAGGTGATCGGGCTGGAAATTGAGCCAGACGCTGATCGTGGGTCGGAAGTGTTGAATCGTCTCCAACTGGAACGAGCTGACTTCGAGCGTCATCACGTCCAGGTTGCGGCTCTCGCCGACGCTCGCGGCGAATGCGGGTCCGATGTTTCCGGCGGCCAGGGTCCGCACTCCGCAGGCATTGAGCATCCGTTCCACGAGTTGGGTCGTGGTGGTCTTGCCGTTGGTGCCGGTGATGGCGATCACGGGGCAGGCGCAGAGCGTGTCGGAAACTTCCAGTTCGCCTAGAATCGGAATGGCTTTGGCAACGATATTGCGAACCAGCGGCACCACGGGATCGATACCAGGGCTGAGCACGCAAAGGTCGTATTGAGTCGGGTCGCTGTCGGCTGCGTTTCCGAGCAGGACAGCGATGCCGTCGGCCCGCAGTTTGTCCGCGGCGGCGCGAATCCTTTCATTGTCGCCGCTGTCGAGAACGTTCACAAGCGCGCCCTCGCTCTTGAGCAGCCGCGCGACGGCTTCTCCGCTTGAGCCGAGGCCGAGAACTGCGATTTGCTGGTTTGCGTAGTTCTTCATTTAACGAAGCTTGAGGGTGGCAAGCGCCAGGAAGGCGAACATGATCGAGAGAATCCAGAAGCGGACGATCACGGTGTTTTCCTTCCAGCCGAGCAACTCGAAATGATGGTGGATGGGCGACATGCGGAAGATCCGTTTGCCGGTGAGTTTGAAGCTGGCGACTTGCAGGATCACCGAGAGCGCTTCGATGACGAAAATCCCGCCCACGACGAGCAGGAGCAGTTCCTGTTTGGTGCAGATGGCGACCACCCCGAGCACGCCGCCGATGGCCAGCGAGCCGGTGTCGCCCATGAAGACGCGGGCCGGGTGGCAGTTAAACCAGAGGAAGCCCATGCCGGCGCCGACCAGCGAGAGGCAGATGACCGAAAGCTCGCCCGCCTGTGCGTAAAAGGGGATCCCCAGGTAAGTGGCGATCTTGGCGTTGCCGGCCGCGTAGGCGATGATGGAATAGGCGAACGCTGCGGTAATGGTGCAGCCGGTGGCGAGTCCGTCGAGTCCGTCGGTCAGGTTGACCGCGTTGGAAGCCCCCACGACCACGAGGGCGAAAAAGAGGAAGGTGAACCAACCGAGATTATGCACCACCGGTTCCTTGTAGAACGGCACGAAGAGCTCCCGGGCCTGGACCTGGAGCGCCGGGTTCAGGAGAAAAAATGCGGTCACGATTCCCGCGAGCGTGAACTGCGCCAGCAGCTTGAGCCGCCCGGACAGCCCGTCGGATTTCTTCTTGGTGACTTTGATGTAGTCGTCGATGAATCCGATCAACCCCAGCCAGACCATCGAAAAGAGCGCCAGCCAGACAAACTGATTGTCGGGCCGAGCCCACAACAGCGACGAGACCGCCACGGACCCGAGCAAGAGCACGCCACCCATGGTCGGGGTGCCGCGTTTGCCCCCGTGCAGTTCGGCGAGTTTGTGGACTTCCTCTTTGGTCCGAATCGGCTGGCCAAGTTTCAGCCCGATCAGCTTGCGAATGACCAGGTTGCCAAAAATCAGGCAAAGGAAAAACGAGGTCATGGCCGCAGCCACGGCGCGGAACGTGATGTACTTGAAAACGTTGAAGCCGTCGATCTGCTCGCTGAGTTTGTGTAGGTAAAAGAGCACTGGAAAATTAGCTGGGCGAAGTGGGTGAAACGAACGAAGGATGAGTCAGCACCCGTTCCATGCGGGCGGAACGGCTGCCTTTAATGAGGACGATGTCTCCGGCGCGCGCACGCCAAGCCAGGAGTTCGGCGGCGGCATCGACATCGGCGACTGGAAAAACTTGCGCCATGCCTTGCTGACGAGCGGCTTCAGCGATCAATCCGGCTTCGTCGCCGACGGTGATGAGCAGGTCGACCCCAGCCTTGGCCGCAGCTTCGCCCACCGAGCGGTGGCCCGCTTCGGACTCGGAACCGAGCTCGCCCATTCTTCCAAGGACAGCAATCTTGGAGCCTTTTGTCGGCAATGAAACCAGGGTCCGCAACGCGGCCCTCATCGAGTCGGGATTGGCGTTGTAGCTGTCATCCAGAATGTGGATGCCGCGCACGGTCTTCTGCTCGAGGCGCCCCTTGGTCAGGCAGCTCTTTTCCAGACCGGCGGCGGCGGCGGCAAGCGACACGCCGAACACGCGCCCGGCGGCGATGGCAAGCAGCGCGTTTTCAATCATGTGCCGACCGGGAACCGGCAGCAGCAATTCAATGTCTTCGTTTCCTGCGTGAACGGCGATGCGGCTGCCCTCGAAACTCGTTTCAAGAATCGTGGCCTGAACGTCGCCGCTTTCGATGCCGGTCAGCACCGTGGTCGCTTTCGCGCGGGCGGCGAGGGAGGCGCTGAAGTCGTCCCAGGCATTCAGGATAAGATGACCGCTTGCGGGCAGCGCTTCGGCCAGCATTCCTTTTTCCTGGGCGATGCCAGCCTGGCTCCCCATGAACTCGATGTGGGCCACGCCGATGTTCGTAATGATCGCCGCATCCGGAGCCGCCATCGCGGCCAACGGCGCGATTTCGCCGGGGTGATTCATCCCCATCTCAAAAATGCCGATCTCGTCCGTTGCACTTGCCCGGAGCATCGTCAGCGGGAGGCCGATGTGATTGTTGAAATTTCCCTCGGTTTTGACGACGCGGAATTTCTCAGAGAGCACGGCGGCGGTGAAATCCTTGGTGCTGGTCTTTCCGCTGCTGCCGGTGATGCCGATGACGCGCAACGGCAGCGAGGCCCGGTAATTGGAAGCGATGGCTTGCAAGGCCGCCAGGGTGTCGGCCACGCGAATGATGCCAATATGGGCCGGCAGTTCCGCCGCGAAAGTTTCATCGACCACGGCGGCTGCGGCCCCGCCTTGAGTCGTGGCTTCCTGGACAAACGCATGACCGTCGAACGTTTCTCCGCGCAGGGCGATAAAAAGATCGCCCGGCTGGACCGCCCTCGAATCCGTATTCACGCGCGCGATAGTCTGCTCCGGGTTGCCCTGTGTGAGCATCCCGGACGACCATTGCGCCAGAAGTTGGAGTGAGGTTGGATCCATGCGGACGTTGTTCTTAGTGGCGTGTGTTTAGGGAGAGGGGCTGAGCGTGAATCTTGGACGCCATTGGCAATCGGTTGAAAACGGAGGGCGATTCACCCAACCGCAGCCGCGCATAACGTGCTCCGCGCATTCTGCGGCTGAGTTCCAAATGTTTTTTTTGAGTTCCAGTTTCCAGGTTCATGGGAGGATCAATCTTGGAGTTCCACGGGCTTGGCTTCCACCGCGACTCTTGCAATGGCCAGGTCATCGAAAGGGATCGTGTGGTCGGCAAATTCCTGGTAGGTCTCGTGGCCTTTGCCGGCCAGCAACACGATGTCTCCGGGCTGAGCCATGGAGATGGAGCGGTAAATCGCCTCGCGCCGATCTTCGATCACTTCGACGTTTGAGCCACGGAATCCGGCCTTGATGTTGTCGATAATCGCCGCCGGGTTTTCCTTGCGCGGATTGTCCGAGGTCACGATGGCCCAGTCGGCCAGGCGTTCCACGGCAGCGGCCATGAGCGGGCGCTTGGCCTTGTCGCGATCCCCGCCACAGCCAAACACAACGATCAACCGGTTCGGTTGGAGATCGCGCAACGTCTTCATCACGTTGGTCAATGCGTCGTCGGTATGGGCGTAATCGACGAACACCCGGAACTGCCGTTTGACAGGAACCGGTTGCAGCCGGCCCGGAACACTCGGGGCGCTCGCCAAGGCTTTGATGGCGGTGCGAAGATCGACGCCGAGGCTCGCGGCCCCTGCCAGCGCGGCCAGTGAATTATAAACATTGAAGGCGCCAATCAGCGGCACCCGGACCAGATAGGTCTTTCCGTGCGCGTTCAACTGGTATTGCGTCCCGGAGAAATCCATCTTGATGTTTCCGGCGCGGAAATCGGCCCGGGCATTCATCCCATAGGTGACGAGCGGGAGCTCGGGATGATCTTTGGCAAGCCGCGCCAGGAGTTGTTGCCCCCAGCGATCGTCCAGGTTGATTACGGCTTTCCCCTTTTTGTGAGGCTGAGCGGCCATCCCGGAGAAGAGTTTCACCTTCGCCTCGAAATAGGACTCCAGAGTCTGATGAAAATCGAGGTGATCTTGGGTGAGGTTGGTGAAGATCGCGACGTCAAACTCGACATTGCGCACCCGTCCGAGTTCCAGCGCGTGGGAGGAAACCTCCATCACGGCGGCACGGCAGCCTGCCGAGCGAATCTGAAAGAGGAGGTCTTGTAAATCCAGCGACTCGGGAGTCGTGCGCGCGGCGGGGAGAATGCGCTCACCGATTTCGTATTGAATGGTGCCGATCAGTCCCGCACGGAGCAGGACGGATTCGCACAGGTGTTTGAGCAGGAACCCGGTGGTGGTCTTGCCATTGGTGCCGGTGATTCCCGCCACCCGCAAGCCGAGCGCGGGCCGTCCATAAAATTCGGAGGCAACGTCAGCCAGCGCCTCGCGGGCATTTTTGACCAAAATGATCGTTGCCCGCCCCTGGGATGCCTCCCGGTCGGTGACGACTGCGACGGCGCCGCGATCGATGGCGTCCTCGATATGGTCGTTGCCGTCCACATGTTCGCCGCGAAGCGCTACAAAGAGCGAGTTCTTCTGGGCGCGCCGTGAATCGTAACAGATCGACTTGATCTCGCGATCCGTCGCCCCGACCACCATCTCGGTGGAAATTTTTGAAATGAGAGCCTTGAGTTGCATTCCTGTTCGTTTCCGTTCGTCTATCGATCCGACTTCGTCAACTTGATCGACGGTGACGGTGGGTTAAGTTCCATGTCTGGCTGAAGATTCATGTAGCGCGCGGCTTTTTCGCCGATCCGGGAAAAAACCGGAGCGGCGATCGTTCCGCCGTAGTTCTGGGTTTCGCTCGCTTTGGCGTCATCCACCATCACCAAGCAGACAAATTGAGGGTCCTCCACCGGCATGAATCCGATGAACGACGTGACATAGCGCGTTTCGTAGTAGCCGCCGTGGGCGTCCGGCTTTTGCGCCGTGCCGGTCTTGCCGCCCACGGAAAAGCCGGGGACAGCCGCCGCAAAGGCCGTGCCCCGCTTGCTTACGACGTCTTTGAGGGCCGATTTGACTTTCTCGGTGGTCTCCGAAGTCACGACCTCCCGGATCATTTCCGGGGGATAAGTCACCAGCGGTGTGCCCTTATCATCGACAATGGAATCGACAATCTGCGGAAGCATCAGCTTGCCGCCATTGGCGATGGCGCTCATGGCGCAAACCATCTGCAACGGAGTCACACCGACGCCCTGGCCCATCGGCAACCGCGTGATGGAAATCTTGCTCCACTTGTGCGGCGGATGAACGATCCCGGCGATTTCTCCAGGCAAACTGATTCCCGTGCGCTCGCCGAAACCGAAGCTGCGGATGTACTCGTAAAACCGCTGTTCGCCGAGCTTCATCCCGAGCTTGGCCGCGCCGATGTTGCTCGACTTGACCAGCACGTCGGCCACTGACAAATCGGGGTGATCGCCGTGGCCGTGGTCCTTAAGCACTTTCCCGGCGTAGCTGAACCGACCGTTTTCGCAGGGGATGATGGTGTCCGGCGTGACCAGTTTATCATTGAGCGCGGCGGCGGCGGTGACGATCTTGAAGGTCGATCCCGGCTCGACCATGTTGATGATCGCGCAGTTTTTCATGCCGGCGGTTTCCCCCTTGGTCAATTCATTTGGGTTGAAGCAAGGGCGGTTCGCCATGGCCAGAATGCGACCGGTCTTCGGGTCCATCATGATGGCGGTTGCCATCTCGGGCCGGTATTGGTTGAACACCGCATCGAGTTCGGTCTCGACGATGTTTTGCAGGCCCATATCGACCGTCAACCGGACGTTATAGCCGTTGCGCGCCGGGCGTTCCTGGCCGCGGTAGGGGACGATCTCTTTGCCGGTCCGGTCCCGCTCGGTGTAGCGAAATCCGTCCTCGCCATGCAAATACCGGTCCATGGTCATTTCAATGCCCTGGATCCCCGTATGATCCCCGTTCATAAATCCGACAACGTGGCAGAGCATCTCTCCGTTCGGATAAATGCGCCGGGAATCCTGCTCAAAATAAATCCCCTTGAGCTTCTGGCGCTCCAGGCGCTTCTTCATCTCCGTCACGTCGGATTCCGCGACTTCCTTGGCGAGGACTTCATACTTGCGCGGCTTCTCTCCGGGCGGCGTGGTGATCTTTTTCTGAAGCTCCGCCGGCTTCATTTTGACCAGATCCGCGATGGCCGCGGCGATCTTGGCCGGCTCGGTGATCAGGCTTTCGTCCGCGACGACCGTCTCCAGCGGTTCGTTATCCGCCAGCATTTCCCCGCGCACATCCTGGATCGCTCCCCGGCGCGCGTAAATCGGCTGTTTCTTGATGTGTTTTTGAGCGGCGAGCCGCGTGTACGCGTCGAACTGGTTCACCTGCAGGTAAACCAGCCGGGCCGAAAACCCCGTAAAACAGCACGCGAGGCCAAAGCACGCGATAATGGCTCGTACTTTGGCGACTCGATTCATTGACTGACCTTCTGGTTGGAGACCACGCGAATTTCGTCGGCGCCGCCGGGACGCGTATAGTTGACTTGGACGATGCGGTCCTGAGTGATCGGGATCATCTTGATGAAGCCGTCATTGATGCGCTTCCGCAGCGCCGAGCGAGACGAGCGTTCGTTGATCTTGCTGCGCAAGACTTCGTTTTGCGTGCTCAAATTTGCCAACTCCCGTTCCAAGCCCTTGATCTCGCCGCCGCAGGCGTGGATCTGGTTCTTGAAATACACCCAGGTCATTCCGCCCAGCAACGCCACCGCGGCGATCAACAGCCATAGCGAAATGGCCGAGACTGGCATCGGGTTCTTTTTGTGACGATGACGGTTACGCGACATATAATTGTTCGACCACTCGAAGTTTGGCGCTCCGGGAGCGCGGGTTTTGCTTTTGCTCGTCCTCCGAAGCCACCACCGGCTTCGGCGTAACGAGACGGAATTGAAATTCTGGGTTGCGGCGCGGCTCCGGCCATTCGGGCCGATCCAGCCATTCGGTGCTGCGCGCCTTGAAGAACTGTTTCACCATGCGGTCTTCCAAAGAGTGGAACGTGATCACCCCGAAACGACCGCCGGGATTAAGCCGGGCCGAGAAGGCATTGAGCGCGCTCTCAAGCACTTCGAGTTCCCGGTTGACCGCGATTCGCAGGGCTTGGAAAACTTTCGTGGCAGGATGGGTGCGACCGCGCCGGGGCAGCACTTTCTCCACGCTGCGAACGAGATCGAACGTGGTTTGCAGCGGTCGGTTCTCGCGATCCCGGACGATCTGGACCGCAACGCGCTTGGCGGCCGGTTCCTCACCGAGTTCTCGGAAGATCCGGGTGAGTTCCTCGGCGGAGGCGGTGTTGACCAGGTCGGCGGCGCTCACGGGTGCGTCGGGGTTCATCCGCATGTC
>Ga0194053_10002620_pt1 | contig 10512 bp, 5 predicted proteins | sample SepL228m_MetaG_FD_161684 | JGI IMG/M metagenome (GOLD analysis project Ga0194053, IMG submission 161684) | Anoxic zone freshwater microbial communities from boreal shield lake in IISD Experimental Lakes Area, Ontario, Canada - Sep2016-L227-8m | ecosystem: Environmental > Aquatic > Freshwater >...
TTACTAATCCTGGTCAAGGCATTTGAGACAACGGACCAGGTGATATCTATTGTGAGGAAAAGTCTGCCGGCACTGAGGGCAACGGCAATGAGGGATTTCTTTGATATTCTCAAGGAACATGATTTATACGACGAAAGAAATCATAATAAAACCGAGAATACTTACAAGCTGAATGGAAATCTGTTTGAATTCATGAGTCTGGACCAGCCACAAAAGAAACGCGGGGCCAAACGGACCTACCTATTCCTGAATGAGGCCAATGAACTGAACCTCGAAGATTGGATCCAGCTATCCATACGCACAGAAAAACAAATATTCATTGATTACAATCCCTCGATGGACGAGCATTGGTTATATGATCAGGTGATCCCCAGGCCAGATTGCACCTATATCCATTCGACTTACCTGGACAATATCATGTTCCTGCCCAAGGAAGTGATCAACGAGATAGAACATCTGAAAACAATAGACGAAAATTACTGGAGAATCTATGGACTTGGGGAAATTGGACAGCTTAAGGGATTGATATTTACCAATTGGGAAACGGTAGACCTCTTCCCTATCGGTTGCAAATGGATGGCATATGGAATGGACTTCGGGTTTACCAATGATCCGACCGTTATTGTGAAAGTAGGGATGTTCGGCGGAGAAATCTGGGCAGATGAAAACCTTTACCAAAGGGCCCTTACTAATAAAGACATCGTAAATCATTTGACAGAGCTGAAAATAAGCCGTGGAGATGATATCGTCTGTGACAACCAGCCACAAAGCATATTCGAAATCCGGCAATCAGGATTCAATGCCCGGGCAGCATACAAGGGTCCGGAAAGCATCCAAACCGGCATTGATATCATGAAACGGTTCCGGATTAAGGTGACCAAAAGATCTATCAACCTGATCAGGGAACTGAAAAACTACAAATGGAAAGAAGATGCGGCCGGGAATACCATTAACCAGCCTGTGGATAAGTTCAATCACGCGATCGATGGAGTGAGGTATGTTTGCATGGATCGGTTACTGGGGGAAAAGAGGGTGACGAGGGTAAGGCGCAAGAATTACTGATTTGCCATAGGCCATATAATGTGTTGTATTTCTGAATGTTAGTTAAAATAAAACAACCTTGATAGTAACTTATATAGGTATTTTAATCTGGATTATTTTTCCAGTGGAATTTGTATTGTTAAGATTACAACTTATAATCGTTTTTATTATAGAAAGTTTTGCAAATAGTGAAATATTGTTGAAAATAAGATTACTTTCTGACACTCGGTATAATTTAAAACTTCAAGCGTTCCGTCGAAAGGCGGAACGCTTTTTTTATGATCGTAAACTCGCTGGTTTATAATATATACTTCAATCGTGTAGACACCTCACCCCAAACGCATTCGAGCGGCTGGCATAATAATCCGACACCGAAAAATTGATCACATTCACTCCATGCGAAACCGCCTTGTATGTCCCTGAAGGTGTGGAACTCCAGAATATCGCACCAAAACCCTGGAATTTCCAGGAAGCATTGCTGTAATTCACTCCGCTTTCTTTAGCCATGAACCCGTTGATAATGGTATCCTGAATCGGCTTCCCGGCCATTCCCTGTCCCTGGTAATAATTGAACAGAGTCAACCACTCGGCATGGGTGGGTATATGCCATCCCGCCGGACATAACCCCTGCTGGGCGGGAGTATCCATGAACTGCATCACCTCATCCCATTGATAAAGCCCGCCGTACAATGAACAATTTGAGGCCATGTCATTATAGCAATACTTTTCGGCAAGACAATTGTCTTTTTGATGATTGACTGCGGATATGGCGCTGCCGTAATCCAGGTTTTTCTGCATCCAGCACTGGGTTCCCAGGAGGACCGTAGGATAGGACTTACCATCACGGATGTCCGTCAACAGCCCGCCGCATGTAAACGAAGGTGAAGGCTGCACCGTAATCGTCCGGGTTTTTGAATCGCTGCAACTGTAAATGTTCTGATAGGAATAGTTGATGGCTTTCACGCCAATGCCTGCTGCCGAAGGATTAAAATATCCCGTGGTTGAATTCACTCCCGGACCTGAATAAGTTCCTCCCACAGGAACACCACCTTTGAGTTTAATAGGCTGTGCGGTTATTGTCGTGATTGTGTCGTAGCAGGAGGAGTAAGTAACCTGGGGCAAGGGTTTAACAGATACTGGATACGGGATGCAGGATGCAGGATTGTTAATGGCACATGGTTCGCTGGAAGTCAGCACACACCAGACCTGATCATTGTTGGAGGGGATATACGTAAACATGTTTGAATTTGTTCCTGAATTTACGCCGTTCACTTTCCATTGATAAACTGGAGCAGATCCCTGATTTAAAGGTGAAGCGTTAAATGTAACCGACGACCCTAAGCAAACTGGATTGGCGGATGCTGCGATAGAAACACTTACCGGAAGCAAAGGGCCCACAGTAATGGATAAAGGATTGCTGGAAGCAGGATTTCCGGTAACACAGGTGGTGAGCGAGGAAGTCAGTGTGCAAGTTATGATATCACCATTTGTTGGAGCATAAATGTAGGTCTGGGAATTTGTTCCTGTATTCTCCCCGTTACGTTTCCATTGAAACACTGGTAAAGAACCCCCGTTTATAGGAGTGGTGGTGAATGTCACCAAAGTTCCCGAACAAACAGTTGAAGCACTTGCTCCAATGCTCACACTCACCGGCTGAAGCGGGTTTACGGTGATGGTAACCGGGTTGCTGGTGGCTGGGTTGTTGGTAACACAGGTAGTCAAAGATGAAGTCAAAACACAAGTCACAATATCCCCATTCAAAGGCACATAGGAATAGCTTATAGCATTCGTCCCAACATTCAATCCGTTAACCTTCCATTGGTAAACAGGTGTTGATCCAGGATTAGTTGGCGTTGCATTGAACGTCAACGAAGTTCCTGCACAAACCGTGCTAGTTGTAGTTGAAATAGAAATTCCCACTGTGAACGATGCATCAACAGTCATTATAATCGAATTGCTTGAGGCTGGGTTATTAGAAACACAGTTAGTAATTGAGGAGGTAAGAATACAACTTATGATATCCCCATTCAAAGGAATATAACTGTACGTATCAGAATTTGAACCAACATTCACCCCATTCTCTTTCCACTGATATATTGGCAGCAAACCTGGATTCCCTGGGGTTGCAGTAAAAGTAACCGATGTACCGGCGCATATAGTATTGTTGGGAGTATTAATTGAGATACTGACAGGGGCCAATGGATCCACAGTCATAATGACCGAATTGGAGGTAGCTGGGTTATTGGTCACACAAGTTGTCAGTGATGAGGTTAAAACACAGCTTACAATATCCCCGTTCAATGGTACATAGCTGTAAGTATCAGAATTCGTTCCAACATTAACGCCGTTCACTTTCCATAAGTAAACAGGTGTACTCCCGGGATAAGCAGGGGTTGCTGTAAATGTAACTGGTGTTCCGGCACAAACTGTAGTTATAGGAGTGGAAATATTTACACTTACTGTATAACTCGGTGATACTGTGACAGCAAAAGTAAATGGAACCAAACCCTGACATCCCTCAGTATTATCGTAATTTACTGATATAGTATGCATCCCGCTGGTGTTCCATTGGATTGTTATCGTATTATCAGTAATTGTTCCTCCTGCAATTTTTGTTCCAGACCATGTCCATTGGTAATTTGACATACCTGATTCGGTAGTGTAAACCCGGATTTCACCTTCACATGGAGCATTATCACCGGTTATTGAAGGCAATGGACGCGAATGAACTATCACATTGACCGATGAAGGTGCTCCATCTTCGCAGCAGCTTATTCCAAATACTGTAATAGTCCCTGACACCGCATTCCCAGCAATACTCAGAGTGATCTGGTTTGTATTTAATCCGCCGGTTATTGTAAAACCTGCAGGTAGACTCCAATTATACCCGCTTGCATGGGCAATTGGGGGAACTGTGTAAACAATTCCAATACTGCTCTGGCAAACAGTTAATGGCCCTGAAATCGCCTGAGCAGGATCAGCGCCGGTACATTCTGCAAATTTTACTAAAAAATCGTCATCATTTCCTGCCATCGATGTCTGGAATGCACCGGGTGATGAGATATTATTCAATGAATTTGAATAACCCAACAAATAAAGATGTCCACAAGGATCAATATTACAAGCTGTCCCAAAATCATGACCTATATCTCCATAGTATGTTCCCCATACCCTTTGGCCATCCGTTGCAAATTTTGCTATAAATGCATCACTGGTTCCCCCTCCATAAATTATTTGATATCCATCGGGTGATGCGATGTTTGATGTAGATGCAGTTTGTCCACATATAAAAATATAACCACTGTCGTTAACTGCGCAATATCCCCAGTCTTCAGCATCACTGCCACCATAATACGTGCCCCATTCTCTTGATCCTGCTGAATTAAATTTTGCGAGGAAGACATCCTTGTTACCACCTATTGCGGTCTGAAAACAACCTGGTGTGGAAATGTTATTCGTTGATATAGTTGAACCGGTAAGGTAAACATTGCCATTAGTATCGTTTGCACAACAACCAGCCCGGTCGGCAAGGGTTCCACCATAATATGTTCCCCAAAGTCTCTGACCTGTTGATGTGAAAGAAGCCAAAAAAGTATCCATAGCTTCACCGCCATATATTGGCTGAGATGCACCTGGTGATGAAATTCCATTTGTGGATTGGGTTTCACCAGAAATGAACACGATTCCATTATGCAGGGTCGAGCAATCTTGAATATGATCGTAATTTGATCCTCCATAATAGGTCGCCCATATACGTTGTCCACTGCTGTCAAACTTTACAAGAAAACCATCAATCAACCCTCCAGATGCAGGTTGATACGAACCCGGGGTTGCTATATTTGTTAAGGAAGTAGTTTCTCCACCAAAATATATGTGACAGCTATCATCGGTCTTACAAAAACCTGCAGTCTCATTGCCCAATCCGCCGTAATATGTTCCCCAAATTCGTTGTCCATTAGTGTTAAATTTTGCTATAAAGGCATCATATGCGCCTTGCATTACCTCCTGGTATGAACCAGGTGTTGATATGTTATTGGTAGAATGTGTTTCACCACTCATGTAGGAATTTCCTGCATTATCTGTGGTTGAGCTGATCCAGACTTCGGAATTTGACCCTCCATAGTATGTTCCCCACAACCGATCCCCTGCTCCATCAAACTTTACAAGAAAACCATCCATGTTTCCACCATAAATTGTCTGGTGGGCCCCTGAGGTTGCAATGTTGCCTGCCGACATTGTTTCACCAGACATAATTACATTGCCCACATTATCATAAGAACACCCTTTTAATGAAGACTCAAGCTGGTCTCCTCCATAATAGGTGGCCCATAATCTTCTTGGCCTGGGATCAATAACAAGATTGACATTATTGTTGGTTTTCCCATCCATCGAAAAACCTATATGATTGGCATCTATTCTTCTGAACCTTACTTTTACAGGTATTGTGGCATCCTTTGATTGATAATAACTCAATGGAATTTCTTCCTCAACTTTTCCAAGCGATGTTGTCAATATTAATGAACCCGTTGAGGAAAGCTCAATTCCCGGGCCTGTGACCTCCATCTGAACAGCCGTCAAATCACCTCCCGGATAGACCACAAGGTTATATTTGAAATGCCTGTCCTCATTGAAATTGAATTCGAGGTCAATTTTCGGATATATGTTCTTATAGATTACCGATTTGAATGACCTTACATTCGTCACTCCCTCAGTAGGAGTTACTGTAGTGTAATAATTCAGATAATCGGAAGAAGGCTCGGAAGTCACTATCTCACATAAGGGATTGGAACCAATCAGGTTAAAATCGATCCGATGGAACGTTAACGAAGTTTTTGTTATATCTGAATCCCTATCATAACCAGGTTTATTACGCTTTGTGTTATCTAAAACCGTATTCCTGAAAATGTCATAACTAAATCCATTCTTCCGCAACTGTACATTCATTCCGGGGGAATTCAGAAGATATTGAACTGTTGGATTAGGATTGTTGTTTTGGTCAAGGATCTGGCCTTTATTCTCAATGAATCCATTATTTGAAACTTTGGAAACATTAAAAGTATTACCACCCGTTGACATTCCGGCATAAAGACTTAAAATAACCGTTAGCAGAATTTGTTTCAATTATTTTCTCAATTTGTCTTTCAAATACATCCTTCCAAACAGGATTTCACTCTCTGCGAATTCCACGCAACTTGCTGCAGAAAACGGTGTCGTGGCCACTGGATTAAAACCATGGATTAGCGGTAGATTGATAAAAATCCAAGTACCATCCCCTCAAAGTTATGAATTACCGTTGATTTAATGACTGTTAAATCATCCAAAGGTTCGCTCAAATTTTTGTGAATCAGGTGTTAGAAGCGAATTTTTAAAGGAATATTTCGGAAAAATCAAGTTCCATACATCAATCCATAACGACTGTAAAAGGGATTACCTTAATGATATTCCGTTATTTGTGCGATGTTGCTCCATCGATGAAGAAACTCAGAAATCCAGGAGGTCGTTCCTTCTGAAAAGTTATCATGTTTTTAATTCCGAACAGGCCGATTTTGATGAAAAAGGTATTAAACGCATTGAATCCCTGCAAGGTCTTGTTTTTGAGCGGCAGAATGAACTGCATGATGCCGCTGAAGATCTCGTTAAAGGCTATGCAAATGCTCCGCATATCATCTTCAGTGACCAGGAAGATCGCGCTTATTATTCACCAGCCGCTGATCTCATCTCAGTACCCAAGATTGAGTACTTCAAATCTTCGGATGCATATTATAAAGTCCTGTTTCACGAAATGGGGCATTCAACAGGGCATCCGAAACGATTTAACCGCTTCGAAGGGATGAATAACCTTTTCGGGGATGTTCCTTACTCCAAGGAAGAACTTGTAACAGAACTTTGTGCTTCATTTCTTTCCGGTGTTGCGAATCTTGAAATGGATCTTTGCAATTCAGCCGCCTACATCCGCGGATGGGCTTCTGCCCTGAGGGATAATCAGAAGTGGATCATGTGGGCCGCTGCAAGAGCAGAAAAGGCCGCTGACCATATCCTGGGCAGATCTTCAAGTGAAGAAATCCCTTCAGCCGAAGAAATGGGCACAACCCCTGAACCTGTCCTTTCGCCCCTTTCCGCTATTTCTGATCTTCCTATTGTTTCTCAGGGTTGGAGAAGGTAAGATACAGGATGAAAGACTTTATCTAAATTGGTCATCTGGACTTCGCAGGATAGGGTTAAACCCCTATCCGGTTTTTTTATGCTCGATAGGGTAGGAGCAAAGGATATTTGGTTTTCATCCCCCCCGCCGGTTTGCTCATGAATTTCCTTACAAGTCAGCTACATCGATCAGCCAGGATCCAAGTAGACCTGGCTTTTTAATCCTGTCAAGGGCGGCCTTCTGCTGAAACTTGCCGCTTTCAGTTTGTTCAGATCCCTTGGATCGTGACATAAACCCCTGACAGATTTAAATCGATCCGCATCGATGCCTCACAATGAGAAAATTCATTGTTAAACCCTTAATCTTATGCCTTATGATTTCAAATCTGTTTACCAACAACATCGCTGAAATCCATGTTTCCTATTTTCCTGTCATTAAAAACGCTGACAGGCCCAAGGTTACAGGATCACACCATGCTTATGAAATCTTCAAGGAAGCCTGGGATGATTCCTTTGCCCTTTATGAGGGCTTTTACATCATGCTTCTGAACCGCGGCAATAAAGTGCTTGGCCTTTTCAAATGTTCAGAAGGCGACATATCGGGAACGGTTGTCGATCCTAAAAAGATCTTCGGAGTAGCCTTGAAGGCGCAGGCTTCTTCCTTGATCCTGGCGCATAACCATCCATCCGGAAACCTGGAACCAAGTGAAGCTGATAAAAAGCTTACCCGAAAACTCCGTGATGCTGGTTTGTTTCTCGACATTGACGTTCTCGATCACCTGATCATGATCGATGACACTTACAGATCCTTTGCCGATCAAGGTGAAATGTAAAGGATTTCACCAGGCTTTCAGGGTGGTGCCCAAGGGCACCACCTTTTTTTGTATTCGCTATCGGAAGAGGTGTTTTATAACCAATTGAACATTAATGGAATTTTATTGTATGTTTTTGTTATATCTGAAAAAAATGTAATTTAGAAGAAGGTTTTAAGTGAGATTGAAGATGCTTTCAATCGGAAAATGACCGAAGTTGTATTTACTGACCCAAATTTGAACAAAATACGCAATGGTGAAAATCACTAAACGCAATCGCTAACGCATACGTTAGGGCACATTTAATTTTGAAAACTGTAACCGTAATATTAACCATTTTCTTCTTTTTGAATTGTTCAGCTCAAGAGAAAAGATCAATTCAAACGGGGAAATATTCTTATATCAAATGGTCACAACTTGAAATGGCCTGGTTAAATGTAACTAAAGGCATTCATCATTTCTTTGTAGGTTCTGAATTAATTTTAAATTCTGATTCAACATTTACTTATACGACTTGCGGCAATATAATGACTGGAAAATGGAAATACAATACTGATTCATTGTTATTGCTTGCAAATTCAAATAGATGGAGATCTGATAGTTTAAATAAATATGGATATAAAGGAAAATGGCCTGAAGTACCTGTAAAACCCTTTATTCTTGTAAATAAATTGAATTATCTAGAACTAATTGAATTATTTGATAATGGCGAAAAAGGAATTCAAAGATTAAAATTAAACGTGCCCTAACAAGCCTGCAACCGCAACAATGCTGGCGCAATGTTGCTATCAAAAGCTCTGCCTTTGCTGCGGTTAAGGCCAGGCGTTATCGCACATTAATAGATACATTCTCAAATATCTGTCTTATGATGAAAAAATGGTTTTTAATTTTAATCTTCGTTTCACCTTTAATTGTTTGTGGTCAAAATAATGGTGATAAAGATATTCCAATCGATTATTTGTGGAAAACTGTTGGAAATCCTGGATTCTCATCGGCTACTGCCGAATTTCTAAGTCTTGCATTTGATTCGAATAATGCGCCCTGTGTTGCTTTCAGGGATTGGGGAAATTCCAATAAGGCAACAGCAATGAGATATGATGGTATTAATTGGTTAAATATTGGAACTGCCGGTTTTTCTGATGGCTCAGTAAAATATACAAGTTTAGCGTTTAGTCCTCTTGATGATCAGCCATATGTAGTTTATCAGGATTCCCTAAACTCATACAAGGCAACTGTTAGAAAATTTGATGGGACAAATTGGGTAAATGTTGGATCAGTTGGATTTTCTGCAGGTAAAGTTTGGTACACATGTCTGGCATTTAGTCCTACGGGCCAACCTTATGTGGCTTTTGAGGATTCAACTAATTCTTATAGGGCTAGTGTAATGAAATTTGATGGTGTGAATTGGATATATGTGGGAACTGCAGGCTTTTCTAATGCCACAGCAGGTTATACGAGCCTTTCGTTTCATCCGTCAGGTCAACCATATTTAGCCTTTACAGATGAAGCCAATTCTTATAAAGCAACAGTAATGAAATTCGATGGAAATTCATGGGTTGCTGTTGGAAACCCTGGTTTTTCAGGTGGAATGGCATTAAGCCTTAGTTTATCGATAAGCGTTTTAGGTGAACCCTACTTAGCATTTCAGGATTATTCAAAATCGGAAAAAGTTACTGTAATGAAATTTGATGGTTCTGCTTGGGTTAATGTTGGCTCTGCTGGTTTTTCCAAAGGTGTTGCATGGAATCCTAGCCTTGCATTCGATTTACAAGGATTTCCTTACGTTGCTTTTTCTGATGATGGTTATGCATTGAAAGCATCAACTATGAAATTTAATGGAGCACAATGGGTGTATGTTGGTGAATTTGGCTTCTCCCCTGGATGGGTTAATTGGACATGTCTTGCATTTAATTCAACCGGTCATCCTTATGTTGCTTTTCTTGATGGTGCAAATTCGGATAAGGCTTCAGTTATGAAATTTGATTCTGTCTATGTGAATATTGTTGAATCTGATATTTCAAATTTGCTATTGTATCCAAACCCAACATCTGGAAAATTGACAATAGACCTGTCCAAACTGCCTGCTAATGACAAAGAAATTGAAATTGAAGATCTTACAGGGCAAATAAAACTTAAATTAAGAACAACAGAAAAACAATGCAATATTAATCTTGATTATTTTTCCAGTGGAATTTATATTGTTAAGATTACAACTTACAATTGTTTTTATTATAGAAAGTTTTGCAAATATTGAAATATTGTTGAAAATAAGATTACTTTCTGACAATCGATAGAATAATAAATCTTCAGGCGTTCCGTCGAAGTGCGGAACGCTTTTTTAATGATCGTAAACTTGCTGGTTTAATATATATACTTCAATCGTGTAGGCACCTCACCCCAAACGCATTCGAGCGGTTGGCATAATAATCCGACACCGAAAAATTGATCACATTCACTCCATGCGAAACCGCCTTGTATGTCCCTGAAGGTGTGGAACTCCAGAATATCGCACCAAAAC
>Ga0194053_10002622_pt1 | contig 10509 bp, 10 predicted proteins | sample SepL228m_MetaG_FD_161684 | JGI IMG/M metagenome (GOLD analysis project Ga0194053, IMG submission 161684) | Anoxic zone freshwater microbial communities from boreal shield lake in IISD Experimental Lakes Area, Ontario, Canada - Sep2016-L227-8m | ecosystem: Environmental > Aquatic > Freshwater >...
GACGGAAAAGTGAAGTGCGTCTATCCTTGGGAAGCGTCATGGCCACCGCCAAGGGGGGCCGGAAATTACGATTCCTCGCTGGGAGTGGACACGTTTGACTACACCTCGCCGGTGGGGAGTTTTCCCGCAAACCGGTTCGGCTTGTATGACATGGGAGGGAATGTATGGCAGTGGTGCGAGGATCTGTATTCCGAAGATAAAGCCTACCGCGTGGTGCGCGGAGGGTCGTGGTATGGCATCCTTCCCGAAAGCCTGTGCTCCTCCTACCGCAACGACGGCCACCCCGACTACCGCATCAGTTGCTACGGCTTCCGCTGCATCTTCGCCGACGCGAACCGCACCGTTGCTGTTCGCTTGCCCAAGTAGCTTAGCGCGGACGCGCTGAGCGGAACACGCCCGGCACGGGCGTGGCTTGCTACAGTTTTACGAGGGTGCTGTATTACGAAGCAACCCGCGTCCGTGTCGGACGCGCTGAGCGGAGGATCATTTCCGGAGGAGCCTGCGCACCCAGAGGTCGTAGCTGTCGCGGGCGTTGAGGGCGCGGAGGGCTCCGAATTTGTCGAGCACGAAGACCGTCGGGAGCGCATTGATGCCGAGCGGGCGGGCGGCCGCATTGTCCCAGCCCCGACCGTCGAAATTTGTCGGCCAGTCGGAGATTTGAAATTCCTTCATCCGCTGGACGAGCGCGGTTTTGTTGGTGTCGAGGCTGACGGTGGCGATCCGAAGGCCGGATTTCGGGAGCTTGTCCACCGCGCGTCGGAATGACTGCATCCACATCAGGCTGTGCGGGGATTCGGCCGACCAGAAGACGAGGACGACGACGTTTCCGGCCTGGGCGTCGGTGTCGAAGGTCCCGCCCTGAAGGGTGTCGAATTTCAGGTGGAGCGGCTTGTCGAGGAGGTCGAGCCGGCCGAGGTCGTCCGCGATCCGGCGGTTCAGCGCGTCCTCCTTCGACAGCGCGCGGGCGGCGTTGAGAAGTTCGCTCTTGAGCGCCGGATCGCTGTCGCAGACGGTGGCGGCCTCGACCAGGAGCCTCGGGCCGCGGCGGTCGCCCGGATATTTTGCCACAAAATTTCTCGCCTCATTCACGATGGATCCCCGCATTTCGTATTCCCTGCCGGTCAGGCTCTGCAGGTAGAGCGAGGCCCGCCGGAACCCGGCGTCGGCACGCAATTCCTGCGGAGCTCCGGGTGCCTTCTCCACGGCGGAGAGAAGGCGCATCGCCTCGTCCACCTGCGACTGGACGTTGTCCATTTTTCCCTCCGCCGCGAGGATCGCCGCGAGGCGGAGGCGGGCGTCGAATGCACGCGGATCCTCCGGATATTTGGAGAGGAACCCCTCGATGAGGCTCTGATGTTTTGCGAAATGCGTCCGCGCCTGCAACCGGGCCGCCTCACGCGTGCCGGGCTTCTTTCCCGGCCCCGCATCGAGCGCCACAATCACCGACCATTCCTCGTCCGGGGTCGCGGAAGCACCAAGCGAAACCAGGAGCAGCGCGGCAAGGAGAAGGCAGAAAAGCCGGTGCCGACGGAGCAGCGCCCTCCAGATTTCGCAGCGAGGGCTTGCGACAAAACGGGCGGGACGCGCGTTCCTGCTGCGGGCCGCACCCGGGCCGGGCCTGAGGGGTTTGCATTTCATTTTTCGGGAACCCGGATGGCGGCGTAGATGGCGCGGTGGTCGCTGGCCTTGAACCAGTTTTTCGCGTTGCTGATCCCGCTGCGGCTCATGGCGATTTCCGGCCAAAGCCGCCTGCTCACGAGGATGTAATCGATCCGGGAATACTCGTCGGCGACCGACCAGAAATGCGTCCAGCGGTAGCCAAGGCTGTCGGTCAGGAAAAGATCCCGCATGAAGTTCGGCGAATTCGGGGAGCCAATCAGTTCCTTCACCGGATACTCGTTCTTCGTGTCGTTGAGGTCGCCGAAAAGCAGGAGGTTTGTGTCCGGGGCCGCTTCCAGGATCGCATCGAGATGCTTCCGGAACAGCCACGCTTCTTTTGCGCGCGCCGTTTTCTCATCGAAGCCGGGAACCGGCCGGCGGGATTTCAGGTGGGCTCCGACCAGGCGGAGGTTGAAGTTTCCGGCAAGCCGGACGGTGACATCAAGGATCCCGCGGGCGATCCGCTGGCGGGTTCCGTTCAGCTCGAACGGCACGTCATCGCGCGAATTGCGGGCGACAATCGGATAGCGGCTCAGCAGGGCCTGGTGCCGGTCGGGATCCGACCCCCGAACCCACTCGCGATACGGGAAATCCAGCCCGGCCGCCCGGAGGCGATCCTGAAAATCCTTCAGCATCGCCTCGTCGCCCATCTCGACAAGACCCAGAATGTCCGGCGCAATTTTTTGAACGACCCCGATCGCGGCGGCGATCTCCTGCTCCGGCTTGGGCGCGGAGGGAACGGCTTTCCCGTCCGCCTGCCTCTCCATTTGCAGATAGTTCCGGAGGTTGTATGAGGCGACGACGACGTCCTTCGCCTGCGCCGGAAAAATCCCGAGGATGAGGCATAGGATCGCGGACGGCACGGCTCGGAATGGGCCGGGGAAAATTTTGCGTCCACGAGGGGCAGGATGATCCGTTTTCCGATTCAACGCAAAAGATCCCGGATCAGGCCGTCTTGTCGGCCAATACCATTTCCCGCCAGCCCGGCATCACAAGCGCAACCAGTGGGATCGTCATAAAAAAGCCATACGCCACGCGGCGGCCGGATGCCAGCAATTCCTTCGGTGCGGCCTTGCTTCCGCGCCGGTTTTCCCTCAGGCTTGTCATACGTTTTGAGCTCAGAACCTGAAAAACCGATCCGTGTCCTCATCCTGACCGCCAGCATGGGCGAGGGGCACAACACGGCCGCGCGGAACATCCGGGATGCCATCCTGGCCGAGCGTCCCGGGCAGGCGGATGTCCTCGTCGCCGACCCGTATACGCGCACAAATCCGATCGTGAACCGCCTCATGCAAAGCGGCTACACGACCGCGATCAACCGGTACCCCCGCGCCTGGAAAGTCGTCTTCGAGATTTTAAGCCGGCGCGGCGTCGTCGAGAGCATGGGGCCGATGCTGGCCGAACTGACCGCCGCCGTGCGCGGCCTGATCCGGGAGTTCCACCCGGACGTGATCGTCTCGACGTATCCGGTCTTCTCATTCCTCAACGCGAAGATCCGGAAGAAGAACCCCACGATGAAGATTCCGTTTTACACGGTCATCACCGATTCGACGCAGATCAACTCGGCCTGGTACCGCTGCCCGTGCGACGGATCGATCGTCTCCGACGAGCATACGGCCGAGGTGCTCCGCAAGGACGGGGTGGCACCGGAAAAAATTCATGTGCTCGGGTTTCCGGTCGGGCTCGATTTCGAGCAGCACCAGCCGGCGCGGGCCTCGCTGCCTTGGAAAGTCCTCTACTTTCCCAGCGGGACATCCGACCGCGCGATCTCCACGCTGCTCCTGCTCGCGCAGCTCGACGATGTGGTGGTGGATGTCGTCACCGGGCGGCGCAAGGCCACCCACGCCGCCATCGCCGCCGCACGACTCCCGCACGCGGGCACCCTCACCGGATGGACCGACCAAATGCCGCACCTCATGGCCTCGCACCACCTTTTCATCGGAAAGGCCGGCGGAGCCACCGTCCAGGAGGCGATCGCCGCGCAGATCCCGTTTGTCGTGAACCACGTCGTCCCCGGACAGGAGGAAGGCAACATCGCGTTCATCGAGCAGACCGGCATCGGCGCGCTCGCCGGGAATTCCTCGGAGCAGGTCTTCCAACAGGTCAAGGGCGCGTTCGCCAACCACGGCGCGATCTGGCACGCTTGGAAAAAAAATCTCGCCTCGCTCGCGAAGCCGTCGGCCTCGCGCGCCATCGCCCGCTTCGTGCTCGAACGCGCGGGGTAGCGGGGCGGGTGCCGCGCGCCAAAAATCACGCGGCCCTTGACACCCCGCCCATTAGCTGAACTAATACACTTTTCCACGACATGATTTCGGCATCCTCAACATCCCGCTCCGGACCGCATCCCATTTTTCGATGGCTTTTTTCCTCGATCGGAAAGAAGACGGTCGTCGCCCTCACCGGCATCGTGCTGGTCGCCTTTGTGACCGGCCACCTGCTGGGCAACTTCACGCTTTACCTCGGCCAGGACTGGCTGAACATGTATGCTGAGCACCTGCAAAGCCTTGGGCCGATCCTGTGGCTCATCCGGCTGTTCATGCTGGCCACCGTGGGGACGCATGTCCTTTTCATCATGATGCTCTGGATGGAAAACCAGGCGGCGCGCCCGAAGAAATACCTCGCGTCCGATCCGGTGGGCACGACGGTTTTTGCGCGCACGATGCGGCTCAGCGGGCTGATCGTGCTGGCGTTCCTCATCTTCCACCTCGCACATTTCACGGCGCAGGTCGTGAACCCGTCGTTCAAGACGATGGAGGCGCCGCTCGACGGGCGCCAGGTCCACGATGTTTACAGCATGGTTGTGGTCGGCTTCCGCAGCGCGCCGGTCTCGATCCTCTACATCGCCGGGCTCACCCTGCTCACCATGCACCTGACCCACGGCGTCGGAAGCCTCTTTCAAACCCTCGGGATCACGAACCGGCGGATCCGCCCGCTCCTGACCGGCGTGACCCACGCCTACGCGTGGCTCCTCTACCTGGGCTACATATCCATCCCGATCTCGATCCTCGTCTTCGGCCTGGGGAAAGGAATTGTCAAATGACACTCGACGCCAAAACACCCGCTGGTCCGCTCGATAAAAAGTGGACGTCTTTCAAGAACACCGCGAAGCTGGTCAACCCGGCCAACAAGCGGAAGTTCGAGATCATCGTTGTCGGCTCCGGCCTCGCCGGCGCCTCCGCCGCGGCGACCCTCGCCGAGCAGGGCTACCGCGTGAAGTGCTTCTGCTACCAGGACAGCCCGCGCCGGGCGCACTCGATCGCCGCGCAGGGCGGGATCAATGCCGCGAAGAATTACCAGAACGACGGCGACAGCGTTTACCGGCTGTTTTACGATACGATCAAGGGCGGCGACTTCCGCTCGCGCGAGGCGAACGTCCACCGGCTCGCCGAGGTCAGCAACCTGATCATCGACCAGTGCGTCGCGCAGGGCGTGCCGTTCGCCCGCGAATACGGCGGGCTCCTCGACAACCGCTCGTTCGGCGGCGCGCAGGTCTCCCGCACGTTCTACGCCCGCGGACAGACCGGGCAGCAGCTCCTCCTCGGCGCCTACTCCGCGCTCAGCCACCAGATCGCGCTCGGCAATGTGACGATGTTCCCGAAGACCGAGATGATGGATCTCGTCGTGGTGGAGGGCCACGCGAAGGGGATCGTCGTCCGCGACATGACCACCGGCGAAATCTCGGCGCACGACGGCGACACCGTCCTCCTCTGCACGGGCGGCTACGGGAACGTCTTCTACCTCTCGACGAACGCGCGCGGGTGCAACGTCACCGCGACCTACCGCGCCTACAAGCGCGGGGCGCTCTTCGCGAACCCGTGCTACACCCAGATCCACCCGACGTGCATCCCGGTCAGCGGCGACTACCAGTCGAAGCTTACCCTCATGTCGGAATCGCTCCGCAACGACGGACGCGTCTGGGTTCCCAAACGGAAGGAGGACTGCGGGAAAGCTCCGCACGAAATCCCGGAGGACGCCCGCGATTACTACCTCGAGAGAAAATACCCGAGCTATGGAAACCTTGCGCCGCGCGACATCTCGTCGCGCTCGGCGAAGGAAGCGTGCGACGACGGGCGCGGGGTCGGCCCGGGCGGACGCGGCGTCTATCTCGATTTTGCCGATGCGATCAAGCGCCTCGGGAAACACGTCATCGAGGAGCGCTACGGCAACCTCTTCGAGATGTATGCAAACATCACGGGCGAGAACGCCTACGAGCGCCCGATGCGGATCTACCCGGCCGTCCACTACACGATGGGCGGGCTCTGGGTGGACTACCATTTGATGAGCAACGTCCCCGGGCTCCACGTCCTCGGCGAGGCGAACTTCTCCGACCACGGCGCGAACCGCCTCGGTGCCAGCGCGCTCATGCAGGGGCTCGCCGACGGGTATTTCGTCATCCCCTACACGCTCGGTGATTACCTGTCCTCGCAGTTCGGAAAAAAGGTGAACCCGAACGCCCGCGCGTTTGTGGAGGCGGTCGAGTCGGTCCAGGCCCGCATCAAAAAACTCATCGGCATCAACGGCACCCGCAGCGTGGACAGCTTCCACCGCGAGCTCGGGAAGCTTCTCTGGGACAAGTGCGGGATGGCCCGCGACAAGCAGGGGCTCGAGGAAGCGCTCCGCAAAATCCCGAAGCTCCGCGAGGAATTCTGGAAAAATCTCAAGATCCTCGGCTCGCCGGACGGCATCAACATGGAGCTCGAGCGCGCCGGCCGCGTGGCCGATTTCCTCGAGTTTGGCGAGCTGATGTGCCTCGACGCGCTCGGCCGCAACGAATCCTGCGGCGGCCACTTCCGCACGGAATTCCAGACCCCCGACGGCGAGGCGCTCCGCGATGACAGCGCCTACGACTACGTCGCCGCATGGAAATACGAGGGCGAGGGCGTCCCCCCGACACTGGTCAAGGAGCCGCTCGTTTACGAGGAGGTCAAGCTCTCGACCCGAAGCTACAAATAATCCATCCTATGAAATTCTACCTGGAAGTTTGGCGGCAAAAGGGCCCGGAGGGATCCGGAAAGCTCGAGCATTACGAGGCGAACGACATCCCGGCCGAGGCCTCGTTCCTCGAGATGCTCGACATCGTCAACGAGGATCTCGCGGGAAAAGGCATCGAGCCGATCCAGTTCGATTCCGACTGCCGCGAGGGGATCTGCGGGAACTGCTCGCTCACGATCAACGGCGTGCCGCACGGCGCCGGACGCGGCACGACCTGCCAGCTCTACATGCGGAAATTCCGCGACGGCCAGATCATCACGATCGAACCGTTCCGCGCGGATTCCTTCCCGCTCGAGCGCGACCTCGTCGTGAACCGCGAGGCCTACGACCGGATCATGCAGGCGGGCGGGTTCATCAGCGAGCGCGCCGGCTCCGCGCCGGACGCGAACGCGGCCCCGATCCCGAAAGTCGTCGCCGACGAGGCGATGGACGCTGCGGTGTGCATCGGCTGCGGTGCCTGCGCCGCCGCGTGCCCGAACGGCTCGGCCATGCTCTTCGTCAGCGCGAAGGTCACCCACTTTGGCCTCCTTCCACAGGGGAAACCCGAGAACGACCGCCGCGTGCTCAACATGGTCCGCCAGATGGACAAGGAAGGCTTCGGCAACTGCTCGAACTACCTCGCCTGCGAGGCAGTCTGCCCGGCCGCCATCCCCGCATCATTCATCGCCCGCATGAACCGCGGATTCTCACTCGCCTCAATCAAAGAATCCATCGGCCTCACGGTCTGACCCGCGCGCGCAAAAACTGTTTTCTGCCAAGCGAACAGTCAACGGGTCAAAGGGGCTTTTGAGAATGGGGGCCCGCCTCGCGGATAAAGTCCTCCGGGCGATCGGGAGAGACAACAATCGTGCGCCGCTCATAGCGCAGAACCACCGTCCGGCGCAGGTCGGTGACATACGCGCGATACGACCGCAGCGTCCTGGTCCAGTAAAATCCGGTGAATGAAAAAAATCCACCGTTGCCCCATGTGCGGATGCTTTTGCACATCACGCCGGGCACAAATTCCGCCGCTTGCAGCCCGGCGCGCGGCAGGCGGGTGTCCCAGAAGAGTCGGCGCACGAGGATGGCGTCGGGCGTGATGGTGTAGCCGCGCACCGTGAACAGCGCACAGCCGAAAACCAATGCGAGAGGCAGCCAGCGGATCCACATTCCCGCTTCGCCGCCATGCGCAGAAGCGGGTAGAAACGGCATCCCGAACGTGATGCCAAGACACAGCAGCGTGGCGAGCGTGGACATCACGACGAGCAACCTGCACCAGGGGGCCTTGTAGGTTTTCATCACGGGCGAGGCTCTCGCCCTCCCGCGCCCTTGGACTTTCCGCCCTCCAGCATCCGCGCGGCAAGGCGGATCGCGGCGATCATGCTGCCCGGACGCGCGATCCCTTTGCCCGCGATCTCGAAGGCCGTACCGTGATCTGGACTCGTGCGCACGAACGGAAGCCCGAGCGTGACATTCACCCCTTCGTCGAACGCGTGCAGCTTGAGCGGGATCAGCCCCTGATCATGATACATGCAAAGCACGCCGTCGAATTCTCCCGCAACCGCCCGCCGAAAAACCGTGTCTGGTGGCCAGGGCCCGGAAAATTCCGCAGCCCCGGCCTCCTGTAGCGCCGCAACCGCCGGGCCGATGATTGCAATTTCCTCTCCGCCCAGGTCGCCTCCTTCGCCGGCATGCGGATTGAACCCAGCGACCGCGATGCGCGGAGTGCCCCGGACGACCCTCGCAAGGAAGCCGGCAAGCAGGGTTCCGACACGTACAATCTCGCTCCGACACAGCAGCCCCGGCACATCCCGCATCGGCACATGCGCGGTCACCAGCCCCACCGTCAGCCCGCCGCCGGTCAGGCACATCGCAAAATTATCCACCCCAGCTCGCGCCGCAAAAAATTCCGTCTGCCCCGGAAACTCATACCCGACCGCGTGCAGGGCTTTCTTGGAAACCGGACCGGTGACGACCGCCTGCCATTCGCCGCGGAGCAGCCGGTCTGCGGCCGCTTCCAGCGCCCCCGCCGCCGCCCGAGCGCCGGCCGCAGTCGAATCCCCCGCCGCATGCCCGGACATCTCCCCGATCACCTCATAGCGGAACCCCGACGGCAGCCCGCCCGATCCAAGCGCCGCACGAATCACCTCCGGCCCGATGCCCGCCGGATCCCCCGCCGTCATGCCGATCACAAACTGGGGGTCAGCGTGCATATTCTTGCATTTTTTCAGCGAAGGCCTTCAAGCCGGAAGGCACCCGCCCCACGAGTTTTTTCCAGTCCGTCCGGTTCAAGGCCATGCTCACGTTGGCGGCATTTTTCATCTCGAGTTCCCCGACGTCCCTTCGCGGTATCCGGAAAGCCCAGGATCGACAGTCCTTTTTCGGCCGCAAGCCACTCGAGGCGTTGATCCGGCGGCAACGCATATCCTCCGGCCACGCTGTTCCAGGGATAATCCATAGTGGTTGCCCATCAGCACCCATGCATGCACAAGCCACCCTGTCCGCCCGCAGACCTCGGAGAGGTATTTCAGAAAAAAATGCCGGTTGTCGTCGTCCATAAAGATCGACTCCCGCCGGTTCCCGCGAGCCATCACAGGTAAATCGCACCATTATATTCCACCCGCACGCTTCTCGGCATCATTCATTTTTCCGCATTTTCTGTTGCCGAGTCAACTCATTCGACACTCATTCTGCGCGTATGTACGGATCCTAATTTTCGCTCGTGTTGTCGTGCAGAACCCTTTAGGAAACGATTGCGGCTAAGAATATGCACACTGGAAAACCCATGCACGCCCAGCTGGAAAGAATTTTGTCAGGGGTCAACCTGCTGGAATCGCTGCCTGCCTTTCTCGGTCACAAGATTGACGACAGCCTGCTTGCGAGGCTCACCGATTCCGATCTGAAGGAAATCGGAGTCGAAACGGTGGGTGATCGGAGGCGGCTTTTGGTGGAGTTTGCGCGGGGAAGCGGAGCCGGATTTTCCTCCAAGTCGAGGATCCCGGCGGCCCCGCCCACCGCTGCGGCCCCGGGAGCGTCGGAAGGGGGCATTCCTGCCGGGCCTCAGGCTGCGGGATCAGCGGCGGCGCGCGAACCGGAGAGCGGGTTCACCAGCAATCCGCTTCTGGCAACCCAGGCGAAGCCGTTCGTGAATAGCTTGGGAATGCCCTTTGTGCCGCTGCCCCGCTGCAAGACGCTGTTTTGCATTTGGGAGCTGCGGATCAGGGATTACGAGGCGTATTGCGCGGAGACTGGAGCTCCGGTGCCTGCGGCTGATTTTCCCCAGGATCCGGATCATCCGGTGGTGAATGTCCGGTGGAGCGATGCGCGTCTCTTTTGCAAGTGGCTGACCAAGCGCGAGGCCGCGATGATTCCCGGGAGCATGCTTTATCGTCTTCCGCTCGACGAGGAATGGAGCGCTGCAGTCGGGCTGACCTATGAGAGCGGGTTTACGCCGCACGCGCGCAGCGGGGCGGTTGAGGGATATCTCTGGGGCGAGGTGTTCCCGCCTCCGGCGAACTCGGGGAATTACCATCCGCGGTTCGGTTGCGATCCATTCCCTGAGACCTCTCCGGTCGGAAGTTTTCCGCCCAACAAGCTCGGCATCTTCGACCTGGGGGGAAACGTCTGGGAATGGTGCCTGGACAAATATGACAAAGGGCACGACCACCGGGTCGCCCGCGGAGCATCGTGTTTCAACGATGATCCGGAATGGCTCATGGCTTCCGCCCGGAATCATTTTGCTCCCGATCACGGTCAGAACAACCTGGGGATCCGGATCGTTTTGACGCCCTCCATTGAGCGCGACCTCTGGGAGAAAGGCTGATTCGGGAATCCGGGGGATACCGAGGTTTTTTCCGGGCTGAATGATTCGGGCCCTGT
>Ga0194053_10002623_pt1 | contig 10501 bp, 9 predicted proteins | sample SepL228m_MetaG_FD_161684 | JGI IMG/M metagenome (GOLD analysis project Ga0194053, IMG submission 161684) | Anoxic zone freshwater microbial communities from boreal shield lake in IISD Experimental Lakes Area, Ontario, Canada - Sep2016-L227-8m | ecosystem: Environmental > Aquatic > Freshwater >...
GGCATACCAAGATCCGCCGGCTGATGGCAGCGGCCTTCACACCGAAGCAACTGGCCCGCATCGACGAGCACATCGTCGCCAACTCACGGCGCATCGTCGACGATATCGCCGCCAAGGGTTCGGTTGATTTTGTCACCGAGGTGGCTTCACTGGTGCCGATGAACAATATCTGCGACATGGTCGGCATCCCCGAGGAGCACCGCCGCACCGTCGCCTACGAGTCACAGTTCGCCGACGGCTGGCGTGATCCCCGGCTGCTCCAGGGCGCCGACCCGTTGGCCCGGGTGTTCCAGACCGTCGCCACCATCCATGAAATCGCCCACGAACTCATTGCCGCCCGCCGCAGCAAGCCGGAGAACGACCTGATGACCGCCATGGTCCAGGCCGAGGTCGACGGCGAGCGGTTGACCGACGACGACATCTCGTCGATCTTCGCCCTGCTGATCATCGCCGGCAATGACACCACTCGGCAGTCGATCTCCCACGGGCTCAAGGCGCTCTCCGACTTTCCCGAGCAGCGGGCGTGGCTGATGGAGGATCTCGACGCACGGATGCCGGTGGCGGTCGAGGAGATCATCCGCTGGGCGACCCCGATCATGACCTTCCGGCGCACCGCCGCCCACGACACCGAACTCGGTGGCCACCACGTCACCGAGGGTGACAAGGTGATCATGTTCTATTCCTCGGCCAATCGGGACGAGCACGTCTTCGACCATCCCGAACTGCTGGACCTCTCCCGCTCACCGAATAGGCACGTCGCCTTCGGCGGCGGCGGTATCCATCACTGCCTGGGTGCCCAGCTAGCCCGTCGTCAGATCAATGCCACGTTCCGCGAGCTGCTGACCCGGCTGCCCGATATCCATACCGTCGGCGAGCCGGAGTTGGGCACCGGCAACTTCTTCCATACGGTGGTGTCTATGACCGCAGAGTTCACGCCCGAAAAACGAACCGGGGCAACGCGATGAAGATCGTCGTCGACAAGTCCAAGTGTTCCTCGATCGGGCTGTGCGAGGCGACCGCAGCCGACATCTTCGAAATCGGAGCCGACGGGGCGTTGCACATCCTCATGTCCGAGGTGCCCGAAGACCGGCGCACCGACCTTGAGCAGGCCTGCGAGAACTGCCCCACCCAGGCGCTCAGCATCGACGGGTAAACGTCTATTGTCGCCCAGGTGAACATTCGCTTCCGGCGGCTTCCTCAACCGCCGCATCGGCCGCGGCCCACGCACACTATGGGAATGTCATCTCGTGTTCTTTGCGCCGCCGTCGCGCTATTGACCCTGTCCGCCTGCTCCAGCTCCCCCTCGGCGCCGACCGCAGAAACCAAGGGCGCCAGCCCCGCCGACAGCACCGTTCCGACACTCGACCGCGCCGGTTGGACCGATAGCACGTATCAGAAACTCACCGAGACGATCAACGGTTCGGCCGGGCAGGGCAAGATCGTGGTCTTCGACTTCGACAACACCACCCAGGCGCGCGACATCAGCGAGGCGATCCTGGCGCAGGTTCAGAAGGTCAACGCCGTTGATCCGGCCGCGCTCAGCCCGTCGATGTATCCGCCGTTCACCGGGGCCGACGGCGCCGAGGTGTCGGTCGCCAAGGGCGTGTCGGATTACTACGACGCGGTCCTGGATTCAGCCGGGGAAGCCGATCCGTTCCGCGAATACTCATCGCTGACGATGCCGGCCACGATGCTCAGTGGCCGGACACTTTCCGACTTCCTGGCACTGACCGCGGCGGTCTACGACGGCGGCGCGGGCGCGGCCGACCTGACGTCGAAGGAACAGTCCACCATCCTTGGCGCCGGGCGGCCGTTCATCTACCCCCAAATGGCTGATCTCTACGGAAATGTTCGCGCCCGCGGCTACGACGTGTGGGTGGTGTCGGCAGGTATCGGATGGGCGGTGCGCTGGATGGTGCAGAACGCGCTCAACCCCGCCATCGTCGCCAAGTACGGCAAAGACGCCGCACTGCCACTCGATCACGTGGTGGCGCTCACCACGCTGATGAAGGACCGCGGGACCGGCAAACTGGTGTCGGACTACCAACTGACCACCCAGACGCCCGACGCCGGGTATATCAACTTGGATCCGGCCCGGATGTCCCAACTGGAGATCCTCTCCCTGCCTTCCGGACTCACGTCGTGGCGTGGCGGCAAGGCGGGTGCGATGGACAACATCATCACCCGCGGTGGGGTGTTTCTGGCGGCCGGCGATTCCATGGGCGACGTCGAGATGCTCAGCCGCGCGCCGAACCGGCTGATCGTCAGTCGGATGAACAAACCCGACCTCGCCGAGGGATTCGCCCGCGAGATCGAGAAGGCCCCGGATGCCAACTGGATGTTGCAGCCGGCGATCAACACCGCGCCGGTCGGATTCCTGGAAACCAAATGCCAGATGGCCGACAAGACCGCCGGCAACACCGAAGTGACCGCCAAGACGGACAAATCCCTGACGGTGCTCGAGGGCACCGGGCGGCTGGGGTCGTTCCTCACCTGCTCCGGAGCCGGCGGGTAGCTAGTGTGATTGACATGAGCGTCGCCCGAATAACCGTCACCGTCGGCACCGCCGCACTGATACTCACCGCGACCGCTTGCGGCACCCGCGCCGAGGACAAGCCCGCGGCAACGGCGTGCACGCAATCCAATCAGCAATACTGCGCCGCTGCCGTCGGTGATCTGCTCGATGTCACACTGGCCGACCTGCGCCCCACCCAGCCCGCGTTGGGCTACGACGAGGTCTACTACCGGCTGGGCCGCTACACCTTGGGCGCCGGCGCGCAGGACCAGTTACTCGACCAGTGGTGCGCCGCCAACGGCCAGTCGGGTCTCAAGTCGGCGAACCCCGGCGCCACGGTCACCGACCCGGCATCGTTCACCTGCGCGCTGGCCGTCGGATCAGAGACCGTCGAATCGAAGGTCCCGATGAAGACCGCCGTCATCGGCCCGGGCGGCCAACCTTATCTCACCGACGGCCACCACACACTCACATCGTTCTGGGAGGCGCCGGGTGCGGGACCCGATACCCACGTGCGATTGCGGATCACCGCAAATCTCAAAGATGCAACACCGGAAGCGTTCTGGTCCGAAATGCAGTCGCAGGGCTGGACCTGGTTGAAAGATGCCAACGGCAAAACCATTACGCCCGAACAACTCCCGGCCGGTCTTGGCCTCAAGCAGTTTGCCAATGACAAGTACCGAGGCGTGTTGTTCTTCGTGCGCGACATCGGCTACAGCCAGGATGACAGCAGCCCTGCCTTCCAGGAGTTCTACTGGGGCCAGTGGCTGCGCAGCCAGACCGAACCGGGTCTGCGCCCGGCGAATTTCACATTGACCGACTTGACGTCTTACCAGAGCCTGATCCGCAATGTCGGTCAGTCGCTGGTGGCTCTGAACGACGCCACCGAGATCGCCAACGGCCAGAATGCCAAATCCCTGGGCAAACTGGCCTCGTTCGGGCAGAAGGCTTTTGACGCCTTGTCGGCCCCCATCGACTCCGAGAAGCCCGGCAAGCTGACCTATGCGATCGCCTACAAGGCGACACTCTGACGATCCCGCCAGGTGGTGTGCACTGCCCGGTAGTGCCCAAGCAGTTCTTCGCAGACCGAGGGCCAGGTGCGGCCCAGCACGCTACGACGCGCGGCGACGCTATATCGGTGCCTCTCGTCGATCAGGTGGTCGACCGCCAACGGCAGCCGTGACTCGAACTCAGCCACCGGCAGCAGCAGCCCGGTGCGGTAGGGCGCGACGAGATCCCGCGGCCCGCCGGCATCGGGTGCGATGACGGGAAGCCCGGATGCCTGCGCCTCCTGGACGGCCTGACAGAACGTCTCATGCTCGCCCGGGTGGACGAAGACATCCATGCTCGCGTACGCGGCCGCCAGGTCTGGGCCGTAGAGCGCGCCGGTGAACACCGCCGACGGCAGCAGTTCTCCAAGTTTTTTTCGATCGACACCGTCGCCCACGATGACCAGCTGCAGATCAGCGCGGCGGGCCAGTGCAGCCAGCCGCTCCACATGTTTCTCCGGCGCCAGTCGGCCGACGAAACCCACGATCGGCTTACCCTTCGGCGACCACTGCCGGCGCAGACGCTCATCGCGGGCCGAGGGCGCGAACCCGGTGACATCCACCCCGCGTGCCCAGTGATGAACGCGGGGAATCCCATGGGCGCGAAGGCTTTCCATCGCCGAGGTGGACGGTGCCAAGGTGCGGTCGGCCAGACCGTGCAGATGGCGGTTCCACGCCCACGCTGCTCGCGCAGCGATCGGCAACCCGTAACTGCTCGCAAATCCTGCGATATCCGTCTGGTAGACCGCAACCGTCGGCACACCGAGCCGGCGGGCGGCCAGCAGACCGCCGTAGCCGAGCATGGCTGGCGATGCCAGGTGCACCACGTGCGGGTCGAACCCGCGCAGCACCCGAAGCATCCGTGGGCGCGGCAAGCTCAGCGGCAGCGAGGTGACCATCGGGAACATCCGCGACGGCACCCGATGAACTCGAATTCCGTCATGGATGCGCGCTGCCGGCGCCTCACCGCGGGGGTTGTCGGGGGCGATGACCAAAGCCTCGTGTCCGGTGCGGCGCAGATGCTCCAGCACCCGCAACACCGAGTTGGAGACACCGTTGACATTAGGCAGAAACGATTCGGCGACGATCGCAACTCGCACACCTGCACTATCGCATCAGCGGGTTTCACGAAGGTTGCGTGCCGGAATACGGCAGGCGTCGGGTTGTGGTCACCTCACGGCCGCTTCGAGGTCAGCGGTTACCTTCCGGTGCCAGCTGATCCATCGGCGGAAACAGAACCCGAACCGGCCGGACCCAGTTCTGCAGGCGTTCCTCGGCACGGGAATTCGCACCGCCACAGGCCGAGCCACGCAGTGAAAAACTCGTCACGCCACCGTCGGCAACCGACACCGCGAACGCGGTCCCGCCGGTGCACCCCTGCTCCGGTTCCTCGATGACGATGTCGCTCAGGTCCGCAAAAGACTGCGACACCTCGTCCCAGACCGCCGCGGTCATCGGTGCATCCTGATCGGCGAGGATGTCACCGTAGCTATCGACGACGATCCGGGCCCGTTCCCGGGTGAAGGTCAGGACGAAGCTTCGATGAAACGGGGGCGGCACCGAGGAGTCGTGAAACTCGTACGTCACCGTCGCGGTCGGCGAAAGTGCACCCTGGCTCATCTGGGACCCACTCCCCTCGGTGCCGCGTGCGCAGCCAACAACAATGCAGACCAGTGTGGCCATCACCGCCTGACGGCGCAACACCTCACATACCGCTGAGGTCGTCGGGGATGTCCACGGCATGCTCCTGGAGCACCGCGAGTGCGACCACATCGAGTGTGCGCTCATGCGTGCTGGCCAGTACCACCGGTGCGGCGTACCCGTCCTCATGGGCCCGAAGCCAATTGACGGCCGTGACGCACCACCGGTCACCGGGCACCAGTCCGGGAAACCGGTAGGCGGGCAGCGGGGTCGACAGATCGTTGCCGATGGACAGTTGATGTTCGAGGAACTCGGCCGTCACGACAGCACAGATGGTGTGCAGGCCGCGGTCCTCGGGCCCGGTCGTGCAGCAGCCGTCGCGATGGAAACCCGTCATCGGATCGGTCCCGCACGGCTCCAGCGGGCCGCCCAGCACGTTGCGGTCAGTCACGGTGTCAGTATGGCGCGGCTGAACCCGCCCGGCGGCCCAACGCGTGGTACTTCCAGCCGGCGCCCGTCCAGCGCGCGCTGTCCAGGCAATTGCGGCCGTCGACAACGACCCTGGCCCGCACCGTGGCGGCCAGTGTGTCGGGGTCGAGATCGACGAACTCCCGCCATTCGGTGAGCACTAGGACCGCATCGGCGCGCTCACAGGCTTCCAGCACCGACGTCGAGTAGTTCAGGGTCGGGAACAGTCGCTGTGAGTTGTCCATCGCCTTGGGATCGTAGACGTTGACGGTCGCCCCGTTGAGTTGCAGCATGCCGGCGACATTGAGTGCCGGTGAGTCGCGCACATCATCGGACTCCGGTTTGAACGCAGCACCCAGCACGGCCACATTGGCTCCCAGCAGCGATCCACCACACGCCGCGGCGGCCAGTTCCACCATCCGGGTACGGCGCCGCATGTTGATGCTGTCGACCTCGCGCAGGAATGTCAGCGCCTGATTGGCGCCGAGTTCGCCGGCCCTGGCCATGAACGCGCGGATGTCCTTAGGCAGGCAGCCGCCGCCGAAACCCAGACCTGCGTTAAGGAACTGGCGACCGATACGCGGATCGTGACCGAGCGCATCAGCCAGCACCCGGACATCGGCGTCGGCGGCCTCGCACACCTCCGAAATGGCATTGATGAACGAAATCTTGGTCGCCAGAAAGGCATTCGCCGATACCTTCACCAACTCGGAGGTCTGCAGATCGGTCCGGATGAACGGGGCGCCCTCGTCGAGCAGACGCGCGTACATCTCGCGCAGTGCGGGCTCGGCGAGCGTCGAACCCTCTTCGACCCCGACCACAATGCGATCCGGGTGCAGGGTGTCGTGGATCGCGAAACCCTCCCGCAGAAATTCCGGGTTCCAGGCGACTTCGATCGGCACACCATCGCCGGCCAGGGCGCGGGCCCGCGTGGCCAAGCCTGCCGCGGTGCCCACCGGAACCGTGGACTTGCCGACGATCACCGAAGGGCGCCTCAGCCGCGGAACAAGTTCGTCGATGACGGCGTGCACGTGACGGAGGTCGGCTCCGTATTCGCCCTTCTTCTGCGGTGTCCCAACACCGAGGAAGTGGATGTCGGCGAATTCGGCGGCCAGGTCGTAGTCAGTGGTGAACTGCAGCCGTCCGGCAGCGAGGTTGTCGCGCAGAACCTGTGCCAGGCCGGGCTCATAGAACGGGATGTCGCCGCCGGAGAGTTTGGCGACCTTGCCGGGGTCGATATCGACCCCGACCACTTCATGACCCAGCTCTGCCATCCCGGCGGCATGTGTCGCGCCGAGGTAGCCGGTACCGAACACGGTGCATCGCATACTCACATCTATAACCAGCGGCGAAGACCTAACCGGGACGCGACACTGAGCGCCAGGCTAACAACGGATGAACGCTGTGCCACGCCGAGTCGAGCAGTGCCCCACCCGGGGGTTTGATCATGGCGGCAGCAGACCACTTGCCAAACAGTGACGTGATGACATAGAAGAAACAGATGAGCCCCGAAATCGAGTACACGGTCGGCGACTATCTTCTGGACCGGCTCGCTGAACTTGGCGTCACCGAACTCTTCGGGGTGCCCGGGGATTTCAATCTGGAGTTCCTCGATCATGTGCTGGCGCATCGGGAGATCCGATGGGTCGGTGGAGCCAATGAACTCAATGCCGGCTACACCGCTGACGGCTATGGCCGTCTGCGCGGGATTGCGGCACTGGCAACCACTTTTGGTGTCGGCGAACTATCTGCCGCAAACGCGATCGCCGGAAGCTACGCCGAGCATGTGCCGGTGGTACACATCGTCGGGGCACCAGCCAAAGAAGCCCAGGCCGCGCGACGAGTGGTTCACCACTCGCTCGGCGACGGTGACTTCCAACATTTTCTACGGATGGCACGGGAAATCACCTGTGCCCAGTCTGATCTGGCGCCGGCCACGGCCACCCGGGAAATTGACCGGGTGCTCTCCGAAGTGTGCGAGCAGAAGCGGCCGGGGTATCTGCTGTTGGCTACCGACGTGGCCCGGTTCCCCGTCGACCGACCCGACGGACCGTTGCCGGTGCGGTCCGGCGGGACCAGCCCCCGGGCTTTGGCACAGTTCGTCGACGCCGCCCGCGCACTCATCGGCGACCATCGCATCACCGTGCTTGCCGACCTGTTGGTGCATCGACTCAACGCCGTCACCGAACTCCAAGACCTATTGGCCGCGGACACCGTTCCCTATGCAACCTTGATGTGGGGAAAGAGTCTCCTCGACGAAAGCTCACCGAACTTCCTCGGCATCTATGCCGGAGCCGCCAGCGACGAGGCAGTGCGGCACGCCGTCGAAGACGCACCGGTACTGGTCACCGCCGGAGTCCAGTTCACGGACCTGGTGAGTGGATTCTTCTCCCAGCGGATCGATCTGGCCCGAACCATCGACATCGGCGCGGCACAGGCGACGGTGTCGGGAAGAATGTTCGCCCCCATCGACATCAATGCGGCACTCGCAGCGCTGGCCGCCATCCTGCGTGAGCGAGGTATCACCTCACCGGCACCTGTGGCGATCGCTGCCGCGATCCCCGACGAGCACTCGCATGCCGACGCTGAGCTGACCCAGAAAATGTTGTGGGACAAACTCTGCGACGCACTCACACCCGGCAATATCGTCTTAGCCGATCAAGGCACCTGCTTCTACGGCATGGCAGGCCATCGACTGCCTCGCGGAGTCACCTTTATCGGCCAACCCCTGTGGGCATCAATCGGCTACACCCTGCCCGCAGCACTCGGTGCGGCCCTGGCTCAGCCCGGTCGACGCGTGGTGTTGCTCATCGGTGATGGTGCCGCCCAACTCACGGTTCAGGAGATCGGGGTGATGGCCCGCGAGGGTGTCTCACCGGTGATCGTCGTGGTCAACAACGGTGGCTACACTGTTGAGCGCGCTATCCACGGCCCCGACGCCTACTACAACGACATCACCGGTTGGCGCTGGCTTGAGGTGCCAGGCGCCCTCGGGGTGACCGACTCACTGACCGTCACCGTGCGTACCTGTGGTGAACTCGATGATGCCCTGACAGCCGCGGCCGCCCATTCAGATCGGATGGTCCTCATCGAGGCGATCCTCCGACCTGACGACGTTCCACCGCTGCTGCAGGAGATAGCGGAGTCAGCAGCAGCGGCCAACAGCAGGCCTGCATCCACTGCAACCTAGAAGACGTACCCCTCACTCTCGGCAATCCAGGCACCGTAGCGAGGCTCCAACCTGGTGAGCCAATGATGCGGCCATACGTCGCCGTACACGCCACCGAGGAAGAACCCGGCAATCGCGGCGAGGGTATCGCTGTCCCCCCCGGTCGTCGCCGCCCTGCGCAGCGCCTCCACAGGATCACCGGGAAGCATGTCGACACACAGCAGCGCGCACGCGAGCGCCTGGGGTGAGCGCCATCCCTCACCGCCGTAGCGCGGAAGCGAGGGGTCAGCGGTCCAGGGATCGTCAAGGAACTTCGGCGTCGCATTCCGGGCCTGCTGCAGCGCGTCATGCACAGCCGACATTCCGGTTCGGATGAGATCGACTGCAGTATCACCGTTTCCGGTGCGCGGATGGTCGATCAGCCACGGTGCGGCAGTGCTCACGATGTCGTCATCACGGCTGAGTTCGATCGCATGGTGCAGAAGACCGTCACTCACCATCGCCTTCGGATCGGACGCAAGGAGAATCCTGCGCAACAGAGCGGCGGCCAGCAGCGCCGAGGCGATAGCCGCACCACCGCCATGGGTGGTCGCGGCCTGCCATGCCGACACCGGCTGCCATAACCCGTCCGGCAGGAAAGCGCACGGCGAGACGCGCATGACCGCACCGCAGGCATCGCTGTCAACCACGGTGGCCCGATACCAGGGCTCGTCGAAGTCGAGAGCCCGCAGCGCGGTCATCGTGGTTCGGCCGTATCCGCGCATATCCGGGTCATGCAGCCAGGCCAGCCAGCCGGCGATGATCGCCGACTGCAACTCGCTCACACCCTTGCCGGCCGCACCATTCAGAGCCCGGGCGAGATACAGGGTCATCTGGGTGTCATCCGAGACGATCAGCCGCTCGGGGAGATCCGGGCCCCTGAGGTCCAATAACGTCAGCCGACCATAGCTGTGCCTTTCGTTGGGATACCCCCACGCATCGCCGTAGGCGACACCGAGCATGGCTGCACGAAAGTTCGATGCACCTGAAACACATGAACCCATGACAGATCCCCCGATCGCCCTAGGCGCCCCGTTTCCTCTTCTTGTTCGGCGCCGTGTTCGGCGTCTCACCCATCGCCTCGGCGCGATCAGCCGCGGTGAAGCCCCCGTCAGCGACGCGTCCCCGCTTGATGTCAGTCATGGCGGCGGACGTCAACCTGTAGGCAGCATGGTTGGCGTTATAGGACCTCTTGTCATAGGTCATCGAGTAGCGCGCTTCCATACCCATCCGCTGTCCCACCGCGACCGCGTCGATGTCGGCGCCCAGGAAGATGAACTCCCAGCCGTAAACCTCGCGCTGCTGGGTGATCAGCTTCTTGACCGCGTCCCAGGTCCACTGGTGGCTGGCGTTCTCCATACCGTCGGTCATGATCAGGCAGATCACCTGACCGGGCCGATGATCGGAGGGCAGCGCGGCGAGCCGTTCGCCCACCTCGGTGATGAACACCCCGGCCGAGTCGAGCAGCGCGGTCCGCCCGCGGGGCACCACGACGAACTCCGGCACCGCGGTGATGGCGGTGGGCGGGTAGAGCACCTCGTACTCGGTGTCGAACTGGGCCAGCGTCACCTCGCAGTATTCGGGGTGGGAGCGCTGCTCATTGATGAGCTCGCGCCAGCC
>Ga0194053_10002624_pt1 | contig 10501 bp, 7 predicted proteins | sample SepL228m_MetaG_FD_161684 | JGI IMG/M metagenome (GOLD analysis project Ga0194053, IMG submission 161684) | Anoxic zone freshwater microbial communities from boreal shield lake in IISD Experimental Lakes Area, Ontario, Canada - Sep2016-L227-8m | ecosystem: Environmental > Aquatic > Freshwater >...
AGCCCATGCCCACCCCCATGGTGATGATCCCCAGGTTCTCGATGCTGGAGTAGGCCAGCAGCCGCTTGTAGTCCCGCTGCGCCAGGGCATTCCAGACGCCGTAGACCGCACTCAGGGCTCCGAGCGTGAGCAGTCCTCCCCCCAGCCAGGCGGGCACGCCAGGCAGCAGGCTGGAGACCCTGAGCAGGCCGTAGATGCCTGTCTTCAGCATCACGGCAGACAGGATGGCCGACACATGGCTGGGGGCGCTGGCATGGGCCGCAGGCAGCCAGAAGTGGAGGGGCAGCAGCCCCGCCTTGAAGGCGAAGCCGAGGACCGCCAGGACCAGGATCCAGATATCCAGGGAGCCCAGGGCGCCCGGCGGCAGCGGTGACCAGCCAAAGCCCCCCAGCCGATGCGCCAGCAGGATTACCGAAGCCGTGATGGCCAGGGTGCCCGTGTGGGTGCAGACCAGGTACACCCAGCTGGCCCGGCGGACCTCGGGCCGGTGGTGCTCGGTGTTCACCAGGAAGAAGGCCGAGACGGCCATGATCTCCCAGGCCACCAGGAAGAGCAGGCCGTTCCGCGTCACGAACAGCAGCGTCATCGCCGTGACCAGGAACCCGAAGAAGAACCGCAGGGAGCGGCCGAAGCCCTTGCTGAGGGTGATGGGCCAGTACTCCGCTCCGTAGACGATGCCCAGGCCCGCGACGAGATGCAGCGGCAGCAGGAAGGCCGCCGAGAGGGCGTCCAGCTCGAGGCGCGCGGGCCCCTGCCAGAAGCGGAAATCCAGGTGGGAAGGCACCCCGCCCAGCAGGGCGTGGGCAGCCGCGAGGAAGGCGATGAGAGAGCCCAGGGCGCCCAGCAAAGTGCTGAACCTGCCCTCATTCAAAGGGGGAACCAGGGGCAGGAAGGCCGCAGCCATCCAACACCCCGCCGCCGCGAGTATGAGGGTGATGTCTTGCATCTTGATAGGAGTGTAGCCCCTGCAGCGGGCCTAGGGTCAGAACACCCGCAGCAGCGCCACGTAGCCGTTCACGCCTTTCACGCCTGCGATGTCGCTATGCAGGCCCACGCCGAGGTCCACCCGCACGGCGGTGAACCACCAGAACCCAGGCAGGTCGCCGGTGATGCGCAGGCCGCTCACGCCGTAGGTCTGCCGGTCATCCAGGCTGCGGAACCGGGCGTATTCCAGGTCCAGGGACAGGCGCAGACTCGGGCCCGTGGGGAAGGCCAGGCCAGCCTTGGCGTAGGTGACCTGGTCCGCGGCGATGGCATTGGCGCGGATGCCCGCGACCCGGACGCTGCCACCCGTGCCGCCCACATCCAGGGCCTTGAAGCGGTCGAAGGCCTGGCCCCCGGCCCACCCGGCCTCGCCCCGGAGCCAGACGCCCGGGGCGGCTTCCCGGTCCAGACTGAGGCTGCCCCCCCAACGCCGGAAGTCGCCGTTCTCGGGCACCTGCTGGGGGTTCACCGAGGTGCCGTAGCTGCCCTCGGGCCGCTTCCCCCAGCCATGGTAGGCCCGCACCTGGAAGCCCCGGAACAGCCAGGAGCCCTGGAGCGTCCCCACCCGGGTGAGGCCCGAGGGCGGCAGGACATAGCCCGGTGTGCGGTACTTGCTGTCGCCCAGGCCGTAGTCGTCGAACTCGAAGTCCCCCCGGCCCTCGAGCCGGAAGCCAAGGCCCAGGTCGCGACCCAGCTCCAGGCCCAGCTGGCCGAAGCGCCGACCCACGCCGTCGTGGTCCGAGAGCCCGCCCTTCACCACGGGCCGCTCCGTGGTCTTCAGCAGCAGGGCCGTGGCACTGGCGCCGAAGTCGAAGCTGCCCAGCGCTCTCGGAATGGCGATGCTGGCCGTGTTGAACACCACCGCCGTGAGGGCGTTCAGCTGGATGCCCTTGCCGAAGGCGTTGTAGTCGAAGTAGAGCAGGCCCCCCAGAGGCATCACGGGCGGAGTCAGGCCCGGGTCCACCAGCACCACGCCCGCCAGGGCCCGGCCGCTGCTGCGGGGCTTCTCCTCGACCTTGCGGGTGCCGTCCTCCTGCCGGGTGTAGTAGCGCGCCCCCTCGGGCGTCACCTTGAGCATGGTGGCCTTCGAGGTCCGGGCCGCTCCGCGCTCGGCCGCGAAGCGCTCGCCGTTGACCTCGAGATCGCGGTAAGTGAAGCGCCGCTGGACCTGGATCACGCCCCCGGCGCTCACCCAGCGCTCGAAGGACTGCACCGTGACGGGCCGCAGCACCCCGGGGGCCACCTCGCCGTAGGTGAGGAGCTCGCGCTCGCTCTTCACGGTGCCCGGCATGTCCGAGCGCTCCCGACGCTCGAGTAGGAGCTTGCCCGTGGCCTCCTCCACCTCCAGTTCGCCGGTGTAGGCCAGCGGGTCGGGGCTCACGGGCTCGAAGCGCAGGAGCCGCCGGCCCGGTCCCGCAGGTCCCCCGTCGCGGTAGCGGTAGCCCTCGGTCAGGGCCAGCGCCACCGGCAGGGACACGGACCTGCGGCTCTCGATGAGGGGCAGCTGCACCTCGCCCTCAAGCTTGGCCTTCACGCCGTTCAGGCGGACCTCCTTCTGCAGCAGTTCGGGCCACTCCCCGGCCTGTTCGAAGTAGCGGAAGCTGAAGCCGAGATCCCCGCCGCGCCCACTCTGGCCCTGGATGTGCAAGTCCAGGTCCGCCCGGGCCTGGAGGGTGCGCACTGAAGCCCGGCCCCGGAGCTGGGCCACCCGGATCCGGGCCAGCAGGGCGCCCACATCGTAGGCCTCGGCGCCAGTCACGGACACTTCCGTGCGTGGTCCTTGCAGCGCCGCCGCCGACCAGACACCTGCGGCATAGGTCCAGCGGCGGGCCTCGCCCCCCCGGTGGCGCACGGTCAGGTCAGCCAGGCCTCCCTCGACCTCCGTGAAGCCGGGAGGGATCTGGAGGGCCAGCTCGGCGGCGGATCCGCCGGCAGGCACGACCAGCCGTCCCCCGTCGCCCACGAGCGCCGAGGCCAGGGGGCCCGGGTCCTTCGGCAGCCACAGGGTCCAGGGACGCCCGGGAAAGGTGCCCTGGGCCTGGGCCAGCTGAGCGCGCCAGACACCGGGGTCCAGGCTCAGGTCCACGGGCAGCAGGGCCCCGCCATCCAGGGCCCCCCAGGCAGTCTCCTCCAGGAGGGGGGCCGCACCCGGGTCATGGGCCAGGTAGAGGCGCTGGCGCGGGGACTGGGCTTTCAGCGCCTGGGCGGCCGCCAGCAGCAGCGGCAGCCGGGACCCGCCAAGGGGCAGCCGCAGCCGCACCGCCGGCGCCTCCTTCAGGCCCGCGACCAGGCTGTTCCAGCGCTGGCGGGCGACCTCGACCTGGGCCGCGTCCCGGTTGTCGCGAGGCAGCAGGGCGGCCGGATCGGCCCCGGTCAGGTCCAGGTCCACGGGCAGGGCTGCTCCCACCCGGAGCAGCGCCGTCGGGGTTTCCTGGCCCACCAGGACCAGACAGAAGGCAGGGAGCAGGACCAGGGCACGCCGCAAGGAGCCTCCAATACTTCCCAGAGCCTAGCGCAGGGCACGGCCCGGCGGGGTTATCAGGTATTCTCAAGGTCTATGAGATTCACGGTCCGGCTCACCCATGCGAACGGCGACGTGCTGGTGCGCGAGTATGAGGCGGACAGCGCCGAGGCCCTCCAGGCCCGCGTCCTGGCCGAGGGCGGCTTCCCGCTGGAGGTCAAGCGCACGGACACAGCCTTCCGGAGCCGGAACCAGCTGAAGACCGAGTCCCTGGTGCTTTTCAACCAGGAGCTGCTGGCCCTGCTGAAGGCGGGCATCCCCCTGCTGCAGTCCCTCGAACTGCTGGTGGGACACGGCAAGGATCCCCAGCTGCGCCGCAGCCTCGCCCAGGTGGTGGAGCTGGTCCGCGAGGGCATGTCGTTCTCCGATGCCCTGGAACAGGCCGGCACCTTCCCGCCGATTTACCGCAGCAACGTGGTGGCTGGTGAGCGCAGCGGCACCCTCCCGGAGGTGCTGGCCCGCTGGCTGGCCTTCCAGAAGTTCTCCCAGACCAGCCGCCGCCGCATCACCGAGGCCCTCTTCTACCCCGCCTTCCTGATGCTGGTGATGGTGCTGGCCCTGGGCGTGATCTTCAACGTCGTGCTGCCCCGCTTCGCGGAGTTCTACGCCGGCGGCGACGTCGAGATGCCCTTCTTCACCCGGATGCTCCTGGGCGCCGGAAAGGTGGTCAGCTCCACCCTCTGGCTGCAGGGCATCGCCAGCATCGGGCTGATCGTGCTGGTCCGCTGGATGGCCTCCTCCGAAGCCGGGCGCAAGCTGGCCGAGCGCATGCTGCTGATGGTGCCCAAGGTCGGCACCCTCTACCGCATGTACCACTCCAGCGTCTTCGCCCGCACCCTGGGCGTGCTGCTCTCCGGCGGCCTGCCCGCCGTGCAGGCTCTGGAGGTGGTGCAGCGCACCAGCCCCAGCGAGCGCATGAAGGCCAGCCTGATCACCATCACCAATCAGGTGCGCGCGGGCAGCAGCCTGCATCTGGCCCTGGAGCAGGCGAAGGTCCTGGACCCCCTGGCGGTCGAGATGGTGCGCGTGGGCGAGCAGAGCAGCGCCCTGCCCGAGATGCTCAACCACGTGGCCGACTTCTTCGACCAGGAAGTGGAGAAGGCCACCACCGCCGTCACCAGCCTCATCGGTCCGGTCATGATCCTCTTCATGGGCGTGGTCGTCCTCGCCCTCCTGCTGGCCATCTACGTGCCCCTGTTCAACGCGAGCAGCGTGGTGCACTGAGGCTTATCGGTAACGCTGCTTCAGCCACTTCTGCGGATCCTGGGGCAGCGCCAGGTGGCGGATCTCGAAGCCGAGGCGGGGACCGTCCACGGTGTCGCCCACGGCGCCCACGGCCTCCCCGGCCTTGAGCACCTGGCCCTTGGTGACGCCCAGCCCCAGCAGGTGGGTGTAGAGCGTGAACCAGCCGCTGCCGTGGTCGAGGATCACCATGGAGCCATAGCTCTGGTAGTAGTCGGCGAAGGCCACCTTCCCCTCCGCGACCGCGCTGACCAGCGCCCCGCCGGCGGCGGCGATGAGCAGGCCGCTCTGCAGGGTCTTCGTGCGGAAGCGGGGGTGCAGGTGCTCGCCGAAGCTCTGGGCCAGGCTGCCCTCCACAGGCTGGGGCAGCTCCCCGCGCAGGCTGGCGAAGGCCACGGCCGCCTCATAGGCGTCCCCTCGGGGCTTGCTCAGCAGCCCCGCCAGCAGCCGCTCCAGCTGCACCGCCTCCTCGGCGAGCTCCGCCTGGGCCTGCTTCTGGGCGGTCTCATCCTGCTGGAGGCCGTCCAGGAAGGCATTGAGCCGGTCTTCCTGGATGTGCAGGGCCGCTTGGAGCTGGGCCGCCTCCCGCTCCTCCGAGGCCAGCCGCGTGAGCACTTCCTTCAGCGCCTGCTCCTTCGAAGCCAGGTCCTCCTGCAGCTGGTGGATGAGGTCGAGGCGCTTGCGCTCCTGCAGGCGCGCCCAGGCGAGCATGCGCCCGCGCACCAGCCAGGCTTCCAGATCCCGGAAGGTGGAATAGAATCCCACGTCGCCCAGGGGACCGAGCGCCTGCATCCAGCGCACCTGCCGGCGCAGGTCCCCCTGCAGGCGCAGCACCTCGCCATGGATCCGCGTCTGCTCGCGGCCGATGCCCTGGACCTCGCTCTGGGCCTGATCCCGGCGCAGGCGGGCGCCGTCCACCTGGGCCTTGGCCCGGTCCCGCTGCAGGGAGATGCCCTGGACCTCCACCAGCACGCCCTTGCGGCGCTTCTTCAGTGAAGCCAGCTGCTGATCCACCTGGCCCAGGCGGCCCTGGATGGCCGCCAGCTTCTGGCGCAGCTCCGCGGGGTCCTGCGCGCCCTGGGCCAGGAGGACCAGCGGCAGCAGCAGGACCAGGCCGCGGCGCACGGCCTACTTCCGGCCGCCCGCCGGCAGCAGCATGGCCAGCGCACCCAGCGCGAGCGGCCCCCCGATGGACAGCGGCAGCGCCAGCGGCGAGAAGGGGTCCGAAGGCAGCTGCGCCATGGGCAGCAGCCGGACGAAGACCTCCAGCACCTTCACCTGGCCCGCACTCCAGCCCAGGTCCTGGCCGAAGTCCAGGAAGAAGCTGAGGCGGGGTCCCATCTCCCGGAGCAGCAGCGTCACCAGCAGGGCCAAGCCCGCACTGGACTTCAGCAGGCGGGAGAGCACCACCACCCAGAGCAGCATCTGCAGCCCCAGGAGCAGGCCATGCAGGTCCGCCCGCAGGAGCTCCGGGGGCCACGCCTCCCCGATGAGCCGCCAGCTCAGGGCCCACACTGGGACCAGCGCCACCTGGGACAGGAACAGACCATGGGCAAACCCCAGGCCCGTGCCCGCAAAGAAGCCCCTGAGCCGCTCGCCCCGGGCCGAGGCCGCCGTCCACTGGGTCACGGGGCCGAAGGCACCAAGCAAGATCACCAGGGATACCATCCAGTACATGATCCCCTGCAGGTTGCCCACAGCGTAGGAGCGCAGAGAGTCCGCGCCCAGGGGCACCGCTGTGCCGAAGAGCAGGATCTGAGAGCCACTCTCCCCCTGCTGCCCGCGGATACCCATGAGCACCAGCCCCGTGAGGAACAGGCAGACCAGCGCCCAGCCGATGCGCAGCTTCGAGCTTCCAAAACGATCCATGCAAGGCTCCGAGTTCGACTCCCCGATCATAACCCGGCCCCTCGGGAATCCAGGCCGTCCGGCACACCACGAGCGTCCTTGCGGTGCTATCGTTCTGCCCCCTTCGCCACGGCATGCACTCCCAAGTAGCGCTGCCCCTCCTTTGAAAGGAGCTCCTGGTAGTCCTTCAGCGGCAGCTCAGCCTCCACCCCCAGGCAACACCCCCCAGCGTGGCCGATGCCGGAGATGCAGAGCTGAAGCCTGCGATCAGGCTCGAACTGCAGCGCCAGATAGTCCGGCAGTACGGACCGACAATCCATGGCATCCGCATCTCCCGGCGCCTTCCGCCTTCCGAGCCTGGCGATCAGCTGGCCCTGCCATGCGGGTCTTCCTGTCTTCCTGTCGAGCCTTCTGTTCTTGAACAGCCGGTTCCAGTCCAGATACCCACCCTTGCGCAGGTCCAGGGTGTAGGGCTCGAAGTGGTTGTCGGGATGGGCGCCGCCACAGGAGGTGCTCCCGCTTTCCACGACGCACATCAGGTCTGCCGAGAGGTATGGCACCGCGATCAGTTCCTCGCTGAAGCCGCCGAAGCCACCCGCGGCGGATGAGGGCTCCAGGTCATAGACGGTGGCGGCGCAACCCAGGGCACTCAGCACCAGTCGGAAATGATGCTGCTCCAGGATGCGATTGGCGGCCGCCGCCGCCCCATGTCGGGGATGCCTCGACAGGCGCGGATAGGCGATCCTGGTGCGGGTCTCCTTCACCCAGCGCAAGGCGAGGCTCCCGTGCGACTCCTCCGGGCCCTCCTCCAGGTGCGAGGTGAGCTTCAGGTAGTCGTAGGGTGTGTTGGCCAGGGATATCTCAGCGTCATAGGCGATGCCGATGCCGATGCCTGGCGTAATGGCTTCGGTGGTGGCCTGCACCGAATCGGGCTTTACGCGCTCGGGATCGTAGCGGGCGATCTCATCCAGCCGAAACGCCAGGGAGCGCTTGCCATGCCAGGTGCCCGAGTAGCGCTTGTTCAGGAGAGAACCCTTCCAGATCGCCGCCGGCGCGGGACTAGGCGCATCGGGCTGGGTCGGTGCTGGTTCCTGGAGCTGCTCCAGCGTGCCCTTCAGTGGGATGTCCACGCCATATTGCTCGTAGCAATAGCGCCCTTCCCATTTCTTGTGGTGCTCAGAAAGCTCAAGCAACACGGGCTTTCCCCCCAGATCGCCCCGGAAGACACGCCGCTCTCCAGCCTCAAGGCACACCCCCATGCCCATCACGATCAGGGTCAGCAGCACCTTTACCGTGCGGGTGGCATTCAAGGGCCCCATCGTGATTCCTTTGCGTGTTGGGTTTGAGAAAGCGGGGAGGGTCGTGGGGCCCGGCGGCGATTGAGTATGGCACTCCCTTCCTGTCAGAGCGGGCCGCGCGCTGGGTGTCCTTCGGAGCATGGAAATACCTACCGACCCGCCAGCACCCACCGGAGGTGGGCCTCGACGTCGGCCAGGCGCTCGGGCAGCACGGCCACGAAGACGGTGTCGTCGCCGGCCAAGGTGCCCAGCAGGCCCACCACGGGATGGGCGTCCAGGCTGAGGGCCAGGGCCTGGGCGAAGCCCGGGGCCGTGCGCAGCACCAGCAGGTTGGGCGGGGCGACCGCGAGGGTGACCTCCGGCAGGGTGGTGACGGGGGCCTCGACCCGGCGGTAGCGGCCCTGGACCTTCTGCACGCCCAGGCGCTTCAGACGGCGGGAGAGCGTGGACTGCGTGAGCTCATGGCCCTGGGCGGCGAGGCTGGCCAGCAGCTCCCCCTGGTCCGCAATGGGGGTGCGGTCCAGCAATTGGAGAATGAGGGCATCCACGTCCATGCAGGAATTATGCATAAAAATGCATAATTCATCAAGAGAAATACAAATAAATCCCTATTCGTCACAGAATTTTTGCTTGTATCCTGTTTTTGCAGGCGCATAATATGCGCTCTGCCGTTTGATTATGCACTCCCCTGAACAGGATTCCGCATGACCACCACCGCCCCGATTCCCGCCCTCCTGCCCACCTACGCCCCCTATCCCTTTCCCCTGGTGCGGGGCGAAGGGGACCGCGTCTTCGATGACGCGGGCCAGGCCTGGTGGGACTTCTACGGGGGCCACTGTGTGTGTGCCACGGGGCACAGCCACCCGGCCGTGGTGAAGGCCGTGGCGGACCAGGCGGCGACCCTGCTGTTCTACTCCGCCGCCGCCGCCCTGCCCGTGCGGGACGAAGCCGCCGAGCGCATCACCGCCTTCTCCGGCATGGACTCGGTGTTCTTCTGCAACAGCGGCGCCGAAGCCAATGAGAACGCCCTGAAGCTGGCGCTGCTGCTCACGGGTCGCAAGCACCTGGGCGCCTTCGACGGCGGCTGGCACGGCCGGACGCTGCTGGCCCTGTCCGTCACGGACGACCCCAAGATCACCCAGCCCTACGCGGACCAGCTGGTGCCGACCCTGCGCATCCCCTTCGGCGACCTCGCCGCCCTGGCTGCCGCCGACTTCTCGGACGTGGCCGGCGTGATCGTCGAGCCCATCCAGAGCATGGCCGGCATCAAGACCGCCTCCCGGGAGTGGTTCCAGGCCCTGCGCGCCAAGTGCGACGCCGCGGGCACCCTGCTCATCTTCGACGAGATCCAGACCGGCATGGGCCGCCTCGGGGTCCCCTTCGCCGCCCAGTTCTACGGAGTGCGGCCCGACTTCATGACCAGCGCCAAGGGCCTGGCCTCCGGCGTGCCCATGGGCGCCCTGCTCATGACCGCCGAGGTGGCCGCGAAGCTCAAGGGCGGCGACCTGGGCAGCACCTTCGGCGGCGGGCCCCTGGCCTGCGCCGCCCTCATCGCCACCGTGGAGGCCATCACCACCGAAGGCATGCTGGCCAACGCCGCCCACGCTGCTGCCCGCCTCCGCCAGGAGCTGGCGGGCTCGGTGGTCACCGAGGTCCTCGGCGAGGGCCTGCTGCTGGGCCTGCACTGCGCCCACGCCGCGGCCCTCAAGAAGCACCTGTTGGCCAGGCACATACTGGTGGGAGGGTCCAGCGACCCCACGGTGCTGCGCCTGATGCCGCCCCTCAACCTCAGCAATGAGGCCCTCGACGCCCTCATCGCCGCTATCCACGCCTTCGTGCCGGAGCAACCATGAAGCACTTCACCCGCATCTCCGACCTGGGCCCCGAAGGGGTCAAGCAGATCCTGGCCGTGGCCGCCGAGTGGAAGAAGACTCGCCCCGGCGCCATCTTCGCCGACCGCATCCTCGGCATGATCTTCTTCAACCCCAGCCTCCGCACCCGGGCCAGCTTCGAGGCGGCCATGCTGCGCCACGGCGGCCATGCCATCGTGCTCGAAGTGGGCGCCGGCACCTGGAAGCTGGAGGACCGCGACGGCGCCATCATGAACGCCGACCGCGCCGAGCACGTCCGCGAGGGCGTGCCCGTGCTGGGCCGCTACGCCGACCTGCTGGCCGTGCGCACCTTCAGCGGCGGCGAGGGTGACGCCACCGACGAGATCGATCCTGTCATCAGCGCCTTCCGCCGATTCTCCACGGTGCCCGTGCTGAGCATGGAGAGTGCCCGGGAGCACCCCCACCAGGGCCTCGCCGACATGCTCACCATCCAGGAGGCCCACGGCTCCACCAAGGTGCCCGTGACCCTCACCTGGGCGCCCCACATGAAGCCCCTGCCCAAGGCCGTGCCAAACTCCTTCCTGCTCACCGCCGCCGCCTGCGGCGCTGAGATCCGCGTGGCCCACCCCAAGGGCTACGAGCTGTCCGCCGAGGTCCGGGCCGAGGCCGAGCGCTACGCCGCGGCCACCGGCGGCAAGATCACCTACACCCACGACCAGGACGCCGCCCTCGAGTGCAGCGCTGCGGTCTACGCCAAGGCCTGGGGTCCCTCCTCC
>Ga0194053_10002625_pt1 | contig 10495 bp, 8 predicted proteins | sample SepL228m_MetaG_FD_161684 | JGI IMG/M metagenome (GOLD analysis project Ga0194053, IMG submission 161684) | Anoxic zone freshwater microbial communities from boreal shield lake in IISD Experimental Lakes Area, Ontario, Canada - Sep2016-L227-8m | ecosystem: Environmental > Aquatic > Freshwater >...
GTTTTGTCCATACTGATATTTACATTTAAGCCTTCTTGATCTCAGGAAAAATTATTGAGATATAATCATTTCCCTCATCGCATGGTAAGTGAATTATGTTGTGGGGATGATCATGTATAATAATCATAAGAATTAGAAATGTAGGTTGCGATAGATGCTCATAGATTAATTCCACCTGCATAATTTCACGTAAATAAAACTCATGTGATGTAGGTATAAAGAGTGTTATATGTTTCTATTCATTTATTGTTATTGATAAATGTAGTATTAGAAAACGTTGTATATCGTCATGAATTAATGAAAATTCATTTATCGGCAGCATTAGATATCATACTATTGTTGAGAGAGAAATTAGTACTATTTTGGATAGAAATGTTTCAACTAGAATTGTTATTTCCATTGATGGATAGATGATCAAAAATAATATTATTATTAAGATTAGTAATGAATATATAATCATTAGCTATGCTTCCAGAAATAGTAACGGTTCCACTACTTACAAAAGCATTACAGGTATTGAGTTGTATAGGTGTTGTTACATTATATGTTCCAGGGGTAAGTACATAGATGGTATTCGCTACGATTGTCGCAGGAATTGTTCCCGTATACACCACGTTCATTCCTCATGACAAACATGAACCAAAAGTATATCCGCTCCAATTTTGTGTATATGCAGTTTGTCCACCTCCACTTCCGTAGAGGGCTTTGATGATATCACCAGACATGGGACTGTTATCCCAAAAAGCTCCCGAGAGAAAATTAGTGTTGTTTCGGGTAATGCTTCAGATAGTCCATGATTCAGCTTTTACGACAAAATTTGTCATCCGGAATCCCATTCAGAGAACGAGGAAAGCTCAGACAAGAAGTCTAGCTAAAAAATGTTTGTGTTCATTTTTCATGGTGTATAATAATATAATAAATAGGCAAGCTAAAAAGTTTTATTACAATAAGTATACTCCCGAATCAAAAAAATGCAAATATTACTATATATATAATATAATAAACTTGCCATTTAATAAAAAAGTGATAAAATATAAAATGATTCAAAAGCATTGAAACTCAACGAGAAAAGTGTATTTATTGCATAGTAGCAATTTGTTGCTCAATATATTTTTGAATCTAAAATTTACCATTTAAAATATGTAGTCATGGTCGATCAAATTCCACAAACAAATATCCCAGCACCTCAGATGGGAAATCCGCCACCACCAGTACCACAACAAATGCAACAAACTCCACTCAAAGCTGCTCCTGTGCAGCAAGCGCCAGTGCGTAGTGCAAATGTCACCAAACCGACATCCAAGATTTCTATGAAATGAGTGTTGATAGGATGTTGAATTTTATTCATGTTCGTGATCGGAGGATTGTCGATCGTATTTTATAATCTGATGAATAATCCTTCTCAGCTTTCTAGTGTAGGCTTGGATCCAACGACGACAAAAATATTGTTGCAGACATTTTCTGTGATTTTCTTTGGACTCTTAACCTTCCTTGGTGTCTGACTTCTCATAGTAAATTTATACAGAATCATTACGGTAAAAAATAAATCAAAAGTAGGAAATATCTTCGGTGCATTTTTGTGATTTATCGTATTTATTTTTGCTATCGTATTGTGAGCGAGGGTGATTACTATGATCAATAATTTTTCTGTAGACAATATTCTCGATAGCGACAAATTGATTATGCCATATCTCCAATTCAAAGATGGTACCAAATATATTCGTTTAGATCCGACAATGAAGCTTATCGCTCCAGCGACAATGTATTACACACTCAATAATACCTACTTCAATTCTCAAATAGTTCCACAACTTGGACAGGTAAATTTTACTGAAGTATTTTTGGATTGTGGAAACGGACAAAAACTTACACTGAATTTTACAACGTCTCAATTTGATGGATCGTGTATCTATTTCAAAAAATGAGAATATCTCCTCAACCTCGAAACAAGGTATATAAATATCCCGACATCTGAAAAAATTCAAAAAACATTTACGGGATGATCGATCATTTTCGAATCAGAAATCAATGTAAGTCCTACCAAATCAGACCTGACATTCAACGACGCAAAGACAGAAATGATTTTGTGAAAAGCACCAAGCAAAGTTATGTTTGATGCAAGTTCCGTGTTCAAAGATCTCGGACTCAGTGACTATAAAATTATCTGGGATTTTAATGGTGATGGGACACAAGACAAACAAAATATTGTAGCTACTACCTTTGTGTACAACGAAGCAAAATTATATAATGTATATGTGAGATTTCCAGGACTCAACAATTATATCTATACATTTCCGGTCAGAGTAGAACAATCCGATGTCCCTGTCTGTGAAATTATGGTCACCAAAGCTGATGGAAAAAATTATACGGTCACCACAAATTTTTTCGACAAAACCGTGAAGATTGTAAACTATCAATTTGATATCTTGGATAGAAATAATAAAGATAAATCTATCGACACGATAAGAAATAATAACGGAACATTTAGTTATCAATTTCCTGGTGCTGGACTGTACGCTATACAAAATACATTTCTCACAGAAGATGACAAACAAGGACAATGTGAAAGCGATGATATACAAGTGTGAGTGACAGATTTCCAAGTAAATTACGACAGCTATTTCAAGTCACCACAATCGCCTCAGTTCCAAAAAATAACTAATCAATGAATCGCAGCATTCGTCTCAGGTGAAATTGTTTTGACAGAAATTCCTACAGTAATTAAGGTACAAGTAAATCAAATTTCTCCAAATACACCAACAGCTACCAAAAGACTTTTGCTAGATGGTAAGCAAGTAATCTCTACAGATAAAAATAGTTTTGAATTTACGATCGACAACAACGCAAGTCATGAAGTTACGCTTATCGTAGAAGATGTACCAAGCGGAGCAAAGACAGAAATTAAAATTCCTGTAAGAGTAAATAGAGCAGATGTAGTAGGTAAACTTATCGTTACTCCTGACACCGTAGGGACAGATCCATTCACCGTAAAATTTGATGCATCGACAACTATACTCAATGATACCGGTGACGAAATTGTTTCCTTTACCTGGGATTTTGGTGATGGCACATGATCAATAAAAAAAGATTTTTCTGAAGCATTCATCAGTCATACCTATAGATATGATGCCAAAAATAGTAATGGGACCTATCATCCTATAGTCCTCATCAAAACCAAAAAAGGTCGTGAAGTATCAGTATCACCAGCCACAGATATCATCGTAAAAAGAGCAAATCAAACATTAACGATTGCTATTCCAGATTATCCAGCACAGCAAGCAAACGTAGGTGATAGAGTAGGATTTTCTATAGAATTCAATGGTCTACCGACACAGATTAGTCGAGATTTTGGAGACGGCAAAACATTGACATGTAACACAAGACAAGAATGCTGATCTACAACACATATCTATACGAACCCAGGAACATATCTTATTAGAGCAGCAATATCCTATTCAGATCAACCAACAATAGATGGAACGATAACACTCAAGATAAAATAGTGTAAAATAAAATAATCAACATAAGAGTAATAACAAAAACAGAAAGAGAAATATATGGAAAATAAAAAAAAAGTATTTGTTATTTGTTCTGTACGAATGGCAGATACAGCAACAAAACAAAAGCTTGAAGCGTATAAAAAAAAACTAGAGGCACAAGGATATAGAGTACATTTACCACATCTTGATACCGATCAGAATGCGAGTGGATACCAAATTTGTCTGCAAAATATGAAAGCAATTTTGGATGCAGATGAAGTACATATATTTTTTGTACCTTCCTCCTATGGAAGTCATTTTGATCTCGGAGTAGCCTTTCTTGCATGTTCACTTGATGAAAATAAAATCATCAAAGTGATAGAAAATGGTGGACTTACTGATGAAAATGGTCAAATGAAATTACCATTTGAAAAATCTTTTGGTCAAATGATCCAAGAGTGGGAAAAGAAATATCTTGTACCATTAACATAAATTTGTTGTGTATAAGTAAAATATAATTTCAATGAGTATAAATAAAATGAATTATGATCCCAGGTATGTGCTGGGATTTTTTTTATGATATTTATTTTAAGATAAATTATGAAATATTTGGTGCCTACCAAATATTTGACAAAAAGTATCATTGCCAGTATACTTATATTATATTGTTTTATTCGCTTCATAGTAATATCATGAAAATATCTACAAACAAAAATTCTTTATATAAAAAATTGTCTACGATGAAAAAAACATTTTGTAAAAATTGTTGCCGCTTTGGTAAGTTCTACAAAAAAAACTGGAAAGTATTGGTAGGTGCAAAGTTACTTATATTGGTTGTCGCTATGACAATGGTATTTTCTACGCGAAAAGGTATAGGAATTAGTATAATGCATTGAGGACTTCCTACCTATGCAGAATGATCGTGTGGAAACGGTACATGTGATACAATCAAAAGTTTTTGTGATATAGACAATGCCGATTGTACAAGTATAGATCCAAAGGTATGTCATAATGTTCCATGATGTTCAGTTAAAAGTTCAGTCGTACCTCCTAGTTGTGAGGGGACAGGATTTAGTTGTAATACAATTGTTAATTGATCATCTTGTGAATCCGTGTGATGTTTTTGGAACAATGAAATATGTTCAAATACTAGTGGGTGAAACATTACTGATGAAACTTGTTCATCATTATCAGAAAACCAATGTAAACAAGCTGAAAAAGATATGCTTACCTGTTGACGAAAAGGAACTGGTATGGTAGATATATGTCTTTGACAAATTGCAGTACCCAATACAGAAAAGGATTGTGCATCATTAACAAAGTATTTGAAAGAAATAAAATTTGCAGGTACAATGACCCGATATCCTGAATATATAGAAAATAATAAATCATGTCCTGCTGATTGTGGTGCGGTATGCGGTAATGGTGTCCTAGAGTGAATTGAATACTGTGATAAAGGAAAAGAAAATTCAGATACTATGCCAGGTGCATGTAGTACAGACTGTGCAAGAACGACAGCAGTGTGTTGAAATAATGCATGTGAAAATATTCCTTCTGCTTGTAATACAAATATTTCTGCTTGTACACAAATAGATGTATGATATTGTAATGCCATACCATGATGTACAAAAATTCCAGCACAATATACCTGTAATGGTACGACATTTAGTTGTAGTGCAATTCTTAATGAAACTACATGTAATGATTATGGATGTATCTTTGATGCAAATTCATCAACATGTTCTGCTGGTGTTGCAACTGATGTATCATGTTCATCACTCTCCGTAGATAAGTGTAAAAAAATAAATGAAATGGGTGGTAGTGATTGTGTATCAAATATAGTGTCTACAGAATCTTGTAGTGGTGTCCCAAGCATAACATTAGCCAAAAAAGATAGTTGTATTGCATACGAAAACCTAATAACTGAACATAATTTTAAATTTGGTACAAATTTTTTCATAAAACGATCTGACGTGTATACGGAAGATACTACTTCATGTAGTGTAGATTGTGCCGTATGTGGAAATGGAACGCAAGAATGAAATGAAGAATGTGATGATGAAAATATTACTGATGGTGACTGATGTAGTTCACAATGTTATAACGAACCATATTGTGATATCTCTATGACATGAGCAACAGATGAATCTCCATTCACCGCATATTTTACCTACAAGATTGGTGGTAATGCTGTCGTAGATTATATGCAATTTGATACAGATACAACAGGAGATATTGATGATCCTGATATGCTCTGAATATTTCAACATATATATTCACAGGCTGATACTAATCAAGATCCTACACTTCATATCTCTAGTAAATTACATCCTGAACTTGAAGCTACTTGTTCTACATCTACACCGATATGTAGTATATTTACTCCAGAAATGTGTGGATCTGATGCTTTGGGTGACCGATGATTCAAGTGTTCAGATATTCCTCAATCAGAATGTTTATTTTTGATTGAACTCTATAAAGCAACCGATTGACCAAATTGGACAAATAGTGGTTGATGGTTGGTAGATCCTGAAGCATGTAATCGATACGGTGTGACATGTACTGGTACTGACGGTGCTGTTCAAACAAAAGCATCTAAAATAGAACGTAGCAGAAATTATCTTGAGTCTATTGATCTTTCTGATAATAATTTATCAGGGAAACTTCCATCAACAATTGATTTGTTATTACCATATATAGCTGGTGTTTTTGATATAAATAAATCAGCTGAAGTAGGTACAAAATTAATTGCAAGATCGGAGGTAAATACGAAAGAATTTGTAAAAGTAGTTGCAGACTTACCTACCAAAGAAGTTATAAATACGGCTGATCAAGAAGTTGCAAGATTGGTTAAGGGAGAAATTATGGATATGCCAACAAAAGAAGCTAAAACAATCAGTGAAAATATTATTAATATATTTCAATCAAGTGTAATAAATAAATCAGCTACATCTCAAGATATATTATTGAGAAGAAGTTTAAGTAATATGACCAAGCTTCAATGTACCGAGATCTATCGTGGAAGCAGATTTTCTCCCTATAGGTGTCAATTGTACCATATCTTACCATTCTTACATTTTACTACATTGGATCTTTCTCATAATCATATAGAAGGACGTATACCGCAATGATACTTTATGTTGTTCCCAATTTTGGAAACATTAAATCTTTCATATAATAATCTTTCTGCTTTATTTGGAATTGAAAAATTAATATCATTTCCAGATATTCCATGATATGATTTTTTGGTCCAAATTATGGAAAAAAATGGTATGTGAAAATTCACTACTGAGCTACAAAATATTTCATTTACATCACCAAATAATTTTCGACCATCTATGCTCATGAATATTATAACACAACGTTTTGCAGTACTTCATGCAGCTGCCTTCTGAATACAACAAAATTCATTCGAGGCATTTGGTTTGATAGGAGATTTTATGTGAGTATTGTCTCAAGAAAATAAAGATAATCTAAACACTCTATATCAGTATTACAATAAATATTTTATTTCTGTACCAAAATATTTGAGTAGTTTACTTGATTTCTTTTTGGGTAAATCTGATGAGATAAAAGATGGATTCCTAACAGATATTTTTCAAGCAATAAACGAACAAACAAACGCTAATACAAAAGCAATAATTAATGCTGATGTTATAGGGAAGGTATTAACAGACAATAAAGATTTTATGGATAATGTTACTCCACTTGCCACAAGTATACTCCAACGATTTACTACTATATTTAACCACTTGCGTGTCGTGGATCTATCGCACAATACTATTACTGATATTCCTAGTAATCTATCTATCAATCCATGTATAGAGTCATTTGATATGTCATATAATCAACTCACAACATCATTACCTTCTGTACAGTATTTCTGATATGGTATCTGACCCAAGATAGAAATAGTAAATTATGCAGAATCTAATACAAAAGCAACAGCACCTTCATCAGACATATATAGTCAAATAGCAAAATGAGGGCTCCAAATTGTTATAGAGCATACGATAAAAACAGGAGGGGTGATGATAGGTACACAGACAGGAACAACTAATAAAGGAGATAATGTAATTATGACATTCGCTGATTATGGAAACTTCCAATCACAAGTTACGGTGCCAGTTATGCAAGAAGGCCCTATTGATAGTATATTTGGTATTAATTGTACACAAGAATCGGATGGATTGATTACCTGTTTAGGTCAAACATGTTCTCCTGATGATGAAAAATGTGTTACACAACCAAGTGCACAAGGTCAATATGTCTGAATATTTACAATGGAAGAAGGTAAATATAATCGTGGTTCTATTTGTGCATACTCATCAACAACAACCAATCCAACACGAACATATGATCCAGAAAAGATGACGTTTGATGTACAAAATATATGTGCATCACTTAAGATGAAACCTATATACGATGCTAATATATCACGAGAAGTAATATGAGAACCAATCTGTACACGCAAAACAGAAAATATTTCTCTCAATTTTTCTAATAATAAATTCACTGGATTGCTTCCAAATATTATTACGACAAATTCGACAACATGGAGTGAACTTAATAATATGAACCTAGAAGTATGACCACTATGGAGTTTTATGCAATCAGGTGTTCCGATTCATGTGTCAGCTGATGTAAGTAATAATAATCTTACTAATGATTCCCAGATTCCATATATAACACCGACACAGACGATATCTAAAGTAGAAAGTAATTGTCTCACATTTGAAGATCCTACAGATGATGCACAAACGAAATATATGCATAATTTTCTTCCAGGATGGGACAAACAAAATGTATGTGATTTTCCAAGAATTAGTTATTCACCTACAGAAAAAGAATGATCTACAAACGGTCAAGTTACCGCAAGTGTATATCTTCCTAAGTGATGTGAAGTAACAAATAATTCAAATAAAAATACATATATATTTGAAAATAACTGAGCCTTTGCTTTTATCGTAAGTTGTAAAAACTTCAAAAATCCATTATTTATGATATCAAAAGTTGCATGGATTGATTCGAAGACTACGACATTTCTCAATACCAAAGAAGCTATATCCAACCAAGATGTATATGATGAAAATACTAAAAATGAAAATTTGACCGTAAATTTACCAAGAGATATACAAGGGACAAAGAAAACAATTGCACAGGAATCTATAAGTAAAATCAAATGAATAGAAAATTCGTCTGATGTGGTAAAGACCACAAAGAATATAAACTTTGTAAATGATAATAAGGTGTATAAAGAAATACAGATTGATAATACAGAAGATGTATGATCGAAACATAAAATTAGTGTTGAAATTCCATCAGACGTATTATTATATCAAATGGCAAATGATAAAAAAATTGAGTATGATAAGATATTTTATGCTCCAGTAGACAAAACTGATGATACTATGCTTTCCAATAAATTCATCTCAGAGACAAAACTTATTAAACCAATTTTATTCCATGTGGGAAGTGATGAAATAACTACCACAGTAATCGCAGAGGATACAAATAATGAAAGAAAAGATTTTACTATAAGTATAGCTACTGATAAATCAGTCTGAACGAATGTAGATATTTTTTCTTCGCAAGACGCTAATACGTGGAGCAAGGTCGGTACATCAACTGTCGTTACTGGTGGAATAGTTACCTTTACAATATCTCATCTTACCTACTTCGGAATTGGTGAAGTAAGTAATACAAATATATGAACAGGTACAAATACATGAACAGGTACGAATACAGGGAATATCGTTACTCCTGGTGGTATTATAGTCGGTGGAGGAGGATCAAGATTGACAATGGATTATTGCCCTGATGGAGATGCTTCACCAAGTTATTATGATGATACATGTATAGGAAGTACACACACTATTGCAGAGATACCTGATGATATAACTACGAGTCAGTTGCTTAATGCATATAAATATGCACGCGAACACGAACTTATCACAGCAGCATCATCTGATGCAAAATTATATGCAAAGATAAAAAGAAAAGAATTAGCTAAATTGATAAGTATATATGTAAAAAATGTGGTAGGACTTGTGGCTGATCCAGCGAGAAAATGCGATTTTAGTGATCTCTCCAAAGAAACTACTGCTACCAGAGCATATATCAAAGACGTATGTAAACTTGGTATTATGGGAGTACATCAAGATGGTAAAACACCGTTATCATTATTTAAACCAAACACATTTGTGACGAGAGCAGAGGTTGCAACAGTATTATCTAGAGTATTATTTGCTGATACCTATAATACACCATTAGATTCTCCATACAAACGATATGCACTTCATTTAGCTATCTTCAAAAATAAAAAACTCATCCAAAATATTTCTCAACCAGACGCGATAGATACCAAATGATTTGTCCTTATATTGCTAGAAAAAATTGATAAATTAGTCATAAAAGTAGCCCAATAATAAGTAATAAAAAAAACGAGTGGCATCACTATGGTGTCACTTTTTTATTTTATATTGAAAAGTTTAGCTGCTTTGTTATACTCGTATCACTTTATATTGCTTTTTTCAATGGCTGATTTTTCTCAAGAACTTAAACGTCTTCAAAAGCTTGCATGTATATCACTTTCTCCCGAACAGGAAAAAAAATTCTGATCTCAACTTAGCGATATTATCGGATTCCTCGGACAACTCCCAGAAACAAAAATGAACAATGAAAAATGAATAATGGGAAATGAAGGAAAGTTGATCTTAAGAACTATTACTGGAGTTAAAAATGAAGTAGATAGCAAAAAAATCCTAAAAAACGTAAAACATCCCATAGTAAACAATTCTATCGTGATAAAATCAGTGTTAAATTAATATTTTTATGGGTAGATTATTGGTGAACAGGTATCGCAAGATAGCTGTTTTTTTGTATAAATTGTTTAGTGTGTCTTATGGTGTAAGTATAATTTTTTACAATAGATATAGGTATGTGTGTGAATAGATATTGAGCTAAAATGATGGCTTTTCTTGTAAAAAAGATTTTAAACTAGTATAGTATAAAAT
>Ga0194053_10002626_pt1 | contig 10495 bp, 6 predicted proteins | sample SepL228m_MetaG_FD_161684 | JGI IMG/M metagenome (GOLD analysis project Ga0194053, IMG submission 161684) | Anoxic zone freshwater microbial communities from boreal shield lake in IISD Experimental Lakes Area, Ontario, Canada - Sep2016-L227-8m | ecosystem: Environmental > Aquatic > Freshwater >...
CAGTAGATGATGGCATTGTTGAGGGCTGCCGAGACCGCGCCGGCCTGGTGATGGACCGACACCGTGTCTTCGTAATTGGTGGCCATGGTATCGGCGAAACCCGCCACCGACGCCGTCAGCGCATCCATTTGGTTGAGCCGGAAAGCGCCGAGCGTGCCAGAATCCATGGGGCCGGAATGCGAGTCCACAAAGGCCTGGCAGAAGAGCGTCGCCAGCCCATCCAAGGTCAGGCTGTCGTAGTGCAGCTTGTCCTGGAGTTGCTGGAAGACGGTGTGGTAGGGCCAGTTCCGGGATTCCTTGAACTGGGAGGCGATCAGGATTTGCGGGCCGCTGTTGCGGAGCTGATAAGCGACCTCGGTATCTGCTTCCACGCACATGTCGAGGCCCAGGATAGTCATGGGGGCATCGGCGGCCTTCAATGCCTGTTCAAGCTGCCGGGTGGACATCTCGTGGCGCCCGTTGACTTCGTCCAGCAGCAGCCCTTCGTCCCAGCCGTCGCCATGATCGGAAAGGATCAGGAAGTAGTTCTGGGCCGGGTAGTTCTCCACCGCCCAATTGATGAAGTCGGTCAGGGTATCCGGGGAGCACATGGCGAGGTTGCCCAGGTTCTGCACGGCGTTGGAGGTGGCGGGAGTGATGCCCGGCTGGATGATGTACCGGTTGACACCCCACCACGGGTAGTTGGTTGCGTAATTCGATATGTAATCCGGCGAGCGGGCATATTGGCAGACGTAATTGATGTTGGTTGAGGGTGTAATGGTCCCAAGGTCCAGGAAGCTCTGAAGGGTGTTCGCCTCCAACATAAAGGCGGCGGCGTCGAAATAGAACAGCATGGTCCACTTGCGGGGGGCGGGCATCTGCAAGGTGACACTGAACGGCGGGCTGGCGGCGGTGGCGGAGGGCGCGGCGTCACTGGTGAGCCGCACCGTGTAATCCTGGCCGGCAGCCAATCCAGCCGGCAGCGCATAGGCGACCCGATTGCTGGCGACCGGTATGCCGCTGACGGTATCCACGACGTTGGTCCCCTGCAGGAGGTTCAGAGTCAGGGTGCCAGCAAGGTTGTGCGGTTCCCACGAGACCGAGCGCGTGGCGCCCACCGGCCATCGTTCGCCGCCGGCCGGGGCGTGAAGCAGGAGCGCCGGTTGCAGATTGGGCGCCAGGGTGAAATGGTTCGTCCCGTACTTATAGTCGCCGCTGCCTTGAATCGCGATCTTGACCTGGCAGTGGGTGCCGGCCTTGGAGGCCCAGGGGACCAGCCACTGGTATTGTCCGGCTTCAACGGGGATGCACCCGGCAACCGGCTGGGCGCTGGTGTTAGGCACATCAATGCTAATGTTCAGCGGTGTGCCGGGGGGCAAGGTAGAGGTCCAGGTGATGGTGCAGGTGGTGCCGACCGGCACCACCGCGTTGTTGGTGGGGGCGTTGATGGTGATGGTCTGTGCGGGTAGCGCGCAGGTCAGGGCAACGAGCGCAACGGCGGCAAGGACTAACCGGGCGGAGGTGTTTTTCTTCATGCAAGGCAAGGATGTTGCGGTGACGTTTGAAAGATTGGGGCGGAGCCGCTTACCGGGCCTTGATGCGCCAGAAGCGGTTCGTATCGGCCGGCGCCGGCAGGGGCACATCTTCGACCGGCTGGGTCATGGGCACGGTGGCTTGGACGGACCAGGTTCCATCCAGCGCGCCGGCTTGCTGGACCTGGTAGGTGCGGCCCGTTTCGCCCGCGATGCGCAGCACCCCCTGCGTGCCCTTGAGGCTGAGGGAGAGAGAGGGCGAGTCGGGCGCGGCCCAGGTGTATTGGCTGGAGCCGCCGTTGACCAGCTCGTCATACACGAAGGCGCGGAGGCCCAGGTCCGACGAATCACCGTCCGAGACCTGTTGGACGGCGAGATTGAAAGCCAGCCCATAATGGCTGTCAATGTAACGGTTCAGAGCGCCGCTGACCTTGGTGGCCACGAACGACCATGTGCAGGCCACCGGGTTGATGTCCAACTGCAGGCTGGGCACAACTCCACCGTTGCTCAGGTAGTGGAAGCCGTTGGTGTCCCGGGTCCAGGTGCCGTTGGCCGGGCCGCAGGAAAACGCCTGGTTATCGAAGTGGAAGATGTCGTCGGTAGGCTTCATGAAGGTGAGAATTGCCGAGTAGGCGTTGGTGGGCGCCAGGGCAGGAGCGAAGGAGGCGCCGCTGATTTGGATGGTGTTGGCGCCGGGGTTGGTGGTCTGCAGGTTCACGGCGAGCGAGGCGACGCCTTTGTGAACCTTGTCACTCCAGACCGTGTCCATGATGCCAAACACGAACATGGGATAGGGCTTCATGCTATTGGTGATGCTGGCGTCGTATTGCGTGTTCATGGCCATGTGAAACACGGCGTTGGGGCGCAAGCCTCCCGCGGTGCCCCAACTGTTGAGGATAATCCAGTAGTGGTTGGTGGGGTTGGGATCGGTGTCGTTGTAACCGACGCAAGCCATTGTGTGACTGCCGCCGCCTTGTTCGAAGACCAGCATGTGTCCGGCGCCGTAAGCCAGGTCAATGATGGCGTCCTCGGTCAGGTTGCTCTTGCCCCAGTAGGCCATGAAGATGCGCCAGTCGGTTTCGTCGGCGAGCGAGAGGTTGAACCAGAGCGGCTTGCCGGCGTCGAGCACGCTCTTGATCGTTGCAATGGCGAATTGCGGGTCGTTGGTCCAGGTGGGCAACTGGGTGAACGTCACCTGGCTTAGCGGGCAGTTGGGCTGTGTCGTGATCCAGGCTGACGGGGTCTTGTTGCACCCGCTGCCATCGGTCCATATGGCGTTGGTCCAGGGCAGGGCGAAGCCGACCGCCTCGTAGAAATGCTTAAAGGTCTCGGGGCTGCCGCCACTCTGGAGCGAGGAGTTGACGAAGCTGAGGTTGGCGGCCGCGAACTCGACCGAGAGGCCGTTCGTCAGGGCGGGCGCGTCGCCGCGCTGCACATCGTAGTCAATGGAGAGGACGGCGGTGAAACCCCAGAGCCAGCAAGTGCCGGTGTCCCCCTGGTCGCGCGTGATCGGGTCGTCGTGGAGGTGGGGCAGCAGGTTGACGGAGCCGGGGGAGCCGGCATAGCCCGGCGGCAGTTGATACACCGGCATGGCGGCCAGGTCCGCCTGCCATTGCGCCTGCTGATGGGTGTTTCCATGCATGATCCCGTAGTCCAGGGCCGCCGTCGCCGCCAGGGGCGCCAACAGGGCGGAGCATCCCAGGCCGCCAAGCAATGTGCGAAAGAGAGTCTGAGGGTTGAAGTTTAGAGTAGTCATTTGCTAGTTCTCATTGGGTTTCCTGCCCGCGACCAACGTGGTCGCCTTTTGCGTGAGTTTCTTCCTGCTCCACAGGATTGCAAGTCTATTTTCCGTCCCCTTTTGTTCCCGCCCCAACAGTCTATTTTCCGCCCCGACCGGCATGCGCAGGGCATTAGCGAGTTGTTGGGGATCCGGCGGAGCGCCGACATTCTTGTCGGCCCTGGAGTTTGGACATTTCCAGCAGAAGCTCATCCTGAAAGGATGAGGTCATTTAGCCCAGCCATCTGATTTGAGTTAACGCGCCAGGCGCCGGGCGCCAGGGCCCGGTCGAGTGCGAAACTCCGCCTCAGTCCGGGACTCCCGCCGCTACTGCGCCAGCGCCTGGCCGGCGAGCCAGCCGGTGGTCCAGGCCGCCTGGAAGTTGAAGCCGCCGGTGAGGCCATCCATGTCCAACAATTCGCCCGCGAAGTAGAGGCCCGGGCAAAGGCGGCTCTCCATCGTCTTGAAGTTCACCTCGCCCAGGCGCACGCCCCCGCAGGTGACAAACTCGTCCTGGTTGAGGCTCTTGCCGGTCACCGGCAGTTCGGTGCGCTGCAGTTGTTCGACCAGCGCGTGCCGACCGGCCCGGGAAAGCGCGGCCCAGCGCGTATCGCCGGGGATGCCCGCCGCCAGCACGAGCTGCTCCCAGAGGCGGGCTGTCAGGGGCGCCAGCGGAACGTTCACCACGAACCGCGCCGGATGGGCATCGCGGCGCGACTGGAGGGCAGCCGCGAGGGCTTCCGTGCCCAGGTGCGGCAGCCAATTCACCTGGAGCGGGAACCGGTAGTCGCGCCCGTGCAACTCGCGCGCTCCCCAGGCCGACAGGCGCAGAATCGCCGGGCCGCTCAGGCCCCGGTGCGTCAGCAGTAACGCGCCGCGCTCGCGCAATCCTGTCCCCGGCACCGAAACCTCGGCCGCCTCGACGGAAACCCCCGCCAGTCTCCGCACCCAGGGCGTTTCGAGGTGAAAGGTGAACAGCGACGGCACCGGCGGCACCAAGGTGTGGCCGAGCGTGACCGCCAATTGCCCCAAGGCCGGGACGCGGCAGCCGCCGGTTGCCAGGAGCAGGCTATCGCAAGTGACGAGTGACGGGTGGCGGGTGACGGGTGACGGGGGGGCATCGCCGGACAATGCCAGGTCGAATCCACCTTCCGGGCGCTTTGTTGCGGCCTCAACTCCGCAGTTCAGAACCAGCTTCACGCCGGCTGACCTGGCCTGGCCCAGGAGGCAGTCAATCACCGTCTGGGATGAATTGGTCGCGGGGAACATGCGCCCGTCCTTCTCGGTCTTGAGCTTCACCCCGCGTGACTCGAACCACGCCACCGTATCGGCGGCTTGAAACGTGTTGAACGGGGCAATCAGCGCCTGCCCGCCTCGCGGGTAATAGGAGGCCAGCTCCCGCGGCTCGAAGCAGGCATGGGTGAGATTGCACCGTCCGCCTCCCGAGATGCGGACCTTGGACAGGAACTGCGGGCCCTTTTCAAGGACGGTAACCTCGGCGTCCGGCGCGGCCTGCGCGCAGGTGATTGCTGCAAAGAAACCGGCCGCGCCACCGCCGGCCACTACGATTCGTCGGGAACTCATCCGGCAGACCTTAGCAGGAGCTCGGGGAAAAGTCTCTCCCCAGTTCCCCGGCAGGCTATTGTTTGGCCGGGCGGCAGCACGCGAACAAATCTTTTACAGAACCTTTACGCGCGCCTGACAACCCGCGCCGTACGCTGCGCTAACCTCGGGGCATGAAAATGAACTGCCTCCACTATTGTATGGCGCCGGTGATAGCCCTGGCGCAGGTATTGTCCCTCTCCACTCTCGCGGCCGATAAGGCGGCTCCTCCGAGCACCTTCGGCAAGCTGCCCATCAAGGAAATCACCGTGTTCAAGGACGGCCATGCCTTTGTCGCGCACGAAGGCGAAATGCCGACCGACGACCGCGGCGACGTGGTGATGGACTACCTGCCCGCGCCGATCATCGGGACCTTCTGGCCCTATTCGGCGGAGAAGCGCGCCCGGCTGACCAGCGTGGTGGCCAGCCAGAAGCGCGTGCTGGTGCAGCGCAGCGCGCTGAACTTGCGCGAACTGCTCGAAGCCAACCCCGGCGCCGAAGCCATCATCGCCGAAACGGGCGGGAGCCGTTACGTGGCCACCATCCTCGGCCTGCCCGCGCGCAGCGCGGAAGAACTGGCGGCGACCAGCCCCCCGAATTCGGGCGAGAAGCTGCCCGAGAAGGGAAGCTTGATCCTGCTCAAGACCACCGAAGGGGTGAAGGCGCTCGCGCTGGACCGCATCCAGGAAGTTACCTTCACGCACGAGCACAAGGCCGCCGCCGCCAGCGAGGAGTTTCGCAACCTGCTGCGCCTGAAGCTCGACTGGGGCAATGCCGGGCCGGCGAAGACCGCGAGCGTGGGCCTGTTCTATCTGCAAAAGGGGGTACGCTGGATCCCGGGCTACAAGGTCGAAATGGACGGCGCCGGCCAGGCCGCCGTAAAGCTGCAGGCGACGCTGGTCAATGAGCTGGCGGACCTGGAGGACGTGTCGGTCAACCTGGTCATCGGCGTGCCGACCTTTGCCTTCAAGGATACCATTGACCCGATGGCCCTGCAGCAGAACCTGGCCCAGTTGTCGCCCTATTTCCAAACCGACACCGGCAGCCGCAACAGCCCGCTGGCGTCGCAGTTCAGCAACGCCATCATGTCGCAGCAGGTCACGCGCATGAGCGAATATCGCGCGGCGCCCGCCGCGGGCCTGCCGGGCGAGCTGAGCCCCGAAATCGGGGAGGCCGGGAAGAGCGAGGATCTTTTCATGTTCACCGTGCCCCATGTGACGCTGAAGCGCGGCGAGCGCATGGTGCTGGCGGTGGCCGAATTCACGCTGCCCTACAAGGACGTCTTTACCCTGGAGCTGCCTTACGGCCCGCCGCCCGAGGTCCGCGCCAACCTGAACAACGAGCAGCAGCGCGAGTTGGCACGGCTGTTCAGCACGCCGAAGGTCATGCACAAGATCCGGCTGACCAACAGCAGCAAGTATCCCCTGACGACGGCGCCCGCCCTGATCATCCGGCAGGGGCGGGTGCTGGCGCAGGGCCTGATGACCTACGCCTCGACAGGGGCGAGCGTGGACTTGCCCATCACCACGGCAGTGGATTTCCAGGTGAAGAAGGGCGACGTCGAAACCAGGCGCACCCCCAATGCCGTAGAGGAGAACGGCAACCGCTATACGCGGATTGACCTGTCTGGCAAGATCACCGTGACCAGCCACCGCGCACAGCCGGCGGAGCTGGAAATCACCCGATATGTGCTCGGCGGCGCCGACAGCGCCGACGCGAACGGCAAGGTCGAACAGATCAATGCGTTCGAGAACAGCGAACACTTCACCAGCGGGGATTACCCCTACTGGTGGGGCTGGTATGGCTGGCCGCACTGGTGGAATTACTTCAACGGCATCGGTCGGGCCACCTGGAAGCTCAAGCTGGAGGCAAATCAGGGCAAGGACCTGGGCTACCAGTGGCATTACTTCTGGCGGTGAAACGGGAAAAGGATCCATCTCTCGCTTGCCTTCTGGCTCCTTCCGGCGCCACAATCCGCGCGCTGTGAACAAATCTCGGCGTATCGCGGTTTTGCCGGTTGTGATTGCATGCTTTGGAATGACGGCCTTCGGACAGCCCGCCACGGATGGAAGGGGTGCCGGCCGGGCTCCCGGGCGGCAGGATGTGGAATTACGCGAGGGCGGCATCGTCCGTGGACCGACTTTGTCCCGGAGGCTGGCCATCGTTTTCACCGGCCACAGTTATGCCGAAGGCGGCGAAACGATCCTGAACGAATTGGCCAGGCACAAAGGCAAGGGCTCGTTCTTCTTCACGGGTGATTTCCTGACCAACGCCGGATTCCGGCCGCTGATCCAGCGTATCGTCGCGGAAGGCCACTATCTTGGCCCCCATTCCGACAAGCATGTGCTCTACTGCCCGTGGGAAGGGCCGAAAAAGACCCTGGTTACCCGCGCCGAGTTCCAGGCCGACCTGGAGAGCAACTTGAGGAAGATCGAGCGCTTCGGGGTGAAGGGCTCACAGATTCCCTATTTCCTTCCGCCCTACGAGCATTACAACCGGGAGATCGTGGACTGGGCCGGGGGGATGGGGCTAACGCTGGTGAACTACACCCCCGGCACGCGCTCAAACGCGGACTACACCGGCGAGGCCGGGAAGAACTTCGTCTCATCGAGGATAATCTTCGACAGCATCGTTGCCAGGGAAGGAAAGGATCCGCATGGGCTCAACGGCTTCCTGCTGCTCGTTCATATCGGCTCCGGGCCGGGCCGCGTGGACAAGTTCCACGCGCGCTTCGGTGAGCTGCTCGATTACCTGGGGGGGAAGGGTTACCGGTTTGTGCGCGTGGATGAGTTGCTGGATTAGAAGTTGCTTGAAACTGCATTGGCCATTGCCGCGGCAAGGCCGATCCAGGCGTTGGTCAGGCCGGAATCAGGTCATCGCACGCGGCTTTCCCCAGCAGCGTATCGAGCCTGCGACTGACTTGGAAGGTCGCAAGGGATGCTTGCGCCTGACCGGGATCAGTTAAACAGATGGCCCCTTCCCGGATTGATGACTCGGGCTCGCCTTCGAGGCGCAGGGGAAAGCGCTCGCTCAAGGAGCGGGCGTAGGCGGCAAAATCAGCGAAGCCTTCCGCGCGCGCCTGCGCTTGGCTGACTATGCGGAAAAGGCCGCAACTCCCTGGACAGGTGCGCTTCATTAGCTCGAGCGTCAAGCGACCCATGGTGTAGCGGGGATTGATTTCCACGACAGGCTTGGCCTGGAAGCCCCCCCGGGGCGTGCGGTAAACGAAGGCGTCAATGCTGACCGGCCCGACAAAGCCGACGCATTGCAGCTCAGCTTCGAGCAGTGAAAAGACGTCGTCGTAAAGGCGTTGGAGGCAGCCCGGAATGTTCGCCGTTTTGCGGAACAACGCGGCCACGTTCGCGGGGATGCAGCGGTCGTGGTTGGCAGCCGCCCAGTTACCCTGGAACTGGCCCTTGTGGTCATTGATCAACCCGGTGTAGCCGCACAGCTTGAGGGTGCGCGGCCCCATCTCCAACTGGATAGAGAAATCGACTTCGCGCTCGAGCCAGGGCTCGATCACCAGTTGCCGGCCATTCTGCAAGGCTTGGGCCAGCCAGCGCTGTTGTGCGGCCAGCACCTCCGGCTCCCACAGCCGGATCGCGTTGTGGCCAGCCAAGCCGTGGGCTTCCTTGGCCACGACGCGGTGGTGGCCACGCCGGCGAATGGCGGCAATTGCTTTGAGAGCGTCCCCAAGGGTGCCCACCACCACGCCGGCCTCATTCTCGCTGCAAAGCCATGGCTCGGCACCGGTCAGCCCGGGGACGCTCCGGCTTTCCCCTCCGGGCCCTGGAGCTGCCTTGCCCGGGTGGTTATGAGCCAGGACCCTCCGGAGAAAGGCGGTGCTCCAGGCCTTGGAATAGAGCTGGGCAATGCGTTCGTTGAAACACTGATTCGCCGTGCGCGATTCGCCGATTACGTTGGCGAAAAGCGGTTGGAGCAGTTCCAAACTGTCCTGCCCCCAAGCCCAGGGCCGCAAACTGCCGATGTTCCGCTGGCGGAGACTGCTGGCCCGATCAATGCGGCCCCCTTTCAATTCGGCGAACTCCGGCAGAGGGAATCCCGCTTCCTTGATAGCGCTCAAGAACTCCACCGACGGCCGTTTCTCGACCAGCACGATGTCGTCTGACCCGCAGAGGAATTGCGGCAGGCTGGCAAGGTCGGTGGCGAGCATCGTCTGGCGCTTTGTTGGAGTGAAGTTCTTCCCGTGAGCGATGTAGCTCTCGGCGAAGGGATTGAACACAAGGACGTTTGGGCTGCGGTCTTTGAAGCGCAATTCGTCCGTCTGTCCGGAAGTCTTGGGCGTAAGCACCGCGAAACCGGGCCTCTCCTCGGTGGCGATCTCCGGCGGCTCGAGCTTGTCGCCCAGGGTCACCCCGGACAAGACCTGTTCCGCAAAATCAGGAAGTTCCATGTTTCGCCACACAAGCTACCTGCTGGCTGATCAAGTCTTGAGCCAGCCGAGATCGACTCGACGCAACCGGAGCCGATTCAGGTGCCCAAACCAGAGTGCGATGGTTCGCATATCCAGGGTGCCGTAGCTCTGCGGGTCAGATCCGCGCGAGCGATGGAACGTCACCGGTGCCACGAGGCGGCCGCTTTGGAGCTGAATCACACGGTCATTATTCAGCACGAAATACCCGGGAGCATCTCCTACATGCCGCGCTTCGGACCAGGTATGAGCTTCGTCTGTGGAAATCCGCATCACCGGCCGGCAATCCAGCAGGCTGTTCTTGGCGAGGTAGAACAGCGCGATTGACCCGCTCCGCAACCTTAGCAGCGAGACACTCATCACGTTCGCCCCGGGCGGGTTCTCCACCACCGTTCGCGGTTCCCGGCTCCAGGTCCGCCCGCGGTCTTCGGACTCAATGCTCACGAGTTGAGCAGGGCTGTGATCCGCCGCGCCCCCCTGGAAGCGGGTATAGATGAACAGGATGAGTCCCGACTTCAGCGCGACAAAAGAGCCTTCGGAATTGCGAGGATTGTCGGGGGTAGGATCGAGGTTCAACACCGTCTCGTTGCCTGTATCAGCCGCTCTCGTCGGGAGGCTGAGCAGGGCTGCCGCCGAGACGAGGCCAGTGGTCCGCAGGAACTGTCTTCGATCCGTAGTCATCAAGGAAATCCCGGCTTTGCCGGGGGACTCCCCGGAGTCTGACGGTTCCGGGAGTCGTTTTGCTGGAGTTTTCAAGCAGGCTCTGACGCTAGCCTGTTCGTTCCGTATCATCCGCTACAGCAGCAGTCGGCACAGCCTCCCCAAATGCTATCGGCTTGCCCACCAGGAGGGTGGCGCCCTTGAGCAGCCGGCAAAACGCCTTCTTGGTGGCCCGGTGATGCTGACCTTCGCTGCTCGCTACGCTCTTGAAGGACTTGTAGCCGACTTCCAACCGTTTCAAATCTACGATGCGGACAAATTCGTCCCCGCATTTCCACGTCTGACCTTGTTGGAGTTTCATGCGCTCACGGTAGTTTTCCAGACAGCAGCAGGCCAGCGCTAAAATGGGCAAAATGACACCCGGCCAGAGAGGGAGGCATGACAGAAAACGGAAACCCATGATGCTGTGGGGGGGGGCTTCCATCGAGAGATGCCCCCCCGCCATACCGCCAC
>Ga0194053_10002630_pt1 | contig 10491 bp, 10 predicted proteins | sample SepL228m_MetaG_FD_161684 | JGI IMG/M metagenome (GOLD analysis project Ga0194053, IMG submission 161684) | Anoxic zone freshwater microbial communities from boreal shield lake in IISD Experimental Lakes Area, Ontario, Canada - Sep2016-L227-8m | ecosystem: Environmental > Aquatic > Freshwater >...
CCCCTTCGGTGCCGTCGCTGTCTGCATCAAGCGAAGCAAAGAACAGGCCTTCGGAGTTTGTCAGTTCCCGTTCAATGAATGCAATAGACTCACATACGATTCTTTTGTACGTAGATTTTGTGAAAACCGCATATGCCTTTGAATAAATTGAAATCAGCTGGGCATTGTCGTAAAGCATCTTTTCAAAATGTGGCACATGCCAGTGTGCATCAACTGAATAACGACTGAATCCGCCTCCCAGGTGGTCATAGATACCACCCATGGAAATTTTATCCAATGTCAGGCTGACATAGTAAAGCGCCTGCTTATTTTGATACCGGGCACCAAATCTGAGCAAATAATCCAGGTTTGCCGGCATGGGGAATTTTGGGGCGCCATACATTCCACCATTAATCAAATCAAGGTCTTTCTCCCAGGTTGTGTAAATATCATTCAGAAATGATTTATCCATCGGCGGCGAATCAACTGAAGAAGGGATCTGAAATTGTCTTTTCATTCCCTTCCCGATCTCTGCAGCCTGGTGTGCAAGATCCTCCGGCTGCGACTGATACAGGTCAGCAAAATACTTCAGGATGTAAAGCCAGTCATGTTTTGAATAGTATGTTCCGGCGAAGATGGGCTGCTGGTCAGGCAACGCAATTACATTCAGCGGCCACCCGCCACGGCCGCTGGAGGCATAGGCTGCCGCCATGTAAATATGGTCGATGTCGGGACGTTCTTCCCTGTCAACCTTGACTGAAACATATCTCTGGTTCATGACCCCTGCTACTTCATCGTTTTCAAACGATTCATGTTCCATTACATGACACCAATGGCAGGCAGCATAACCGATGCTGATAACCAATAATTTATTATCCTCCCGTGCAATATTCAATGCATCTTCTCCCCATGGATGCCAATCTACCGGGTTGTAGGCATGCTGAATCAGGTAGGGACTATTTGCTTTTATGAGGTGATTTGGTTTTTTTTTCGTCATGAACATCCAAATTGATGTGCGTTTTTATCCGGGAGGAGAGAATGTCGATCGCGACTTTGTTCTGTCCGCCCTGGGGCACAATGATGTCAGCATAACGCTTGGTGGGCTCAATAAATTGCAGGTGCATGGGCTTCACAAAACTATCATAGTGTTCCAGTACCTGCTGGAACGAGCGGCCCCGTTCTTCGAGATCACGCCTGATAATACGCATCAGACGGTCATCACCGTCGGCATCGACAAAGACCTTAATATCCATTTTGCTGCGCAGTCGGGGATTGGTAAGAACGAGAATTCCCTCTATAATGATTACCTGTGCAGGATTAACCTGAATGGTTTCTTTTGAACGGGCGCAGGTGACATAGGAATAAATTGGCATTTCAATGGAAATTCCGGTTTTCAATGTTTCCAGTTGCTTTATCAACAAGCCCCACTCAATAGAAGTAGGATGGTCGAAATTGATCTTTGCACGCTCTTCAGCCGATTTATGGCCATTGTCTTTATAATAAGCATCCTGCGGAATAACAGTAACAGCCTCCCTTGGCAGGTGTTTTATAACCTGTTTTACAACTGTTGACTTTCCTGACCCGGATCCCCCGGCAATTCCAATGATCAACATCGTGTTATAATAAGAAACCCAGCAACAATCCGGCAGTAATGGCACTTCCGATCAAACCGGCGATATTTGGTGCCATGGCATGGGTGATAAGGTGATTCGTCGGATCTTCTTTTAATCCCATTTCATGGGCAATCCGGGCACTGTCGGGAACCGCAGCAACGCCAGCAGCCCCAACGAGCGGATTGATACGATTTTCCTTTTTCAGAAAAACATTCATGACCTTGGCAAAAATAACGCCTCCTGCGGTTGCCACCATAAATGCAATGGCTCCAAGAACAAAGATAAGAATTGATTCCCATTTCAGGAAAACATCGGCCTGGGTTGAGGCCCCAACAGTTAAGCCAATCAATATCAATACAATATCAATAAGGATTGTACTTGCGGTGGTGGCAAGTTGCTTCGTGAGCCCAGATTCTTTCAGAATATTTCCAAAAAAGAACATGCCGAGCAGTGGGAGGGAGGCGGGTGCAACAAATGCACTCAACAACAAGCCAAGCAGTGGAAATAATATTTTCTCAAATTTACTGACAGTTCTGGGCGGTTTCATCCTGATAAGCCGCTCCTTTTTTGTTGTAAGCAGTTTCATGATCGGTGGCTGGATTACCGGTACCAACGACATGTAAATATACGCTGCAATGGCGATCGGACCTATAAGATTTTGGATGGCCATGCCATTTCCAATACTATGTAATCCGCTGGCAAGCTGAGAGGTGAGAAAGATAGCCGTGTTACCATCAGCCCCACCGATAATTGCAATAGCTGCTGATTCGGTCATTGGGAAGCCGAACACCATGGCCCCGATAAAAGTTGCAAAAATACCCACTTGTGCAGCCGCGCCAAGCAACATCAGCTTTGGATTTGAGATGAGCGGGGAAAGATCCGTCATGGCACCAAGGCCCAGAAAAATCAATGCCGGGTAAATTCCCTTCAGCACCCCAAAAAACAGATAATTCAGCACACTTCCTTCCTGGTAAATACCAGTGTGATAGGCTGCTTCATGTAAAAAGGGAATGTTTCCCAAAATGATTCCCATTCCAAGCGGGATTAAAAGTAAAGGCTTGTAGCTGTATCGAATAGCAAGAAAGACAAGCCCGATGCCAACGAGGATCATGATAAGGTTTCCCCAACTTGCATTGTGAAAGCCAGTATCTTCCCAAAGACCAGATAATGTTTGCAGTGTATCCATCGTTTATTCAATTTCTACTAAAACCTCACTCTGAGCAACAGCTTGTCCGGGTTTCACATGGACAATCTTGACAATCCCATCCTTTTCAGAAAGTACGTTGTTCTCCATTTTCATTGCCTCCATGGTTAAAAGCTTTTGACCCAATGCAACTTTATCACCTGATTTAACAAGCACCGTTATGATGGTTCCCGGCAGAGGAGCTTTTATGGCAACATTGGTGGTCTGGGTGGGGGTTCTTGGAATTTTTGACTCTTTTGGAGTGGGTTTCGGAGATTCAGCCCTGACCAATGTCGGTGTTTTGGTCATTTTCAAATCTTTCTGAACCTCAACATTGTATTGGGTTCCGTTCACTTCAACCTTGGCAATGTTTTCTTCAAATCCGAGAACTTCTACCTCGTAAGCATTGCCATTGATAACGAATTTAAATTTTTTCATGGTTTACCTGTTTTTCATAGTATTCAAGATTCCATAAATCTTTGAACTCCAAGGGGAGTAGATTTTTGACACTTTGCGGATGGTCATTACATATTTTTCTTCATCGTGCAGTTCGGAAAAGAACAAATAGAGAGCTGCTGCAATTGCGGCATTTTCCTCCCCGGTCATTACGACTTTTGGTTTCTCTTTCTTATCCGTGCTTTCCTGAACAGCAATTCTGCGTTTAGTAAGAAAATCCTGAAGTGTATGCAGCCGGGTAAAAAAATAGGCCATTACGGCCAGGGCCACCAATACAATGCAATAACCGGCAATGGCAATAACAAGGGTGTAGTTATCGATCAACGACAGATTAAAAGTAATAGTTAGCGTTTTCATAGATCGGCCGGTTTAATTATAAAGGAATGTTGCTATGCTTCTTTGGCGGTAACGAATCTTTCTTGGTTGCCAGTGTCTGCAATGCACGTATGATTCTGAACCTGGTATTCCTTGGTTCAATAACATCATCTATATACCCGTACTTTGCTGCATCATAAGGGTTGGCAAACTTGTTCTTGTACTCCAATTCCTTGTCGGTAACATATTTTACCTTTTCGCGTGCATCCTGGATTTCACCGATCTTTTTTCCTTCTAAAATCTCAATAGCTCCCTTGGGACCCATGACAGCTATTTCAGCAGAAGGCCATGCATAATTCATATCAGCACGCAACTGCTTGCAGCCCATTACATCATGAGCTCCACCATAGGATTTCCGTAAGGTAATTGTAATTTTCGGAACAGTAGCTTCACCGTATGCAAACAGCAGTTTAGCGCCATGAATGATTATTCCGCCATATTCCTGGTTGCTCCCGGGCAGAAATCCAGGAACATCCACCAGGGTAATAATCGGGATGTTGAAGGCATCACAAAAGCGAACAAACCTGGCAGCTTTCCGTGAAGCTTCAATATCAAGAACCCCGGCCAGAAAGTTTGGCTGATTTGCAACTATTCCGCATGGCATGCCATTGAATTTTGCATATCCTACGACAATATTTTTTGCATAATGCTGATGAACTTCGAGAAATTGCTGGTCATCAACAATTCGATAAATGACATCTTTTACATCGTACGGTTGGTTGGGGTTGGCCGGAACGATTTCGTTCAGCGAATCCTCGAGCCTATCGATGGGATCGGTACACTCGGTAATAATCGGATCTTCAAGGTTGTTTTGCGGCAGGTATTCGAGCAGTTTGCGAATCAGCATAATTCCCTCTTCCTCATTGGCAGAACGAAAATGAGCAACCCCCGACTTTGTTGAATGAATTGAAGCGCCCCCGAGATCTTCAGTTGTAATATCCTCGCCGGTTACCGTTTTTGTTACCTTGGGACCGGTTACAAACATGTAGCTGGAATTTTCACTCATGACCACAAAATCGGTTAGGGCCGGGGAGTAAACGGCTCCACCAGCACAGGGGCCAAAAATTGCTGATATCTGAGGAACAACGCCCGAAGCAGCAATGTTCCGCATGAATATTTCAGCATATCCCGCCAGAGAATTAACCCCTTCCTGGATCCTGGCGCCGCCGCTGTCATTGATGCCGATAACCGGGGCTCCGACTTTGATGGCCTGATCCATGATCTTGCAAATTTTCCGGGCAAACGTTTCCGACAAGGATCCTCCGAAAACAGTAAAATCCTGGGAGAAGACGAAGACAACACGGCCATCAATAGTACCCCGGCCGGTAACCACACCATCACCAAGATATAATTCGTTTTCAAGTCCAAAATCGGAACAGCGGTGGGTAACAAACATGTCATACTCTTCAAAACTACCCTCATCAAGGAGCTTTTCAATGCGCTCACGGGCAGTAAACTTTCCCTTTTTATGTTGTGCTTTTATGCGGTCTTCACCACCACCGAGTTTGGCTTTTTCTCGTTTTTCAAGTAATTCTGAAATTTTATTTTCGTTGGCCATATGGATTAATTTTGACAGATTGCGGATGACGGGATGCTGAATACTATTTGCTGCAGAACTCAATGAGAACTCCATGGGTTGACTTCGGGTGGAGGAACCCGATGTTCATTCCTTCGGCACCCTTACGGGAAACTTTATCAATTAAAGTGATTCCCTGTGCTTCAGCTTCAGTCAGGGCATCGGTTGCATTTTCAACAGCAAAGGCAATATGATGGATGCCCTCGCCTTTCTTTTCCAGAAATTTTCCGATGGGACCTTCCGGGTCGGTCGACTCTAACAATTCGATTTTTGTTTCGCCAACCAGCAAAAAAGCTGTTTTAACACGCTGATCTTTAACTTCTTCAATGTTATAGCATTTCACCCCCAATAAACTTTCATAATAGGGGATACTTTCCTCTAAATTCTTAATTGCAATTCCAAGATGCTCAATATGAGTTGTTTTCATAATCGTATTGTTAATATATTAACAGGACAAAGTTAATAGTTTTAATGATACTGCAAACATCAAATTTTCATGAACTTACAAAGAATTAAAAAATATTTCAAAAATTGATGAACCACCCTGTGGCAAGCCTTGTGGAACTAACCCCTAATGTATATTAGATCTTGCAATTTTTTGTACATTTCGCAAAAAATGCATCCGCTTCATGAAAAACATGGAAATAGAACGCAAGTTTCTGGTTGACAAGGAAAAATGGTCTTCGATTGAAAAACCTGATGGGATCAACTATATGCAAGGCTACCTGAGTATCGATGAAGATAAAGTTATAAGAGTCAGGATCGCCGGAGATAAAGGGTTTCTTACCATCAAGGGGAAAACAGAAACTTTTTCACATCCGGAGTATGAATATTCAATTCCTGCGGATGATGCGGGGGAGTTGATACAAAAGTATACTGCCACCCGGGTTGAAAAGGTCAGAATCAGGGTTCCTGCAGGAAATCATGTATGGGAGGTGGATGAATTCCACGGGGAAAATGAAGGACTCCTGATGGCAGAAATTGAACTTGAAACCCCTGAAGATGTTTTTGAAATGCCAGAATGGCTGGGGGAGGAGGTGACCGGTGACAAGCGCTATTACAATGCTTATCTTTCGCTGAATCCATTTCAAAGCTGGCAAGAAAAAACCCCGAAAACATAAAGAATCCAGGGCTTTATAAATTACTTTTGGTGGAGAATAGGGGAGTCGAACCCCTGACCTTTAGACTGCCAGTCTAACGCTCTAGCCAACTGAGCTAATCCCCCAAAGCGATTGCAAAATTAAGAACTTTTTTGATATGATACGTCTTTTTGCTGCTTTAAAAATTAATCCGGATGAGGAATTCATTGCAAAATACCGCGGGTTGAAGAATGAATTGAAGTATGAACAAATTAAATGGGTGGAAGAACATAACATTCATGTCACCCTTAAGTTCTTCGGTGAAACGGAGCCGCGAAAAATCCCGGAGATATGCTCAGTTTTGAAAAAACGTTCATTGGTCACTCCTATTATTGGGATGCAACTGTCCGGACTTGGAATTTTCGGCAGTTCTTACGCCCCAAAGGTTATCTGGGCGGGAATTGAACCCTATGCAGCAATCTCAGCACTGATGAAAAATATTCATGACGACCTGAAAACCATTGGTTTTGAGCCTGACCGGCAAAACCTGGTTCCTCACCTGACATTGGGCAGAATAAAAAACCTCCGGGATAAAACAGCTTTCACTCGTATCATTGGTATATTCAAACCGATTTCCTCATCTACTATACGCATCGGCGAGATGTTTCTTTATGAAAGCATCCTTCGTCGTGAAGGGCCCGAATACATCGTTTTGGAAAATTTCCCCTTTCTGAAAAAAGAACTCCCCTGACGACCTTCCGGCTTCATCAGGGGAGTGGGTGATAAGCAGTATTAACGTAACTGGTTATACCTTGGCAGCTCCTTCAAATTTATGGGCAATCAGATGATAGATGATCAATCCGATTCCTCCGAAGAGGCAGATCATGGAGAAGAAAGCCGGTTCTTCTTCAAGGGTCGTATAAACAGCCAGCACTTTACCAAGCAGGATTCCTGCGCCAATTCCTACTAAAAGCAAACCCCATTTCAGTGACGAGGGCTGCTTTGAGGATTCGAAGATGGTTGCGTCAGCGCCTTTTTGAATGAGCGCCAGGCGTTCTTTCTTCCGCACAAACAGGTATACTATTCCGAATACCATTGCAAAGAACGCGATCGGGATCAAAAATTCAGTGGTCATTTCCGTTTAATTTTGGTTTGTTTCCGTTTTCGATCCTTTTGACGCAGTATCAGTGTTTTGGTTACACATTGTCCGTGCTCAGTTATTGTACGATCACCTTTTCGGTGTAAACACGGTCGTTGTTCGACAATTTCAGGAAGTAAACTCCCTTTGCAAATTCCGCCATATTCAGCTTCTTCTTAAAATCAGCTGTTATGCTGACAAGTTTTTCTGAATAAACAACCTGGCCTTGTGCATTGGTAAATGAAAGCAGCAATTGCTGTTCTTTGCCATTAATGCTCAATGTCAGTTCGTTGCTTACCGGATTCGGATAAATCCTAATGGTGGCTTCAAGGTTTTTCTGATCAATGCCGGTGCAGTTCTTCACAAAAACAGGTTTTGACGATTCCAGACCATTGCCACAGTCATTGTTCCCCTTTACGGTTATATTACCCGACACAGCGGTTGAGCTGTATTGCAGTGTAACCTGGTTGGTGCTGGTTCCTGCTGTGATCGTCACACCTGTGGGCAATGTCCATGAGTACTGAGTGGCACCGGCAATGGCAGGAACGCTGTATATTAAGTTTCCGGTACCCTGGCATATAGTATCTTTCCCGGTTATCAGGCCAGCAGGTTCAGGTATTGTATTTACACTAACCGATTTCAAAATGACCGGTGTTTCTCCACAATCATTTATAGCGAAAGTTGTAACATCACCTGCAGTGGCACCCCAGGTAACATTGATGGAGTTGGTACCCTGGCCGCTATTAATGGTCACACCGGTAGGAACGATCCAGTTAAAAGTTGCCGGAATGGCTGATGCAGAGGTGGAAAATGTTGCGATAGTTCCGCTGCATAGCACATTCGGGCCACTAATCGGATCCAATGCTGAAGGAGGTAGGTTAACTGTAACCGGTAGAGTTGAGGCAATAGTGGTTCCGCAATTATTTGCGGCTTGAACCTGGATATTTCCAGAAGAGTTGTTCCAACGATAGGTAATCAGTGGTGTGTTTTGTCCGGATAATAAATTAGCAGTATCGGGGACAGTCCACGAATAGGACTCAGCTCCAATAACCTCGGTTATTAAATACTGAACCGTATCACCAATACAAACAATCTGGTTGCCAACGATAGGCCCGGGTGTAGCCGGTGGACTTTTAACAACAACCTCAACACTTCCAGTTGCTGTATTTAATGCGTTATCCGTAACCGTAACATTATAGGTTGTTGTGGCATCGGGTGTTGCAACCGGGTTGACTATTGCAGCGTTGCTTAAACTTGCAGCAGGGGTCCATGCATAAGTAAATGGAGGGGTCCCACCAATAATGGTAACATCTAACTGGGAGGTAGAACCGATACAAATATTAGTCGGTGCGGCAATGGCCGTGGCCTGGAATAGATTACCCGGCAGAACCTTGATGATCGCGGTGCGTTTATGTGCAGGGGTGCCGTTTGGGCCTGTTGCAAGAAAAGTAACATTATAATTACCAGTGGGAACATTGCCTGTGAGAACGAGTTTCACCGGCTTGGTAGCAGGATAACTGGTAATGGTATTACCTGAGGGATATTCAAACGTGATAGCTCCGGCAGTAGGTGCTGGTGTGATGCTGGTTGATAAAAGCACGGTATCTGTATATAATTTTACTTCAGGTATTGATACCTGGATCGTGGTGTTATCAAGTGGTGAATATAAAGTATCGGTAGCTTTATCAATGGCCATGGCAAAATCAGGGAAGTAACCGGTCATGCTAAGGAAATTGCCATTCCGGAAATCAGTCCAGGCAAGCATTGACCCCTTTTTATTTGATACAACGCCATTGTAGTCGCCTTCATATCTTGGGGTTCCGCCGCCACCACAGCTGGCACAGTCAATTTTGAATTTTTTGTTGGAGATGCGCTGGTTGGCAACAAAGGTGGCGCCGCCATCGGTAGAGTAGGAAGCATAAATGAAAGCACTGTCGTTTGTGGGAGTATCGCGGGTATCCATCCACATGACATATAATTTACCGGTTTCTTTATCACACCAGATTGCTGGGTGCCACTGCTGGAAATTCTGGGTATTCGGATCATCATTTACCCGCACTGCACTGGTCCAGGTTGCGCCGCCATCGGAGGATGACCTGCACCATACATCCGATTTGCTGGTTGCACCGGGGGGGTCATTGGATGCATAAACACAATAAAATTTTCCACGATTTGCCCCGTAACTATTATCAGCTGCAATCATAGGATATGGACGCGTGCGCATGTTAGACACTGAGTTTCTTCCACCAACCTGTGAGCCGACAGTATTGGCCCATTGCTGGGAAGATTTCAGAGAAAATGTAGCGCCGCCATCATTGGAAAGGTAGAAAGTATAGGTAGCACTAAAAGAGTTACCTCCATCTGTAACGACGAAAACATTTCCTCCCTGTACATTGCCTTGTGGGCCTACACAAACCATCATGCCGGGTAATGACTGGGTGGAGGGTGCAAAAGTTGAAGTAAACGTTAACCCATGATCCATGCTCCGGGCGAAATTTCCAACTCCGTTGTTGGTCATGGTGGTATAAACATAATTCGCATAGGGGCCGGAAGTCTGGTCACAGGCAATCCAGTTTTTATCATTGCCTGCAATAGCAGTAACCGATGGTCCCCATGTAGCACCATTGGTAGTGGAGGCTAAAACCTTGCAGCCCGCAATGGTCGACCCGTACATGTTTTCATAAAACAAGTTGCCAATGCTGTCATAAACCTGAACCGGGTCGCCTTGCATGGAGGCGCCAAAAGCTGGCGTGGTGTTGGCCCAATCAATCCCGTTTTCGGTATGATGCGCCGTATTGGTATTATATGCAGCAAAGTACCAGGTAGGCTGACTAACTTTTGCCGCAATGTTGCCTTCGGCAAAATCAACCCCCAGGCTGAAATTATCCCAGTTTCCTATCGTTACAACTGTTGATTGGGGGGCATCGCTAACATTCGAAGGCCGGTCCCGAAGATATTGTGGAATCTGATCCAGGTTTGGATTGTCCACATGATACTGCGCAAATGCCTGATTTGCAACTACAATAAGGAAAAGCAAACCAATAATTGTAAATTTTTTCATGTTGAACTTGTTTAAATAAATACTAATATAG
>Ga0194053_10002631_pt1 | contig 10490 bp, 7 predicted proteins | sample SepL228m_MetaG_FD_161684 | JGI IMG/M metagenome (GOLD analysis project Ga0194053, IMG submission 161684) | Anoxic zone freshwater microbial communities from boreal shield lake in IISD Experimental Lakes Area, Ontario, Canada - Sep2016-L227-8m | ecosystem: Environmental > Aquatic > Freshwater >...
GAAAGCTCTCACCGCCGCCTTTGCCCAGGGCGGTGGCCAGGATCAGGGCGGGCGCCACCCACGCCAGGCCCGCGATGCCGATCTTCGGGAATGAGCCCGCCAGCAGGAGCCCCGCGATGACGGCCACCGGGTAGCGGCTCCGCATCAACGAACTGGAAGAAAAGCCTTTCACCGGTGGCAGCTTGCCGCAATTGCCCCGAAAGGCAAGTGCCCCGCGAGGGACTGTCCCGCGAGGGCCGCAGCTTGCAAGTAGCATCAGGTAGTAGCGTAAGCCTCCGGCTTGCGCTCGTCCAGGCAAGCTTCCAGCTTGCCGCTGGAGTTTGGACGCTTTCAGCGGAACTTCATCCTGAAATCGGGGCGGCGGGCGGCCCCCTTACTCTCGCGCCACTGCGGTGTCGTAGAGGCCGTAATGTGCCAGCCCCTCGTGGTTTTCGATGCCTGTAACTCCGCCCACCCGTGTTCCGCAGTTCATCCCTCCAACTCCCGGCTGCCGCTCTGCCCTGTTACGTAACAGACATCAGCGGCGCTGGAAGCATGGCGCAAGCGTGATTCAACGGTAGTGCCCCGGTATTGCCCCGGTAGCACTACGGTAGCGGCCCCATGTTGATCAGATCAACATGGGGCCGCTACGGGGGCAATACCGTAGCGCTACCGTAGTACTACCGTTGAATCACGCTTGGAGCGCCGGGGAGGCACGGCACCGGGATCGCCGGGAATGGCCTTGGAGCCGTCTGTTACATTGTCACCCTGGGGGTGCAGCCTGGGAATGTTACAAACGGCTCCAATGCCCTGCACCTGGGATGGTGCCAGAGCGCCTGCCGGCCTGTCCCGGGTATGGCATGGAAACGGGCCGGATTCATCTGAGCACGCGTGGTTCTGGCATCCCTCGGCTTGAGAGCGGTGCTACTGCCCGGATGCTTCCCGCGAGCCGGTCGCGTTCTGGCGATTGCGTCGGGGCAGTGAAGCTGGTAGGAAGATTGTCCATATTATGCAAACCATCCCATTGGGAGTCAGTTCACTGACCAGCAGCCGGCTGGCGTATGGTTGTTGGCGCGTGGCGGGAAGCTGGAACCCCGCCGAGGTCACGCCGGACAGCCGCGCCGCCGGACGCCGCGCGATCATCGCCGCGTACGAAGCGGGCTACACGCTCTTTGACAACGCGGACATTTACTGCCGCGGCGAGGCCGAGCGCATTCTCGGCGAGGTTCTCCAGGAAGTCCCGGGCATGCGCGGACGTGTGCTGATCGCGACCAAGGGGGGCATCCGGTCCGGGGGTGACCCGCAGCCCGATTCGCCGCCCCGCTACGACTTCTCCGCCCCGCATATCATCAGCGCGTGCGAGCAATCGCTCAAGCGCCTGGGCCTCGAGACGATTGACCTCTACCTGCTGCACCGGCCCGACTACCTGGCTGATCCCGAGGAAGTGGCCCGGGCGTTTTCGGAACTGCGGGCGGCGGGCAAAGTGCGGTATTTCGGCGTGAGCAACTTCCGCCCAACGCTGGTAACGGCGCTGCAGGTCGCCTGCCCGATGCCGCTCATCGCGCACCAGGTCGAGATCAGCCTCGGGCGGCTGGATCCCTTCACTGACGGCACGCTGGACCAATGCCTGATCGAGCGGATCACCCCCATGGCCTGGAGTCCCCTGGCCGGGGGATTGCTCGGCGACGGCGCGAAGCAGCTTCTCCCCGCCCAGGAAGCTTACCGGCTGGAGCGGCTCCTGCCGGTGCTGGACGGCATCGCCAGGTCCCGCGGCGCCACCCGTCTGACCGTGGCGCTGGCCTGGCTGCTGAAGCATCCGGCCCGGATCCAACCCGTCGTCGGATCGACCCATCCCGACCGCATCCGCGAAGCCGTCAAAGCCGCCGACCTGGAGTTGACGCGCGAAGAATGGTACAGCCTCCTGATCGCGGCCCGCGGCGAGCCTCTGCCTTGAATGCCCGACACACCCGCGCCCGAAAGCTTCCGCCTGTTACCTGAAACCGAATTACCCCCGCTCGGGCGAGTCAGGATTTCGGGTTTCAAGCCCCCGGGGCGGCAAAATTGCTTTGGCAGGCGCGGGAAAATTATTATGATCAGCGCCATCAGACAGTTCGGGGCTCCTGGCGTCCCACAGAGTCGCCTTGGGCCGCGGCATAACTCAAGACAACAACGATCAACATGCACATTCAACTTGGAGGCATAGACTACGCGATCCTGCTCATCTACTTCGCCTTTGTCATCGGCATCGGCTGGGTTCTGAAACGTTACATGAAGGGCAGCTCCGACTTCTTCCTGTCGGGGCGCTCCATTCCCGCCTGGGTGACGGGCCTGGCCTTTCTCTCGGCAAACCTAGGCGCGCAGGAGGTCATCGGCATGGCGGCCTCGGGCGCCAAGTATGGCATCATGACCAGCCACTTCTACTGGCTGGGGGCCATCCCGGCGATGGTGTTCCTGGCGATCTTCATGATGCCATTCTACTACGGCTCGCGCGCCCGCTCGGTGCCTGAATACCTCAAGCTCCGGTTCGACGAGAAGACGCGCGGGTTCAATGCCATCTCCTTCGCGGTCATGACCGTCTTCTCCTCCGGCATCTCCCTGCACGCGCTGGCCAAGCTGCTCCAGACCCTCATGGGGTGGGACTACAACGCCTGCATTGCGGTATCCGCCTTCATCGTGCTGGTGTATATCTTCCTCGGCGGGCTGACCTCCGCCATTTACAACGAGGTCCTGCAGTTCTTCATGATCGTGCTCGGCTTCTCGCCGCTGGTTTTCCTGGCCCTCAAGGACATCGGCGGCTGGTCCGCCCTCAAGCAGAAGCTGATACCGGTGGCCACCAGCCAGCACTTTGCCGCCGGCACGTGGTCGGACTCCTGGCAGCACATGGGCAGCTCGCTGGAGAACCCGATGGGGGTGGGGTGGTTCGGCATGGTGATGGGCCTGGGCTTCGTGCTGTCCTTCGGATACTGGTGCACGGACTTCCTGGTGGTGCAGCGCGCGATGGCCGCCAACTCCATGTCCGCCGCGCGCCGCACTCCGCTCATCGCCGCCATTCCCAAGATGCTCTTTCCGGCGCTGGTCATCCTGCCCGGCATGATCGCCATCGCCATGTATCATGCTGGGGATCACTTCCTCCCGTTTGTGGACAACAACCCGGCCAAGGGCATTGACTACAACATGACCATCCCGATGCTGCTGGCCAAATACTTCCCCACCGGGCTGCTAGGCATCGGGTTCACGGCGCTGATGGCCTCCTTCATGTCGGGGATGGCGGGCAATGTCACCGCCTTCAACACCGTCTGGACCTACGACATCTACCAGAGCTACATCGCCCCGAAGAAGTCGGACACCCACTACCTCTGGATGGGCCGCTGGGCAACGGTCTTCGGCATCCTGGTCAGCATCGGCTGCGCCTACCTCGCCTCCAAGTTCAATAACATCATGGACATGCTCCAGCTTGTCTTCGGCTTCGTCAACGCGCCCCTCTTTGCGACCTTCCTCCTGGGCATGTTCTGGCGCCGGACAACCGGTCACGGGGCCTTTTTCGGCCTGCTCGGAGGCACGCTGGCCGCGGCGATCTTCCACGGGCTGGCCCTTTCCGAAGGCGCGGAGGTGGGGATCAAGGGCGGCTGGATTGCCACCCGGCTCAACTTCCACAGCGAGATGGGGCAGAATTTCTGGATGGCCATTGTCGCCTGGACCGCGTGTTTCCTCCTGACGATCCTCATCTCGCTTGCCACAAAGCGAACCAAGACCGACGAGGAGCTCAAGGGCCTGGTCTATTCGTTGACCCCCAAACCGGAAACCGCGCACGAGCCCTGGTACCAGCAGCCCGTGGTCCTCGGCGTTCTCGTGCTGGTGGCCACCCTCATCCTTAACATCATCTTCTGGTAAACCTCAACTCCGCATCCTTATGAACTTTGACCTTCGACTTCCCATCGGCATCATGTTCAGCGTGTTCGGCGTCATCCTCGTGGTCTTCGGGGCCGTGTCCGACAAGGCCATCTACGAGGCCCACTCGCTGGGCATCAATATCAACCTGATCTGGGGCGCCGTCCTGCTGGTCTTCGGGGCGTGCATGCTGTTCCTGGCGTGGCGCGCCGGGGTCAAGCCCGCACCCCCGCAGGGCCAGGAGAGGAAATGACGGGCATGAAATCGGGCCTTCTCAAGAGCAGGTTCGGCCGGCTGCCGGATGGCACGGCGGCGGATCTTTATACCCTCACCAACACCCGGGGGATGGTCGCCAAAGTCACCAACTACGGAACCATTCTCACGGAGCTGCATGTGCCGGATCGAGATGGGAAGCCCGAGGACGTGGTGCTCGGCTTCGATAACCTGGAGCAGTATCTCAAGCGCCATCCCTACTTCGGCTGCACCACGGGGCGCGTGGCCAACCGCATCGCCGGCGGCAGGTTCATGCTCGAGGGCAAGCCATATTCCCTGGCCGTAAACAACGGCCCCAACGCGCTGCACGGCGGCACCAGGGGTTTCGACAAGGCGCTTTGGAAGGCAACGCCGCTTCGCGGGACGGCGGTGCGCTTCGATTACACCAGCGCGGATGGCGAGGAGGGCTATCCTGGCGAACTTGCGGTCATGGTCATTATGAAGCTGACCGATGCCGGCGAGTTCCTGATCGACTACACCGCGACGGCAACGCGGGCCACGCCGATCAATCTCACCAACCACTCTTACTTCAACCTGGCCGGCCGGGGCGACATCAAAGGCCACCGGCTCATGATTGCGGCAGACTTCTATACCCCGAAGAGCCCGACTGACGTGCCGACGGGCGAGGTTCGCCCTGTCAAGGGCACGGCGCTCGACTTTACCAGGTCGAGGGTCGTCGGCACCCGGTTTGCCAGCCTGGGCGGCAAGCCGCAGGGCTACGATCACAATTTTGTCCTGCGCGGCGACGGCACGAATTCCGGCCAGCCCGCTTTCTGTGCCAGGGTGGAGGAGCCCCGGTCGGGCCGCGTGATGGAGGTTTTCACCACCGAGCCGGGCGTGCAGCTTTACACGGCAAACTGGCTGGACGGCTCGCTCGTCGGCAAGGGCGGGGCCGTTTACGGCCGGCATTCCGGCCTTTGCCTCGAAGCCCAGCACTTCCCGAACTCGATCAACATCCCGCACTTCCCCTCGACGATTTTGCGTCCGGGCGAAACCTATCACCAGTTGACCATCCACCAGTTCTCCGTCACCTGACGCTTTCACCTTTCGTCCCCAGGCGCCTATGAACGTAAATGAACTTGCCCGGCAAACCGCCATGGACTTCAAGAATGGATCGAGCCGTGAACCCCGATGGATCGCCGCCGCGCCCGGTCGCGTCAACGTCATCGGCGAGCACACCGACTACAACGACGGCTTCGTCCTGCCGATGGCCATTGAGCGCTACACGGTCATTGCCGCCTCCCCGAATAACACGGACAGGATCACGCTCCGAAGCACAGCCGGCGACGGGGTCGTGACCGTGGACCTTGCGCAGCCGCTCAAGCCCGGCCCAAAGGGCCATTGGGGGAACTACCCGGTCGGAGTCATTGCCGGCTTTGTCGCGCGCGGGGTCAAGCCGCCCGGGTTCGACGCCGTGTTCAATTCGACGGTGCCGTTCGGCGGCGGTTTATCCAGCAGCGCCGCGCTGGAGGTTGCCACCGCCACTTTGCTGGAGGCTGCCACGGGGCAGACGCTCGACCCGGTGGACAAGGCGTTGCTGTGCCAGAAGGCCGAGCACGAATACGCCGGGATGCCCTGCGGCATCATGGACCAGTTTATCTCCGTGATGGGCCGGGAAAGCCACCTCCTGCTCCTGGATTGCCGCTCCCGGAAGCCGGAGCTGGTGCCGATGTCTGATCCCGCCATGTCGCTGCTCATCATCAACACCAATGTGAAGCATGAGCTGACGGGCGGCGAATACGCCAAACGCCGTGCCGAGTGCGGGCAGGCTGCCATGGCGCTCGGCGTGGTTTCGCTGCGGGACGTCTCCGCGGACATGCTGGAGCGCGCGCGGGGCATGATGGATGGAACGGTTTTTCGCCGCGCCCGGCACGTCGTCAGTGAGATCGAGCGGACCCTCCATGCAGCCGAGGGGGTGCGTGCCTCCAACTGGCCCACCGTCGGACAGCTCATGTATGCCAGCCATGCGTCCCTGAGAGACGACTATGAGGTGAGCTGCCCGGAGCTGGATGCGGTCGTGGACATTGCCGGGGCAATCGGCCCCGGGGGCGGGGTGATCGGCTGCCGGATGACCGGCGGCGGTTTTGGCGGCTGTGCCGTGGCCCTCGTTCGCACCGAAAGCGTTGCCGACATCTCCGCGCGGCTCGCTTCCGGATACGAGCAGCGCACGAAGATCATCCCTTCGCTTTTTGTCTCGCGCCCCGCCGCCGGCGCTGCGGTTCTCAAGGGCTAAAGCGCGGCCAAGCCGCAAACTTAATCTTCCCGCCCCATCTCCCTATCCCTTGCGCCGTTGCTTGCTGGCGGCTTTGCGCTAACTGCCGTTTCCCGGCTAATCCACCACCCGTTTGCCGGCCTTCTTGGCGGCATACTGGGTCTGAATCCACTTGTAGGTTGCGCGCAGGCCCGTGTCGAGCGGGGTGTCGGGCTCCCACTTGAGCATCTTCTTGATAAAGGTGTTGTCGCTGTTGCGGCCGGCCACACCGCGCGGCGCGGTCAGGTCGTATTCGCGCTTCAGCGTGATCCCGGCGATCTTCTCCACCTTGGACACCAGCTCGTTGATGGTGACCAGTTCGCTCGTGCCGAGGTTGATGGCAGTCGCGATCAGCGCGTCGCTGTGCATGATCATGTCAATCCCCTTCACGCAGTCGTCTATATACATGAAGCTGCGGGTCGCGGTGCCGTCACCCCAGATGTTGATCGTGGGCTTGCCTGTATCCACGGCGGCGATGACCTTGCGACAGATGGCTGCGGGTGCCTTCTCGCGTCCGCCATCCCAAGTGCCCCACGGGCCATAGACGTTGTGGAACCGGGCGATGGCGGTCTTCATCCCGCGCTCGGCCCAATACTCCTCGCAGAACATTTCCGAGATCAGCTTCTCCCAGCCGTAGCCACGCTCGGCCATCGCCGGGTAGGCGTCTGATTCCTTGAGCGCGCGCACCTTCGGGTCCTGCTGGAGCAGGGTGTTGTAGGCGCAGGCGGACGAGGAGAAGAAATACCGGCGGGCCCCCGCCCGGTAGGCCGCCTCGATCATGTGGGTGTTGATGAGCACGCTGCGCAGGCATTCCACGCGAAAGCGCTCGATGAAACCCATGCCGCCCATGTCCGCCGCCAGGTTATACACCTCGACGGCGTCCTCGCAGAGGCGCTCGCAATTTTCCGAGACGCTCAGGTCCAGGTGCAGGCACTCAACCCCGGGCACGCGCTGATACCACTCCGGCAGCGGTTTCTTGTCCGCCACGCGGATGCGGGTGAAGCCCTTGTTGCTGAAGTAGCGGGCCAGCGCGCCGCCGATGAATCCCCCGGCGCCCCCGATGACAATCAGATCATCCTTCTTGAGCTTCGGATCCTTCTCAATCAGTCGTTTCGTCTCTTGCATAATCAAGTGCCTGTTCGTTTATACGCGCGTTTTTGTTTTGGCGGCACGCCGGTGGCATGGGGTCCAGACTGCAAGAGCCCGGTTTGTCATTCACGCTTCGAGCGTGCCAATGCTTCGAGAATGCCACCCGCCCCGGGTTGCTGGCGAGCTTAAAGTGGCGAAGCAGGACAATCCGTGTAGCCGCACGTAGCCGCCAACGTCAGTTGGCGCTGATCTGTCCTGCGAAGGAAGAGTGCGCCAACTAACGTTGGCGGCTACTTGGGATTGAATCCGCCCTGGCGGACGCCAAAGCCGCAGTTAAAACTGGCTTTTGCGCGCAGCGTGTGGCTTACTCCGGATCCCTTTATGATGGACGCCCAGAGATCCGGTCGCGCCGGTTCGACCCGTTGCCGGAACCAGCGCCCCGCTGGCTTGCGGAACGCCCCACTTTAACGCTCACGGATGAAACAGCTCATTCTCATAGATTACACCGTCATCGCGATCTATATCATCGCCTCGTTCGCCATCGGGAACTACTATCATCGGAAGGCCGGGGCGTCGGTGGACGAATACTTCCTCTCGGGCCGGCGCACGCCGTGGTGGCTCATCGGCCTGTCCATGGCGGCGACCAATTACGCCATTGATTATCCCCTGGCCATCACCAAGCTGGTCGCCAAGAACGGCGTCATGGGCACCTGGTACGTGTGGTCGCTGGCAATCGCAGGCATTGCCACTACCTTCTTCTTCTCGCGGCTCTGGCGCCGGGCCCATGTGATGACCGATGCCGAGCTGGTCAAGTATCGCTACAGCGGCAGGCTGGGGAATGCCCTGCGCATCTTCAAGGGCGTCTATTTCGGCGTCATCATCAACTGCTTCGTCCTGGGGTGGATCTTCAGGGCGCTCATCAAGGTCATGACGGCGCTGACCCCGTTCGGACCGTGGCAGATTCTCACCTTCTTCGTGGTCGTCACCATGATCTACACGATGACGGGCGGGCTCGCGGCGGTAATTATGACCGACTGCGTGCAATACGTGATGATCATGATTGGCGCCATCGTGCTGGCCTGCTATGCCGTGGCCCACGTCGGCGGCATCGCCCAGATGTCGGCGAAGATCAACACGCTCTACGAAGGCAAACACTACTTGGACTTCTCTCCCGGCCCCGGCGGCGGGCAAGTGATGCCGTGGTCGGCGTTCTTCGTGTATCTCTTCATCCAATGGTGGGCGAACAAATACTCCGATGGCGGCGGCAAGCACATCCAGCGCATGAGCGCGGCCCGGAACGAAACCCACTCGGTGATCGGCACGTTCATGTATTCGATTCTCTACACGCTCTCGACCTGGCCGATCATCCTGGCGGCGCTCTGCTCGCTGATCCTGTTCGGCAAGCTGGCGGACCCGGAGATGGGCTACCCGCGACTGATGACCCTCCTGCCCAACGGTGTGCTGGGTCTCTGCGTCGTCGGCCTGTTGAGCGCCTTCATGTCCACCGTCTCCACGCACTTCAATCTCGGCCCCTCCTACCTGGTCAACGACATCTACCGCGCCTTCTTCGTCAAGGACGGCACGGAGAAGCATTACATTCTCGTTTCCCGGCTCGCCACCGTGCTCGTGGCCGCGGCCAGCATGATCCTGAGCATCTACATCGAATCCATCGCCGACATGTGGCAATTCGTGTTGTCGTTTGCCAGCGGCGCGGGGATTGTCTGGATCATGCGCTGGTTCTGGTGGCGCATCAACGCCTGGTCCGAGTTCTCCTCGATGATCTGCAGCGCCGTGGTGGCCAGCTACTTCAAGCTCGCCCTTCCGGGGGTTCCCTACACCACCGCCCTGCTGGTGACGGTGACGGTGACCATCCCGGTCTTTCTGCTAGTGACCTGGCTCACCGCGCCGGTGCCCGACGAAGCCCTGCGCGATTTCTACAACAAAGTGAAGCCCGGCCACTGGGGCTGGCGTCGTATCGCCGACCAATACCATATCCAGCGCACGCCTTACCTGACGCGGGCCTTTGTGAACTTTCTCCTCGGCACAATCCTGCTCTTCCTGATCAACTTCGGAGTCGGCACGCTCCTGTTGCGCTCGCTCTGGCTGGGAATCGGGGAAATCGCCGCCGGCGCGGTGATCGCCATGGTCCTGGTGCGACGCATCCAGGCCGAGCCGCACTCGGAAGCATCCGAACCCGGCCTGCGCGTGCCGGAGGTCCAGCCTGTGGTCCTGGTGGAATCCGCCTGAGTTCGCCTGAATCCGCCCTGAGGGCGCGTCAGATCTCCTCGCCCTGGCTGAACACGCTCACCTTCACTCGCGGCACGGGTTCCGGCGCGGACGGGCAAAGCAACTCCATCCGGTTCTCCCCTGCCCGCAGGCGGGGCGGCGAGCCCTTGAGGCTCTGCCGTCCCAGCGGCTCGCCGTTGGAGCCGAACACCGCGAAGTCATCCCCGCCATTGTACTCCAGCCAGCCGCCTGAGGGCAGCTCGACGGGAAACTCGATTCGCTCTCCGTTCACCGTGAGCGCCGGATTCTTCAGCGTCGCCTGGACCATCGGCAGCGCCTTGATCGGGCCGACGCGGCATTTCACCGTGCGGCCGGGCGGCAGGTTTTGATACCAGACGCTCACCGAGCTGACGACGTCGTAGCGAATCGTCTCGCGGTAGGCGTTGTACATGGATTTGCCGTCGTTCCACTGGTAGTTGCTCCAGCGCCAGGACTCCGTCTCCACTAGCGGCAGGTAGCGCGGCCCGGTGAAATCCACGGCCACGTAGCGGTCCGCAATGGCCCCGTAAGCCAGGTGCTGCGGGCTTTCGAGGCGGACGGCGATGAGTTCGCCCTGGCCGTCGCCCTCGATCCAAAGGCCCAGCGCCTGCTGCTTCTCCAGGTTGAGCGGCGGGACAAACTCGTGCGTGAGCCGGGTCCAGGCCGCGTTGCGCGGGACTTTGCCGGCGTTGGTGGCGGTGAGCAGCACGGCGGGCGCATGGGTCCCGTCCGGCACAGCGGCCAC
>Ga0194053_10002633_pt1 | contig 10489 bp, 15 predicted proteins | sample SepL228m_MetaG_FD_161684 | JGI IMG/M metagenome (GOLD analysis project Ga0194053, IMG submission 161684) | Anoxic zone freshwater microbial communities from boreal shield lake in IISD Experimental Lakes Area, Ontario, Canada - Sep2016-L227-8m | ecosystem: Environmental > Aquatic > Freshwater >...
TTAAAGTAGATGGCACAAATATCACTTTAGGGCTACTCATAACAAGCTCAACCCTTGCATTTGTATTACCGAGTTACGATACCACTACCCCTGGCCCAAATTACACCCCAGATCAATTATTTGGAGTATCTATCGCATGCATAATTATTTATGCCACCTACGTCTATGCACAAATGTTTCGCCATAAACAGATGTTTTTACCGCCTGGAATTATTCAAATAGCGCTAGGTCAAGAATCAAACAACAGGATAAGTACAAAAAAAACAATACTCAGCTTTATGGCTCTAGTGATTGCATTGGTGGCAGTTGTCTTGCTTTCAAAAAATCTTGCCCCATATATAGAGCAGGCTGTGCGCGCGGTAAGAGCGCCTCAAAGTTTAGTGGGAGTAATAATCGCTTTTATAGTCTTATTGCCTGAGTGCTTTACGGCAATTCGCCAGGCTTTAGATAATAAGATGCAAATTAGCTTTAATCTCGCCCTGGGATCCGGGCTAGCGAGTATTGGATTGACTATTCCAATTGTTGCGGTGATTTCAATTGCTTCAGGCATTACTTTAATGCTCGGCTTAGATCCAAAATCTTTGGTATTTTTGCTATTGACATTTATTATGAGCATTCTAACCATCTCAACTGGTAAGGCAACTTTTGCTCAGGGAATGATGCACATCATTATTTTCTTGGCATATATTAGATTTAATATTACCCCTTAAAAATAGTTAAAAAACGTGAGGGTTAATGAGTAATTTTGGCCGCCATTCAAGCTCAAGTATCCGATTTGGGTCGAGAAGTGACTGTTATAAGGAATTGACCTCAAAGTCTCAAATCGGCCAATAATTGATCTCCTTCCACGGAAGAGGCAATTTTCTATCCGGAAAATAATGCAGCGATGGGGAGTGAAATAATACTAATGAGACAAGTAAATAAAACTATCGCACTGGCTAATGAGGTATTGTCGCCATAACGAGCGCAGATAATAACTGCCAATGGAGAAGCGGGCAGTAACGACTTCGTAATGATCCAGTTGCTGATACCTCTAAACGAGTCCAGTTTGCAAGGCATTGAGATTTCATAGAGCAACTGCGTATGGGAAAGCCGATGAATGGTGGTTACACCACTACCCTAAAAGTTGAATCATTTTTCTACGCCCATCATTTGATTCAATGATAAGTAGGTAGTTATCATGAACCTCTGCACTTTTAAGATGCTCAAATTCATTGGGAAACTCATAGCGAATACCCTTGACTAAATTCTCGACTACAACAAGGCGCTTTAGACGGTCAAATAAAGTGACCTGAAATCCTTCTTCAACTCTTAAAAGCATAATATTAATATCCCTGCATCAAGAGATTCACACACTTTTCACTACCGTCTTGGTAAGTAAAGTGGATTTCGTACTCCTCTGTCAATTCTGCACTTTCAAGTTCTCGTGGACCATATGGTATTTGGATGCGAAGCCCAGACAATAAATCTTCCAATAGAACCGTATGAAATTTTAGATCCGTACCGGTAACGACAAAGTTTCTTTTCTGTCTATGCATCGCAAACATGATGATTTCCCTTTTATTTCAAAATACGTTTCTTTTCTGTACTACCGTCTTGATAGGTAAGAAGAACAACATAGGGCGCAATTACTTTAGCTTCTTTAAAAGGTTTATCACCAATCTGAACCTCAACCTGTATACCCAATTGCTTGTCCTCTAGCACTACTACATTGCGAAAGTAATTGACTTCATTAATAACAAAAGCACTTTGAGAAGGGAAAAAGAAATTTCTGAAAAAAGAGAACATATATCGTTATAAATAATATAATTTACTCTGTCTACGAGATGAGTCTGAATTAGAGGTTCGGGGGGGGTAAATACCCTCAAAGTAGGTGTAAATCCCTACTATCTGCAAAATATTAATGATCTAGGGCAGCGATTTATGTACGAAGTAGGCGTATAAATTTTTTGATTATTTGCTATGTATGCAATCTTTTTCTGATATAGGTATAGGAAAATTAAAAATGACTACTTTCGAATTGAAATACTTGGACTTTCTCAATGCTCGAGAAAAGATTATGAGTAGATACGATATTCAATTAAAAGAGTGCGCAATTCTTAGGGTAATTTCTAGGGCATATCTGCATGGTGATTTGATTAAGGTTCGCACTCTCATTGATAGAGCTACTATTGCTTCGCCAGCAACGATTCATAAGATCATGAAAATCCTCATTTCAAAAGGAATGGTTACGGTCAATGGGTGTAAAGAAGATGGGCGAATAAAATTTGTTATTCCAACCGCTAAAGCTCTCAAGTTCTACAGAGAACTTGGGAAGAATATGTGATTGGATTTTTAAGATCTATTTCTGTGCCTAAAGTCCTGCTTTTGCGAGATTAAATTTTGTGTGGCTGCCGTCACTTATGGGTCGAGAAGCGCCTCAGATAGTTCATTGGGTAAATGTCTCAATACAGCCATTAAAAGACCTTAGCTAATATATAAAAATTAGTCCTAGTTAGATCGGGGGGATAACCCTCGGTTTTCATGAAATAGTACTTAAAGCATTTGACCCATATCCAATTGGTGGGCATTCTGTTTGCAACAGACCTCTTCCTTGGATTTAATAGCTAATAAGTGAAGTTAACAGTACTGCGCTTACTCCTATTTTTGTAATTTAGAAATAATTAACTTGGAGATACAAAATGAAATTTAGCAAGATTGCAACAGTCTTATTATGTTTATTCCCAATAACAGTTTTTTCACAAGCAGCTACCCCAACAGCACAAGTTGTAAATCCGATAGTAGTTAAAAAATATAGTTTTAAAAACGTTGATTTTAGCGGAGACAAACAAATATCAAGGGAAGAGGCAAAGAAGGCGGGCATTTCTGACGCTGAATTTAACCAGATTGATAAAGACCATAGTGGTTTCATTACCTGGAGTGAAGCCGTTAATAGCCCATCTAAAAATTGGACTGAATAATATTGAGGTCAATTAGGATGAGTGAACCTGATTTTTAATGCTCCTCCAGTTTGGGAAGAGCAACGAAGGCAGCATGTTTTCTCCTTCAGGTAGTACCGTCGCTGTGATGCAAGGTGCAGCTACGCTCAGCCAATGCCGTGGGACTGGAATTTATACATCAATGATGGCCGCACGACTGGCAGAGGCCTATGTCTTAGGTAAGGACACAGCGGTGTTGCAAGGTGACCGGATGACATCCGCGCCGATCGCTGCCAAGCTTGGATTTAAGGCATTATGCAGTATCGACTTCTACAGTTGGGGAGCCCCTGACCGTTTTGGCTCGGATTGAGTCTGTGGCGAGTTTTAGGATTTAACGGCTCAAAGCGCCCAGCAGCAGACATTGGCACTACACTAGGGTTCTATCTATATCTGTAGATTAATAACTAGCCTATAAAGAATAAGTGATCATGACATCGAGTTTTACGGATTACGAATGGAGATACACCATGCTAGTACAGATGATTTTAGTCATTGAAGAATAAATCAATTTCTTTTAAGTACATAGACAAGAGCATTCAGCACCTAGCCAGATATTTTTGTTACATCACTAGTTTTGTAATTTTGAGTGGTGTAAATTCAATCTGTAATGCTCAATCCAGATTTGAAGGATTTTATGGTCAAGTTGGCGCTGGCTATGAGAGTACCGGATTTTCAATCCTCAATGTTGTAGATACACTGCCTGCTTCGTCCTACCCACCCAATGGAGTTTCTATTCCAAGGCCCAATCCAGTAATTAATAATTCTACTGGGTTTGCAGGAACCATGACTTTGGGATATACCTACGCCTTAACCAATCAATTTTTATTGGGCATTGGCGCAGAATACAGTCCATTTAGCCAGTCTACTCAAAATATGACTGATGCTGGAGTTATGGGCACCATTGCGATGACAAGATCATGGAATTTATTTTTAGCACCTGGCTACGCTATAGATGACGATAAAGCAATATATGCAAAAGTAGGGTATTCAAGAGCGAAAATAACTATTAGTGATGGCGGTAACCAAGGTTCTACTTTGTTGTCAGGTTACTCGCTTGGGCTTGGCTATAAACAATTTTTTGCTGGTAACTGGTATGGTTTTATTGAGACCAATTTTACGGCCTACAGAAACCATGAATTTTCGACTTCAGAACCTTTTAGTTACGACCATGTTGCCTACACTACAGGCACCAATAATAAATCTCTTGGAGCATATTCCTCCAATGCTTTGCTCGGTATCGGCTATAAATTTTAGTTGGAGTCTTATGCATACCGCATCAATTAAAAGCATTGAGGGTTTATTTGGTAACCTTTATACCAATGCCCGCTATGGGTCGATTTGAGACGGCCAAATACCCTAAAAAAACTGGTTTGAATGACCGAAGGATGCCAAATTAGAGACGGTGAAGATTAGCTCAGTAGATCCTTTTGCTCTCGCAACATGGCATTCATTTGCTTGATTAGCTCACGTATCTCTAAGCTGCTCCCGCTTTTGGTGGCATTTTGAGAGGATCTAGCTTTACCTTCCGGCGTCCTTGCCCCCGTTGACCGGTTCCATGGTTTCCAGGTCTGGATTAATTCCCTTTGTCTTTGCCTTCTTTGGGCTGTCCAAGTCATATACCTTCTCCAATAGTTCGTTTTGTGGATTGTGATTTTTTTCAGGAAAGTTATTAACCAGCTGATGCCCGTGGGCAATATTGGCTTGCTTTATAAAGGCAGTTTGATTTGGTTGTTTCATGTCGACCAATGCCTGCAAAGTCGTTCTACTTTGATTTTGTGCCTTGAATGCCAGCGACATGTAGGTTTGAAGATTAGACATGTATTCCTGCTTATTTGCCCTCATAACCAAGGTTGAAAACATCATATTCAATGCGCATGCCTGCGTGTAAAGCACCTCCTCAACATCGGCCAATCCTCCTTTTTTGATATCCACAAGCGATTTCTCTAGCATTGCGTGCGTATATTGCAAGTCAATATGGTCTTTTGAAAGTTGCTGCTTGTTTGAATCAATCACGCTTGCAGCTAAAAACGATGGTTTCAATAAATACTCTGTACTAGCTTCTAGTGGCGTTTGATTTCCCTTGGTTTTAATTTCAATGACTCTATTTACATCTTTTTTTTCGATTTGCTTTGCCATTAATGGATCCAATCATTAGTTGTTAGAACGCCAAACCTGCTCTCATCCCATGACTTCTTCAAAGCTCTCAAGCAACAGACTGTTTCATCCGGTAGCTTTGCTAAGTCTTCCTGCCATGCTTGGTAATCTGTTGCTGTCCATTTGTATAGAGGGGCAAGGTAGTCATATAAAACCTTAAATTCTCTACTCTGAACTTCAAGAATTTGAATGATTTGCTCTTTATGTTCAGTAATGGTTGGAAGCCACTTTGTATAGCTTTCCGTATTACCTGCAACTTTTATTTTTCGGTTGGGCATCAGTTTCAAACTTAACCCCTCTTTCTCTGCCATTGCTATTATTTTTCGCGGATTCATTAAATTTCACCCTCAACAAGCGTAGAGTTGTCTCGAAGATTGTCGGAACCCTCAAAGGTTCTCAAGCTTTTAATGTGAGTATCTTTGTACTCGTTGAGCTCCTTAGGAAGCTCCCATACCCAATGGCTACCACTCCCCATTCCAACTTTTTTTGCCTCAACACCTAACTTCTTCTTGGCTCTGTTCATTGTTGACCTAGAGTAACCAGCGCCCATACAATCCTTCGCCATCTCATTTGCGCTTACTTCACTTAATTTCAGCAGGTCCGATATAAGCCTCATACAGTCAGATAAAGATCCACCATCAGGATCATCCTCGGCATCAACTAATAACTCTCTAGCGGTACCCTCAAGCGCTGATCCCCATAGGACTCTGGAAGTTTCAATACCGCTATCTGTAAATGCATTTTCTACCGAGTATTCAAATCCACCCTCATCCGGACCAATATTCGACTTAGCTCGTAAAAAGATGCGGATGTCTTCACCATTTTCACTTTTACCTTTTGAGGCAACTAAGACGACCCTTGCAACTGCACCAAAAGCAATGCTGCCGGTGATGCGCTCAATTGGCTCTCTTCCAGAGGTTCCTTTTGAGAAATGAGTGATCCCAATAATTGCAAAATCCATTGCCTCAGACATTTGTACAAGCGGTGCCAAATCTTTTCTTACCTCAGCATTTTTGTGGGAGTCTCCATTCACCACTGAGACGATTGGGTCAATGATGAGTAATTTCACATTACCTACATTAGCGAGAGCAAATTGCAAAATTGGCATGTCGGAACTTGGGTTAAATGGTCTCTCACCATCCGCTCCCATCACTCCCTGAATAAAATGTACCTTATCCAAATCAGCCCCCATGGCCATAAGCCTAGGTGTAAGGGTGTCAGTTATGTCATCCTCGCCCGTCCAAATAACTACATTGCCGGACGGTGCTTTAGACCCGTCCGGAAATCTGCCTCCCGTAGTTATGCTGGCGGCCAACGCAAGACTAATTGTGGTCTTCCCAGTACCAGCCATCCCTCCAAGTAAATGAATCTTTCCGCAAGCTACCCAGCCCTGCCATAACCAATTGATAGGTTGAGGCGTAAGTTGGGAAGCCTTCAAAAGAATTACTCCTTGATATGGTTTTTCCTCACGGGGAATTAAAGGCAAAGCCTCTACTTCCACCTTTCCAGCGAGAGGATATAAAGCGAGCCAATCGACCACATCCCCTTTTATAGGCACTCCAAGCCGATCAACATCGATTTCCTCAACCTTGCAATCCAAGCCCTCTAGGATGGCTTTAACAGCCTTTGCATGGGTTGCGCCTGCCTCATCGTTATCAGCCCATATAACAGTAAGCTTTCCACGCAATGGCTCGAAATCAGCCCCTTCATGAGAGGTAGCCCCTCCGCTGGTAGTTGCAACAATCCCAAGTTCACAAAGTCGATCAGCCTTTTGTTCGCCTTCCACCCAAAAAATAGTTTGCGCATCTTTAATTAGAGGCAAGTTATAAAGCGGTTTCTTGCCACTAAATTTAGGTTCACCAAATTTAAAACCTGTGCCGGTATTGCAGAATGGGCGTATTAACTTCTCCTTCCTTTCTGGGTGATACAGACGCATTCTTGAATACAAAATCTCACCATTCACATCTGTGTAGTGATGTAGTGATTGCGGCAGGTAACCATCACCTATAAATCCAGTCGCCAATCTCTTTGCTTCAGTTTTAATAAGCTGCTTATCCATGGTTACTCCAAGCTCCAAGCGCCTTGGCAGCATCCTTAAAGGCTAGCCCATAGCGTTTCTGATGAAACGCCAGAATATCTCCGCCCTTTTCACCACACGCAAGACATCTAAATGCGCCATTTTCAATGCGAATTCTTAGGCTTGGCTTACTATCCTCATGAAAAGGGCAAATTGCTGAGCGCCATTCACCCCCTCCAATTAAGTTAAGACCCTGCACTGAAAAGTACTCACTCGGATTAGGCAACTGATTTTTTCTAAATTGATTATTCACTTGAAACTCCTCTCAATTTGAGACTAGAAGGGAAGGTCGTCACATAAACGACGTTCCATAAATGAGTACTCGGCTTGACTAATCAACCCCTTATCCAGCAGGTGTTTGAGACGATCAGGCATCTGACTTTCAATAAGTCGCAGTTGCTCCCTACTCTGTTCTTGACGTATCTCACAGAGAGTGTTGCCATGATCTCTCAGAAAATTCATTTGCTTTTCTAACTCAGCAATCAATTGCTCAGTTTGAGACAAGGTTTTGCATTGAGGAATTAGTAATTGAATTTCTTTATTTAGGGCTTTTATTACTGATGGTTGAATTTTTACTCGCATAATGCCTCCGAAAATTGTTTAAAAATAATTCTGTGTCTATCTCCGATATCGCTAATTTGATTTAAGTACTCTAGGTAATTCGATGCCTTTGGGTCTAGCAAAAATTCATTTGTAGCCAAATCTTGAATTAACTTAAAAATCAATGCGCGCGTCTGATATTGAAATTTGGTCTGGATTGAAGCTGGAATGTCGACGCTTTTCATGCATCCCCCTGCTTGTAGCAAAGTGGATTGGTAAGGAATTTATGCAATTCCCTATTTTGATAAAAGGTGCATCGAATCCCCATTCGTATAGGCTTTGGAGCCCTCCCTTGCAGACTTAATCGTCTAAAGGTTTCTCGACAGACAGGGGAAAATTCAGCAAATTGAGACCATCTACTGCACCCATCGTGGGGTAGGAGTTTTGGTTTAAGTAAAGCAGTTTTAGTAGGCATCGTAAGTTCTCCATTTGTATTGCTGCACCACGATTGGTGCATGGAGTAACTTTAGAAATAATGCTGATTAAATACACCCTAACAGGGGTTTTAAAGAAATTTCATCACCCTAATTAGTGTGGTGAATGCTATTTTGAACCTTGAAATACCTCATTTGCATCTGCAAACTTTTTCTCTAAATGAGACTTTGAAAATCCTCCGAGTTCTTTAAATTCTGCCTCTAGGAATGTAATAACCTTAGACTGAGAATTCAAACCACTCTTATCCATCAAAGTCTCTAATAATGCGCCGATTAACTTCAGCTCATTTGAGGACTCCCTTGCAGATTTCACCTTGTCTTCACCGGCCTCGCCAACTCTTTGACTCATTGCTTTGTCAGCAAACTCTTCAAGTCTCTTTGGTAGTTTCCAACCAGTTTTGAGTTTTGCCCATACCGCAAAACCTTTGAAATCGATCTGATCAAAAGGCAAATTAAACCCCTCATCATCTGAATTTTCACTAATCAAGGTAAATTTTTGCTTAAACTCTTTCTCTTTGCCGCACCAGTCAAATGGGGAAAAGTGCCACTCTCTGCTGTTGTAGTCTGCCAGTAGCATCTCAGGGTCAAGATCGCAAACCAAAGCAGCGGCTTGCCACGAATAGATTCTTGGTCTTAATGTCCAAAAATCCCAATCGCTTTCCCCTATAGCCATTAGGAAACTATCATCATTACTCATGCTGCACCCCTTTTGCTATTGATGTTTATCACTCTTGCGCCAGCCTTAATCCCGTCCAAATAATCAGCCCATTCCTGCATCATCTTGGCTCTTTGTGGAATATATTCAGCGTGGTTATAAGCTCCACTCACCCTATTTCTTTCTAAGTGAGCCAGTTGCACTTCGATGTGAGCATGCTGGTAACCAGTTTCATGCAGGATTGTGGAGGCTACGCCCCTAAATCCATGCCCAGTCATTAGACCCTTGTAACCCATGCGATATAGAGCAAACAGAATAGTGTTGTTGCTCATACTTTTCTTCGGATTACTTTCATGTGGAAAAACTAAATCTCCTCCACCGGTCACTTTATGCAATTCTTTGAGAATGGCTTTTGATTGCTTGGATAAAGCCACAATATGAGCGGCTGATACCCTACCTTTGACCTTTTTCATTCTTGCGGCAGGCACAACCCAAACATTATTTTGCAAATCAAATTCGCCCCACTTTGCGCTGATTAGTTCACCGGTTCTAACAAATGTGTATGCCATCAACTTCATTGCCAATTTAGTAATCACGCTTCCGCCATTCACATCATCGTAAGTGTCTATTTTTCGCAGTAATTTAGGAACATCCTCAGGGGCAAGAGAATTTCTATGTTTTACAGGCGGGCTTTGTATATGTGCATCTGCTAGGCCAATATCATTGGCTGGGTTTCTGTCACACAAACCCTCAACAATTGCATATCGAAATACTTGTCCTGCTGAGGAATAAACTCGTTTCGCAATATCAAAAGCCCCTCGCTTAACCACCTTCTGAGCCATCTTGATTAGCATGGGTGCAGTAATTGTATGAATTGGCATCGAGCCAATTTGAGGGAAAACATCTTGCTCCAGTCGCTTTAAAACCTTGCCTGCATGCTTTTCATCCTTACCAGCAGACCAAGCTTTATGCCACCTCAAAGCCACAGATTTAAAGTCATTCTTTTTTTGATTATTTTCTTGCTTACGAACAATAGATGGATCGCGCCCCTCATCCAACTGTTTTCTAGCTGCTGCTAGCTTCTCCCTGGCTCTTTTTAGAGTAATTTGAGGATAACTGCCAAAAGAGAGCATTTTGGGTTTGCCGCCATACCTGTAGCGGTATCGCCAACCTAAATTGCCGCTGGGATTTGAAAGCAAAGCCAAGCCATTTCCATCTGAATAACTTTTGGTGGCAGAGGAAGGTTTAATCCCCTTAATAAAGGCATCAGTGAGCTTCAAATTCACTCCCCAAGTAAGCGTCTACAAGCAATAAATTCTTAGTGAAATGTTATACACATTTTTATACACATATTAGGAATGTTACTCACATTTTCAAGGGTTGGCTACTAATGCCTAAATTGGCTTTAGAGCCTTATGATATATAGATATTTTTGGGAAACAGTTGGCATTGAAAGAACCATCTGTGGTGCCTCGGGGCGGACTCGAACCGCCACGCCTTGCGGCACCGGATTTTGAGTCCGGCACGTCTACCAATTCCATCACCGAGGCAGGTGTTTGCAGTGGAAAACTGCATTACGTACAGCTAAGAG